>OJRQ01000033.1_pt1 | contig 163276 bp, 144 predicted proteins | sample 1599271 | NCBI WGS metagenome assembly OJRQ01 (sample SAMN03922533, study PRJEB24848) | human gut metagenome | isolation source: stool sample | host: Homo sapiens | place: Germany | collected 2010-05 | reverse complement strand
TTTTTCATAACTTGTTTGTGCCTTGAGCGAAGCGAAAGGAATGACAAAAACTATGGCAAGAGCGAAAAAGGAATACAGGGAACTGACGGTGAGTGAAGCGGCGAATTACGGTAGGAAGACTGCTCCGATGCTTCGGATACAGGGATTATGGTTTCAAGAGCTAGGATTCAATATCGGGGAGCCAGTACTGGTCAAGTGCGAGGAGGGGAAAATTGTGATCATGAAGGATTCGACCAGAAAAAGTTTCACAGACTCCATTTGATGCCAACCTTATTTGTTAAAAAGTAACTGAAAGACTTAAATGCAGGTAGTAATCGATTTTTCAATAGGTGTTATTAGACGGGTCGCATTAACTTTTGCATAAGAATTAGCTAGCCGTGTCTGTTTGCTATGCAATTTTTGATATACCCGCTGTCTGGAATATATTAATTATAGCACCTTTTTAGAAAGAAGGCACCACAATATAAGTCGAAATGGGGGTCAAAAATCGATTTTGTGTAATCAGACGATATTTCAGTTGAGTTTTATTTTTCCATTCAAGGGGATAGAATCACGTGGAAAAAGATAGGTTAGGGGTAAAAATATTTCGATATTGCAATTTTTTATGCAGGCTGGTATAATAATGTATGTTCGGATGTCTATAAACTTTGATGTGGTTTGAAATGATAAAGAGGAAAGCTATGAACGTAAGTTATAACAAGCTATGGAAGTTGATGATTGATAAAAACATGAATAAGGGAGACCTTAGAAAACTTACAGGCATAGGTACTAATACGCTTGCTAAATTAAGTAAAAATCAGCCAGTGAGCATGGAAGTATTGCTGAAGATGTGTGAAAAGCTTGACTGCGATATATCAGACATCTGTGAATTTATTAAAACAGGAGAAGAAACTTTATGAATGCAATAGATTTGTTTGCGGGATGCGGTGGTCTGTCAAAAGGATTTATGGATGCAGGCTTTAACATTATTGTTGGAGTCGATAATGATCAGGCTGCGCTTAATACATTTGAACTCAATCATGATGGTGCGGTTGGCTTGAATGCTGATCTTTCCAAGCATGAGACTTTTGAAGAGATAAAAAGAATCGCCGGCAATAGAGAGATAGATGTGATTATAGCAGGACCTCCATGCCAGGGATTTTCGCTGACTGGACCAAGAAATTTTGATGATAAACGAAATCGGTTATATCTTGCTGTGATCGAGATGGTAAAGGAGTACAAGCCCAAGGGCTTTATTATTGAGAATGTTCCAGGCATGACTACTTTATATCAGGGGCAGATAAAGGATGAAATCCTAAAACGCTTCAGGAAGATAGGATACAACATTGAGTGCAAGATTCTTATTGCTGCTGACTACGGTGTTCCACAAATGAGAAAAAGGCTGATATTCATGGGCATAAGAAAGGATATAGGTGTTCCTCATTTTCCAGAGCCTAAATTTACTCCGGAAACATATCGTACTTGCAGGGATGCAATCAGTGATCTTCCAACACGTACTGATCGGTTGGGAGAGGAAACGGATGAATATTCGGAATCGCCCAAAACAGAATATCAGAAACTTATGAGGGGGAACAATACCGTTCTACATAACCACGTTGCAACAGACCACAAGCAGTTTGTTATAGACACGATAGCACTTGTTCCTGAAGGCGGAAACTACAAAGATCTGCCGCCGGGATGGGGAGAAAGCAGAAAATTCCATATGGCATGGACTAGGCTTAACGGAAATGCTCCTTCACGTACAGTTGATACCGGACACAGAAACATTTTTCATTACGAACTAAATAGAATCCCTACGGTTAGGGAAGACGCGAGAATCCAGTCGTTCCCGGATGACTTTGTGTTCACCGGAACAAAAACGCAGCAGAGCCGACAGGTGGGAAACGCTGTTCCACCGTTACTTGGTCAGGCGTTGGGAGAAGAACTCCTAAGAATTATTTCGGAGGGTGGAGATGAGCAGAAAAAGAAATAAAACCATCAAATCCATTGATTTATTTGCTGGATGCGGCGGACTTATGGATGGATTTGAGCAGACTGGATATTATGACACAATTGCTGCTGTCGAATGGGAAAAAGGTCCGTGCGCAAATCTGGCCAATAGATTAAAAACAAAATGGGGTTACAAGGACGCTTCTGATCGAGTTCTTCAATTCGATATTCAAAGAACAGATGAATTGTTCTATGGGTGGAAGGATGATGATGCTTATGGATCGTCAGAAGGCTTGGATAAACTGATACAGGATGCCGGTGACCTTGACATTATTATTGGTGGCCCTCCGTGTCAGGCGTATTCAATAGCAGGACGGGTGCGCGACGAACACGGAATGAAAAATGATTATAGAAATTATTTGTTTGAGAGTTACATCAAGGTTGTAGAAAAATACAAGCCAAAGATGTTCGTGTTTGAGAATGTGCCTGGAATTCTGAGTGCTCAGCCTGGAGACAGACCTATCATAGAGATTATACAGGAAAGTTTTTTGAAGGCGGGGTATAGCGTACTTCAGGATCTTTCCAATGCAATTATTGATTTTACTGATTATGGAGTGCCACAGAATCGAAAGAGAATAATTATAATAGGTCTTTCTGTTGAGTATTTCGGTAAAGAAAACTGCGAGAAGTTGTTAAAGCTCTTTTATGAGAAATATCTGATTAAATATAAAACAGAGAAGAAAATGACGGTAATGGAAGCCATTGGTGATTTGCCAAAACTCTATCCGTTAGGACATGATGAAAAATATAAAGGAAAGAGAATATCGCATTCCGTTCCTGAACCTTTTGTTCCAAATCATATAGCAAGGTGGCAGAGCGAACGCGATATGGAGATTTTTAAGCTGTTGACAGAAGATATTGAATCCGGAAGAAACGAATATATTTCGACAGATTCATTAAAAAAACTGTACACAGAGAAGACTGGGCATACTTCAAATGTCCATAAGTATCATGTTATCAGATGGGATGAACCGAGCAATCTGATTCCGGCACATTTATATAAGGATGGCTTGCGTCATATTCATCCGGATTCCAAGCAGCTTAGGACAATTACTGTTAGAGAAGCTGCAAGGCTTCAGACATTTGATGATGATTATGTTTTTGAGGGAAGCAATGTAGAGACGTATAAGATGATCGGAAATGCTGTTCCGCCTAAATTTGCCAAGTGTTTGGCAGAGGCTGTGTTTGACATGCTTTCCGATTTTGAAAAAGGAAAGAAATGAATCAGAACAGAATATACATAGGCCCGCCAGGTTCGGGTAAAACATATTCAGCTAAAAAGGCTGTTACGGAAGTTATCTGGGAGAGGCTTTCGGAATCGGAGAAGAATGATCCAAAGCTTAAGTTCTATAATCCAGATAACTTTTGTGATGCAGCATTTAATTATATTGAATCAAATTATAAACCGGGGATAAAACTGGTTTCTCTTCACGAAGGAATGACAAGCCATGATTTTATCGAGGGGATATCAATTCAGACTGTCAATGGAATAACATCGTTTGTACAGAAAGACAAGATGGTCAGAAAACTGGTCGCAGAGATGGAACATTCTGAAATGCCGGGTTTTCTGATTCTTGATGACATACATAGAGTCAATATATCAAGTGTACTTGGAGAACTTATGTATGCGTTCTCCCATAGAGGGGAAACGATTACTCTTGCTTCCGGAAAGACGCTTTGTATTCCGGATAATATGTATGTTTTCATGACTTCTAATATATTGCATCCGGAGTATAGTCTGGATGCAGATCTCCTTGCGGCATTCGAGGTCTGCTATGCGGAGAGTACGGAAGAAAAACTTCGGACAGCGATAAAAGACAGCTTTTACAAAAACGCCTTTTTTAACATTGACCAGGATTTGATAAAACAGCTTGAAGATCAGCGCCGGGAGTGGAGCATGCTTTTGGAGCGATACAGGGAGGATGAATGTCTCAATTCTCCAATAAAAGATGTAAGTGATATTCTTGTTGGTATCCCTGTTTTTTCAGTTTGTCTTACACCGACTGAGGCAGAGGATTTTCTACATTTTGGATATCCATTGGAATGGACTGACAGTTCAACGGTGCGCTACAAAAATGATTTCAACAAATTGGGAAAGAATCTATATAAAACGATAAACGATATCTGCGAACTGTATTTCCAATTTTACTCAGAAGATACAGTTATGCTGCTTGAAAAGTTTACGGATGATGCTGTAGAAAAATACAATTTCTATAATGGTTTCCTTGATTATATAGCTCCGGACTATGGCGATGAAAAAAACAAATATGTAATCGGTTTTACTTATTTTCTTCCCGGACACGGTTTTTCAATGTGGAATGCAGAGAGGCTTATGCAGAATAAGATAAAGGCACAGGTTCTTCCTCTGCTTAGGCAGTATAAGAAAGAAGGGGTTGTATTAACAGAGACTATTCCTGATGCGGAACATACCTATTCTCAGTATACACGTCAGAAAGCTGATGTTGTTGAAGATAAAATAGAATTGAAAACAAACGAAGAATACCGGCAGATTTTTTTGGATATACTTTCCGGCACGGCTTCTACAGAAGGTCTGAGATTTCAGGGCGGACAAAAGTATAACACTAATTACGGTGTTCTGTTTGAAATAATAAACGATATGGTTATGCACCCTCTGATTAACAATTGGGAAATTATGGATCTTTTGATGTATGACCGTGAAATATACTATAAACTTGATGAAGGGCAGGCATGGGGAAGCTGCCTTATATGCAACAGCAATCTGAGTAAATCAGTCAGACTGGGAGCAAGTGATAGCTCTAGGGGAAATGACAATGGGGTATACCGCGAAGATCTTCATTCGATTTTCTATAAAGGGAAAAAGTATTATCTTGTTTCAAAAATTAAAACTGAAAACAGTGAACGAACGGCAAGTATTGATCAGTGCCGGTTGAAGAAAGTTGTAAGAAGAGAAGTATCTCTTTATACGATGGCAAAGCTGTTAGCATATAAGTATCTCAGTGCTTACCTTAAGAATCTTGAAGCATATAGATATGCTGATTCTCTGAATCCGGTGAGTGAGGATGAGATTTTGGCAGTGGAAGCGGATCTTAGAACGTTGGATGATATGGCATTGCACGGTTCATCAAATGATGAACTGAGGCTCAATTTGCTAAATGATATACGTTCTTTACCAACATGGCGGGCAATGGTGGATGAAACAATAAAAGGAGTGTACAAAACTATGGATGACAGGTATCAATCGGTTATGGAAAGCACGGGGATTCATCAGATGATTCTACAGGGACCTCCGGGCACATCAAAAACGTATGGAGTAAAGGAGTTTCTTGCTGATCAGGCAGGATTCGGAGAAGAATGGAATGAAGAAAAACTTAAAAGCATCCAGCTTATCACAAAGAATGATGAGTATATTCTCCCAACTGAAAATGTTCAGGAAAACAATCTCGTTTACTGGGATATCATTCAGTTTCATCCTTCATACACATATGAGGATTTCGTGAGAGGTATTTCAGTTTCAGCTTCTGAGACCAATGCGTCTGAGATAAACGGCAAAATACTTGAAGGTGGTGCTGAAAAGTATAAGTTTGTATACAGCCAACCAATTCCCGTAATGTACAGGACAGTAAACAGGACTCTTGGGAAAATGGCAAGGATAGCAAGAAAGTATTATAACTCTGATAATCCTGAAAACAGCAAGAAGTTTTATCTGGTTATAGATGAGATTAACAGAGCAAATCTTGCTACTGTATTCGGAGAGTTGATATATGCGCTTGAATACAGAGATAGCGAGGTGGCTACGCCCTATACAGTTGAAGGTGATTCCAGATTGCAGATTCCGAGTAATCTGTACATTGTAGGAACCATGAATACCGCGGATAAGTCCATTGCATCGATTGATTATGCGATAAGAAGACGTTTCCTGTTCTTCCCGCTCCTTCCTGATATCAAAGTTGTATTCTCGAAGGTTGATGATTGGGAAACATCTAAAGAACTGAGACTGTTTCATCTTGTGGATCGTATTTTTGATATTTATATGAATACAGATGATTACAATCGTTCGGATGTGCAAATAGGGCATACTTATTTTATTCGCAAGAGTGCCGAAAAGGCTGAAGTTCAGATGCAAGACCGCTTTTTATATCAGGTGATTCCTGTTCTGCGAGAGTATCACAATGATGGAATACTTATGGATGAATTCTATGGTAATGAACCGGAGGCATTTGAGATACCGGCTTTTGACATCATTGAGAAAATGGAGAAGTGTTCAGATTCTAAAGAATTGGGGAAGCTGTATAATCAGCTTTTGGAAGAACTTGGAAAAGCAGAATATACAGAGTCAATAAAGAAGGAATTGATAGAGCATTCACTAATCGAGGAATAAAAACGGAGGTATCAGATGCGATCTGATGTCAAAATAATAAAAGGTCTGAAAGACTGGTCGCCTGATGCCGCCGGTTTGATACCCAGGGGAGTTGCAGCGGCAAGAAAAATGGATGGTGCAGTTCCAGAGGAAATGGGGCTGTATACTGACGAAAAAGGCAACTATCATACAAGTGGTACCGTGGGCGTGGGGTGGCTGCGCGATGACCATGGCAAAATAATCATTGATCCAGTAACGCAGGAAAAGTGCGCTCTGATAATTACGCCAAGGTATGCTCTGAATCCTTGGGATATGCTTATTAAGGTGATGAATGATCCGGAGTATGAATTATATGTCTCGGGATCTAACGGGGATTTCTTTAAGATATATACTGATCAGGAATTGATCCCGGTAAATAATGCAGAAAAAGGCGGAGAACTTCTTGCTGCGATATCACTTGTAAAAGAGTGTGAGAGAATCTGCAAAAAATACCTGCGGCGTTCAATGGCTTTTAAGGAAGAGAACTTTAACGGGAAAGTAGTTGGAAATATACAGGTTTCAAAACATATAAAGACGAATATTACACAGGGAAGGGAAGACAGAGTTTTCTGTAGGTATCCTGTGTTTACTGTAGACACACTGGAAAACAGGATAATGAAAGCTGCCCTAAAAAAAGCGCATGATACCATTAGGGTCAGTGGGCTTCCATTAAAATCAATAGGCAGGATTTATTCTTTCTGCGAAAACTCATTAAAAGAGGTTCGCACAGTGAAGATTGGAAGAAGTGATTTTGGAAAGGCCAATGTTACAGGTTTTAATTCTGTTTACAAAAAGGTAATTGATCTTGCTAAAACAGTAATTCTTGGCAATGGGTCAAATGATCTGTTCGGCACAGAGACTGAAGAAGTAAGATTTATTATTCCGTATACTATAAATATGGAGTCTCTGTTTGAGTTTTATGTCAGGGCAACAATACGTGAGTATCTTAAGACAAGATTGGAGTCTCAGGTAATCTTGGATGAGTACAGGATTCCCAAAAAGAATCCGCTGTTTACATTAAAAGATCCAGAGCATCACGCATATCTTATGAATAATTACGTTCCGGATATAGCCCTGATAGAAGATTCTGGCAATGCAAAGCGGTATATTGCAGTCTTTGATGTGAAATATCAGAATAGTACGAGCAAGGTTTACAGGGATACACAACGGCATAATTCTCATCAGTTATTATTCTATATGCTGTTACTGAATGTTCGCCGGTGTGGGTTTATTTTTCCGAGTGATAAAATAGATTCTGCTTTGCCCGGACTCAATATGTATGAACTGAATATCCAAAGCGGAGACGCTATGGATGAAAGTGTCAGGGAATACACGCAATGGATGGTTGATATGAATCAGGATCACCATGATAGGCTTGCGGAAAGAATTATGGCTTACGTCAAAGGAATAAGCGAAGCCGGAGGTCTCATTCGGAGGGATGAATAAATGGATACGCTCACGCCGGAACAACGCCGGAAGAATATGCAGCATATCCGGTCAAATGACACTGAAATTGAGATCCTGCTGAGGAAAGCTCTGTGGAAAAAGGGATATAGATACCGGAAGAATTATAAGGCATTGCCGGGAAAGCCGGATATTGTTCTGACGAAATACAAGATTGCTATTTTTGCGATGGTGAATTTTTCCATGGGAAGGACTGGGAGGTTCTGAAGCCAAGATTGGAAAATAGTAACAATAGCAAGTTTTTGGTTAGTAAGATTTCAAGAAACATTGAACGGGACAACGAGATAAATAAGCAGCTTCTGTTTATGGGGTGGACGGTGATAAGGTTCTGGGGGAAAGATATTAAGAAAAACACGGATGAGTGTATAAGAGTTATTGAAGAAGTGATGTTTGACATAAAGCTTGGAGATGCAAATGAGATAGAGAATTTCCAGGATGATTGAATAATGCAGAAGGAAGTGTGATCCGGCATGAAAAAATATAAAGACTTTAAGGAATATATGGAGGATCACTACCTCGATGAAATCATGGAGGCCATCAGCCTTGTCGTTATAAGACATAAGGATAGTTTTGAAGATGAAGATTTCTATGAAATAGAGTGGGCTGAACTGTCAGATGCTATCATTTGTGGCGTTACATTCAGGGGTCTCGGAAATGACTGGCTTGAAATAAGGCGTATTATTGGTGCTCAGGGCTGAATATCTATCATCTGGAGGGATGTGTTAAGAGAATCCTGGATTGTTACCCTGAAGAGATCGTCCTGTTCCAGATACAGTAGCATATCATGGAACTTGGTGATTCCGATAAGCTTCTGCAGGAAGAAAAGAATGCGGCAGCAGCCGAGGTTGAGGCTTTGAAGAAAAAGTGCGAGGCGGCTGAGAAGGCTATCAGCAAGGCGAAGGATAAGAGGATGGCTGATTTCGAGGCATATGCTCTTGGAAAGAAGGAAAAGTGAACCAAGTGATCATGCTTCGCCCTACGCAGTCTCCTATTGTATTTATACAGCAGCTTGGCAGAGGACTTAGAAAAGCCGAGAACAAGGAATATGTGGTAATTCTTGATTTCATTGGAAACTATAATAACAATTTTATGATTCCGGTGGCATTGTCCGGGGATAGAACTTATAATGCGGATACGATCAGAAAATATGTGATTTCAGGGAACAATACGATACCCGGGGCATCCACGGTACATTTTGATGAAATTGCAAAAGAAAAAATATTCAATTCTATTGATAAGATCAGAGGAATGAAATCGATTATAAGAGAAAGCTACATTTCTCTGAAAAATAGAATTGGACGAATTCCCCTATTGTATGACTTCTATGAGCAGGGAGAGATTGATCCGTTGGTAATTATCAAAGAATATAAGACATATTGGCAGTTCCTGGAAGCTGTTGAGACGGGAAAGGACTCCTGCAAATTGAATGATCAGGAAAAGCTGATATTGGAATATCTGTCTAAGACCATTTTAAGTGGAGTCAGGCCTAGTGAGTTATGCATTTTAAAAGAATTTCTAGACAAAGATACCATCTCGACCAACGATGTTCGAAGAGAACTTGAATATGAGTATGATTATTTTATAACGGATCAGGAAGTAGAGGAATCCGTCAAAGTTCTGCAAGGGCATTTTGTTAGTAAAGATGATGAATACCAGAAATATAAATTTATGAACATATTGCGCCCTGATGGAGAACGCACTATGAGGAGTGTGGAAGCTTATCAGAGATGCTTGCGGAACGAAGAGTTTAATGCTCAGATCAGGGATATTATCAAAGTTGGACTGGCTAGATATAAGGATAAATATACCAAAGGTAAATCAGAAGATACACCTTTGGTATTATATGAGAAGTATTCCCGAAGAGATGTGAGCCTTTTGATGAATTGCGGCAAAGATCTGTCATCTACAATGTATGGAATGAGTCGGATAGGTGACGATGTATTCATTTTTATTACTTACCATAAAGAAGAAGCCGAGGAAGGTAAAAATTACGCAGATGGCAAGCCGGATTATGCAGATGCTTTTGAAGATAATCTGATTTTCAAGTGGGATTCTCAGATTGGTAAAGATAATAGAAGCCCTTATATGCAGAAGGTTTTGACGGCGCCGAGAAAACATCTGCTGGTGAAAAAGAGTGATGCAGAGCCCAGTTTTTATTATATGGGGCAGTTTGACATTGTGGAATCTGCAGATAGCCAGAAAGAAGACAATAGTGGTAAAATGAAACCGATTGCGAAGGTAACCATGAAGATGCATTATCCTGTACGCGAGGATTTGTTAAGGTATTTACAGAGCAAAGCAATATTTCAAAGGAGAACAAAGCAGTATGAAGACCATTCGCGTAGTCGCAGCCGTGATCTGCGATTCCATAGAGCACAAGACAAAAATATTTTCCACCGCAAGAGGTTACGGAGAATTCAAAGGTGGCTGGGAATTTCCCGGCGGGAAGATCGAAGCGGGAGAAACTCCACAGCAGGCGGTTGTCAGAGAGATCCGGGAGGAACTGGATGCTACGGTCAGAGTCGGAGACCTGATAGACACCATAGAGTACGATTACCCGGCATTCCATTTATCCATGGATTGTTTCTGGTGTGAGGTTGCGTCGGGAGAACTGAAGCTTCTTGAGGCAGAGGCCGCCAGGTGGCTGACGAAGGAAGAACTGGATTCCGTACAGTGGCTTCCGGCGGATGTGACACTGATTGATAAGATCAAAAGCTGTATGTCTTGAGGATAAGAAGAATTATATATGACCAACGAAGAATTTCAACGTAGTAAAAGTTTTGAAGAGAATCTGAAAGAATGGAATCTGTTATCTTTGGAAGAGATGGGGGAATCTGTTAAGGAGGGTTCTCTTTATGTGATTGGCAACGGATTTGATATGCTACATGGCGTCAGATCTAGCTATTACGATTTCAGCAGGACTCTGGGAAAGAGAAGTACGGTCCGGTTTTATCTGGAAAAATATCTGAAAACCGATGACCTGTGGGCGGATTTTGAGGGGGCATTGGGGAAGATCAACATAGAGGCTATGTGCCAGCCGTACATCATCGATAATTTCCTGGATATAAATGGGGCATACGATGAGGATGCAGGTGCGGCCGAGATCTATATGTCCGCAGAAATGGCGGTGGAGCCGATTATTTCCATGTCAACGGAATTAATGGACCGGTTCCGTAAATGGATCGGCAGTCTGCATACCAATACGAATGACAGACCGTTATGCAATGTGATCAAAGACGGGAAAGTATTAAATTTTAATTATACGGAATTCGTGGAAGATTTGTATGGCGCGGATGCCGGGAATATTTGCTATATCCATGGCTGTCGGAAGAAGACCGGCAGGGGACGGCAAAGGTTGATTCTGGGGCATATTCCGGGAGCCAATGATGCGGCCTATGAATTTGAAGATGATTACTCTGCAATCGATAATCTGGATGAGCATGCCCAGCTATTATACGATGTGCAGCAGATCGCTTTGCAGATGGTTGTGGAGGCTGATGATACATTGACGAAAAAATGTAAGAAGATCATTCAGAGCAATCAGCCTTTTTTTGATGGATTAGCGGATATCCGGCAGATAGTCACCATAGGGCATTCGCTGTATCCGGTGGACTGGGATTATTTTGCAGAGATCATAAAGTGTAATAAAGACAGGAACCGGATGCAATGGTTCTTTGGCTGTTATGGAAATGGAGATCTGGAGCGGGTACAGACTTTTATCAATACCTTTGGGATAAATAAAGATCAAGTCGCAATTTTTCGGACGGATACGATTCCTATAACATTATTGGCGGATAATAAGAGGGAAAAGCCCAAGGCAAATGTTAAGCATCGGAAGGTACTGGCTTCCTCTGAGGATGGAAAGTGGCAGGTTGTCCGCGAGGGCAGGAAGATCAATATTATTGATAGAACAGCAAACAGTTGCAGCTGTTCCAGAATGTTTTTGACATACATGAGCGGGGCTGTTTTTGACTGCAGCGGTATGGTGTTACTTTTGGTGGCAAGAGGACTGGGGGCCGGGGTATTTTTGTTTCGGTTCGCCAACGGAGAGTGGCAATATAGAGGGGAATTGGAACCCATTCCACATCAGGGAGTGATTACCAAACGCTTGCAAAAAATATTGCTGAGGGACAACCGGCTGATTTTCGTATATAACAGCAGAATCCGAAAATATGATGTCGAAACGGGGAAACTGGTATATAATAAGGCCGTAAGGCATGCTTTCGAGTCAGAAGGCGAAGATTTGACACAAAAGTTTAAAGGGATATACAGAACAGGGTTTTATTAAGTTTTTCTGGAATAAAAGTGTGAATTTCAGGAGTATGGAGATGGCATTATGACCCACGAACAATTTGAACAGGCAGCTCAATATTGGAACAAGAAGGAAAAGATCACCATGCCGGAGAAGGCACTGAAGCAGGCGGTAGAAAAATATATTCACGAGAACAACACCTGTGCGCTTGCCACGGGAAGCGGTGATTATGTCAGGTGCACGCCGATAGAGTATAGTTACCACGATGAGAAATTCTGGATATTTTCCGAAGGCGGCGAGAAATTCATAGGTCTGGAGAAGAATGCAAATGTAAGTCTGGCCATTTTTGACAAGTATGATGGATTTGGTAATCTGGAAAGCCTGCAGATCATGGGCCGGGCAGAGATCATAGAACCGTTTTCAGACAGCTACAATGCCCACGCGGAATACAAGAAGATTCCACTGGAGGCTCTGAAAAAATTAGAGCATCCCATGAACCTGATCTGCGTGACACCGGCCAGGATAGATGCGCTGTTTTCTGATTTGAAAAAGGATGGATACAGTATCAGACAGACATTAGAGTTTGAGAAAAATAACTAAATCGAGCGGAGGTATACAAAGTGAGTATATTTGAGTATGACAAAGAAAAAGAAGAAAAGAAGCTCCGCAAGGCTGAACGGGAGTGTGGACGGGAAGAGGGTTTACAACAGGGGTTACAGGAAGGTCTAAAGGAAGGGCTGTAGCAGGGACGCATGGAGGAGAGAAAGTCACTGCTGGCATTGATTGCAAAAATGAGTGCCGGAGGAGATGCGGACCAGATTGCAACGCTGTATGATCCGGAAGTAATGAATGCAATGCAGGAGAAGTATGGAATAAGATAGCAGGAGATTCAAATGAACATCCAGATTTTTGGCACAAAAAAGTGTAACGATACAAAGAAGGCCGAGCGTTTTTTCAAGGAGCGCGGCATCAAATATCAGTTCATAGATATGAAAGAAAAAGGCATGAGCAAGGGAGAGTTTACTTCCGTTGCGCAGGCGAACGGCGGCCTGGAGAACATGGTCAACTGGGAGGGGAAAGATCAGGATACGCTGGCTCTCATCCGGTACATTGCGGAGGAGGACAAGCTGGCAAAGGTGTTGGAAAATCCATCGGTGATCCGCACACCGATTGTCAGAAACGGGAAACAGTCTACCATCGGTTATCAGCCGGAGGTATGGAAGGGCTGGAACTGAGGAAACGTGAAGGAATGGGACAATGATTAAAACAATTATGAGAGATCCGATGTTTTTAGCACAGAAATCCGAGAATGCCACGGAGGTGGACGCACAGGTAGTGACAGATCTGCTGGATACTCTGAGAGCGAATCTGGATCATTGTGTCGGAATGGCGGCAAATATGATAGGGGTTCGGAAAAATATTATTGCAGTGGCAGCAGGCCCGTTTCAGTTTGCCATGATCAATCCGGTGATCACGAAAAAGCTGCGTCCGTACCAGACAGAGGAAGGATGTCTGTCACTGGAAGGTGTGAGACCCTGCACGAGATACGAAGAGATTGAAGTGGATTACCTGGATAGCAATTTCAGGAAACAGCATGGCAAATACACCGGCTGGACAGCCCAGATCATCCAGCATGAAGTAGATCATTGTTGTGGTGTGGTGATATAACATTGGCAAGTCAGGTATGGAAGTTTATCACACACAATGATTGGAATAACTCCTGTAAACTTTACCTGAAACAGTATTTCTTTCCATGCAGTATGCTAATATTATCCTACAGCAAGGAGAGAGCAAGAGAGCCCATAGGATGAGGAACAAAAATGCAGGTACGTGAAGTGATTTGTCCTTCCTGCAGCCATCGTTTCATGTGGCTGGATGTCGAAGAGGGACCGACGATCAAAAAATACCGGTCTGTAGAGACCGGAGAGACATTCCATACGGCAGTATGCCCTCAGTGCGGGAAACGCGTGATATTGTTACCGGACAGGATATGCGCAGTGTTGCCCGGAACGGAAGATAACCTGGAAATGATGTGGGAGATTATGCGGATCAGGGCGGCGATGTCATCCGGCTGCTGGACTGGCTGGCAGAACGTGAGACCTTTTATCCGGTGGAGATCCATACGGCCAACCCGGTGGGGAGAGCCAACATGGAGAGGATTCTGGCCAGATACTGGGGAGAACAGTACTGGTAGGAAATTTTGTGATAATTTAACCAACGGTTAATAGGCAAAAGAGATTCTTTGTGTTATAGTAAAAGTCTACGGAAAGACTGATATGCAACTGGATGCTGTACGGCATCGGAAGGAGGCGTATGATGGAAAGACCGCATTTTGACATTGTGGCAAGCGGCGCACGGATGAGAGCAATCCGTCAGGAGCGGAAGATCTCCGTGAAGCAGGTCATGGAATACATGGGCTTTGAATCCACGCAGGCCGTGTATAAATGGGAAGCCGGGAAGTGTTTTCCCCAGGCCGACAATTTGATTGCTTTAGTTATTTTGTATCGTGTAAGCCCGATGGAGCTTTTGATAGAAGAGGACCTGGTGTCCTCTTCTAGTCATATCTGGGGAAATGCCGCATAGTGCGGAACGGAAGAGAAAGTGCACAGGGAGAGCAGTATGATTTACATAACGGGAGATACCCACGGGGATTTCACAAGATTTTCCGCGAAAAGATTACGGAGAACCGGCATGGAACTGACAAAAGAAGATTACATCATTATCTGCGGAGATTTTGGACTGTGCTGGGCGAAGGATAAAACTTTTGAGTATCATTGTAAAAATTTTGCGGAGAAACCTTACACCATTCTGTGGGTACAGGGAAACCATGAAAACTATGATATGATCGGGGAATATCCGCTGGAAGAATGGCATGGCGGGAAAGCGCGGCACATTATCCGGGACAAGGTGATATTGCTGGAACGGGGACAGGTCTTCAAGATTGACGGCAAGACCTTTTTCACCTTCGGAGGGGCATCTTCCCATGACATTCAGGGAGAAATTCTGGATCGTCAGACGGTGGATTTCGCAGAACAGAAGCGCAGGGCAGACCGGAATTATCTTCCCTACCGGATCCTTCAGGAAAGCTGGTGGCCCCAGGAGCTGCCGACAGAGGGAGAACTGCAGGAGGGCCTGCACAATCTGGAACGATATCACTACGAGGTAGATTATGTGATCACACACTGTTGTACCAGCACGCTGCAGGACCGGATCAATGCCGGGACGGGACGCTCCTATGCTCCGGATCCGCTGACAGACTACCTGGAGACTTTGGAACAGAAGCTGCATTACAGGCATTGGTATTTCGGCCATTATCACCGGGACTGTCAGCCGGATGACAAGCACACGCTGGTATACTATGCGATACTGCCGCTGGAACAGAAGGAAAGTGCAGTTGCAGGATGCGGAAATTATAGTGTCGAAGAAGCGAAGCTATGAAGCGGCTGCGGGATGAGCAGAATTATAATATTTTCAAACGTGAGATAGATACGACATTGCGTTGACAAATGATAAGGAAACTAGTACTATAGTACCAAACAACACGTTGGATATTGAGGGAAGTAATGGAGAAGGAACAGGGAAAGCTTATTATAATTGTATCAGTCGTATTTGCTATGGTGCTTCTGTGCATGATCTGCACCTCAGACAGTGTGCCGGAGGTAAAGTCATTACAGGAGTGTACGCCGGACGCAGTCAGCGTCTTGGATGACGGCAGGGAGCTGTACGATTTTATATTGGATCAAAACGATGATGAGACGAACTCGATCGTGTTTTATTCGACACATCAGGAGATTGTGGTGTATGCAGATGGGAAGCTGATCTATCAGCTGAATGCTGTACCCGGCATATGGGGAAATACTCCGGGCTGGACCTGGAATATTGTCAGGTTTTCAAGTAATGTGAGCAGCTTGCAGGTACAGTTCACCCCTTGTTATCCGGAAACGGCAGGCCAGCAGAAGACGTTTTATATCGGTGGCGGCTATAATAGCTATCGTTGGGTGATGCGCCGGGCAATGCCTGCCTTTCTCATCAGCATGATGGTGATACTGGTAGGATTGTATATTAGTATTTATTGGATCGTTATCCGCTGCGGAAGCCGGATCGACGGAACCTTATTGTATCTGGGTATTTTTTCGATCCTGCTGGGAACATGGTCGGCCAATGAGACGGATGTGGCAACGCTGCTCCTGGCCAACAGGCAGGGATGCTCTTACTTGGCATTTGCTACGCTGATGCTGTTGCCGATGTCCTTTATCCTGTTTGTGAAGAGCTTTCTGGAGATCAGGGATGACCGGTTTTGTAGAATTATCTGTAATGCTAATCTGGCATTGATCGTCCTGACGCATATACTGAATGCAACAGAGATATATGAGTTCCGGAGAAGCCTGTGGATGACGCATGTGTTGATCATTCTGACGATTCTATACCTGCTGGTGGTCATCTGCAGCAAAATTGCCAGAAGGCAGCTGGATCAGAGGTTGAAGGCATGTGTAGGGGCACTGCTGCTTGTATTTTTTGCTACCATTGTAGATGTGAGTGGCTATTATAAAGACGGTAACGATGTAGGCATATTTGGCAGAAGCTCTTTCTTGATCTTTATTGTGGTGTTGGGAATAGAATCCGCCAGACAGACGGTTGCACGGCTGAAAAAAGGTCGAAGGATGGAAGAGTTGGAACAGTTTGCCCTGAATGATTCCATGACCGGCATGTACAATCGAAATGCTTATGATTATTTTGTGAAAAATGAAAAGGATTTTGAAGGATATGTCATAGTGACCTTTGACCTGAACAATCTCAAGCAGTGTAACGATCAATATGGCCATAGGGCAGGGGATGAGTATATTATCAACGCGGCACATATCATAGAGGACAATTTTGAACGCTATGGGAAATGTTATCGCATTGGCGGAGATGAATTCTGCTGTATCATTCCGAAGGGAAGATATTTTAAGATAGAACGTGTGATGCATAAGATCGATCAGGATGTAGAGATCTTGAATCATAAGAACATCATTCCCGTTCCTGTGGGAATTGCCTATGGGTATGCTGTATTCACGGCGGATGATACGGATCCGGAGAAGGTGCGTGAGCGTGCAGATGAGGATATGTACCGGAATAAGAAGGCGATGAAGCAGTCCTGACCAGAGAATCTGCCAGATTGTTAACTATATTATAAAAAGGGTTGACAATTGAAAAACACCATGCTATTCTGACAGAGGTTTTTACAAAAGACATCTGACAGAAAGGCATGGTTTTTTATTATGACAACACAGACAACAACTCGTAGCAAGACTTATGATATGGTGTACATTGCAGTATTTGCGGTACTGATCGCAATTTGCTCCTGGATCTCCATCCCGATGACGGTTCCTTTTACGTTACAGACATTCGCAGTATTCCTGGCAGTCGGCGTACTGGGCGGTAAGAGAGGAAGCCTTGCGGTATTGATCTATATTTTGCTGGGTGCAGTAGGTATCCCCGTATTTGCCGGTTTCTCCGGTGGTATCGGTATCCTGTTGGGCAACACCGGCGGTTACATTATTGGTTTCTTATTCTCTGCTCTGCTGATGTGGCTGATCGAGAAGCTCTTCGGCCGCAAGATCTGGGTGCTGGGGGTATCCATGGTACTGGGCCTGATCGTGTGCTACGCTATTGGAACGGTATGGTTCATGGTGGTATACGCACAGAACTCCGGAGCTGTCGGCCTGGCTACCGTACTGGGCTGGTGTGTAATTCCTTTCATTATCCCGGATCTGGTGAAGATCGCACTTGCACTGACACTGAGCAAGAGACTGTCTAAGGCTCTGAAGCTGAACGGACAGGACTAAAGGATACACCGGATATGGAAGTAACGACAACTTACCGGATCCGTCCGCACCACGGCATGTGCCTGTATTTTTTCGAAGGGAAGGGATACAGTGAAGGGTTCACTAAGCATATGGCGGAGGTGAAGGAATGGCTTCTGGGGAAAAATGGACCGGCATCCCTGCAGCTAGTCGGAGCGACGGATGAAATCTGCAGCGCCTGCCCCCATAATAAGGGTGGCAGCTGCGAGTCTGCGGAGAAGGTAGACCGGTATGATGCGGGTGTATTGAAATACACCGGATTAAAGGCAGGGCAGGAAATGACTTTTGCGGAATTTGAGCGGATCGTGGAAGAGAAGATTCTGCAGCCGGGATATGGCAAGGTCATCTGTGGCGACTGCCAGTGGAGAGATATCTGCCACAAATAATGAAGAGCATTCCCATGCGGGAGTGCTCTTTTGTATTACATGAGATCTGAATTCAGTGATTATATGTTGATTAAACGTGAAGAGTCGGATATAATAAAATCGGAATGTATGAGAATACCGTTGAACATATTAGACCGGATTTGATTTTAAGGTAAGGAGGATGTAGGCTATGGAAGTAATGGCTCAAGGGAACAGACATATTGTCGATTCGGATAGCAAAGTAGATAATAATGTAGTTCGCCAAAAAGTAATGGATAGCTATCAAGATATGTTGAGCGGAAAAGGTAGAGATTACAAAGTTTTTTTCGCAGAGTTGGAAAGCAGGTATAACGGAAAATAATGTATAAAGTGCAAATTCTTCCCAAGGCGGAAGAGGATATTTGTACAAAAAAGCGCACCTCCCCTTAGGTGCGCTTTTTTGTGCGTCTATAGCCGCACTGTTACCTCACGAAGAGGTAAGCCGTATATGCAACATACAGAAGCACGCACGCAGCCCCCTCACTGCGGGTCATGCGTCTGCCGGTACGGGCGAATACGAAGAGCAGAATGGCACTGCCAAGGAGCAGTACGGTGTCGATGACGGACTCTCCGAGGACATGCAGAGGGCTGATCACCGCGGACATTCCGAGGATAAACAGGATGTTGAACAGGTTGGAGCCGATGGCATTGCCCAGCGCCAGCCCGCTGTCGCCCTTTTTCGTGGCAACGATGGAGGTCACCAGCTCAGGCAGGGAGGTGCCGATGGCGATAATGGTCAGTCCGATGAAATTCTGGCTGACACCAAAATTCGTAGCGATGATGCAGGCTTTATCCACGACGAGATCACCGCCGAAGATAACGGCAGCCAGACCCCCGGCAATATACAAAAGGCTGCGGGGAAGAGAGAGAATCTTGCCGGGTTCGCCCTCTTCTCTGTTTTTCCGGGCAGAATAGATCATAAATCCCAGATATACGATCATGCCAAGCAGCAGGACTGCACCCTCAATGCGGCTTAAGCTGCCATCTAAAAACATCAGACATAATACGAAGGTCACCAGGATATTTAACGGCATATCCCGCTTCAGGATCTCTCCGTGGGGCATAAAGCTGTGCAGGAATGCACAGATACCTACCACCACCAGACCATTGAAGATATTTGAGCCGACGACATTACTGATGGCGATATCATTACTGCCAGCCAGGGCAGCATTGATGCTGACGGAGGCCTCCGGAGCACTGGTGCCCATGGCGACGATGGTCAGACCGATGATGACGCTGGGGACCTTCAGGATCCCCGCCAGGGAGGAGCTTCCCTCCACGAAAAAGTCTGCACCTTTGATCAGAAGTATAAATCCTACGAGTAACAATATGTATTCCATAAGCTGTCCTTTCCTGCAGCAAGCGTCTGTATTCTTAGAAAAAAGTATAAAAATAGAGACTTTTACCGCATCAAAAATGATCGATAAAAGTCTCGTTGCTTACAATAATAACCGGTCCGACGGACGTGATGACGATTATCATTCCGGACAGCTTCATGTATCATTCGGTTACCATTCTAGGTTACCATTCTATCAGAAACCATCCGGGAACTACTCCCTCTTAACTGTGCCCTCATTCTACAAAAAAGGACAAGCACTGTCAACAGACTTTGTAAATCTTGACACTATTTTAACACGAACTCCACCTTCACGGGATCATGGTCGGAGTAGGAATAGCCGGTGTTTACATTCTCGTAGGACAGGCACTCGATATTGTCGGAGATAATGAATCCGTCCAAAGTTACGGTATAAGTTACACCGGGGACATATTCCATATCTGCGTTTCTGGCACTGTTCCAGAGCGCTGCCTGCTCCTCTGTACTTAACAGATCCAGGCAGAAAGCAAAATGCTCCGGCAGTTCCGTTCTCGGAAAAGGAAATGCCCAGGACTCACAGCTCTCCGTATCCTCTTCGGAAGCCTTCAGGTCGTGGTTAAAGTCGCCGCCGCAGAGCACATAATTGCCGGCTTCGTATTCTTTTGCCATATCATTGCACAGCATCTCAATCTGTCCCTGGCGGATGGCATCGCTGTTGCCGTAAGCGGACATATGCAGATTGAAGATCACTAGCTCCGTGCCATTGTCCACCGGGATCCGGGAGACGCTGTAGCAGCGGTCCAGATCGAAGAACTTGCTGAAGGAAGTGGAGATGGGGAAGCTTCGGCGCAGAGCAGAAGACACCGGGTACTTGGAAAACAGGCCGAGACCGGATTTGCTGCTACCGTGGGGCTGGGTAAACGGATAAAACAGGAAAGCGGAATCATAATTCTGTGCAAATACCGTAGTGTACCCGGACAGACTCTGACGCAGCATTTCGTATTCATCCGTATGATAGCTTCTGGTGGCATCCAGATCGATCTCCTGGATCAGCGCAAAATCCGGGTCGAATGACTTCACCAGCTCTCCCGCACCGTTTATGGCATACTGTACGGTCTCAGGGCTCTCCGCCCAGGAGGAGGTACCGCCGTCCATGAAGAAGCTATAATCCGGCAGATAAGCACCGAAACCGATGTTGTAGGTCACTGCGGAATATTCCGTATCCGTAGCCAGCACCGCAGCCGCACCTGTGGTAGTATCGTCGACCGGTGCCTCCACCACCAGTTCCTGATTGTCCTCGATCCTGTAATAACTGGCATAGAGGTAGACGATGTAAGCCAACAGTGCGAGGATGAGGATCCCCAGCACGATACACATGGTTTTTAATAACGTTTTACATAAATTTTTCTTTTTCATATCCTCATTTTAACAAGCCTTGCGGGAAATGGCAAATGTTAAAATTTCTATGAGAAATAGGCACTCGCATGCCGTTTTTGTATTTAATGATGTCGGGGTCAAAAGCCCCCGACTTTGATGCCTACGAATGGGACTTGTACCTGTCATTATAGTGAATAATGTTTGAGTAATGTTGTAATAATGTTGTAATAATGTTTATATAATGTCATATATTATTTAAAATCCTTATCCTACTGTATCATAGGCAGAAATGCAAGTAAATTTTCACCTATGATGTAATTGTAATGTTGTTGTAATGTTTAGTAATGTTTGATATAGTTATGCCAAGAACATTATTATATGGAGGAGATTCATGAAAATCAAAGAGATATATCCAGATGTTATTACAGAAGATACAAGTTATGAATATAAAGCAGTATTGAATCCGGATAATCCCATTAAATGGGCAAAAACTCTTATTGGATATGCAAATGATAAAGGAGGAACCTTATTTATAGGTGTATCAAACGATGGGGAGGCCTTTGGAATTGATCTTGAAGAAGTTGATAAAACAAAACTATTAATTTCAAGGATTAATGATAGACATATTTTTCCACACATTAAGATTTCATATATGATGAGAAGTGTGGATTCTAATGCGGAACATTTTGTATTAGCTGTTAAAGTTGCTCCTGCAGATTCTGTAATAAGATATAGAGAAGGAGATTACAATGAAACAGTTTTTATAAAGGGAGATGGAAATGCGACTCCTGCAACACCGGAAGAAATTATTTCACTTTCAAAGAGAAAATATGGTGTAGATAATGAGACAAGCGAGGTGGCATATACTGATAATCAGTGGTCAGAATACCTTAATCTTTGTAAGGAATACAGACAAGATAAATCTGCTCCAACAATGAAAGAATTGCAGAACGAAGAAATAGTTTCAAAAGATGGGTATGCAAAATCAGGATTTATAATGTTTTCAGACAACTATAATGAAGATGACACAATGATATGCTGCCGTTTATGGAAAGGGAAAAACAAGACAGGTATTGTTTTAGATAGCAGCAGATTAAGAGGTTCTATTGCAAACGTATTTGAGAATGCATTAAACTTTATTGAACGAAACACCAAAACAGGCTGGGTAAAAACAGAAAAGGGTGGACGGGATGAAATCAGATCGTATCCTAAGGAAGCTGTAAGAGAGGCATTGGTAAATGCCATTGCCCATAGGGATTATTCTATTTCGGGAACACAGATTGATGTTGATATCTATTCAGACAGAATTGAAATAGTTTCACCAGGGTCATGGTTACTGCCAAAAGATTACAATGCATATCCAGCCGGTTCTATACCGTCTATCAGAAGAAATGCCATCATAGCAGCTTGTCTGGATGTGGCAAATCTGATGGAGAGAGGTGGAACTGGTTTTCAAACCATGATGGAATCTTACAAGTCCAGTCCAGATGAATTACAGCCGGTAGTATCTATATATCCCGGATTTTTGAATTTGAGATTATATGACAGATTATTTAGAGATGAGGCTATAGAACTGGATTTAGAAAGCCTTACAGATGCGGAAAAAGTTATGGCTATTCTTAAGATGGAAGGACCAAAGCCTATAAAGGAACTACAGATGTCTCTTAACTATCGGAGTAGAAGTCAATTCTTAAATGAAGTTATAAATCCGCTTATGAAATCAGGGGAGATATATAGGGATGGTAAGCCAAAATCACCAACGGCACTTATTAAAATCAAAAAATAAAAGAAAAATATAATTTGTCAGCGAAACAGGGCTGCAAATACTGATTTTGACCGGAGCGAGGCCAACACCGGGCATCTGATTATATGAAATGTGCCAGATACTTGCCATATCTGATGGGAAAGGGGTATTATGATAAATATAAATAATAAGGAGGCTGATCCTATGAGGCCGATACCGACTATTGAAGATCCGGAGCGCTATATAGACAGTGCGTTTGTGGATTCCGCGTTTATAGAATTGAAAAGTTGTGATCTGTGGGATGTGAAAATGCTGTATCCGATCCTGCATATGGACCATGCGGAAGAGAAGTGCTTCGTCCGTAAGGAGATGTATGAGAGGCTGGTGAAGGCGGCGGGGAATCTGCCGGACGGTTACCGGTTCCGCATCTGGGATGCCTGGCGCCCCTTTGCACTGCAGCATGAATTGTTTGAAAGGTATTCTGTGGACATCATCCGGGATTTTCATTTAGAAGAGTTGCCGGAGGCAAAAAGGAGAGCTGCAATCTGCAAATTTGTCTCGGACCCGGTACCGGATACAAAGGTGCCTCCCGCCCATACCACCGGAGGAGCCATTGATCTGACGCTTCTGGATCCGGAGGGCAGAGAGCTTCCTATGGGATGTGGATTCGATGCTTTTACGGATAAAACCTGTGCAGCGTATTTTGAGGCACCGGAGCATGTACAGGGGGCAGAGGACGAGCAGGTCCGTGAAAATCGCCGTCTGCTTTATTATGCTATGATAGATGCGGGATTTACCAATCTGCCGTCGGAATGGTGGCATTATGATTACGGTGACCGGTTCTGGGCATATTACATGCGGAAGCCCGCAATCTATGAGGGCGTATTTACGAGGGAGGAAATTCATGGATAATCAGAAACAAAAGAAGAGAAAAAGTGTGATGGACACCTTGTCCGCTACTATGGTACTGGTGCTGATCGCACTATTGCTGGTATTTGTGGGATATACCTATCTGGCACTGAAGAACGGTTACACCTTGGATGACCTGATCGACAATATTGTGGGGAATCTCATCGGTGTGCTGGCAGCATTTCTGTTATTCGATATACTGAACAACAAGCTGACCCAGGATGCCTACGCCAGAGAGACCTCCCAGCAGATCACCAAGACGCTGATGGGAGAGCCGGAGATCCTGGATTCCTTCAGCGATGAAGATAAAAAGACTTTCCTGAAATCCACCATTACCTCCATGATAAAGGATGAAGATGCGGTGGATATGCTTTCTACCAATATGGAGAAATATTTTGACAGGGCAAGAGGCGCCAGGATCCGGAAAATGTTCGATTACACGATCAATCTGGAGCCGAATCTGACGGAGGAATATGTAAAAGCCGGATTCCCCGGAGCCACAGACGGAAAGTATTACCTGATCGATGAGGAATTGAAGTTCAGCGTAAAGTGTCTGGGAGGAACAGACGAGAACTACACGGGCGATGTGATCAGACTCGGTTTCGCCTATGATAAAAAGAGCCTGGACGGTGGATTGCTGGAGACCGGACAGGATGCGGATTTTACCAAGAGCATTTTCAATGAGGATCTGGTGGTGGAACCGGAAGCCGTGGACTTCATCAACAGTATTCCCGCGGATAAGATACGGGATGTGATCAATGATCTGTTCATGCCGATCTTGCGAATTGACAACAGCGGAGATAATGACGACGAAGCGCAGTTCGAAGTAGAGCGAAAGAGCAACGGATTTATCCTGAAATTCAAGCTGGATTTTGACCGGAACGAGGCAAGCGGGGAGCATCTGGTCAGCATCTATTTCAAGATGCCCAGGGTATGGAACTCTATTTTCGAGGTGACTCTGGTGGATCCGACCAAGGAGCCCCATATCAAGCTGAAATACAAGAACGGAATGGATGTCACTATGTATTCCTATCTCAATAAGGAAAGCACGGCCAATGTCGGAGCCTGCATCCAGAGAGCCGGACTCTATGACATTGCGATCAAGGACGAGTGGATCTACCCCAAGAGCGGCGTGATCTTCCATATTAAGAAGGCGTAGAATAAATATGAAACCAAGATCTCCACAAAGTATGGAATTATATAAAATGCTCATAGCCCGCGGGTATCCGGAGTCCTTCAGCGATCTGGTGACGAAGAACCTGAACACGGATTTTACGGCGAGCCGTATGATCGGCTATCTGTATCATTATTCGGATCTGCCACCGGAGGAGATCGCAGATGAGATGCTGGCCATCTTAAGTGACCGCAATCGCATTATGCAGAAGAAAGAACTGGAAAGTAATAATGCAGAGTGGAATCGTATTCTGATGCAGGGATTGGACACGGAGGACGAAACCTGAGGAAATAAACGGATTTGTTTTCGGTTGCCATTGTAGCAGATTCCGATTATAATAAAAGATTGTAACAGCAATGACACTGAATTGAGGTTTTCAATGAATATAGTAGTAGACGGATATAATATATGTTATAAAACAACCGGTACCGGCGATAAGACAGTCGTGATCTTACAGGGCTGGGGTACGGATCTGGGAGTGTATGATTCCGTAGCCGGTGTGATAGACGGCAGCAGGTACCGTGTGATCCAGTTTGATTTCCCGGGCTTCGGCGGCAGCGATGAACCGAAGGAACCCTGGGATGTGGACGGATTTGCGGATTTTTTCTGCAGATTTATGGAAGTAATGCAGGTAAAGCAGGCCACCCTCATCGGGCATTCCTACGGCGGACGAGTGATCATCAAGCTGGCAGCCAGAGAGAGCATCCCTTTTGAGATCACAAACATTATCCTGATCGACAGTGCCGGTGTCCTGCCGGTGCGGACTACTGCACAGAAATGGAAGATCCGCAAGTACAAGATCCTGAAGAAATTCCTGAACATGAAGCTGATCTATGCTATGTTCCCGGAGGTGATCGATGACTGGAGGAGCCGACAGGGATCGGCAGACTACCGCAATGCGACACCCATGATGCGTCAGTGTATGGTGAAGGCGGTGAATGAGGATCTGACGGAGCTGCTTCCGAAGATCCGTCAGGAAGTGCTGCTGATCTGGGGAGATCAGGATACGGCAACTCCTATCCGGGATGCACATATTATGGAAGAGAAGATACCCAACTGCGGCCTGGCAGTGATCCCGGGAACCGGTCATTTTTCTTTCCTTGAGAAGCCGGCACAGTTCCGGGGAATTATGGAGGCATATCTGAAATGATCATACGTGTGCTGATAGCGGTCGTGCTTGCTGTTCCGGCATATTTTTATACCATGCGGTATAATATGCATATGTTCCAGCAGAACGGCTATAAGAATAAAGAACACCTTCACTGGCTGAAGAAGAAGTTCCGGCTGCAATGGATTCTCTATTTTGGTCTGGCACTGGGCATTGTAACCTGTGTGTTTCCGTACCTTGCCCTTGAAATCTTCGAGTATCTGGTACTGTTCGTGATCATCGTGGTATATCGTGCCATGAAGCGGATGAATACGAAGAAAAAGCTGGTGTATACTGCCCGGGTCAAGAGATTGCTCACTACGGAGCTGATCCTTACGGCTGCGGTATTCGCTCTGGTGTGTGGATTGGGCGGAATGAAGCGGATCCCGGGACTGTGCCTGATTCTGGTATCTGTGAATCTGTTTCTGGATATTGTGGCTAATGTCATCAATCATCCCATGGAGGCGGGGATCAATCAGCATTATATCAATGATGCTGTGAGAAAGCTGAAAAGCGTCCCGGAACTTACCGTCATCGGTGTGACCGGCAGCTACGGCAAGACCAGTGTAAAGTTCTATTTGCAGACATTATTGCAGGAAAAATATAATGTACTGGTGACACCGGAGAGTTTCAATACGCCTATGGGTGTGGTGCGGACCATCCGCGGTTCCCTGAAGCCTACCACAGAGATTTTTGTCTGTGAGATGGGTGCCCGCCATGTGGGCGATATCAAGGAGATCTGCGATATGGTGCATCCCGATCACGGTGTGATCACATCTATCGGACCACAGCATTTAGAGACCTTTTTTAACATGGAGAATATTCAGAAGACGAAGTTCGAGCTGGCGGATGCCCTGCCGGAAGGCGGCATGCTGTTCTTGAACGGTGACAACGATTATATTCAGCAGCAGGCAGCTTCTCCCGCGTATGATCAGACCCCGGAGAAGATCTTCTATTATTCCGAGACGGAAGGGACAGGATACTGTGCCAAAGATGTGAAGGTATCCCAGTTAGGTACGGAGTTCACCGTAGTGACCCCGGACGGCGAGAGCGAGAGATTCCAGATGCGTCTCATCGGTGCCCACAATGTCATCAATGTGGTGGGGGCTATCGCGGTCGCTCATAAAATGGGTATGACGCTGCAGGAACTGCGGATCCCGGTACGCCGGATCGAGCCGGTACCCCATCGTATGCAGATGCGGGAGCACGGTCTGGTGACGATCATCGATGATGCTTACAATTCCAACCCTGTAGGTTCCAGGGCAGCGGTCGAGACGCTGGCTATGTTTGACGGTATCCGGATCCTGATCACGCCGGGCATGGTGGAGCTGGGTGATAAGGAAGCGGAATACAATCATAAATTCGGTAACTACGCAGCGGATTGCTGCGATTACATCCTGTTAGTGGGCAGACGACATACCGAGCCCATCAGGGAGGGCGTGTTGGAGAAGGGATTTCCGGAAGAGAAATGCCTGGTATTCGACAAGCTGGAGGAAGCTGTATCTTACGCCTATGCCATTAAAGGGCAGGGACATAAGTATATTTTATTAGAGAATGACCTGACGGATAACTATTAGAAGATTCAGAGGCAATTTTGTGAAAGAGGTTCCGGATAGTTGGCAGAGAGTAGGAAAATTCAGGAGGGAAAATAAATGAAGACAAGAGTAGCAATGCTGTTTGGCGGCAAGAGTGTAGAACACGAAGTATCAGTGATCTCCGGTATCCAGGCTGTCATGAACATGGATACTGACAAATACGCAGTAATCCCGGTCTATATGACCAAGCGCAATGAAATGTACATCGGTGAGGAGATCGGCAAGATCGAATCCTATAAAAATATCGATGAACTGTTGAAAAAGTCCCAGAGAGTCATCATGACCAACGAGGACGGCAAGGTATTCCTGACTCCGTTCCCGGTGAAGATGTTCGGCGGAAAGAAAGCCGTGGAGATCGATGTGGCTTTCCCGGTAGTGCATGGTACCAACGTAGAGGACGGCGCTTTCCAGGGTTACCTGAAGACCATGGGCATCCCCTTCGTGGGCTGTGATGTGACCGCATCCGCCATTGGTATGGACAAATACATCATGAAAGCTGTATTAAAGGAGTGTGATGTTCCGGTACTGGATGCGCAGCTGTATACTCTGTCGGATTATGCGCAGATAGAGATTCTGCTCGACAAAGTGGAAAAAGGACTGGGATATCCGGTGATCGTAAAACCGGTCAACTTAGGCTCCAGCGTAGGTATCAGCGTGGCAAAGAACCGCGTGGAACTGACCCATTCCGTGGACGATGCTTTCAAGTATGCCACTAAGGTACTGGTGGAGCACGCCATCACCAATTTACGTGAGATCAACTGCTCGGTACTGGGAGATGAGAATGACGCTATTGCTTCCGAGTGCGAAGAACCCCTGCACACCAAAGATATCTTAAGTTATGAAGATAAATACGTCAGCAATGCCAAAGGCAGCGGTTCCAAGGGCATGGCGAGCGTATCCCGCAAGATTCCCGCAGAGCTGTCACCGGAGAAGAGAGAGGAAGTCCGGGAGCTGGCAGTCAGATCCTTTAAAGCACTGGGCTGTAACGGTGTGTCCCGTATCGACTTTATGATCGATGAGGACAACGGTAAGCTGTATTTTAACGAGATCAATACCATCCCCGGATCACTGGCATTCTATCTGTGGGATCCGGTGGGCGTTCCTTACAAAGAGCTTTTGGACCGTATGATCCAGCTGTCTTTGAAGAGAGCCCGCACCGAGGAGAGACTGACCTTTACCTTTGACACCAATATCCTGAATTCCGCAAGCTTTGGCGGTTCTAAGGGTGGTAAACTGTAATAGCCGGTTTATGGATTTTATGATTATTTAATATATTTTTTAGCACTCGGGACTTGCGAGTGCTAAGTAGTAGTGATAATATAATCTCTGTAAGAGGAACAAGCGACTGCAACAGCAGACAATTGTTTGAAAAGAGATGTGAAGTGGTCAGCCGCGCAGGGAACTGTGTCGGCTGATTTTTACATGGAAAACGTCTTGGTTGTGTGGCTCACCGGTTGGGCAGAATGGAGGGAATATGACGAAGACAACAAAAAGAGATTATTATGAAGTACTGGGTGTCAGCAAGACAGCGGACGCCGCAGCGATAAAAAAAGCATACCGGAAACTGGCGAAAAAATACCATCCGGATACCAATGCAGGAGACCCTGTGGCAGAGGAGAAGCTGAAGGAAGTCAACGAAGCTTACGATGTGCTGGGGGATGAAAAAAAGAAGAAACTATATGATACTTACGGTTTTGCTGCTTTCCAGGAGGGATTTAATGAGGAGGCAGCCAGACAGTATCAGGAGCAGTTTAAGAACGGAGGCGGCTTCGGCACCGATGGATTCGGCGGCTTTGGCAACGGCACGTTCCATTACAGCACCGGAGGAAGCGGTTTCGGTACCGGTGATTTTGGCGGCTTCGGCGGGGATGAGGATATTTTCGACAATCTGTTCGGTCAGTATTTCAAGGGACAGAAAGGCTCCGGACGGGGCAGCCGGGCGAACTACCGCAGTAAAGGTCAGGATGTGGAATCCGGCATCACCATCAGCTTTGACGAAGCAATGCATGGCTGCGATAAGACCTTTACCTTAAGAGATCCGGCTACCGGCAAGTCCGAATCCGTGCAGGTGCATATTCCGGCAGGTATCGACACCGGTAAAAGTATCCGCCTGAAAGGTAAGGGTGGTGAAGGTTACTCCGGCGGTGAGAGCGGTGACCTGTATCTGAAGGTGACGGTACAGGAGAAGCCGGGTTGGGAGCGTAGAGGACAGGATCTGTATACCACGGTCAATATCCCCTATACTACCGCAGCCCTGGGCGGCGAGATCCGTGTACCCACGTTGTACGGTGATGTCATGTGCAAAGTGAAGGAAGGTACGCAGTCCGGAAGTAAGATCCGTCTGAAAGGCAAGGGCGTGGTATCCATGAAGGATAAAAATGCCCACGGCGATCAGTATGTCGTGATCCAGATTCAGGTGCCTAAGAATCTGACCCCGGCAGCAAAAGAAAAATTACAGGAATACAAGAAGGTCAGTGGATTTTGATCCACTGGCCTTTTGTGTTTTTGATAAATGATAAAATTTTTCATTAAACGAAAAAAGCTGGAAATAGGAAAAACAGGTGCTTATAATATTCATTCATAAATAGAATAAACAAAAGACTTCACACAGGAGGAAATGAATTATGTTGAAATGTTTAAAAAAGATTGATAAAGCTAAAACCGGTATCTTCGCAGCAGGCGTTCTTTTCGGAACCGCAGGCATCAAGATTCTGTCCAGCAAGGATGCGAAGAAGCTGTACACCAACTGCACCGCAGCTGTTTTGCGTGCAAAAGAGTGCGTAATGAAGACGGCTACCACCATTCAGGAGAACGCAGAGGACATCTACGCAGAAGCTCAGCAGATCAACGAGGAGAGAGCAGCACAGGCAGCTCAGGAGTTTGACGGCGAGGTTGAGGCAGAAGCAGCAGAGACTGCAGCAGACGCTGAATAATCCATCGAATCTTACAACACAGAATAAATGACACCTGCATGCTTCGGCATCGCAGGTGTTTTCATGAAAGCAGGCATAAATTATGAGATTTGTGATCAAACATGAGATAAAGGGGAGACTCAGGGTTCACATTCTGCAGAGCCGTATGAGCTTTGCACAGGCAGATACACTGCAATACTATCTGGATGGACAGAGTAATATTGTCAGTGCCAAAATTCAGGAGCGCACCCTGGATGTCACGGTAGTCTATACCGGTTCCAGGGAGGAGGCACTGAAGACACTGGAGAATTTTACATATCAGGGTACAGAAGTGCCGGAGAACTATCTTGCTAATTCCGGCAGAGAGATGAACCGGGAATATAAGGATCAGCTGATCAATAAAGTGGTAATGCATTATGGGATCAGGCTGTTTCTGCCCATGGACATCCGTTCCGTGATCACCACAGTGAAGTCTTTCAAATATCTCTGGCACGGCGTGAAGACTCTGGCGAAGGGCAAGATCGAAGTACCGGTACTGGATGCCACTGCTATCGGTGTATCTGTGCTGCGTGGTGATTACAACACAGCAGGTTCCGTAATGTTCCTGCTCGGCATTGGCGAGATCCTGGAAGAGTGGACGCACAAAAAGTCTGTCGGTGATCTGGCGAGGAGCATGTCCTTAAACATTGACAAGGTATGGGTTGTGAGCAACGGACAGGAGATCCTGGTGCCGTCCACATCCATTAAGTCGGGTGATCTGGTAAGGATCCACATGGGCAATGTGATTCCTTTCGACGGTACAGTGACGGATGGAGAAGGTATGGTGAATCAGGCATCTCTGACCGGAGAATCCGTTCCGGTGAGAAAAATTCCCGGTGGAACTGTCTATGCCGGAACTGTGGTAGAAGAAGGTGAGCTGACTATCTGTGTGAAAGAAAACGGCGGCTCCAGCAAATATGAGAAGATCATGACCATGATAGAGGAATCCGAGAAGCTGAAATCCTCTCTGGAGGGTAAGGCAGAGCACCTGGCAGATAAGCTGGTACCCTATACTTTCTTAGGCACCGGTCTGGTATGGCTGTTCACACGGAATGTGACCAAGGCATTATCCGTGCTGATGGTGGATTTCTCCTGCGCATTGAAGTTGTCTATGCCGTTAGCAGTATTGTCTGCGATCCGTGAGGCAAGCACCTATGAGATCACGGTGAAGGGCGGCAAATACTTAGAGGCTATGGCAGATGCCACCACCATTGTATTTGACAAGACCGGAACCCTGACCAAGGCACAGCCTACCGTGGCGGATGTGGTATCCTTTAACGGACAACCCGCAGAGGAACTGCTTCGGATCGCTGCCTGCCTGGAGGAGCATTTCCCGCATTCCATGGCAAAGGCAGTGGTGCGTGAAGCGGCCCGCAAGGAGCTGGTACATGAAGAACTGCATACCAAAGTGGAATATATTGTAGCTCATGGAATCTCTTCCACTCTGGAAGGCAAGAAGATCATCATCGGCAGCTACCATTTCGTATTTGAGGATGAGCAGGCACAGATTCCGGAGGGCAGACAGGAGCTGTTCGACCAGCTGCCTGAGGAATACTCCCGCCTGTATATGGCAATTGACGGCAAGCTGGCTGCAGTGATCTGCATCGAGGATCCTCTCAGAGAAGAGGCTCCGGAGGTTATCCGACAGCTGAAGAGTCTCGGAATCCACAAGGTAGTCATGATGACAGGAGACAGCGACCGTATCGCTGGGGCAATTGCGGGTACCGTCGGCGTGGATGAGTATTATTCCGAGGTGTTGCCGGAGGACAAAGCAAGGTTCGTGGAGCATGAGAAGCAGGCAGGTCATAAAGTCATTATGATCGGTGACGGCATCAACGATTCCCCGGCATTGTCTGCGGCAGATGTTGGTATTGCCATCAGCGAGGGTGCACAGATCGCCAGAGAGATCGCGGATGTGACCATCGGCGCAGACAATCTGTATGAAGTGGCTACCCTGAAGGAATTGAGCAACTCTCTGATGGAGCGGATCCATAAAAATTACCGCATGATCGTAGGGATCAACACCGGACTGATCATTTTAGGTGTGGCAGGAATCATTCCTCCCACTACGTCCGCTCTTCTGCATAATACATCTACCCTGTGGATCAGCACCAAGAGCATGAAGAACCTTCTGGACAAAGAAGAAGTATAAAGAAAAAAACATAGGCCATTGTAAGGGGAAGGATGAGTTCCCCTTGCAGTGGCCTGCATTTTGCTCTATAGTAAGTTTGGACTAACCACAAAGTGTAATACAATTTGCCGAGAATGTACGGTACTTTTGTAGGAATTATATGTTGCATATTTGCAGATGCGTGTATATAATGATATAGTAATTCCTAGTTGAACGATAGAGATAGGAGGAAGTATATGTCAGAACAATTATTACAGGTGCGTAACTTGTCCGTAAGTGTAGAGGACAAGCCCATCCTTCATGGAATAGATTTAGAGGTTCGTCCCGGAGAGACCCACGTCCTCATGGGACCCAACGGTGCCGGCAAGTCCACATTGGGCTACACCATCATGGGAAGTCCCCGCTATGAGGTGACCGATGGTGAGATCCTGTTCAAAGGAAAAGAGCTGTTGGAGGAGACTGCAGACCAGAGAGCGAAGGACGGTATCTTTTTATCCTTCCAGAATCCGCTGGAGGTTCCCGGTGTCTCTCTGCGGAACTTTATCCGCAATGCGGTGGAACAGAGAAGTGGTTCCCGCATCAAGCTGTGGACATTTAAAAAGGAACTGGAGAAAGCTATGGAAGTCTTACAGATGGATCCTTCCTACGGTGACCGTGACCTGAATGTCGGATTTTCCGGCGGCGAGAAGAAAAAGGCAGAGATTCTGCAGTTACTTATGTTGAAGCCTTCACTGGCCATTCTGGATGAGACGGATTCCGGCCTGGACGTGGATGCAGTGCGTACCGTATCCAAGGGCGTGGAAGAGTACCAGAAGGACAAAAAGGGTGCTCTGCTGATCATCACCCACAGCACCAGAATCTTAGAGTATCTGCATGTGGACAAGACCCATGTTCTGGTAAACGGCAAGATCGTGGCATCCGGCGATGCTTCTCTCGTAGACGAGATCAACGAGCATGGTTTCGAGCGTTTTCTGGAAGCATAAGGAGGTTGACGATCTGAATGAGTGAACGTGAAAAGACATACGTGGAAGACGTCAACAGAAGCATTTATGATATCCGTAATGAGGAGAAGGACGTCTATCGTATTAAAAAGGGACTGACTCCCGATATTGTGGCGGAGATTTCCGAGAAAAAGAAGGATCCCGCATGGATGGCAAATTTCAGATTACAGTCTCTGCAGATCTATAATGAGATGGAAGTTCCCGACTGGGGTCCCTCTATTGAGGGTCTGAACATGGAAGACATCGTAACCTATGTAAAACCTAATACCCATATGAGCGCCAAATGGTCCGAAGTGCCGGAGGACATCAAGGATACCTTCGAAAAATTGGGGATCCCACAGGCGGAGCGGAAGTCCCTCGCCGGTGTGGGCGCCCAGTACGATTCCGAGCTGGTATATCACAATGTCAGGGAAGAAGTGGCAGCCCAGGGCGTAGTCTATACCGATATGGAGAGTGCCCTGAATGGGGAATATGCGGATATGGTGAGGAAGCATTTTATGAAGCTGGTGACCCCCAGAGATCACAAATTCGCAGCGCTGCACGGTGCTGTGTGGTCCGGCGGCTCCTTCGTATATGTTCCCCCCGGAGTGTCTGTGACGATTCCCCTGCAGTCTTATTTTCGACTGAACGCACCGGGAGCCGGACAGTTCGAGCATACCCTGATCATTGTGGACGAGGGTGCATACCTGCATTTTATCGAAGGCTGTTCCGCCCCGAAGTACAACGTGGCGAACCTCCATGCCGGCTGTGTGGAGCTGTTCGTGGGGAAAAATGCAAAACTGCGTTACTCCACCATCGAGAACTGGTCCAAGAATATGTACAATCTGAATACCAAGCGGGCGTTGGTGGAAGAAGGCGGTACCATAGAATGGGTATCCGGTTCCTTCGGATCCCACGTATCCTATCTGTACCCCATGAGCGTGCTGAACGGTAAGGGGGCCAGAGCGGAATTCACCGGCATCACCTTTGCGGGAGCCGGACAGAATCTGGATACCGGTACCAAAGTGGTCCACAATGCACCGGAGACCACTTCCTATATCAATACCAAGTCCATCTCCAAGGATGGAGGTATCAGTACTTTCCGAAGTTCCGTAGTGGTGAAGAACAGTGCGGCAAAGAGCAAATCCGCCGTATCCTGTCAGTCCCTGATGCTGGATGACAAGTCCCGCTCCGATACCATCCCGGCCATGGATATCCGTACCCAGGATGCCGATATCGGACACGAGGCGAAGATCGGCCGGATCAGCGATGAAGCAGTGTTCTATCTGATGTCCCGCGGTATCTCAGAAGAGGATGCCAGAGCCATGATCGTCAGCGGATTCGCAGACAATGTATCGAAGGAGCTGCCGTTGGAATACGCGGTGGAGATGAACAATCTGATCCGTCTGGAGATGAAGGGCAGCATCGGTTAATGTGGCAGGAGGAATGGAGATCAGTATGGAAAAAGAATATAATATGACCATTAACAGACTGCCGGCGAAGACCTGGAACTGGCTTCGCATGAACGAGACGCAGTTGGAGAAAATTGAGATCCCCGCGGCCGGAGAGGCAAAAGTCACTCTGCCGGAGAAGATAACGATCGCTGAAAACGAAGGCTCTAAGCCCTGGAATGCGGATTTTGCAGGCATTGCCTCCGGTATGGGGGAAGATATGGACGGTCTGCTTGCCGCAGCGGGAGTAAAAGCAAAACAATATGAGGTGCCCGCGGATGTGACAGAGGTGCAGCCGTTACTGCTTGATTATGCCTATGCACAGAATAGCTTACAGGCGGGAGCTGTAGCGGTAAAAGCAGGTAAAAACAGTGTGATCACTGTGATCCAGGATTTTGCTTCCGACAGGGAGGCAGCAGGGCAGGCGGCAGTATCCACCAGACTGTATCTGGAAGAAGGAGCGAAGCTCCGGCTGATCCAGGTGCAGAGACTGGGCAGTGATTTTACTTTTATGAATGATATCGGAGCCCTGTGTGAAGAGAAGGCTTCCCTGGAAGTGATCCAGCTGATCCTCGGCGGAAAGAATACTTACCTTGGATGCAAGACTACCTTACAGGGCAGAGAGAGCAGCCTGAATGCCGACACCGCTTATATCGTGGGCGGTGACGGAAGACTGGATATGAATTATGTAGCTGTGCATGAAGGCAAAAAGACCCAGAGCAATATGCAGGCCGGCGGCGTTCTGCGGGATCATGCTTTCAAGCTGTATCGTGGCACCATTGATTTCAAATGGGGGGCTAAAGGTGCAGTAGGCAATGAAAAAGAGGATGTACTGTTATTATCCAACGATGTGGTGAACCAGACCATTCCCCTGATCCTCTGTGCGGAGGAAGATGTGGAAGGTAATCACGGCGCCACCATTGGCAAACTGGACGATGAGCTGCTGTTCTACCTGGAGAGCCGCAGCATGAACAGAGAGCAGATCTATGAGATGATGGCTATGGCCAAGGTGGATGCGGTCTGCCGCAAGATTCCTGATGCAGCTACACGGGCTAAGGTACAGGAGTTCCTTGGCAGAGCCGGGGAAGAAGAGGAAGCGGAAGAGTAAGATAACAGGAGGAAGTATGACGACTTCAATCAGCGAGATCCGTAAGGATTTTCCTCTGCTTATGAGTAACGATGTGATTTATCTGGACACGGCGGCGACTTCCCAGAAGCCGTCCTGTGTTCTGGAGGCAGAGAGAACATTTTATGAAAAATACAATGCCAATCCCCTGCGCGGATTATACGAGCTGGGAGAGGCGGCAACCGAAAAATACGAAGAAGCCAGAGAGACGGTCCGGGAGTTTTTAAATGCCAGAGAGGCGGCGGAGATCGTTTTCGTCCGCAATGCCACGGAAGGCTTGAATCTGGTGGCCTACAGTTTCGGCTCACTGGTACTGAAACCGGGAGATGAGATCCTGGTGAGCATTATGGAGCACCACAGCAATCTCCTGCCCTGGCAGCAGGCGGCAGCCAGAACCGGAGCAGTGGTGAAGTATCTGGAGTGCACCGAAGACGGAAAATATACCGAGGAAGCTTTTAAGGAGGCACTGAGCGAACGAACGAAGATCGTTGCTATGACCCAGGTATCCAATGTGCTGGGCTGCAAAAATGATATCAAGCGTTTTGCGCAGCTGGCACATGAGGCAGGCGCTTATTTCGTGGCAGACGGAGCCCAGAGCGTTCCCCATATGGCAGTGGATGTACAGGATCTGGATGTGGATTTTTTGGCATTTTCCGGACACAAGATGTATGCTCCCATGGGAATTGGTGCGTTATATGCGAAGAGAGAACTGTTGGAGCAGATGCCTCCTTTCCTGTGCGGCGGGGAAATGATCGATTCCGTCAGCCGTACCGGAGCCGTGTGGGCGGAAGTGCCACATAAGTTCGAAGCAGGAACGGTAAACGGTGCCGGAGCCTATGCACTGGCAGAGGCAATCCGGTATGTGCAGAAGATCGGTTTTGACTTTATCGAAGAGAGAGAAGCGAAGCTGACAGCCATGCTGATGGATGGCATGAAAGAGATTCCCGCAGTACACATTCTGGGCTCACAGAAAGCAGAAGACCATCACGGCATTGTGACCTTCAAACTGGACGGTGTGCATCCCCATGATGTGGCTTCTATTTTGGATGCGGATCATATCGCGGTCCGGGCGGGACATCATTGTGCCCAGCCGTTATTGCAACATTTGAAAGTATTGTCCACCACCAGAGTAAGCCTGGGTGTCTACAATACGGAAGAAGAGATTCAGGCATTTTTAGAAAGCCTTGCAAAGATAAGGAGACAGATGGGCTATGGAGAATAAGACATTTTATAATGAAATCCTGACGGAGCACAATCTGCATCCGTATCACAAGCACAAGCTGGAGGATGCAAATCTGGTGTTGGAGGGCGTTAATCCCAGCTGTGGTGATGACATTTTTCTGGAGCTGAAAGTGGAGGATGGTGTGGTAGTTGACGGTGCCTTCGAAGGCGACGGCTGTGCCATTTCCCAGGCTTCCGCGGACATGATGCTGGAGCTGGTCATTGGCAGAAGCAAGGAGGAAGCGTTGCATCTGGCAGACCTGTTCCTCAAGATGATCAAGGGAAGTATTACCGAGGAAGAGCGGGACGAACTGGAGGAAGCCTCCGTATTGCAGGATATCGCCCACATGCCTGCCAGGGTAAAATGCGCGGTGCTTGGCTGGCATACTATGCAGGAATTATTGAAAACAGAAGAAAAATAGCTGATAAAAAGATAAAGATACATCTTGCACGCCCTTTTTGGATACGCTACAATGAAAAAAGAAGTGTAAGAAAAGCGGGGGGCTGTGCATGTTCCACATAGAGCTTATCATTGAATTCCTGGAAAACGTGATGAACAATATTGTCCAGGTGGCAATACTGTTCTTTGAATTTGTCGGAGTGATCGTTATTATTCTCTCCGGTCTGAAAGGGTTTTATAATTATGTGCGGCGGGTGCCGGATATGAAGATCACCCTGGCGCAGGGGCTTGCTGTAGGGCTGGAATTCAAGTTGTGCAGTGAGATCCTTAAGACCGTTATTGTCAGAGACTGGAAGGAGATCGTTACCGTAGCCGGTATCATCGGACTTCGTGCGGCACTGACTTTCCTGATCCATTGGGAGATCAAGGAAGAGAAGAATCATTCCTAAAAATCGGCAGCTGATGAAAATCGGCTGCTTTTTTTAGAATGATTTCCGGTTACCCAACAAAAGTCAATAACTTTATCCAGATAAAGAGATTAAATTTGTAATGGTATATAGGTTAAATTTGCACCTTGGAAAAAAGCTGTCAGAGGACTAACATATAACGATAAAGTATGTATTTATAAAAAAGTGTAAAGAAATGCTAAAAAATCCGTTGCATTTGACACTTCGACGTGCTAAAGCTATCGATAGCATGAACGTAAATGTAATCGATTACGCATGCTTAAAAGGAAAGCAGAATGGAATTACAAAAGACACTTACTCCCGGGGAAGCGCTGGAACGCGTCCTGCGATCTTATCAGACCTACTACAATATCAAAACAGAGGCTGTAGAACCGCCATTCGCAGCCGAAGCAATCTTCGGATCCCATAATGAGCAGTACTTTCTGATCAAGAAAGCTAAGGTGGCAGATATTGACACCAACGAGACTGTGTATTTTGCCACAGAGGAATCTTTATCAAAGGATCGCCTTCTGGAACTGGACTCCATCGCCTGGGAACGGGGAACTGCCAACGTGCAGCCCTCATCCAATCATCGGAACAGCGATGTTGTCCTGATCATTCTGACCGGTCATGCAGAGGAGGATGCGCTTACACAGGTGAAAAAGTGCAAGCATTATCAGAGTTACCTCTGGGGATTTCATGGCTGGAGTAATTACCGTTTGATTGTCGCCGAGTTATCTTCGGGTCGGATCGTCCACAACCGCCACGGACAGATTCTGAAGAAGCTCGTGAAAAAGGCAATACAGTAAATACAAGGGACAGAAATTCCAAATATCGTGCATGCTTGCATGGTAAGATATTTGAATTTATGGACCCAAAAACTGTGAGGAAGCAGTAAATTAACGGATTCCGAACAGTTTTAGAATTGCGAGAGCGGATTTTAGCGGAGCAATTCGTGTATTTGCGAAAAATGAAATCTGTGTATAAGAAAAGGAGAAACACAAATGACAGCATTATTAATTGTTTTGGCCGCTATCGTATTATTGTTTACCGGCTATGTGTTCTATGGCTCCTGGCTGGCAAAACAGTGGGGCATTGATCCTACCAAGAAGACTCCTGCTATTGAGAAGGAGGATGGTGTAGACTATGTTGCAGCAAAGCCCGCCGTACTTATGGGACATCATTTTTCCTCTATCGCCGGAGCAGGCCCGATCAACGGACCGATCCAGGCTTCCATCTTCGGATGGGTTCCCGTATTCCTGTGGTGTATTATCGGTGGTATTTTCTTCGGCGGTCTGCAGGACTTCGGATCTTTATTCGCATCTATCAGACATGACGGTAAATCTGTAGGTGAGATCATCGAGGATTCCATGGGATCCAGAGCAAAGAAGCTTTTCATCATCTTCGCACTTCTGGTATTGATTCTGGTAATCGCTTCCTTCGTTAACATCGTGGCAGGTACTTTCCTGACTGTGGCAGACGAAGCCGGCAAGACCGCTTTCGGTTTTGTGACCAATCCTACCGGTAACCAGTCTACCGCTATGATCTCTTTGTTATTTATCGTTCTGGCTGTTATTTATGGTTATGTGACCAACAGAATGGGTGTCAAGACTCTGCCCGCTACCATCGGTGGCATCATCGGTATCGTACTGATCACTGTTCTTGGCTTGAACGTTGGTTTTGCAATGAACCGTATCGCATGGATCGTATTCGTAGGTGTGTACATCGCTGTAGCTTCCCTGGTTCCCGTATGGATCCTGTTACAGCCCCGTGACTATCTGTCCAGCTTCCTGCTGTACGCTATGATCGGTCTGGCATTCATCGGTGTGGTTGCAGGTGCTTTCACCGGTACTGTTGCTTTCGATATTCCAGCTTTCACTAGCTGGGAGCCCAAGGCAGGACAGACCCTGTTCCCTATGCTGTTCATCACTGTAGCATGTGGTGCATGTTCCGGTTTCCACAGCCTGATCGCTACCGGTACTTCTTCCAAGCAGTTAGCTAACGAGAAGGATGCCAAGGCAATCGGTTACGGCTCCATGCTGATCGAGTCTGCTCTGGGTATCATCGCTCTGGTAGCAGTCGGTGCAGTATATCAGAAGTACTTAAACGGTGAGTTCGGATCTCCCGCAGCTGCATTCGCTGCAGGTATCGCATCCATGTTCGGTACCGAGACTTCCAAGGCATATGGCACCATTTACGCACTATTAACTCTGTCTGTATCCGTATTCGCGCTGACCAGTCTGGATACCGGTACCCGTCTGAGCCGTTTCATGTTCTCCGAGCTGTTCCTGAAGGAAGGCGAGGCTACCTACAAGGATGCCAAGGGCGCACGTAAAGTGCTGGCTCATCCTCTGTTCGGTACTGTTTCTATGGTACTGATCGGTTGTATCCTGGGTGGTCTGTCTCTGAGCCAGATCTGGGGTCTGTTCGGTGCAGCCAACCAGTTGCTGGCAGGTATCGCACTGATGGCAGTAGCTGCATGGCTGGGTGAAGTTGGTAAGAACAACAAGATGTTCTACTTCCCTATGGTATTCATGCTTGCTGCAACCCTGACCAGCCTGGTGATCACTGTAATCAACAAGTGTAAGGCTATCGGCGCCGGCACCGCTGCATGGGGTGACTGGTTCCAGCTGTTCTTCGCAACTGCAATGGCAGTGCTGGCAATCTTCCTGGTAGTGGAAGGCGCACAGACCTTCGCTAAGCAGATGAAAGAGAAGAAGGCTAAGAAGGCTGCTTAATATAAGCGCAAGATACAAAAGATAAATAAAGTTAAGCAAAGAGAAATCCCGGAGACTGTGAAAGGCCTTCGGGATTTTTATTGTGTATGCGGGGACCGCAGAAGCGGTGTCCGGAATAATAATGGATGCGGCAATCGCAATATCAGCCCCGCGTAAGGAACCGGGGCAATTCTTCAATGGGAATCGGCTTGGAGAACTTATAGCCCTGTAAATAATCTGCATGACTGATGATACACAGTTCTTCCTGGGCATCGGTCTCTACACCTTCGTACAGTACCTTGTAACCCAGACGCTCAAAGGCGGTAGAGAAGTAATCCAGCATGAAGCGGGAATTGGCATCCTGATCCGCCATCAGTAAAAGGCTTCTGTCGAATTTGACCACATCCAGTTTCAGGCTTAAGATCCGGTCGAAATTGGAATAACCGGTTCCAAAATCATCCAGATAAGTACATACCCCCAACTGTTTGAACTCACTGACGCATTCCTGTACCAGTTCGTATTCCGTATCGTTCTGGGACTCCGTAAACTCAACGGCAATGGTGTGGAAGTCGATTCCGGCGGCTCGTACGATGGATTTGAATTCTTCCATGAAGTCCTTTTCGCCCAGCTCTTCCACAGAAAGATTTACGGATACACGGGAGATCTGATAGCCCTCATCTTGCATGTGCTTGATCTGCCTACAGGTCTTATTCAGAATGATCATGCTGAGGCGGTGGATGTAGCCGTATTTTTTGCCAGAGGAATAAAACGATCCGGGAATACCAGTCCTGTCTGTGGCAGACGCAAACGCATCAGGGATTCTGCGGTATCGTAAGTACCCGTGTGGACATTCCGTACCGGCTGACAATAGACCAGAACGCGTTCGTCATCTAAGGAGCCGTGTTCCGCAATATCCTTCAACTGGGACTTGATATAATGCATTTCTTTATAAGTCTGGTAATCTTCTTCCCCGAAGACACGATAGGAATTCTGCGCTACTTTTTCGGAAAAGTAATTGAATACTTCGTAGAACTGTTCCAGATTCTCACAAAAGTCCAGATGGTCGAAGAGTACCAGCTTGTAGGGAAGCTTATATTCTTCATAATATTTCTGGAACACCTTTTTAATCAGGGATACTGCCCTTTCTGTGGCATCCGGGATATTGTGGCTGTCCACTGCCAGTACGAAGAAGCTGGTGGAAGGATTGAACAACATACCCTTTCGAAAATAATCCGTCCAGAAGCTGTAGAACAGCTTTCCTATTTCCTCTGTCATGACGTATTCGAAATCCATGTCAAAGCGCAGGCACAGGTAGTAGGTATCCTGAGCGGTCTGCCGCTGCTGGCGCAGATATTCATCCAAGGATGCGGAACCCAGGGCACCGGTCTTCGGGTCGTAGGCGTTGGCATGGAGCATGTACAATACCACCAGAAGCGGCAGAAAATAGGTTGTGGCCAGGAAAGAAGTCGTATTCATGGCAGCTTCCATGACTACGATCAATCCACAGACCGTCTCAGTAAATATCAGCATATGGAACAGTGCGGTAGGAAGTCTGCGGCGGTAGCGAACCAACAGAAAGAGGATCACCGCCAGATACAGAAGATATCCGACCATAAAAGGAGTGGACAGGATATTTTCATACCAGATTCCGTAATGATCCTGATGAAATCCCCAGCCGGTCAGAGGAGATGCCAGATCGGCAACTCCGGTCACCACAAGGATGGCGAAGGACAGAAAGGTATATTTCCTGCCGATATTTTTCGGGAAGACGATTAGTATTTTCAGGTAAGCAATATAGAGACAGAACAGGGACAGAAGACTGATATGGTAGACGGCCCGGAGGATCCAGAGTAGGGTGTTCTGTCTGGAAAAAAGGTCGGCATAATAAAAGGCGATATTGGAAACTGCGGCAATGAAAAGCAGGGCAAAACAGGACTTGAAGATCCGAAAGGTCCGGCTCTGTTTAATGAAAGTCTGTCGGATCAGTAACAATGCCAGAAGACACATAACCACCAACAGAAAATCTGCCACGGGAGAGTAACTGTGGATGACGATATGATTTGTGGATAGTAACAGGCTCAACCCCATAAAAATTCTCCTCTCTGGTAATGTAGAAAATGAACAAACAATATAAAATGATTTTACAATATACCATAAGAGGAGAAATTTGTCAGTGGAGCAGCTGTGGGAAATTAGTCCTATTTTGAGCAAATGGGAAAAATTGTAATAGATTTAATGTTCGAAGAATGCAACGGCAACAGCACCCGGGCCCACATGGGTTCCGATGGTGGCACCCAGAGTGCTGACGGGAAGCTCCTTGGCATAATCCTTCCAGAGATGCTCACTGTCGTGAATGTATTTCTGTAAAAGTTCGTCACTCAGACCGGTATAGCCCAGACAGAAGGGCTTGGAGAAGTCCACGCCGTCCGCTTTTTCAATTTCACGGATGAGGAAGTTACTGCCGTTTTTGGAACCACGGGCTTTTCCCAGCATAATGATCTCACCGTCTACGACTGCTACCACGGGCTTGATGGCCAGAGCACCTCCGATGAATGCCACAGTGGGGGAGATACGGCCCCCTTTTTTCAAGTATTCCAGAGTGTCTAAGAGTCCCATGGTGTGGATCTTATGCTTTTGCTCTTGCAGAACGCTTACGATCTCTTCCGCGGTCATTCCCTGCTTTTTCAGCTGCAGGCCGTATTCTACCAGAATCTGTTCCCCAATGGTGGCATTCAGACTGTCTACGACGAAGACTTTGCCTTCATAATCCTCGGCAGCGATCCGGGCACTCTGGCAGGTGCCGGACAGCTTGCTGGAAATAGTAACCACAATGACAGTTTCTCCGGCCGATACAGCTTTTTCGTAGGCTTCTTCGAAGACTGCGGGAGATACCAGACTGGTGGTGGGCAGAGTATCACATTCGATCAGTTTCTCATAGAATTCCTTATGACTGATGGTGACACCGTCTGCATATTCCTCCTCACCGAAGCGGATATGCAGGGGGAGAATCGTGACGTCCTCTCTTGAACTGTTCATATCGGATGCGGAGTCCGTGATAAAACGTATTTTTTCCATAATTGTTTCCTGTACTTTCTATATATAGTTATGATGAATATTCTTTCGGGCGGAAATGCGCCGGGGCATCCATCGGGATGGGCATACGACATCGTTCATGTCACCTTGCTGTTAATTCTGTTGGAAAGCCAGTCAGGGTGAGTTGCGGATGGATCATTTCTCTGTGGGATGCTTGACAGAAAACTCTGTAAGATACTGCTCCAGATTATGGGAGATCCGTTCCAGAGAGTCATAGAGATTCAACCGTTGTTCTTCCGTCATGCCATCACCGCCGTGAGCCAGTGCGGAATAGATCCGGGAACTGATCTTTTTGACTACAGTATTGCCTTCTTCTGTCAGATAATACAGTGTGCGGTAGGAACGTTTATGTTCCGGCAGCTCGCAGGACACCAGCCCCTTGGAACTCAACTGGCTTAAGGTACGGGAGATGGCGGCCTTGTCTTCCTTACACAGCTCCGTCAGCTGCGTGGCGGTCAGCCCCTCCGGGTGCTTTCCCAGATAATACAGACACATGGTATAACCGGCTTTTAAGTCCATCTGTCCCATTTCCAGTTCTTTCAATTTTTGCAGATAACGGTGCAATTCTGTGATAGATACCACAAATCTTTCAAAACGATCCTGCATGAAGGTTCCTCCTGTAAAATGTTGACACTGCAACAACTTTATGAAGTGTAACACATGGATGTTGATAAGTCAACAAAAAGAAGGGCAAAAAAATACCTTATCCATTAAGATAAGGTACTGATAAGAATAAACTATGCAATTTCCAGCCGCTGCTTTATTTTTCGGACATCATTTTCCAATACATTAAGCCGGATGCGAACCAGTTCATCATCTTCTTTTACTTTTAAGGCCCGGTCGAATTTTCTGGATAAATCTAAATGAGCTTCTGCAATTGTACAGATATTACGACTGACTTCATTCTCAAGAGTCAACTCTATATTGGTAAGGCGATTCGCCATAGAGAGCTGACCGGATTCCAGATTGGCAAGGCGCTGTTCCATGGCAATCTGACCGGATTCCAGATTGGTAAGGCGCTGTTCCATGGCAATCTGACCGGATTCCAGATTGGAAACACGTTGTTCCAAAGAATCGAATCTTTGCTCCAGTGAATCAAGTCGCTGCTCCACCCTGTCGAGTCGCTGTTCGACCTTATCAAGTCGTTGCTCCACCCTGCCCAGTCGTTGGTCTATACTTTCTAATTTAATTACTATCGTCTCTAATAATTCCCGGTTGGTCATGAATTCTCCTCCTGTACATGTATACTAGCACAGTTCAAAAGTGCTGACAATTGGGCAATATAGAGAAAAAAGCGATTGTGCATTATTACAACAAAAAATATGATAAATGGATGATAAGCCCCAAAAACATGATATACCCAAGGAAAAAGAGTACGGCAAAATAAACAATGCCGATTGGAACGGTAGAAGAGCCAGAGAGAGCGGCTACGGTATGGATTGTACTGCGTATTCGTTTATGCTATGCTAAATAGCAGAAGTATTCCGGAAATGGGAATGCACAATGTGCAAAAAGCATAATGCACTAAAATCACATGGTGTGATAGATCGCATTGAACATAGAAAGAGTGAGGACTACAGCATGCTCAGACCCAGCATCGGTATTGATTGGGACGATGTTACCGCCCCGTTTAACAGTATCGCCATCCGTATGGCAAATGAAAAATATCATCCGAAGGAACCCTATCGCATGGAGGAAATCACTTCCTGGGCCAACGAAGGGCGGACTTCGGTGATCAAAGAATTCTATAACGATCCGGAACTGTACCGGAGGCAGATCCCGACCGAGGAGACGAAACGAGGGATACGCAGACTGATGCAGATCGCGGATGTTTTTTTCATTACTGCGGTGTCACCACATTTTATGGGAGTGCGGGCAGAACAGATCATGACCCAGTTCCCGGAGCTTCCACCGGAAAATATTATTCTGGGAAGTGCCAAGGATCGTGTCCATTTTGATATTGTGCTGGATGATGCCATCCACAATATTCTGGAGAGCAAGGCGGAGTATCCGGTGCTGATGCGGAAGCCCTGGAATGCCAAAATGACGGGGCTGTTGTCCGTAAATACCATGGCGGAATTTGTCTCTCTGGTGAAGCAGATCATGAAAGCATCCACTTCTAAGACAGAGAAGATCACTGCTCCGGCGGTGCTGGCCCTGGTGGGGCCGTCCGGCTCCGGCAAACGGGAGATTACGGAAGCTTTGTGCGGTAGCCGCGGGACAGGCGCGAGCGAAAGGGCAGAGAGTGGGGAGATTTTTGTCCGCCCGGTGAACTACTGCACGGAACCGGGGCGCTACGGCCACAAGTACGTTCCGGAGGAAGCCTTCGACCGGATGAACTTTTTTGAAAAAACGGCTTATGCCGGGGTACGGTACGGCACCAGAAAGGAAGACATTCAGACCTTGCTGGATCAGGGAAAGTTTGCGGTGATCCCCGTGGATATGTGCGGTGCCATTGCCATGAAGCGTTCCTTTCCCACCCATATTATCTATGTGTCGAGAGATAAAGAAAAGCTGATCGCCGATATCATTGATTCCGACTATGACACCGAGGAAAAGACACTTCGGATCCTGTCTATCGATGCGGAGAAGCGTAATCGCAAGATCTGTGATTATGTGATCCATAATGATACCATAGAAGGGGAACGTGTCAGCGGAGCGGAAGAAATCCGGCGGCTGATCCTGCTGGAAGGCGAAAAATACTGAAATGTACCGGGGAGCGATACCCGGAAAACGGAATAGAGTTGTACAAAACCGGATAGAGAAGGAGCGGGGCGGACGGATACGTATGGAAGAAAAACAGCTGAAATACTATAAAATGCATCATGATTTACAGGAACAGATCCGACTGGGAGAACTGCGCAGCGGTGACCGTGTTCCCTCGGAGAACCAGCTGGCTGCCGCTTATCAGGTGAGCCGCCAGACCGTCCGCAAGGCACTGGCCATTCTGGAACAGGAGGGATACATCTATGCGGTACACGGGAAAGGCACCTTTGTGTCGGAGCGGGTCCGCCCGGAGCATAAGTCTCACAACATTGCCGTGGTGACCACCTATCTGTCGGATTATATTTTTCCCCGGGTTATTCAGGGCATCGATGAAGTTCTTACGGCACAGGGGTATAGCATTTTATTAAAAAATACAAGAAACTCCCGGAGCCAGGAGGCACGGTGTCTGGAGGAACTGTTGCAGAAGGATATCGACGGGGTCATCATCGAACCCAGTAAGAGCCAGATCAGCTGCAGACATCTGCATCTGTATGAGCGGCTGGAAGAATACGGAATTCCCTATGTGTTTATTCAAGGCTGCTTCGACCAGATGGAAGACAAGCCCCAGGTGCTGATGGACGATTGCAGGGGAGGTCATCTGATCACAAAATATCTCCTGGATACCGGGCATCGCGATATTGCCGGAGTGTTCAAGGCAGATGACATCCAGGGACAGAACCGTCACCGGGGCTATGTACAGGCCCTGCAGGAAGCAGGTGTCCTCTACGATCCGGACAAGGTGATCTGGTTCCATACCGAGGATCGTAAAGTCCACCCACAGGAGGGAATCCGGCGTCTGATCTCCAAGGGAACCAGACTCGACAGTGTGGTCTGTTACAATGACCAGATCGCCATGCAGGTCATCCCGACGCTGACGGCCCGGGGGATTCGCGTCCCGGAGGACATTTCCGTCACCGGTTATGACAATTCCTACATGGCCATCGGCGGAGGTTTTCAACTGACCACTATCGTTCATCCCCAGGAAAAACTGGGAGAAATGGCGGCACAGCTGTTACTGTCACTGCTTCATGGGGAATCTCTGGGACCGGAAGAGAGAAAGATTCTCATCCAGCCGGAGCTTGTCGTAGGAAATACAACTTGTTAGCAGAAGCATACAAGTTGTAATATGGTAATATCGAAATTGTATGATGCCAGGGTCAAAAGGTCTAAGCCCACATGAGCTTGCTCATAGGTGGGTGAAAGACCTTAGGACCCGCCCCGATATGAGCATAAAAGTGGGATGATAATCCCACGATATGCGAATATTGGGTAGGATTGTGGGAGTGCGTAGCACGGAACAATCCGTAGGCATCAAAGTCGGGGGCTTTTGACCCCGACATCATTGTATTCAACTACAGGAGGTATTACTTATGTTACAGACAAAAAAATATCAATTCTGGTTTTGTACGGGATCACAGGACTTGTATGGGGACGAGTGCCTGGCAAAGGTAGCGGAGCATTCTCACAAGATCGTGGATGCCCTGAACGCTTCCGGTGTGTTACCTTATGAGGTGGTATGGAAGCCGACCCTGATCACTAACGAACTGATCCGCCGTACTTTTAATGAAGCAAATCTGGATGACACTTGTGCCGGTGTTATCACCTGGATGCATACTTTCTCTCCGGCAAAATCCTGGATCCTGGGATTACAGGAGTATCGTAAGCCCCTGCTGCATTTCCATACTCAGTTCAATGAGGAACTGCCCTATGACACCATCGACATGGATTTCATGAATGAGAACCAGTCTGCCCACGGTGACAGAGAGTACGGTCATATCGTGACCCGCATGCGCATGGAGCGTAAGGTTGTGGTAGGTCACTGGTCTGATCCTGTGGTACAGGGCAAGATCGCATCCTGGATGCGTACTGCAGTCGGCGTGGTGGAGAGCAGCCATATCCGTGTCATGCGTGTGGCTGACAATATGCGCAATGTAGCGGTAACCGAGGGTGATAAGGTAGAAGCACAGATCAAGTTTGGCTGGGAAGTAGACGCTTACCCTGTAAACGAGATCGCAGAGAGTGTAAATGCCGTATCTGCATCCGATGTCAATGCACTGGTGGACGAGTACTACGAGAAATATAATATTTTATTAGAGGGAAGAGACCCCGAAGAGTTTAAAAAACATGTGGCTGTACAGGCACAGATCGAACTGGGATTTGAACGTTTCCTGGAAGAGAAGAATTATCAGGCCATCGTTACCCACTTCGGAGATCTGGGTGCGTTGAAGCAACTGCCCGGACTGGCCATTCAGAGACTGATGGAGAAGGGCTACGGCTTCGGCGCAGAAGGTGACTGGAAGGTAGCCGCCATGGTACGTCTGATGAAGATCATGACCGCAGGCAAAAAGGATGCCAAGGGTACTTCCATGTTGGAGGATTACACCTACAATCTGATCAAGGGTAAGGAAGGTATTCTGGAAGCCCATATGCTGGAGATCTGCCCCACCATTGCGGACGGTCCCATCAGCATCAAGTGCCAGCCCCTGTCCATGGGAGACAGAGAAGATCCTGCAAGACTGGTATTTACTTCCAAGGAAGGTCATGGTATCGCTACTTCCCTGATCGACATGGGCAATCGTTTCCGTCTGATCATCAACGATGTGAACTGCAAGAAAGTGGAGAAACCCATGCCGAAGCTTCCTACCGCTACCAACTTCTGGACTCCCGAACCGGATCTGTATACCGGCGCGGAAGCATGGATCCTGGCAGGAGGTGCACATCATACCGCATTTACCTACGATCTGACCGCAGAGCAGATGGGTGACTGGGCAGCCATGATGGGCATCGAGGCTGTATACATCGACAAGGATACGAAGATCCGCGATCTGAAGAGAGACCTGATGCTGGGAGAAGTATTCTACCGCTAAAATATGCTACCCGAAAAATCTGTTTTCGTGTATAATAGAAAATAGTATTGCAGAGAACGAAATAAAAATCTGCAGGCAGAATCTGCGGGTAGAAGTTACCTGCAGATAGAAGAAGGGTATCGTAGAAATGTTAAAAGTGTTTTTGGTGGAGGATGAATTTGTCATCCGTGAAGGAATCAAAAATAATATTGACTGGAAGGCTCATGGCTATGAGTTCTGTGGGGAGGCCGGCGACGGAGAGCTGGCCTATCCCATGATCCAGAAATTGCGTCCGGATATCGTGATCACCGATATCCGGATGCCGTTTATGGACGGCCTGGAACTGAGCCGTCTGATCCGCAAGGAGCTTCCGGACACAGAAATCATTATTCTGTCCGGTTACCAGGAATTTGAATATGCCAAGGAAGCTATCAAGCTGGGAGTGGCCCAGTATCTGTCCAAACCCATCAATGGTGAGGAACTGCTGGCGGAATTGGATGAATTGTCGGCGAAGATCGAGGAGAAGCACAGAGCCATTCAGATCAGAGAGCGGTATTTGCAGGAGATGGAGGAAAACAATCTCAGAGAGCGGAAAAAACTGTTCCAGGAACTGGTCACCGGAGAAAGCACCGTGGCAGAACTGTTGGAATCGGCAGAGATTCTGGGGATCGATCTGTCGGCACCCTGGTACAATATTATTCTGTTCAAGACCCAGTCTCTGCGTCATGCGCAGGATGAGTATTCCGGCAGCCTGATCCGGATCGAACAGGAACTGCGGGGACTGGAAGACGGCAGGACGGTGATCACCTTTGATCGTAATCTGGAAGGAAAAGCATTCTTATTAAAAGCCGATTCCGAGGAACAGCTATTGCTGCTGCAACAGGAATACATAGAAAAGATCAAGGACATTATGGAAGGCTATGAGCATGTGCGGTATTTCGGTGGTATCGGCAAGCCGGTGAACCGTCTGCGGGAGCTTCCGACATCTTTTGAACAGGCCAGTCATGCTTTTGCCCACAGATATCTGGTGCAGGACAGCCGGATCCTGGACAGCGGACATATGACGGAGGAAGCGCAGAAGGAAGATAATTTTGACATCAAGGAAGTCAATCCAAAGCAGATCGACCGCACAAGAATCCAGGAATTCTTAAAACAGGGTGACCGGGAGGAAGTGGTCTACTTCGTGGAAGAATTTTTCCGGGATCTCAGCAACAAGGCACTGCAGTCCAATATTTTCAGGCAGTATATTACCATGGATGTCTATTTCTGTGTGGCAGATTTTCTGGAAAGCCTGCAGACGGATACGCAGGAACTGGAAACACCCAATCAGGACGAGAAGACCCTGCAGGACAGCGATAGTGCGATCCATTACATTACCAGAATTCTGCAGAAAGCACTGGCGGTCAGAGATAAGGCTGCCAGCAGCCGGTATGATGATGTGGTGGAACAGGTGATGAAATACATTGATGAGAATTATGCAGACGAGGAACTTTCCCTGAATCTGCTGGCATCCCACGTGAATTTCTCACCAAACCATCTGAGCATGATCTTCAGCCAGCAGACCGGACAGAGCTTTATCAAATATCTGACAGACTATCGTATGAACAAGGCAAAGGAACTCTTGCGCTGCACCGGCAAGCGCAGCAGCCTGATCAGCCAGGAGGTGGGCTACAAGGATCCACACTATTTCTCCTATCTGTTCAAGAAGACCCAGGGAATGACCCCTACCCAGTACCGGGGCGGCACCAATTAGCCGTGGCCATGGATAAGGGGGATTCCTATGAGAAAAAAGATAAAAGAATTGTATGAACATTCGACACTGGTGGCAAAGATAAGATATTCCTATCTTTGCCTTCTGGTGCCTTTTGTATTGTTCCTGATCTTTTGCTTCTATAATTTATGGAACAATAACCGCAGATACGAGGATATGATCAATTCCTCCGTCATGGCCAGTCAGTTCAGCCTGGATTTCCAGAAGGATTTCGATTATGAGACTTATCTGCTGATCGTAGGGAACAAGACGCTGGAAGAGTCCAGTCTGCATGATATGCTGGTGGAGGCAGATGACATCGTGGCCGGTCTGGAAGAACTGACGGAATCTCAGGAGAACCTGAAACGACTGACCAGTGTCAAAAAATATCTGAACAATCTGGAGACCTATATCGGCAGGATCGAGGACAATATCCGGGAAGGCAACCGCTACGAGGACAACATGGAAATCTGGGAAAATGATGTGCAGATTGTGACGTCTCTGGTGGGTGATACCATGTCCCAGTACATCTATTACGAGATCCGGGGGATTCAGGAGAGCAGGCAGCAATATCAGGATTTCTTCGTGAATATGATCCGTTTCTCCATCATTGCCTTTACACTGATCCTGGTTCTGTTTTTATTCTTATCCTATTATATACCGTTAAGTATCACGAGCCCCATAAGACGCCTTACCCAGGTGACGGATCAGGTGGCAAAAGGTGACCTGACGGTGCGCTCCGACGTGACGGGGGGCGTGGAGGCCCAGGTGCTCAGCGATTCACTGAATACCATGATCGACAAGATCAACGAACTGTTAGAGCAGGTGAAGACGGAGCAGATCCGGTTGCGCAAGGCGGAATTTGAACTGCTGCAGTCCCAGATCAATCCGCACTTCTTATATAATACGCTGGATGCCATTGTATGGCTGGCGGAGGCGGGAGAACAGAAAAAGGTCGTGAGCATGGTAGGCAGCCTGTCGGACTTTTTCCGGATCTCATTGAATCAGGGACAGGATATTCTGGATGTAAAAGAAGAACTGCAGCACGTCCGCAGCTACCTGGAGATCCAGCAGATGCGTTATCAGGACATCCTTCAATATGAGATCTGTGTTCCGGAAGAATTAAACCATTGCCAGATTCCCAAGATCACGCTGCAGCCTCTGGTGGAAAATGCACTGTACCACGGAATCAAGAACAAACGTGGCAAGGGCATGATACGGATCGAAGGAGAACTGGACGGAGAGGATTGCATTCTGTTGATCACGGACAACGGCAAGGGGATGACGCCGGAGCGGCTGGAGCAGGTGAGGAAAGGCATCCGCAACCGGAAGGTCCGGGAGACCGATATCTACGGCCTGTACAATGTGAACGAACGTATCCGTCTGAATTTCGGTGAAAACTATGGTATCACCATTACCAGTACCTACGGGGAGGGCACCTGCGTCACGGTCCGGCTTCCGCAGTATTAAAAAAATGAACCACTATCGTAAAAAAATCAACTTTTTACGCCGGTGGTTTTTTTTACCATAAAAATTTCAACTTTTCCGTGAGGTATCTTCATGGTTTTTTCCCCGGATCCGCTTTACAATAAGATCATCAAAGAAATAGTTCTTTGGGTAACAAAAACAAATTGGGAGGTTACACAATGAAGAAGAAAATTTTAGCAGCAGTAATGGCAGCAACCATGGTATTCAGCCTTGTAGCATGCGGCTCCTCTGATGCAGGCAGCAACGCAGCAACCGGAAGTGCAAACGCAGCAACCGGAAGTGCAAACGCAGCAACCGAAAGTGCAAGCGCAGGAACGACCAGCTCCAGCTCCTCCGGAGATATGATCAAAGTCGGCATCATCAACAATGACCCCAACGAGTCCGGTTACCGTACCGCAAACGATAAGGATATGAAGAATACCTTTACCGAGGCTAACGGCTACGAAGCATCTTTCGCATACAGCTTAAAGAACGATGAGCAGATCACTGCAGCACAGAAGTTCATTCAGGATGGCGTTGACTATCTGCTTCTGTCCGCAGCAGATACCGCAGGTTGGGATTCCGTATTGAAGGATGCACAGGATGCAGGTATCAGAGTTATCCTCTTCGACCGTACCATTGATGCAGATGAGAGCCTGTATGAGGCATCCATCGTATCCGATATGGCAAAGGAAGGCCAGACCGCAGTTGACTGGTTAAAGAGCCAGAACTTAAGTGAATACAACATTATCCACTTACAGGGTGTTATGGGTTCCGCAGCACAGCAGGGACGTACCGGTGCTCTGGATGACGCAGCAGCAAACGACGGATTCAATCTGGTAACACAGCAGACCGCTGAGTGGAACGCAGAGAAAGCACAGCAGATCGTACAGTCTGTAATCGACGCAGGTACTCCTTTCAACGTAATCTACGCTGAGAACGATGATATGGCTAAGGGTGCTGTAGCAGCTCTGGATAAGGCTAATATCTCCCACGGTGTTGGTAAAGACGTTATCGTTATGGGCTTTGACTGCAACAAGTGGGCTCTGGAAGAACTGAAGGCAGGCAACTGGAACTACGATGGACAGTGCAATCCTTTCCAGGCTTCCTATATCGATGACATCATCAAGAAGCTGGAGAACGGCGAGACCATCTCCGAGAAGACCATCATCATGGATGAGAAAGGCTTCGATGCAACCACCATTACTCAGGAAGATGTAGACAACTACGGTATCTAATCTGACGTAAACGACCAGAAGCGCGGCGCATGCTAGCTCCGCGCTTCTTTTATCAAAAGAGTAACTATTCAGAACCCCATTTGCAAAAGCTCTTTCAGAGCCCACTTTATTGCGAATGTGGTTACTTCGCCCTATAAATATCATAAAATATTCTTACGAATGCCAGCATTCGAAGAACATTTCATGATATTTACATGGCTCTGAATAGTTACAGATTAAGGGGTGAAACTTTTGGACAATAACACAGTATTGGAAATGAAAAATATTCACAAAAGCTTTCCCGGTGTACGTGCTCTGAAAGGTGTGGACTTCCATCTGAACAAAGGTGAGATTCATGCGCTGATGGGAGAGAACGGTGCCGGAAAGTCAACCCTGATCAAGGTACTGACAGGTGTCTACAGCAAAGATGAAGGCCAGATCTTCATCGACGGCAATGACAAAGCCGTATCCATTCACTCTCCGCAGGAGGCACAGAAGCTGGGCATCAGTACGGTATATCAGGAGATTACACTCTGTCCGAATCTGTCCGTGGCGGAGAACATGTACATAGGACGTTCCAATAAGATCTATCAGAACTGGAAAAAAATGAATGAGGACGCAGACAAGATCTTACAGAATCTGGATATCCCCGCGAAAGCGTCCCAGCAGCTGGCAAGCTGTTCCATCGCCGTACAGCAGATGGTAGCCATTGCCAGAGCTGTAGATATGGATTGTAAAGTACTGATCCTGGATGAGCCGACCTCCTCTCTGGATGAGCAGGAAGTGACAAAGCTCTTCGGCCTGATGCGCGATCTGAAGGCCAGAGGCGTGGGTATCATCTTCGTAACCCATTTCCTGGATCAGGTATATGAAGTGTGTGACAAGATCACTGTTATGCGTGACGGCAGTCTGGTAGGTGAATATGCCATCAAGGATCTGCCCAGAGTACAACTGGTATCCAAAATGTTGGGTAAGGAACTGGATGACCTGTCCGATATCAAAGGCGAGCAGCCCACGGAACAGAAGACGGAGAACGGAGAACCCTTATTTGAGACCAAAGATCTGTGCAGCGATGCCGGAATCAAGCCCTTTGACTTCTATATTAAGAAGGGCGAGGTCAATGGATTTACGGGACTGCTGGGATCTGGCCGAAGCGAGTGCGTCCGCGCTATTTTCGGTGCTGACCGTGTCATCGGCGGTACGGTGAAAAAGAACGGCAAGCAGGTCAAGATCAATAAGCCTCTGGATGCTATGCGTTGTGGAATCGGCTATCTTCCGGAGGATCGTAAGCGTGACGGTATCGTAGGTGACTTGTCCGTAAGAGAGAATATTATCCTGGCATTACAGGTACTTCGTGGATTCTTCCACCCTATTTCCAAGGCGGAAGCTAATAAATTTGCAGACGAATACATCAAACTGCTGGATATCAAGACGGCATCGGCCGAGACACCCATCAAGTCGCTGTCCGGCGGTAATCAGCAGAAGGTAATCTTAGCCAGATGGCTTCTGACCCATCCGGAATATCTGATTCTGGATGAGCCCACCAGAGGTATCGATGTCGGTACCAAGGTGGATATCCAGAAGCTGGTACTGAAGCTGGCAAGTGAAGGCATGAGCGTGACCTTCATCTCTTCCGAGACCGACGAGATGCTCCGTACCTGCTCCCGACTGGTAGTCATGAGAGACCGCAAGGTGGTAGGAGAATTGTCCGGAGAAGATCTGACCCAGACCAAGATTATGAGTACGATTGCCGGAGGTGAAAGTAAGCATGAGTAATGAAAAGAAAGTAGAAAAAGGTAATAAAAATTTCCTGAGCGGATTGTTCCGGCAGCAGATTTTCATTCCCATTGCAGCCCTGATAATCCTGGCAGTATTCAATCTGATCGCAGACCCCAGTTTCTTCAAGATCACACTGGGATATAACAGCGCAGGAGATCCGGTATTGTCCGGTTACCTGATGACGATCCTGGACTACGGTTCCGAACTGGCTATTTTAGCCATTGGCATGACACTGGTCACTGCAGCTTCCGGCGGACAGGATATCAGCGTGGGCGCTGCCATTGCCATCGCAGGCAGCGTGATCTTACGAGTACTGTGTGGTACGAATTCCAGACCCGATACCCTGCAGGCCCCCATTATCGTAGCATTTCTGGTAGCCTGTGTGGTAGCCATGCTCTTCGGTGCCTTTAACGGTGCCCTGGTAGCATATTTCAAGATCCAGCCCATGGTAGCAACCCTGATCCTCTATACGGCAGGACGTTCCATTGCAGCATGGATCAACAACAACGAGCTTCCTATTGTAAGTGATCCGACCTTCAGCTATTTCGGTGGATTTATTCCGGGAATTCCCATTCCCACACCGTTCTTCATTGCAGCGGTCTGTGTACTGGTGATCTTCCTGGTATTGAAGTTCACAACACTGGGACTTTACACCCAGTCTGTTGGTATCAATGAGAATTCCTCCAAGTTAAACGGACTGAATCCCACATTTATCAAGTTCCTGACCTTTGTGATCCTGGGACTGTGTGTAGCGGTAGCAGCACTGATCAAAGTAAGCCGTCTGTCCTCCATCAACTACTCCGTTATTGCAAAGGATATCGAGATGGATGCCATCCTGGCAGTAGCTTTGGGAGGCAACTCTTTAAGCGGTGGTAAGTTCAACATGGCAGCTTCCATTCTGGGTGCTTATGTCATCCAGTTCCTGACCACCACATTGTACAAATTCGACGTACAGTCCGATGCACTTCCTGCTTACAAGGCGGTAGTGGTTATCCTGCTGGTAGTCTTAAGTACTCCCAAGGTAAGAGAATGGCTGTCCGCTTTCGGCAAGAAGCTGAAGCAGGGCAAGGCTGTAAAGGAGGTTGGCTGATATGGGTAAGAAGTTAAAAAATATGACAGATACCAATCTGCTGCTGACCATCACGATCGTAGTATTCTTCGTAATGTATATCGGAGCCATCGTGTTCCAGGGAAAAGGCTTCTTAAAACCTCAGACGTTTTTCAACATTCTGAACGCTAACGCAGCACTGATCATTCTGTCCTGCGGCATGAGTTTAGTCATGATCACCGGTGGAATCGATATTTCCGTCGGTGGTGTGGTGGCACTGGTCAGCATGAGCTGCGCCGTATATCTGGACTTCGGCGGCGGTAATGTATTTGTATCCATGTTACTGGCAGTAGCCATTGGCCTTGCTTTCGGTATCGTACAGGGCTTCCTGGTAGCATACCTGGATATCCAGCCCTTTATCGTGACCCTGGCGGGTATGTTCTTCGCCAGAGGTATGACAACGATCGTAAATACCAAACCTTTCAACGTAGCCAACGAAAGTTTCACTGCTTTGAAGGAAACCCGTGTGATCGTTCCAGGAATGGGCTCCGTGAACAAACTGGGCAATTACGTCAATGCTTATGTGGAGATCGGTGTGATTGTGGCGCTTTTAGTAGTCATTCTGATGTTTATCATGCTTCGCTGGACCAAGATGGGCCGCAGCTTCTATGCGGTAGGCGGTAACAATCAGAGCGCGCTGATGTTAGGTATCAATGTGAAGAGAACCAAGTTCATGTCCCATCTGCTCTGCGGACTGTTGGCAGGTATCGGCGGTTATGTGTACTTCCTGCATGTAGGAAGCGGATCTGCTTCTCATGCCAGCGGCATGGAGATGAACGCCATTGCATCCTCCATCATCGGCGGTACGATGCTGACTGGTGGTGTCGGCAATATCATCGGAACTTTCTTCGGTGTATTGTCCCTGAGCACCATCCAGAATATCGTATCCAGTGCAGGTCTGGATCAGGCATGGTGGACCGGTATCACCATTGCAGCTATGCTGTGTCTGTTCCTGGTAGTACAGAGTGTGGTCATCGCAAGAAAAAAGAAAATGCTGCAGAACAAATAAAAGCAGCTGAAAATAGGGAGGAGCGGAAAGAGCGTGGCTGGTGTGCAGTCACACTCTTTTTCCGCTAGTAAAAGGAATCCACCGAATATCAGGGGGTAGAAGTTATGAAAAAAACGAAGGTAAAAAAGCAGAAAACTCTGAAAAAGCAGGGATGCAGCCTGTTCCTGTTGTTGATGCTGCTGGCACTGGCACCGGTAGTTTTGGCAACAGTGATCCTCAGTACCACATCTTTACGTCTGACCAGAACGAATCTGGAAGGCAGTGTGCAGACCACACTGCATGTAACTGCGGATAATCTGGCAAAATACTGTAAGGAAAATGAGATCACGGCAATGAATGCCAGCGGTTATTATGAGTACCTGGACAGCCTGAAGGAAGAAGGCCTGGAGATGGCCATTCTTGCAGACGGCATTCCGGCTACCACATCCATTAAAAATGAAAATGACTATCGTATCCGTGAAATCCCCATGGATCAGGATCTTGGGACGGAGGGATATTATGATAAAAATGTAGTGATTGAGGGAAATACTTATTATGGTTATTATATCCCGATTATGAATAACGGACAGATCACTGCAGTGGCTTTTGCGGCGGAACGGAAAAATGAGATCACCGATGCCCTGTGGGAGATCGAGGTTGTATTCCTGGTCTGCGCAGTGGGCATGGTGATCCTGTTTGGTGTTATCTGCTTTTTCCTGAGCAGAGCACTGTCGGGCAAGATGAAAGAGACCGGCAGCAGGGTGGATGCCCTGGCGGAAGGTGATCTGAGTGCCAGAAAAGAATCCGACAGTATTGTCCGGGAAATCCGTAATCTGTTACAGAATACCTCACAGATGCAGCGGAATCTGGCACAGGTCATCGGCGGTGTACAGGAGGTATCCGGAGAACTTCTAAACAGTGTACGGCAGGTGGCAGAGGGAAGCGATGCCACCACAGAACAGGCTGGACAGATCAGTCAGGCGATGGAGCAGCTGTCTTCCGCAGCGGAGGAAATGGCGGAAAATGTGCAGAATATCAGTGACCGTATGGATGAGATCGGAGAGGCGGTCAATGACATCAGTGTCAGTGCCGGACAGCTGCAGAAGGATTCGGAAGAAATACAGGACAACAGCAAAAAGGCGGGGGAAGGCATGGAAAAGATCATGACCGGCAGCAATCGTTCTGTGGAATCCGTGAATACCATTACAGCGAAGATTCATGAGACCAACGATTATATCGAAAAGATCGATGAGGCGGTAGCTCTGATCTTCTCCATTTCCGGACAGACCAATCTGTTAAGTCTGAATGCCTCCATCGAGGCCGCCAGAGCCGGAGAGGCGGGCAGAGGCTTTGCCGTGGTGGCGGAAGAGATCCGCAAACTGTCGGAGCAGAGCGCTGCCGGTGCCGAGCAGATCAAAAATCTGGCCCAGGGCATTATGGAGAAATCCGGTGAGACTGTGGAACAGGCGGATGTGGTAAAGGATATCATCCGGGAGGAACAGGATCACATTATTGCAACCAGAGAGCAGTATCAGCAGTTAGAGCAAAGTATCAGACATTCTGCGGAAGAGATCCGCAAGATCGCCGGAGAGACCGGACGTCTGTCACAGCAGAAAGAGGATATTCTGGGCAATATCGGCAGCCTCAGTGCTATCAGTGAGGAAAATGCTGCCAACAACCAGCAGGTGAATGCAAACATTGAGGAAATCCTGACACAGATACAGACAGTGGGCGCAAACTGTGATAAAATGAAACAGATCTCCGGGGAACTGGAGAGCTCTGTGGCGTATTTTCATACAGAGAAAGAACCTGCCGGAAAATGAGAGAATGACAGAGCGATTTCCGGGCGGGAAGTATGACAGAACAGGATGACATTACAGATATGAAGAAATGCAGAACAGGAAGACGATGGATGGCGGGTCTGCTGCTGGGGCTGGGAATCCTGCTTGCAGGATGCGGCGACAGACAAAGCACTGCGGAGGATATTGCAACACCAGAGGATACACAGACAGACCGTATTGTGGTGGGATTTTCCCAGGTGGGAGCGGAATCCGACTGGCGCAGTGCCAACACGGAGTCCATGAAAAGTACCTTTACAAAAGAGGCCGGGTACGACCTGATCTTCGAGGATGGTCAGCAGAAGCAGGCCAACCAGATCCGGGCCATCCGAACCTTTATCCAGCAGGAGGTGGACTACATCGTGCTGGCACCGGTGACGGAGACCGGATGGGACACGGTGCTCAGGGAAGCAAAGGATGCCGGGATCCCGGTGGTCATCGTGGACCGTAAGGTGGATGTGGAGGATGACAGTCTGTTCACCTGCTTCGTGGGTTCGGACTTTGAACTGGAAGGCCTGAAAATGTCGGAGTGGCTGAATTCCTTTTCCATCAGCAAGGGAATTGCACCGGAGGATCTTCATATTGTAAATATTCAGGGAAATATTGGAGCTTCCGCCCAGATCGGACGTACCAGAGGATTGGAGCAGGGTGCGGCAAAATACGGTTGGGATCTGCTAGACCAGGTATCGGGAGAATTTACCCAGGCCAAGGGGAAGGAAGTCATGGAAGCTTTCCTGAAAAAATACGACAATATCAATGTGGTCTATTGCGAAAACGACAATGAGGCCTTTGGCGCCATGGAAGCGATCCGGGCGGCGGGAAAAAGGGTCGGCAGCAATCTGGCGGCAGGAGATATTATGATATTGTCTTTTGATGGTGTCAGCACAGAATCCATGGACTGCGTGCTGAAGGATGAGATCACCTGCATCGGAGAATGCAATCCACTGCATGGCCCCAGGGTGGAGGCTTTGATCCAGATCCTGGAAGAGGGCAGGACACCGGAAAAATTTTCTTATGTGGAAGAAGGATTGTATGCCCACGACGATACGGTGACCGCCGTGACGGTGGGAGACAAGACCTACTGGGTACGGCGGGTAGACGATGAGATCCGCAACGAAAATGCATATTAAGGCTAAAGTAATTGCAAATCCGTCCGATACATATTGTGAAACATCAAAAGACATTCGGGAAGGAGGAGTCGATATGCGTATTGAAGCGTATACACAGGTACAGCAGCTGTATCAGTCACAGAAGGTCAGCAGGACTCAGAAGACTCAGACAGCGTCACACACGGACAGACTGCAGATCAGCAGCCAGGGCAAGGATTTCCAGACCGCTAAGGCAGCAGTGGCAGCAGCACCTGACATCAGGGAAGAGTTAACGGCTCCCATTAAAGCAAGAATCCAGAACGGTACTTATGGAGTGGATAATGCAAGCTTTGCGGAGAAGCTGCTTCAAAAGCAGGAAGAAATGAGGTAGTTCCTTGGCTAGTTTAATGGAAAACCTGATAGATCTACTGGACAGAGAGAGTACGGAGTACGAAGCTCTGCTTCAGTTATCACAGCGCAAGACACCGATTATTGCAGGCGGTGATCTTGCAGAGTTACAAAAGATCACGGACGAGGAGCAGGAGCTGGTCAGCAGGATCCACAATCTGGACAAGCAGAGAGCGGGAGTGACTGCGGACATAGCCGATGTATTGAACAGGGATGTTAACGACTTGAAATTGCCGAATCTGATCACTATGTTATCTGCACGGCCTGCGGAACAGCAGGCACTGGCGGATTCCCACGACAGATTACAGGCAGCGGTCCGGGGACTGAAGCGCGTGAACGAGCAGAACAGTGAACTGTTAAACAGCGCGCTGGAGATGGTGGAATTCGAGATGAATCTCCTCCAGGCATCCAAGGCTGCACCAGAGACAGCGAATTACAACCGGGGAGCTTACAATGCAGGCAATACCATGGGGGTCATTGACCATGGATTCGATGCCAAGCAGTAAGACCGGATCCCGGGGATCTGAGGATCCCCTGATACAGAGGTGAAAGTTTATGCCATTAATGGGTAGTTTATATATAGGTTCGTCCGGATTACAGACAAGTCAGAATGCGCTGAATACCACAGCGCATAATCTTTCTAATGTGGACACCACCGGCTATACCAGACAACAGGTACAGCAGTCTAACAGAGCTTATGTCACATTATCGACAGACCCTAAGTCTATTTCCAACAAACAGACAGGTCTGGGTGTCACATATTCCCGCGTAAAACAGGTCAGAGATTATTTCCTGGACAAGACATACCGCAAGGAATCCGGACGTAGTATGTTCTATGAAGTGTCCACAGAAGTCATGGAAGAGGTAGAGAGCCAGCTGGGAGAATTGAACGGCGAGGCATTCCAGACCACCATGACAGACTTCTGGACCGCTATTCAGGAGCTTTCCAAAGATCCCAGCAGTTCTGTAACACAGGGCATGCTGGTGCAGAGAGCGGCGGAATTCGTACAGAGAGCCGGAGCAGTATACAGCGGATTGAGCTCCTACCAGAACAACCTGAACACACAGATTAAGCAGAATGTAGATAAGATCAATAAATACGGCAACCAGTTATTAACGCTGAACGATCAGATCCGTGCCATTGAGAGTGGCGGCATTGAACATGCCAACGACCTGAGAGATGCGAGAAATCAGATTCTGGATGAACTGGCAGAGCTGACCAACATGACCTTTTCCGAAGATCGATACGGCAGTGTATCCGTACAGATCGAGGGCGTGGATTTCGTAAAGGACGGAACCTGTTATGAGATCGCTCTGAAGACGGATGAAGCCACCGGCTTCTACACTCCGTTCTGGCCACAGGATGCCACTTACACCGTCAGAGCTGACGGCACCAGAGATTATAATATTGACGGCGCAGAGGTATTTGATCTCTCCGTGGAGATTTCTTCCGACCTGAACACAGATATCGGCGGCCTGAAGGCAATGCTTCTGGCCAGAGGTGATCACAGAGCCAATTATACAGATCTGGCGGAAGGAAAATACGACAGTGTCTCCCAGTCCGTTGTCATGAATATTCAGGGTGAGTTCGACCAGATGATCCACAATGTGGTGACGAAGGTGAACGATATTCTGGCGAAGGCTGCAGGAGTACAGACCGGAGATCTGAAACTTGCAGATGGTACTACACGCCCCAATGTCCGCTATTGTGTCTCGGATCCGAAGGGCTATATGCGCATGGAGGATGGCAGTCCCATCCAGCTGTTTACCAAGGTCACAACGGATGGCTATGAGAAGGTGATCGGAGAAGACGGTGTAACAGAGTATTGGATTATGAAGGATGAAGATCCGGAAAGCCCTGAGAGCCTGTATACCATCGGCAATCTTCAGGTAAATCCGGCGCTGACGAAGGAGCCTTCCAAGCTTGGATTCCGTTTGGCAGACGGTTCCGAGGATAAGGAGACCGCAGATGCTTTGAAAGCGGCATTTACCGAGGAAGCCTACACGCTGAATCCTAATGTACAGAAAAAGACTACTTTTGTAGATTATTATACCGACCTGGTATCGCAGGTATCCAATTCCGGCTATGTATTCCGGAGTATTTATGAGAATCAGGTCACTACTGTGGAAGCTACACAGAGCGCCAGAGAACAGGTTATCGGTGTATCCACGGACGAGGAACTGTCCAACATGATCAAGTTCCAGAACGCATACAACGCATCCAGCCGTTATATCAACGTGATCAGTGAGATGCTGGAACACATTCTTTCCACGCTGGGTGTGTAATGTGTAAGAAATAGGAGGTAAGTTATGCCCTCACAGTTTTTTGGATTAAATATTGCATATACGGGACTTCTGGCCAGCAATGCTGCCATGAATACCACTTCCAATAATATCGCCAATGTACAGACGGAAGGCTACAGCAGACAACAGGTGACACAGCAGGCCGCCAATGCGCTGCGGGTGTTCCAGACCTATGGCTGTGCCGGTGCCGGTGTAGAGACTCTGGCAATCGAGCGCGTCCGCGATGAGTTCTATGACGGAAGATTCTGGGATAACAATGCACAGCTGGGCGAATACGATATGAAGCAGTATTACATGCAGCAGCTGGAGACGTATTTTGATGATGACGGCAAAAGCACCGGCTTCAAGACCATCTTCGATCAGCTGATGGTGACCGGTATGCAGGCTCTTTTAAAAGATCCCAACAGTGCCACAGCCAAATCCCAGTTCGTAGGCTATGCCGGAGCTTTGACAGAGTATTTCAACGGTATGGCGGGCAATCTGGAAAAAGTACAGAAGGATATCAACCAAGAGATCAAACTGAAGGTGGATCAGATCAATTCCCTTGCCGGTGAGATCGCCTCCCTGAATAAACAGATCAACACCATTGAACTGGCTGGAACAAAGGCCAATGAGCTGCGTGACCGCAGAACCCTGCTGATCGATGAATTGTCCAAGATCGTGGACGTGCAAGTTAAAGAGACTCCGATCATCGATGCCAACAACGAGAACCGTGAGACTGGAGTCAACAGATATATGGTCAAGATCGCAGGCGGACAGATGCTGGTGGACGGTAGTGATTATAACGGTCTGGAATGCGTGGCGAGAACTTCCTACGAGAAGGTCAATCAGACAGATATTGACGGTCTCTATGAGATCTATTGGTCAGACGGTCAGAAGTTCAACCTGTACAATGCTTCCATGGGCGGAGATCTGGCAGGACTGATCCAGACCCGTGACGGCAACAACGGGGAGAATTTCAGCGGACAGGTGACAGCTACCGGAACCACCACGGTGGACGGCAAGACACATGATACGGTAACCGTGAAGGTAACCAAGGCTTATCTGCAGGATCTGAACAAGTGTAATCTGTCGGATCAGGGCGGCGTGATCGATCTGGGCAATCAGGAATTCTATTATGATTCCTGGGAATATACCTGTGAATATGATGCCAACGGAAATCCGACTTATACATATACATTTACTTTATCGGACAGTGAGAAGAATCCCCGGGGAATTACCAATGACCGTGTAGGGAAAAAGGCAGAGATCGGTACCGACCTGTCCTATCAGGGCATCCCTTATTACATGAACCAGATGAATGAGTGGATCCGTACCTTCTCTCAGAAATTCAACGATATTCTCACCTCCGGCTACAGCGGAAACGGGGATCCCGGCGTGAAGATGTTCACCGGTAATAAAGCTACCGGCGGCGGGCAGTTCGGGCTGGACGACAATACCAAGAGATATGACAAGCAGGAGAAGATAGCAGGCAGCAAAGTCACGGTCAAAGTCAATGACGACAGCTACTATCGCCTGACAGCGAAAAACTTTGATATCCTGGATGCCATGGAGCAGGATCCCAGCCTGATGGCAAACCGAAAAAATGCATCTGACGGTGTGGAACAGAATGACCTGCTGAACGATCTGAAGAATCTTGCCACAGATAAGAGCAAGATGAGCTTCCGCGGATGTAATGCTTCCGAATTTTTACAGTGTATCTTATCGGATGTGGCATTGAATGCTTCCAGAGCCAATACCTTTTATGCAAGCTTTAAAGACATTTCCAATACCATCGACAACCAGAGAATCTCCATCTCCGGTGTGGATGAGGATGAAGAAGCTGTGAATCTGGTAAAATACCAGAATGGATATAATCTGGCATCCAAGATGATCCAGACACTGACGGAGATTTATGACAGACTGATTCTGGAGACCGGAGTCTAAACTAGAAAGGAGGCAGCTATTCGGATTCCCACATATGTTCGCAAAACGCACGTATCCGTGCTTTCTCGCTGCTACGCAGCTAATTTTGCTCACGTGTGTGGTGACTCTATTCGAGTCACCATTCGAATCAGAAAACTGTTACTTATATACAAGCATAACGTACCAGTTATTCTGATTTTTAGAATCCTGAATAGTTACGGAGAAAATGAGAATTACGAACAAGATCATGCAGCGTAATAATCTGTCCAATATCAATACGAACAAAGTATATCAGGATAAGCTGAGCACCCAGATGTCTACCCAGAAGAAGGTCAGCCGTCCTTCCGATGATCCTGTGGTATCCATCCGTGCCCTGCGTTTACGCAGCAATGTGACCGAGGTGACGCAGTATTACAGCAAGAACATTCCGGATGCGGAGAGCTGGTTGGACGTAACCGAGGATGCACTGAAGAACCTGACAGAGATCATCACGAATATGATCAAACAGTGCACCAAGGCATCTAACGGAGATCTGAAATCCGCAGACCGCCAGATCATTCTGGAACAGCTGAAAGCCCTGGGAGATGAAGTGTACAGCACCGGCGATGCAGACTATGCGGGCCGTTATGTGTTTACCGGATATCGTACCGATACTTCTCTGAGTTTTGATAAAGAATACAATACGAAATATGAGATCACTGAGCAGCTGGACAACAGCTCCATCACACAGCTGACGAAGATCGACACCGGAAAATTGCTGGATATTACTGCTGCAAATTATAATAATGCAAATAACAGCAAGATCACGGAACAGGATATTAAGTCCACCGAGGTGTACCGTATCCAGCTGGCTTATGATGACTGCAGAGACAAGAATGCAAACCCGGCTGCAGCCCCGTCTATTTCTTTCTATGAGAAAGACCCTGTAACCGGCGAAGCTGTAATGAAAGAACCGACATGGGATTCCACTATGTTCACAATAAAGTCCTCCACGGAAGACCCTTACACCGAGGCAGCAAAAAATGATGATGCACTGATCTATGTGCCGGATACCGGTGAGATCCTGCTCGGCAGGAACCGTTATGATAAACTGATGGCCTGCAAGGATGATCCTTCCACCTCGGGAAAAAATGAAGGTGAGATCCGCGTAACTTATCAGAAGGATCACTGGGTCAAGGGTGATCTGAGACCCGAGCATTATTTTGCATGTACCAGTACCGATGCAGACGGAAAAGTAACGGATTATAACAAGTCCTATCTTGACGGCAAGAGCGAAAAACAGGTCATCGAATATGATGTAGGCTTCAACCAGACCATTCAGGTGAATTCCACTGCAGATGAGTGCTTCCAGCACGGTATCGGACGTACGGTGGACGATCTGGTACAGGCCATGCAGGATGTGGTGGATCTGGAGAATGTGAAGACCAAGATCGAGGGACTGCAGGAGACTGCTACCGGTACGGATGCAGAGACCCTGACGAAGCAGATGGAAGCAGTAGAAAAAGCACTGACTCTGGCAAAGGACAAATGCCAGAAGATGTTCGAAAGCGGCATTACTACGTTCCAGGGATATCTGGATGATGCCAACCTGTGCGTTACCAACTGCGGTACCAGAAGCAGCAAACTGGAACTGATCGATAACCGCATGAAGAGCCAGAAGACCACCTTTGAGACCTTAAAGAGTGAAAACGAGGATATCGATGTTACCGAGACCGCCATTGATCTGAAGAGTGCGGAAATGACCTATGAAGCGGCACTGATGGCTACCGGTAAAGTAATGCAGACCACACTGTTGAATTTCATCTAGAACAACAGGTTACGGAAAGGCGTAGGTATTTTATGAAGATCAATACAAAATTTTTTGGAGAAGTTGAGATTGCGGATGACAAGATCATCACTTTTGACAAAGGTATTATCGGATTCCCGGAACTGAAGCATTTTACCATGCTCCACGATGAGGAGAAGGGCAGCAACGTAGGAATCCGCTATTTACAGTCTCTGGAAGAACCCGGATTCGCCATGCCGGTCATGGATCCGCTGCTGGTCAACCCTCAGTATGATCCGGAAGTGGATGACGAACTGCTCACTAGTGTAGGCAATCTGACTCCGGAGAACATTCTGGTCATGGTTACTGTGACTGTGCCTGCTGACCTGACGAAGATGACGGTGAACCTGCAGGGTCCCTTTGTGATCAACGTGGAAGAACGCAAGGCCTGCCAGATCATCCTTGAGGGAGATAAATACCCGGTAAAATATCCGGTATACGACATCCTGAAATCCGGAAAGGCGGGTGAGTAAGATGCTGGCATTGTCCCGTAAGAAGAACGAAGCAATCGTCATCAACAACGATATCGAGATCACCGTTCTGGAGGTCAAAGGTGATCAGGTCAAGATCGGCATCACCGCACCCAAGGAAGTGCCCATCTACCGCAAGGAAGTCTACCTCCAGATCCAGGAGGCCAACAAGGCCGCTGTGGATGCCGAAGGTATGGCAGCACTGAAGAACCTGTTGGGGTAAAACAAAGAAAATAATGGAAATGACACAGACTCCGGAGTATGCAATCCGGAGTTTTTTCTGAATACGCATATTGAAAAAAGAGGGCACAATTTCCCGAAATTATAAAAATACATTGAAAGGACTTAGATATAATAGTATAATTTGAAAAAAGAGGGCACAATGTTCTCAAAATATCAAAGTGGAGAAAAACATGGAAATAAAAAGAGACTTATATCTGCAAAGAATAGTAGATAGAATGCATAATGGAATGATAAAGGTTATTACGGGAATAAGACGTTCCGGCAAATCATATCTGTTGTTTACCATATTTAAAAACTATCTTATATCCCAAAATGTTCCGGAAGATCATATTATTGCGATAGAACTGGATATGTTGGAAAATAAAAGGTATAGAGATCCCTATGTAATATTGGATTATATTAAAAGCCGGATAACAGATGAAAAAGATTACTATATTTTCCTTGATGAAGTCCAACTCCTGGAAGAGTTCGAGGAGGTTCTGAATTCTCTTCTTCATATAAAAAATGCAGATATTTATGTAACGGGAAGCAACTCTAAATTTTTGTCAAAAGATATTATCACCGAGTTCAGAGGGCGTGGAGATGAAATACATGTTTTTCCGGTCAGTTTTAAGGAATATATGGATGTATTCGATGGTGATAAATATGAAGGATGGAGTTCTTATGTTAATTTTGGTGGGCTTCCGTTAACCATTACGATGAATACAGATGAGCAGAGAATGGAATATCTTACCGGATTGTTTGAAGAGACATACATTAAAGATATTATTGAACGTAATCATATAGAAAAAATTCAGGAAATAAACGACTTGATTAATATACTGGCATCAGGAATCGGTTCACTGACAAATGCATCGAAAATAGAAGCTACATTTAAAAGTGTGATTCAGTCAGATATCAGCCTGAATACCATTCGGAGCTACATTGAGTACCTTAAGGATGCCTTTATTGTAAGCGAGGCCAATCGATATGATGTAAAAGGAAGAAAATATATTGGAACTCCACTGAAATATTATTTTGAAGACGTAGGTCTCAGAAATGCCAGACTTGGATTCAGACAGACAGAAGAGACTCATATTATGGAGAACATCATTTATAATGAACTCCGGGTTCGGGGATTTCATGTGGATGTTGGTGTGGTTATGAAACGGAACAGAACCAAAGAGGGAGTGCAGGAAAAAAAACAACTGGAAATTGATTTCGTAGCAAATAAGGGAAGCAAACGATATTATATTCAATCAGCATTCAGTCTTCCGGATGATGAGAAGAGAATGCAGGAAAAGGCATCCCTGATAAATGTAGGTGATTCATTTAAAAAGATTATCATTGTAAAAGATATTATTAAACCATGGAATGATGATGACGGAATATTGACAATGAGTATTTTTGATTTTCTGTTGAATGAAAATAGTCTGGACTTATAGTTTTTAGGACAGTAGATTCCATACAAAGCATAAATAAAGAGGGATTACGTGTGTTTCATATTATAGATGAACGTTTTTTTGTACCGTTGGCATCTCCGAATAAATTAGTATATTGGGAATGTATCTGCAAGTTATTTTCCGTCATGGATCATCAGCTTTCCTTTGGAGTGGACAGAGATGTTGTGGTGGAGGAACTGCAATATTATTTTGAACAGACCCAGGCAGCGGATTTTGATGAAGAAGAATTCCAGGGAAAAAATGCAAGAGATAAGGCAAACTGGATGTTGCGAAAACTGGAAAATTATGGATGGATAGACATCGAGACAGATAAAAGTTATGTACAAAGAGTTAATTTTAAGGAATATGCCGTCAAGATTATAAAGACATTGTTGGAAATTGCAGAAGGTAAGCAAATCGAATATCAGGGATATATTTACACTATATATAGCCTGGTGCGAGGTACAACGGACAATCCGGGAATCGTTCTTTTGTCAATTGTGGAAAATACAGATATGTTGATTACCGGTCTGAAAAACCTGAGTTCCGGAATCAAGCATTATATTGATGAACTGACAAAGTATAAGACTCCGGCGGAAATTATGGATGTTTTATTCAACGATTACATAGAAAATATTGTAGACAAAGCATATCATCGATTGCTCACTTCAGATAATGTCTCTAAATTCCGACCGGAGATTATAGAGAGACTGGAAAGTAAAAGCCATAGTAAGGCTTATGTGGAAAAAGCAGGTGCGGAACTGGCTTCCATTCGGGAAATTGCGCCGGAAGAAGCAGAAGAACTGGTCTATCATTATATTCATCAGGTCATAGATGCTTTTCAGAATATGGATGAAATCCTGGCAGAAATCAATCGTAAAAATACGCAATATCAGAGGGCAGCTATCAATCGTGCCAAGTTTTATCTGATTGGCGGCGAGGATGTCAGGGGGCAGATCAAGGATATTCTTTCTGAAATGAATGAGAAAATCAATCGGGAAAACATGGATCTTGGTGGAATTTACAGGATTGAATTTTTGGATGATCTGATCCGGATATACAGTTCAGCAGTTATAGATGAGAAATCTTTTTATACTCCGATTGAAGGAAAGAAAACATTTGAACCGGAAATAATCCAACAGGAGGAACCGGACACTGAACTCAGGAATGAGAAGAAAAGGAAAATGCTTGAAAAGCTGGCAAGAGTCCTGAACCCGGAGAAAATAGATGGATATGTAGAAAAACAGCTTGGAGAAAGACCGGAAATGTTAGCTTCGGAGTTACCGTTAGATACTACGGATGATTTCGTGAAGATGATTTATGTTCGATTGTACGGTCAGAGAAAAAACATGAAGTATGTAGTGAGTGTAAGAGAGACCATACAGAAGGAAGGTTACCAATTTACGGATTTTACAATACGAAAGAAGGTACAAAAGTAGGATGGATATTTTAAACGGAATGTTGCAGAAAGACAGGGATAATTTCTCACGGATATGTAACCGGCTGCTAAGTTCCTGCTTTTTATGTAAAAGAAATGAAACAACCAGATTAGATTATTATTTTGTAACAAAATACAAGGAAAAATTTGCGGAATGTTTTGCACTATTGGGCTACCGTTTGGAAATTAATGAAGAATATGGTGTGGTTCAGTTAACCAATCCACAAAACTATAACCGCTACAATATGAAACTGTTTGAATCGGTTCTCTTGTTAATTCTCAGAATTTTATATGATGAAAAGAGAAGGGAACTTTCTACTACAGAGGAAGTAATTGTAAATGTGGGGGATATTCATGAAAAATTCTTAAGCCTGAAGATCAGAGAGAAAATGATAGACAAGACAACTTTTCGCAATGCAATCAGTACATTGAAAAGGTTTCAGATCATAGAGATATTGGATACCAGCCTTACGGAGGAAGAATCCCGGATTATTATCTTTGACTCTATTCTGATGGCTGTTCGCGTGGAAGATATTAAGGCAGCTTATGAAAAGCTGGAAATTTACAAAAGAGGAGGAAAAAACAGTGAAGAAACTGACGAGAGTGAAATTGATTAACTGGCATCGCTTTGTTAATGCAACAATAGATCTTGAAAAATCTACACTGATTTCCGGAGAAAACGGAGCTGGAAAATCCACTCTTTTGGACGCTATTCAGTTCGTGATTATTTGTTCAACCAATTATTTTAATAAGGCAGCTCATGAAAACGGGAAAAGAAAACTGACCGGGTATATTCGCTGTAAGACCGGAAGAGAAAATAAACCTTATGAACGGACAGGAGAGATCAGTGCACATGTTGCACTGGAATTTTATGAAGAGAAAAAGGATAAATATTTTGTGATCGGTGCCGTGGTAGACTCTGCTTCGGAGGGACAGGAAAAAACGGCAAGATATTTGATGGACGGAGTACGATTCGAGGACTCTATGTTTTTTCAAGGAAAAGCGCCAAAGTCTATCAATCAGTTTCGGACAATGAATAGTTCTAAAATAAAACAATGGTGTACTACAGATAAAGAAGCAAGATCAATGATCAAAAACCGCTTTGGACGAATCGAAGATAAATTTTTCCGGCTGATTCCCAAGGCTCTGGCTTTTCGACCGATTGATGATATTAAAGATTTTGTGTATTCCTATGTATTGGATGAGAAGGAAGTCAATATTGATGTATTACGTGAAAATGTCCGGACTTATCAAGATTTACAGCGTACACTGGAAAACGTAAAAATTCGTATCGAGAGGTTGGAAAAAATCAATTCCTTACATGCCCAGGCAGCGGATGGATTACAGAAGGATAAGCAATATGGATATTATCTTGCGAGAGTAGAAGCGGATCTTATCCTGGAAGAAATAGAAAAGATGCAGGCTGAGATACAGACGGATACTTTGCGGTTGGAAGAACAAAACGGTCAGATCCAGACTGTGAAAAAAGAACAGATGGAAAAACAACAGATCAGAGATGATTTGCGTGCGGAACTTGCAACAGATAAAGATTTTCTGGCAAAAGACGAACAGGAGAAGCGACTGCAGTTATTGGAGAACAGAAAGACAGATTTGCTGAAGGAGCGGGAAAGCCTTCAGGAAAGCATGGACTCTGCCAGAATGCAGTTGAAAAAATTGCTGGAAGTAAAGGATGTGGACACATCTATAAAACTTTATTATCGAAACTTGTGCATGCCAGACAATGATATGAATCTGGCGCAGACAAAGGATACACTTTTGCAGGCTATTTCCTACAAAAATCTAATGCGAAATAAAGTGCTACAGAAAAAAGCAGAGACGATAGCAAAGGAAGCCGAAATCAGCGATGAAAAGCAGGAACTGGACAAGAAAATTGAACAGTTAATGAAGAAAAAATTTTCGTATTCTGAAGATGTAGAACGTGTAAGAATGGAAATTAAGGAAGAGTTTCAACGTATCGGACGGACTCCGGAACCGCGTATTTTATGTGAAATGTTGGAGATTACAGATGGATCCTGGAGAAATGCTGTGGAAGGTTATTTAAACACGCAGAGATTTTATATTCTGGTGGAGCCTGAAAATTTTGATATTGCATTGGGAATTTATGACAGGCTTCGAAAAGAGAAAAAAGCATATGGAGTAGGCCTTATTAACACACAGAATCTGGAAGAATATGATACCGCACCGGAAGGATCTCTGGCTACCGTAGTGTCTTCCAAAAATAAATACGCAAAACGTTATGTCAATATGATTCTCGGAAAAGTTCATATGTGTGAGCATTATCGGGAACTAAAAACTTATAGGATCTCAATCACAAGAGAGTGCATGAAGTATCAGAACAACGTAGCGAGTGCTATTAAACCATCCGTTTTTGAAACACCATACATTGGACAGAATGCCATAAAGGTACAACTGGAACAGGCAAAACAGAAGCGGGAGGAATTGAAGCAACAGCTGGCGGACTTGAAAAGCAGGCTGAAACAACTGGAATATGTACTGGAGCCATTGAATACGGATCAGGATACAGATATTAAGTACCGTTTGGACGTTATTGGTGATTTGCGGCAGGTTTCTCTGGAAATTGACAAATGCAAAGAAAACATTGCTACATTGAAGAAAAATTCCAATATGATCATGAAACAGCTGCAATTGTCTACCTTGGAAAAAATGTTAGAGGAACTGACGGTAAAAAGGAGTAATTTAGACAGAACTGCCGGTAAGACGGAGGAAAGAATCAGCCTGACAAAACAGAAAATTGCAGAGAATCAGGCAAAGCATGTAGAAAAAGCACTATTTTATGAAAAACTTGGGGCAGACGCTGCAGATTTATTGCCAATATGGAGACAGGAATATGAGAAACAGACAGAGGGTAAGTCTTATGCACAGTTCAGAGATAATTATTTGCGAAGGAGAAAAGCAAACCAGACACTGATTGATAAGGCAACGGACTCTATGAAAGAGGTAATGAGGGAATATAAAACAGCGCATGATTTTGGTGCACCTGCTTCGATGGAAGGATATCGGGATTTTGAAGCGGAGTATTTGAAACTGAAAAATTCAGAACTGCTGCAGTATGAGGATAAGGTGGAGACGGCCAGAAGCGCAGCGGAAGAAGAATTCAGAGAGCAGTTTTTGTCTAAGCTACAGGAAAATATGAAGACAGCCCAGTCTGAATTTAAGGAATTAAACAAGGCATTGAATGATATTACGTTCAGCAATGAAAAGTATGAATTCCTGTATATGCCGAGTAAGAAATACCGTCAATATTATGAAATGATCATGGATGATTTTAATGCGATGCAGGGAGAGTCTATTTTCAGTGGACTGTTTCATGAGAATCATAAGGTAGTGATAGAAGAACTGTTCGAACGGCTGGCACTTGATAATGACAATAGTACAAAAGCACTGGATGAATTTACGGATTATCGTACTTATATGGATTATGATATACGCATTATACACAGCGATGGAAACTATTCCTTATATTCAAAGGTGTGTGAGGAAAAGAGCGGTGGTGAGACACAGACACCTTTTTACGTCACCGTAGCGGCATCTTTTGTCCAGCTGTATAAGAACAATATTGGCGGAGAGGCAGTGGGACTTGTGCTTTTTGATGAAGCGTTTAATAATATGGATGATGAAAGAATAGGCGGAGTTCTGGAATTTTTGCGGCGGTTGCCGCTACAGATATTGATTGCTGCACCACCGGATAAAATACAGTATATCAGTCCCTTTGTGGAGGAGACATTACTTGTAATGACAGATGAAAAAATCAGTTATGCAGAGAGGTATGTAAATGGTACAGTATGACAGAATGGTTTTAAATCATTTGCTGGATACCTATGAAAACAGTCTGTTGTCAATTGGAGAGAACAGGAGAAAGATACAGATAGAGTTTCGTTTTACGAGAACATCTATACCGGCATATTATGATGAGAGTTCATCAGAATATGAAAAAATTCATATTTTGATGAATGCACTGGAAAATAAAAATATGATAACTGTAATCTGGAAGGACCATAAGCAGGGACATTTCATACAAAAGGTTCGGATGAATGCGGATCAAATTGATGAAATTTACCGGTATACAGGAAGAAAACCAAAGCATGGTCTGGAGGAAGAAAACAGAGTCTTTCTTCAAAAATATCTGAATGAAGATGCTCCGGTCACGGTAAGTTTTGTAGGATATCTGTTGGAACGACTGGAAAACCACAAGTCGGTAAAAGAATACATAACATTGGAAAATCTGCAGGAAACAGAAAAATTTTTTCGGGCATGTGTATCTGTAGAACAAAATAAAACACCTTGTTATATCAGAGAGTTCTCCATTCAACATTTTCAGGATTCTAAATATTTTGAACAGATAGAAAGCAGGATTATCAGAGTGTTTCGGCAGTTCGATGAGGAATATAAGGAAATGGATGCAGTGGAACTATTGGCGGAATATGGAATTTATCAAACCCCTGATTTTGTGTATTTTAAGGGAGATGTGCGCCTGCTGGTGGAAGGGGAGGAGATGAATTTGTCCCTTTTAAAGCAGGGAATTGGAATTTCGGGAGAGGATATTGAAAACATTCGTTTCTCGGATTTCAGCAGAATACAGAAGGTAATAACTGTTGAAAACCTTACTTCTTTTTTCAGATGCCATGAGGAAAACAGCCTCCTTGTTTACCTGGGAGGATACCATAACAGGGTACGAAGAAAACTGCTCCAAAAGATTTATGATGCAATTCCTGCTGCAAAATATTATCATTTTGGGGACATAGATGCCGGAGGATTCCTTATTTTTCTGGATTTACGTAAAAAAACAGAAATTCCATTTGAAAGCTTCCGCATGGATCTGGATACGCTGAAACAATATTCACAATATGGAAAAAAATTGACAGAAACAGATAAAAAACGTCTGGAGAAATTAGAAGAAGAAAAGGAATTCAGCGAGGTTATCCGGTATATGCTGGAGAAAAATATAAAATTAGAGCAGGAATGCATTATTGAATAGATAGTGTCGTGAAATTTTTGCAGCACCTATTAATTTTTCAGGAGAATTTACCGATACAGTCCTTAGAGAAGCAAGGTCGTGCGCCCACGGAAGGCGCCTGTTTATCACACGGAGGTGACCATTATGACCATAGAACCGATTTCCAGTGTCATGACAGTGCAGGCACAGAATACAGCCGCTGCCAGGAACACTGTGACAAAAGTAACTACAGAGGAGAATCCCTCAGAATACAATCCTGCCAATGTAAAAGCAGCAGATAAACTTGACCAGACCACCGCAGTTGTTGAAAATGCGCAGAGCAAGGATCAGAATAATACTTCTGCCGATGCTAATAGCGAACAGCAACAGCAGGTGACCAACGAGCAGATCAAGAAAGCAGTAGAGAAGCTGAATAAGAACATGATGTCCCATTCAGAAGCTGTTTTCGGTATTCATGAGGCGACAAACCGCATAACGATCAAAATCATAGATAAGGATACCAAGAAAGTGATCAAGGAACTTCCTCCCGAGAAGACTCTGGACATGATCGCCAAAGTGTGGGAGTTAGCCGGTATCCTGGTAGATGAGAAGAGATAAGAAGTAAGAATCAGGAGGAACACATTATGGCAATGAGAATGTCTGGTCTGATGTCCGGTATGGACACAGAGACTATCATTAAGGAACTGGTATCTGCCAAACAGACCAAGGTGGATGATGCCAAAAAGGCACAGACCAAACTGCAGTGGAAGCAGGATGCCTGGAAAGAATTAAATACTAAACTGAAAAATCTGCAGGCAAAATATATCGCTAATATGCGTTTTACGTCTTCTTACAGCAAGAGGACCACAAAAGTATCCAACAGTAATGCAGTCAGCGTGATCACCGGTGAAAATGCGGTGAACGGCGTACAGTCTCTACAGATCAACCAGCTGGCGAAGACCGGCTACCTCACCGGCGCACAGATCAAAGCTGCCGATGGCAGCAGCCTGACCGCGGCATCCAAGTTAAGTGATCTCGGCGTGACCGGAGAAGGTACTTTTAATATCACGGCCGGCGGTAAGAGTGTAGATATTACCGTAAATGGTGACAGTACCATCTCCGATGTGCTGAATAAACTGAAGGAAGCAGGTGTCAATGCCAACTTTGATGCGAAGAACCAGAGATTCTTTGTCAGCGCTTCTGCATCCGGTGCCGATAACGACTTTAGTATCACAGCTTCCGACAGTACCGGTGACGCAGCGTTAGCTGCACTGGGCCTGAAAGTAGGACTGACCGGAGACAAGGGAGATAAGGCAACACTTGCAAAATACCAGGAGTATGCGGCTTTCTATGTAAGCGGAGATGATGCAGCTACTCTTGCAAATATTAACAAGGATGGCCGTATCACAAAGGATATTGAATCCAAAGTAAGCAGTTATCTGGAGCAGTATAAGTCTCTGCTCAGCACTAAGAGTGATGCACAGAAGAAGATCGATGAGATCAATGAAAAATATAAGGATTCCAGCCTGGATACTGTAGAAAACTATACGAAACAGTTGGAAGCAAAGCAGAAAGAGAAGACAGAGCTGGAAGAAAAGATCAAGAATCTGACAGATGGTGATGAAAAAGATACTGCACAGAAGGAACTGGATACGCTGAATGAGAAGATTAAGACATTGTCTGAAAAGAAGACGGATGCCCAGTCTCTGAAAAGCGCACAGAAGAGTATCACCGATGCAGATACAAAGATCTCAGGTATACAGAAGCATATTACTGTAACAGAAGGTACCGATGCGGACGGTAATGCAACTTATACTGCAGAAGCCACACAGACATTGAAGGACCAGGTAAATAACAGCTATCTGTCTCAGGCAAAATACGCGTCCGATGTTGTAACATCCATCAATAACGGAACCTATACGGCTACCGGAGCTACTAAAATCAGTGGTCAGAATGCCAAGATTACATTAAATGGTGCGGAATTCACTGGCACTAGCAATGTCTTCGAAATCAACGGCTTGACTTTCACTGCGCTCAGTGAGACGAAAGATGGTGAGGATATCACTGTTACTACCGAAGATGATGTAGATGGCATCTATGATATGGTGAAGAACTTCCTGAAGGAGTACAATTCCATCATCAATGAGATGGACAAACTGTACAATGCGGATTCTGCCAAAGGGTATGAACCCCTGACAGATGATGAGAAAGATTCTATGTCTGACTCTGAGGTAGAGAAATACGAGACCAAGATCAAGGATGCTCTGCTTCGCAGAGATAGTAACTTGTCTACCATCAGTTCTGCATTGAAGAGTATTATGTCCGGCAGCGTGGACGTGAACGGCAAGACTATGTATCTCAGTGATTTCGGTGTTGAGACCCTGGGTTACTTTGAGGCACCGGACAATGAGAAAAATGCTTATCACATTGCAGGTGATCCGGATGATGCCAATACCTCCGGTAAATCGGATGTGCTGAAGAGCATGATCAGTAATGATCCCGATACGGTAATCGCTTTCTTCTCTTCTCTGTCTAAAAACTTATATACCAAAATGAGTGATCTGTCCAAATCTGTAGACGGATATCGTTCTTATGGAAACTTTTATGATGACAAGAAGATGACTTCGGATTATAATGATTATAAGACGAAGATATCCGAACTGGAAGAGAAGCTGAACGATTACGAAGATAAGTGGTATTCCAAGTTCTCCAAGATGGAGACAGCTCTCGCAAAGCTGCAGAGCAATTCCAGTGCGGTGACGAGCTTGTTAGGAGGATCATGATATGGCGTTACCCAATGCCTATGCACAGTATAATAACAGCAAAGTATTGACAGCTTCTCCCGCAGAACTGACGTTGATGCTTTACGATGGAGCTATCAAGTTCTGCAATATTGCGGAAGTAGCAATCGAAGAGAAAGACATCCAGAAGGCACACAATAACATTCGTAAGGTACAGAATATTATTGGATATCTGCAATCGACGTTGGATACGAAATATCCGGTTGCGCAGGACTTTATCAATATTTATGATTATTTGTCCCAAAGACTGGTAGAGGCAAATGTAAAAAAAGATAAAGAGATCCTGGAAGAGGTCAATATGCATCTGCATTCCGTAAGAGACAACTGGAAGGAAGTCATGCGCGTCAATCGTGAGAAAGGGGCTATCTGATGGAGAGTCAGCTGACGATATTGTCTGAAAGCCTGGATCGAAAGCTGGAAGTATTACAGAAAATTCAGGAATACAATAAGCACCAGGAAGAAATCTTCTCTGCGCAAAACGTAGATATCAGTCAGTTTGATGCGGCGGTAGAGGAAAAACAGCGCCTGATTGATGAAGTAGTACGGTTAGATGATGGCTTTGAAATCATGTATGCAAAACTGGCAAAGGAACTGGAGGGCAACCGGCAGCACTACGCAGCACAGATCCGTGAACTTCAGACAAAAGTGGCAAAGGTGACGGAACTCAGTGTGTCCGTGCAGGCACAGGAAGCCCGGAACAAGAAACTGGTCGAGAATTATTTCGCCAGAGAACGTGCCGGAATCGGTCAGAGACGCAAGAGTGCCAAGAGCGCCTTTGACTACTACAAGAGCATGAGCGGCGCCGGATATGTACCGCCCCAGATGTACGACAATAAACAATAAATACAACGGATAAAGGGAAGCAGATAGAGATATCGGCTTCCCTTTTTTATGACGGAATCAATGTGATAGAATAAAAATGTGGTTTCGGCTAAAATATAATCAGAGTATAGATTAGCCGGAAAATGCTTGATATTTTAAAACAATCCGGCTAAAATATAATCATAAAAAAGATTAGCCGAAAGAGGGACTTTTATGAGTTATATCAAAAGAAATCTGGAGAATGTAGTAAGACAGGTAACCAGGGAATATCCGGTACTCCTGGTAACGGGACCGAGACAGGTAGGAAAGACGACAATGCTCCAAAAACTGATGGAGGGAACGGAGCGGGGATATGTAACACTGGATGATTTAAACGAAAGAAATATTGCAAAGACCGATCCGGAACTGTTTCTGCAACTGCATAAACCACCTGTATTGATTGATGAGGTTCAATATGCACCGGAACTGTTTACTTATATCAAGATAAATGTAGATAAAAACCATGAGCCGGGAGCATTTTGGCTTACGGGATCACAGGTGTTCAAATTGATGCAGGGAGTACAGGAGTCACTGGCAGGAAGAGTGGCAGTACTTTCACTTACATCCCTGTCACAGGCAGAGATATCCGGAGGAACGATGAAACCGTTTACGGTAGATCTGGAGGATTTAAACGAGAGGCAGAAAGAGAGAGAGCAAGCTGATACAAGAGAGATCTTTGAACGGATTTATCAAGGCTCCATGCCTGCGATCGTAAGCGGTATTAACAGTAACAGTCAGCTTTTTTACAGCAGTTATCTGTCTACTTATATTGAGCGGGATGTAAGAGAATTATCGGATGCCATAGATTCGCTTAAGTTCCTTCGGTTTATTACTGCGGTGGCAGCAAGATGTGGGCAGATGGTTAATGCAGCAGAGATTGCCAGAGATGCAGATATCAATCAGACGCAGGCGAAGGATTGGCTGACAATTCTGGAAACGCTGGGAATTATTTTTTATCTTCATCCGTATTCTAATAATTTGTTGAAGCGCCTTGTGAAAACGCCCAAACTGTATTTCTACGATACGGGTCTGGTGTGTTACCTGACGAAATGGAGCAGTGCGGAAACGTTAGAATGCGGTGCTATGAACGGGGCCATTTTGGAAAATTACGTGGTCGCGGAAATTCGGAAAACCTACCTGAATTGTGGAAAAGAGCCGTATTTGTACTATTATCGTGATAAAGATGCCAGGGAGATTGATATTGTCCTGGAACATGATGGAATATTGAATCCGATTGAGATTAAGAAAACTGCAAATCCCGGAACAGAGCTGGTAAAGGTATTTGAATTACTCGACAAGGCATCAACACCTCGTGCGAAGGGCGCAGTTATCTGCATGAAACCGGGACTTAGTGCGATAGACAGAGACAATTATATCGTACCGGTCTGGATAATCTAAAATACAGTCCCTGCCTGAATATCAGACAGGGACATATGTAACTTCCGCTTGAGAATTTGCCGAAGTAACTTCAGCTTTGGGGATAGATCGACCGGAATTTACTTTGGCAATTGAGGGGATTAATGGTGTTGCGACGGCGGAAGAATTAATGGAACGCATCATCCGGGGAACGGATAATGGCAATCCAAGGAATCATTATACCATGTTGACCATGGATGCAACGAAGCAGAAGCTGATTGTGTATGATGACAGATCCAGTGGAACGGAACCACCCGTTGCGTCCATGCCGGCTGGATATTCCTGGATCGACTGGAAACATGTGAGCTAAGGCGTGGCTCCATCGGGGAACACAGGCAAATTCGGCCCAGGTGTGGCATATGCTGTAGAAGGAAAGGAATATGGACCGGAAGCACCGGTTATCTTACAGATCGGTGCAGAGAAAGCAATAGATGCTTTTGATGGTGCTGTGCAATATGTGAACCGGGAAAGAAGCCGGATGGGAGCATATCAGAACCGGCTGGAGCATACTATTAAGAACCTGGATAATATAGTTGAAAACACGCAGCAGGCAGAGTCGAGGATCCGGGATACCGATATGGCGAAATTGATGGTAGAATATGCAAACACACAGATTATCGCCCAGGCAGGACAATCCATGCTGACCCAGGCCAATCAGAGTAGTCAGAGCGTACTGCACAAAGTATGATTGATTTATCGGTAACAATATGCTATTGTAAATTCACAGAATATCAATTCTGGCAGACAGACCAAATCTTAATTCAAATCAAAAAATTTTTAGGTGTATCACCATTGATTTCACTGGATGAGAAGGTAATAGAATGATAAAAATACTTTCTGATTGGAAAGAGTAATACTGAAAGGAAAACATATGAGTGAAGTAAAAGTAGTAAGAGATGAACAGGGTAATGCTATTGTTATAATACCGGATATTATATTTTGGAATAAACAGGACATTGACTGGGATGCAGTAAAAGAATATCTAAAGAAGTACCTTGGTGAAATAATTGAGAATAAACAAACGAAAGAAAAAATAGAAATAGGAACTAAATTCGCAGATGAGTATACGGGCTCAAAGTATTCAGAACATATAAGGGGAGCACGGGCAAAAGCCAAGGCAAATGCAGCACAAGGAATCCGAGAACTGGTAGAATCAGCTGCCAATAAAATACATAGTGAAAATAAGAAGAGTAAACATAAGAAAGACGCAAAAGGTGGCTGGAACTATTATACGGTCAGATTTGCGCTACCAGTTTATGATAACAATAGAAAGACAGAAGAATATAATGTTTACATGGGGAGGCTGGTAGTAAATAGGACACAAGACGGAAAATTGTATTTATATGATTTGGTGGAAATAAAAAAGGAAGCAAGTACCCCACTCAAGAATACATAGTAAACAAGTGGTAAAAAACTGCTTCCTTTTTATATAATATATCTTAGCAAAATAAAAAAGTCAACATTTTTTGTAAAAAGGGGTTAAGTTTCTAAAAACCTCTCCGATATACTTATCAAGTAAAGCAAATAAAACAAATGCTTACCTAACAACTTCTTCCAAATCAAAAGTTTCGCACGCCGGAGATACGGAAGATACTGGCGATGAAAGTAAAGGGAAGTGCGAGCCCGGAGCAGACATTGCCAAAGCAAATAACGGAGCGCAGGGAAGCGCTCGTCAATTCAAGGAGGAATATATTATGGTAGTACAACACAATCTTACAGCTATGAACTCTAACAGAATGTTAGGTCTCACCACCAAGACTCAGGCGAAATCTACTGAGAAATTATCATCCGGTTACAAGATCAACAGAGCAGCAGATGATGCAGCAGGACTTGCAATTTCCGAGAAAATGCGTCGTCAGGTAAGAGGTCTGACTCAGGCTTCTGCTAACGCTCAGGATGGTATTTCTGCAGTACAGACCGCAGAAGGTGCTCTGAACGAAGTTCATGATATGCTGCAGAGAATGAATGAACTGGCAGTTAAGTCCGCAAATGGTACCAATCAGTCTGAGGACCAGTCTTACATCCAAAGCGAAGTAACCAACCTGATTAATGAGATTGACCGTGTAGCTGCTACTACTACTTTCAATGAGAAATCTCTGTTAGATGGTACTTTCTCCAGCGTTGCTCTTCAGGTAGGTGCTGAGGCAGCAACAGATAACCAGATTAAAGTAACTATCGCATCCATGGATTCAACAGGTCTTAATGTTAATGCCGTAGATGTATCCTCAGTAGATGGTGCAAAAACTGCAATCACTACTATTAAGAGTGCAATTAAGACTTTGAACTCTCAGAGATCTGATTTAGGTGCTATCCAGAACAGACTGGAACATACCATCAACAACTTGGACAACGTTGTTGAGAATACTCAGGCTGCAGAGTCTCAGATTCGTGATACCGATATGGCTACTGAGATGGTTAAGTATTCTAACAACAATATTCTGGCTCAGGCAGGTCAGGCTATGCTGGCTCAGTCTAATCAGGCTAACCAGGGAGTACTTTCCTTACTGCAGTAATCGTAAGTATATTACAATTAGCTATTATAGAAGGAGTTGGTGTGAAGCCAGCTCCTTTTATATAGAGACGATTAAGTGTTTAAAATATGGAGCCTATGATCAAGAGATCATAGGCTCCATATTTTAAATTGAGTGGTATGACCTAGAAGGTAAAAGGTTTTTCACCGTTTATAATTCGCTGTGTGATTGTCTGAGCCATTGCAGTGATCTGCTTTTTATAAAAAGGATAATCATGACCGGCACAGTGCTGTATGGGAGTCATATAGTCACTGTACAAAGCGGTAAGTATAGCATCGTAGTTCTTAGGAACCGGCAGAAAAATGTTTTCAAAAGGGAGATAGTCATAGGAGTCAAACCATTTTCGCTGCAAATGAATACTCTTCTGCGAATCTTCGGGAATATAGGAAATTATAGAACTATCGGAGGTATTGTATGTCTGACATAATGAATCTGCTATGCGGAGCAATTGATTTTTGATACTGCGTTGTGTATCCAGCTTAATATTGCATAGTTGTTCCAGTTCCGGGAGCATCGCCATTATATCTTCCGGATTGTCATCGTATCGGCCAACAACGGAAATCAGGATATAAATCAGCTGATTTAACAGGGATTCCTCACTGGGATTCGTCGGCAGAGCATCCAGAGGGAAAATATCAACTCCGACAATATAGGGACACCGGTGAAATTGCGATAACCGCGACGGATCATAAGAAATACTGCTGGCATTTAAAATACGTGAAAATACATAGGTATATTCATCCTGAGTATAAGGACTGTTGATATGATACTCTCCGGTAAGCTCCCGAGGGGCAACCTCTAAAAAACGTTGGTAGTCTTTACGAAGCATACAGATATCCATATCATCATCCCAGGGGATAAAGCCCTTGTGCCGGATGGTACCCAGTAGAGTTCCGTAATATGCAAAATAAGGAATATCATATTTTTCACAGATCTGTTTTATGACACACATAACCTCTAATTGTGCTGCCCAGGCACATTTCATCATGGGCTCAATATAAAAACCATCCCTGGTTTCTCCTAAAAAGTAGGAATCATCAAATGTTAACATAGTTATTTGTTCTCCTTCGTATTGTTTTGCTCCATGAGGCATTCCGCCAGGATTCGCTCCTGTTTCTTCCAAAAAGGGTAGTCATGAGCCTGAGTACCACGGACAGGAGTCATATAATCCCCATAATTTACTTTGAGAACCTCATCATATCCGGCAGGGGCTGTTACGGTAATCGTCTCAAAGGGAAGTACAATACATTCCTGATACCATTCGGCTTTAAGGCGCAACTTTTCTCCGCTGTCAGCGTGAGAGGCGTAATGAGAAATATCGGAGCCCCCACTGGTATTATAGATTTGGGAAAGAGAATCAGCAGCTTTCATAAGCTGAGGTTTTAATTTCTGCGAAGGATCCAAGGTGATATGGCATAAATTCTCAATGTCCGGCAATAAAGAAAGCGTCTGTTCTGGATTCTCTTCGGATACCTGTGCAGTATATACAAGAATTCGTAAAAGCTCGCACAGGGCATGATCTTCATCCGGAGCCGGTGCAAGAACATCTAAAGGAAAGAGGTCTAAACCCACAGAATAGGGACATCCATGAAAACGATTCAGATAATCCGGAGAATAGTTAATTTTAAGTCCGCTTCGCACAATGGTGTGAAGCTGGTGGTGAAAAGGATTATTGTGAATGTTCAGAATCTGCCATCCTGAAGGAAGCTCCGCAGGTGCAATTTTCAGAAAACGTTCATAATCGCTGCGGAACATGCTAATATCAATATCATCGTCCCATGGAATAAATCCCTTGTGGCGGACGGCACCGAGAAGTGTGCCATAGTCAGCAAAATATTGGATGTTGTGACGATTACATATCTCGGCAACAACTTCCAATACCTCGATCTCAGCGGCCCAGGCGCATTTCATCATAGGTTCAATATAAAAATCATCACGGATTTCACCTTGAAAATAATTGGGGGGAAAATTAGCCATACAAAAGCCCTTTCTCGTATCGTTAAAATCAAATCAAGCATAGCATATCTGAGCATAAAAAGATAGAGACAGATGGATAAAAAATGCAAAATAGAAAAAGAAAATAATGACAGGGCTTATATACGGAGAATTGAATATATGATATAATAGATAATATGTGAATTGCAAAGGTTCAGATGATTTAATATGGATGTGAGAGACACTATTTCGGGTATTATGAATTTGCCGAAAACAGAGATAGGTAACATATCTGAAGTAAAAAAAGGTATGACAAATCAGTCTTTTTTATTTTCCTGTGACGGGGAGGAATACATTCTCAGAATTCCGGGTGTAGGAACATCTATGCTGATAGACAGGAAGCGAGAGGCTGCAGTCTATAATGTGTTAAAAGACAGTGATATATGTGATCATATTATTTACTTTAATAAAGAGACAGGATATAAAATATCTAGATTTTATAGAAATGCATGCGTCTGTAATGCCGGGAATGATAACGATGCAAAAAGATGTATGATTTTTCTGCGGAATTTTCACCAAAGAAAGTATTGTGTAGAACATTCCTTTGATCTGTGGGAGAGAATTAACTATTATGAATCGTTATGGACGAAACAAACGATCTATGAGGATTATAATTCTGTCAAAAAAAGAGTACTTCAGCTGAAAAAATATGTTGATATGCAAAAGAAAGAAAGTTGCTTATGTCACATAGATGCCGTTCCCGATAATTTTCTGCTTGTAGAGAATGAAATACATTTGATTGACTGGGAATATGCGGGGATGCAGGATCCACATGTGGATATCGCAATGTTTGGCATTTATTCTCTCTATAACAGAAGCCAAATGGATCAACTGATAGATTTTTACTTTGAGGAAGAATGCTCTAAAGAATTGAGAATAAAAATATATTGTTATATCGCAATATGTGGACTCCTTTGGAGCAACTGGTGTGAATACAAGAGAATGTGCGGTGTAGAGTTCGGAGAATATGCTGCAAAGCAATATCAGTATGCGAAAGAATATTTTGACATAGTTAAGTCTGAAATCGGAATAAAGGAAGTATAGAAAAATGAATCGTGTCAGAAGAGCAATCATAATGGCAGCAGGATATGGAAACAGAATGTTACCGATTACTCGAAATATCCCCAAACCATTAATAAAAGTGAATGGGACAGCCATGATTGAAACGATTATCCGAGCTCTTTTGGCAAATAACATTGAGGAAATATATATTGTGGTGGGATATTTGAAAGAACAATTTAAATCATTGGCAGAGAAATATCCTATGATTTCATTGATTGAAAATCCTTACTTTGATAGTTGTAATAATATCTCTTCTTTATATGCTGCCAGAGAATACCTGGAAGAGGCAATGATATTAGACGGAGATCAGGTCATTTACAATGAAAAAATTCTTTCGCCGTATTTTCAGCATTCCGGATATAACTGTGTTTGGGCAGAAGATGATACAGAAGAATGGCTGCTTACGACAGAGGCAAACAGGATCATATCGTGCAGCAGAACCGGCGGAAGACAGGGGTGGCAATTGTATAGCATTTCCCGATGGACCAAAGACGATGGAATGAGATTGAGAAAACATTTGGAACAGGAATTTGATATACATAAAAATCGACAGATATACTGGGATGACATTCCTATATTCTGTTATCCAGAGGAATATGAGTTGGAAGTGTATCCTATGAAGTCACAGGATGTCAGAGAAATAGACAGTGTAGAAGAATTGGCTACAATAGATGAGAGTTATCGAAAATATATAATGTAGGAAATGATATGAAAGAGAACAAAGTAAAAGACAATGAAATTGACTGGTATGCTATAATTATTCCGTTGGTTGGCGTAATTATAATCAGTATCTTATTTTTGACATTCCCAGACAAAAGTATGCAAATGATACAGGTGGTAAGAGCCTTTTTGGGAAATCAGTGTGGAATCTATTATGCGGTACTTGGACTGGGAATATTTTTTTGCAGTATCTATATGGCATTCTCCGATTTCGGTAAAATATTGTTGGGGAAATCGGGAGAGAAGAAACGGTATTCTTCACTTCGCTGGGGGATGATGATTTTTACATCTACTATGGCAGCGGATATTTTGTTTTATTCTCTCTGTGAATGGGCATTATATGCAAACGAGCCATACATAGAAGAGCTGGGAGGAATACAGAAGTGGGCATCGACTTATCCGTTGTTTCACTGGGGGCCGATTGTGTGGAGCATGTATATTGTATTAGCGGTAGCGTTCGGATTTATGCTTCATGTAAGAGGAAGAAATCGTCAGAAATTTTCTGAGGCATGTCGGTCATTATTGAAGGAGAAAGTAGATGGAATCTGGGGAAAACTGATTGATCTGGTTGCTATTTTTGCCCTGATAGCCGGAACTGCAACCACTTTTTCATTGGCGACACCATTGCTGTCCAGTGCATTGTGTTACGTATTCCAGTGGCAGAAAAACAGCAAAATTACGGTACTCATATTACTTGTCATTGCAGCAATTTATACGGTGACAGTATGGTTTGGAATGAAAGGCGTTTCCAGACTTTCGGCCAGCTGTTCTTATTTGTTCTTGGCATTGCTTGCTTATGTATTGCTTGGGGGAGGAGAGTGCACCTATATACTTGAAACCGGGTTTTCAGCGATGGGAAATCTCGTTCAGAATTTTATGGGTATGGCAACATGGATGGACCCTCTTAGAACAACATCTTTTCCACAGAATTGGACGATATACTATTGGGCCTATTGGATGGTGTGGTGTGTTGCAACTCCCTTTTTTATCGGGAAGATCAGTAAAGGCAGAACCATCAAAGAAACGGTTTTGGGAGGTTATGCCTGGGGACTTTTGGGAACTTTTTCTTCGTTCATTATTTTGGGAAATTATGGATTGGCACAGCAGATGAAAAGAGGTGTACCAATATCGGAAATGATTGCAAACACAGGAGATTACGCAGAAGCTATCCTGCGCATTTTCCAAACATTGCCATTGCCGCGAATTGCTTTATTGCTATTAGCTGTTACAATGATTGCATTTTATGCAACCACGTTTGATGCTCTTACAATGGTGATTTCAGTGTATTCTTATAAGAAAATCAGAGCAGATGCAGAACCGGATAAGCGCATAAAAACATTTTGGGCAGTTGTATTTATACTGTTTCCCATAGCGCTGATTTTCAGTGAAGAATCTATGTATAGTTTGCAATCCGTAGCAATTATTGCAGCATTCCCCATAGGGATAGTTATTGTGTTGATCATAATAAGCTTTTTTAAAGATGCACATAGACTGATATATGAAAAGGAAGAGGAAGAATGATGGAAGAGAAAATGGCTTTTGATGAACTGCAGCAAATGGTATCTATATGTTTGGACGAGATCATACAGCTAAAGCAGGAGAAAGAACAATTACAGCAGAAAAATCAGGGATTAGAGCAGTTAATGGCACAATTAATAGACGGACAGAAACAGGTGATTTCCAGTGTGAATCAGTGTTTTGATAATATTGACACCAACAGGCATTTCGTAAATAGAGCTATTGATAATGTGAAATATGAGCATATGGGAGAGATAATAGGAGAAGATTATTATTCCCCCTCTTTCTATAATTATTCAGAGACTATTGATGGAATTGTGAAGGAAGGTAAAAGTCTGGTGCGTTTTGGCGATGGAGAATTTGATTTGATGGCAGGACGAAGCAGACACAAGTTTCAACATTATGATGAAATATTGTCAAGGAGACTTCAGGAGATTATTCAGTTACAAGAAGCTAGACTGATGGTAGCGGTTGCTGATAACTACGGCTCGTTAGAAAAATATAATGAAGATGGTAAACAGGGAATTCGGAGTTACATGACCAAAGAAGTGCGCATGGAACATAGGAAATGGCTTGATTTGAATAGAACATACCATAATACATATATTACAAGACCCTATGCTCTGTTTGCGGATAATCATACGCAGGCACCATTGGAAAGATTTCGCCAGTTACAGAGAATATGGGAAGGAAGAAAGGTTATTTTTGTAGAGGGAAATCAGTCACGTCTTGGGGTGGAAAATGATCTTTTTGACAATGCTGCCAGTATACGTAGAATTGAGGCTCCAGCGACGAGCTCATTTGACAGGTACGATGAGATACTGAATGCAGCGCTGAATTATGCAGAAAAAGATACATTATTTCTGGTGGCTTTGGGACCGACAGCAGAGGTGCTGGTATATGATTTGTTTAAAAATGGCTATCAGGCGGTTGATATCGGACATGTGGATCTGGAATATGAATGGTATTTAAATGGATCCGGTGGAAGGTGTGAAGTGAAGACGAAGTATAATAATGAAATGATTGGTGGAAATATAGTTGCAGAAATTTGTGATAAAAAGTTTGAGCAGGAAATTATTTGCAGAATAGGATGACAGAAGTGAGTATAGATAATAAGTTTCTAACAGATAACTATTTTAATAAATTAGAACAAATTGCAATTCAATATGTACATAACAACTATAATTATTGTTATTTGAAGGCCATGCATGAGAAAAATCGTGAAATCGGAACATCAACGATTGTTGTAGGCTCATCACATGCGATGAATGGCGTAGTTGAAGAACTTTTTCCAAACGAAGATGTCATAAATTTTTCTATATCTTCGCAAGATTTATATTGTGACTTTCTCCATATTAAAAAAGCAATTAGAGAAGGAAAAAAGCAAATAAGAAGATGTATTATTAATATGGGATATTATATGTTGTTTCAAGATATTTCACTGAGCAGACAAATGAATTATTTAATGCCAACTGTATATGGCCCCCTTTTTGATGATATGCATCATTATGTAGCTGAAAGTTCTATAGATTTTTTAGAGAAAATAGAATATGAACATAGTGTGTATTCAGAAGACTTGATTAGAAAAATTTGTCAGGAGTGGTCAAATGGAGCTTTTATAGAGCAAGGATCCTATTATGGCAAACTCCTTACAAGAGAACAAAACAATATTCTATCAATACATGGAGTTATGTGGCCTAAAAAGGATAATGAAGAGAAGAATCAGTATGCTTTGAAAAGAGCAGCAGATCATAATAAGCTACGCAAACATGAGCTTTCGAGACTGGAAAATGACAAAATTGTAAGGGATATGGTAGAATTTTTAGAAAAACATGAAATTAGACCTATCTTTGTTATTTTTCCATTTACACAGTGGTATAGAAAATACATAGATTCATTTTATAAGAAAGATATTTTTGAACTATTGAACTCTTTACCGCAACAGGTAGAGTTATTAGATATGAATGAGATAGATGGTTTTAATGATGAAGATTTTCTCGATACGGATCATTTGAGTTTACGTGGAGCGGAAAAAGCAACACGATTATTGGTGGAATTTATAAAAATAGAACAAATGTAAGATAAGAAAATGAGGCGAGACAAAAACATGGATAAAAAGCAAGAGATACAGGACGAAGTACAATTGATACAAGACCTTTTTGATGGAATTGACAATGGTGATTTTAACAACTTTGGAGAGACCTCTGATAAATACACATTTAAATATTTAAAGGCAATTTGGGATTTACAGACGGTATTGGATGGAGGAAAAGAACTATATAAGCAGATATACGAAATTGCAATTAAATGTGGTATACGCCATGTGCAGCAGAAATATAAAACAGGAAGGAAAATCAAAGTAGCCTTTTTGACAATTTCGGCGGCTGAGTGGCCTGCGGAATCTGTATACAGATTGTTAAAAATGAATGAAAACGTTGAAGCGTATTTGGTTGTGGGCCCGTTGATTGATCGTTCAGTTGAAAACATGGAGGATGCATTTGAGAAAACTGCAAGTTTTTTTGAAAAACGTGGATATGATGTGAGGCGGGCATATGATTCAAAAAACAAAAAGGTTAGATTGTGGGAGGAAATAGGAAAGCCGGATATAGTCATACATTTAACCCATTGGTACAAATCTTTGCCTGAGGAGTATCAGATAGAAAATTATCCATTTACCATCTTAAATTGTTATATTCCTTATGCAATGTCATTAGCAGATAACGCTAAGGGGACTTTTATGATTAATTCTTCGAATAATAGTATGTTTTTAAATATGATGTGGCATATCTACACAGATACCATGTATCACTATGAGGGATATCGAGAATATCAATTGTTGGGTGGAGAAAATGTAGTATTTACTGGGTTTCCTAAAATGGATTTCTTTTATAATAAAATAGAAAATACATCAGACCAGCTTATGCTTATGGCAAATTGGAAATATCCTACGGGATGTGATCCTAAAAACATGAAAAAGGTGATAATAGCACCACATCACACTTTTTTAGGATATGGTGGAATCTTGTATTCAACCTTCCAGTGGAATATGTACTTTTGGATTTATTTAGCTAAAAAATATGAGAACCAAATCAGCTTTATTTTTAAACCTCATCCTAATTTAAGAACAAGGGCAATTGAAGCAGAAGTTTTTAGAGACGCAGGAGACTATGAGCGGTATATAGATCTTTGGGAAAAATTGCCTAATGCTAGAGTGTCTGCGGAAGAGAGCTATTTAGAAATATTTGCTACTTCAGATGGCATGATTATGGATTCAAATTCCTTTTTAGCAGAATATATGTATGTAAACAAGCCGTTGTTATTTTTGACAAGAGAAGAGCAGACATTTAATAAATTGGGAAGAAGTATAGTAGATACCTATGATCAATGCGATGGAAGAGATTATATTGGGATTGAAAGTTTTCTTCAAAATGTGATTTTGAATGGGAAGGATGATAAAAAAGAAATAAGAGCTGATTTTTTTGGAAAACATTTAGACTATTTAGCTAAGAACGGATGCTTGGCAGGTGAAATGATATATAATGATATTATATCATTGCTTTAGTTTGATATGATAGGTTGCTAGATTGTTGGGAAAAAAGCGTAAAATTCATTAAAAGATGTATTAAAGAAACCGTGAGAGGGCTATACAAATGATTAAAGTATTAACCGTTGGTGTATATGATTATTTTCATTTAGGGCATTTGCGGCTTTTTGAAAATGCTAAAGAATTGGGAGATTATCTTATAGTTGCTGTACAGGATGAAGATTTCATTCTGAAAACAAAACCCAATGCGAAGATATTGTATACGACCGAGCAGAGAAAAGAATTAGTAGGTGCATTACGCGTTGTGGATGAAGTTGTTGGTTATACAGATGTAGATGCAATAGTTAAGATGATAGATTTTGATGTATTTGCAATAGGTGAAGATCAAAATCATGAAGGGTTTCAAAAGGCTGTCGAATGGTGTAAGGAAAAAGGGAAAAAAATAGTCAGGATGAGAAGAACACCAGGAATAAGTTCTTCTGATATCAAGCAGAAGCTGATTTCATTAGAGTGAAGAACATGCCACTTCAACTAATAGTATTGGATATTGACATCTCTGAAATAAACAGATACTTATATTATAGTAACAGTTAAAAAATTGTAGACAATTAAAGAACAAGGAATGTTAGAATTATGTTAAAGATACTTATTATTAGCAAACAATTTGATTTCTATGTCAAGTGTCTTTTTGAAGGGATTCATCGATACTATAATGTGCAATCTGTAATTTGCCATTCCGAGAAAGATTACCCTCACGCACTTCTATCTAGAGAATCTTTTGACCTGATCATCACCTTTGATCTGGCAGGCTTTGAACAGACAACTTTAATGGGCGGCATTTCCTATAATCTGCTTAATAGCAAATTTGTAAATTTTTTGATGCATGAGAATCTGCAGAATGAAAAATGCTTGTCCAAACAATTAAGCCTGTCTATGTTTTTCTATTGTGCAGGAAGTCAGTATGAGAAGTATTTGAGAGAAAACTATCCGGATATTCCTTATCTGCGTAGTTTGGATGAGGCAGCTAGCTCCATGGAAGTTGCCCTGAAAACGGCAGTGGATGAGGTGCTTGTCGAGTGTCATTTAAGATAAAACTGGTGATATTATCCAAATCCGAACCATCGGAATTTTGCTATTTTGATGCATTGACAATCGCATATTGTTTTGCTATCCTCTACCTATAAGCAGATTTTTCTATTTCAAAATTTCTATATCAGCATCAGCTGATGTCTGTGACTTCGGAGGAATCCCTGCTTAGTTACCCAATGACAGACAATAACAGAGTAGGGGAAGGTATTCGCAAGTTTCATTGCGATGAGTCAGTGGTTCTCCTGCCCAATTAAGGAAGGAGAATGCAAATGACAAAGAGATATGAGGAACTGACGATTGCGGATGATTTTATGTTTGGCAAAGTGATGGAGGATAAGGGACTTTGCCGGAAGGTATTGGAGTGCCTGCTGGAAAAGCCGGTGGGGAGACTGGAAGATGTACAGACCCAGAGGGAGTTTCGTTATACCTCGGAGGGCAAGCCGATCCGCCTGGATGTGTATACCAGAGACAGGAAGCGTATTTATGATGCTGAGATGCAGAATCTGAATCATCAGTCACCGGAGAGTCTGGAACTGCCGAGGAGAAGCAGATTTTACCAATCCAGTATGGACATGGATCATTTGAATAAAGGAAACTCGTATCGGGAGCTTCCGGAGGGAAGAGTGCTGTTTATCTGTACGTTTGATCCCTTTGGACTGGGATATGCAAAGTACTCCTTTCAGAATCTTTGCACAGAAGATAAGAAACTATATCTGGAGGACGGGACAGAGAAGATTTTTTATAATTGCGTGAGTGATGCAGAGGACATACCGGAGAATTTAAGAGAGCTTTATGAGTATATCAAAACAGGCAAGGTCGGAGGAAACTTGACCCGGAGGATTGCTCAGGCGGTGGAGAGAGCACGGAGAAATGAAGTGTGGAGGTCAGAGTATATGAAAGAATTATTACATGATGAAGATGTCAGAGAAGAAGGAAGAGCAGAAGGAAGAGCAGAAGGGGAGGTAAAGGGAACAATCAGGATTTGCAAGGACTTTGGTTTGAGCTTTGAAGAGACGGTAACCCGTGTTCGGGAAATGTTTCAACTGCCGGATAACGAAGTGCAGAGAGATATGAAGCTGTATTGGTAGAATTTGAAAATGCTGGGACTATGTTAAATAGTCGCCAGCATTTTTTGAATGCGGTCTTCATAGGTAAAATACTCTTTTATTTTTTCATAGCCATTTAAGGCAAGTTGTCTTCTAGCATCGTCGTGTTTCAGATAGTAGACGGCTTTGTCTACAGCTTCCTCCATACTACTATAGAGAATCAGATCCTGCCCATCGTTGAAATATTCTGCGAGTTCCGGCTGGAAATTGGATAACAGGACACCTCTGGAACCCATAATATCCAGGGCGCGTAACGGGATGCCGGACTGGATATTTTTCAGGGTGGGGTTCAGGTTTAATTTACTGGATTGGAAGACACAGGGCATTTCATCCAGATATTTTACAGGTCCAAGGGAGTGGACTTTCTTGCTTAGGGAATGCGGTTTGGTAGTGTAAAAATGGGTATTAAATAATTCGCCCATTTGTTCCAATAGAAAGCTGCGTTCCAAATTCGTGATTTCGGATGCAATAGCAAAAGACAGTCCTCTGCGGTTCAACGTGAGGGTGGTCTGACCGATTTTGCGGAAAGATTGATTTATAGCATCCAACAGATCATTTGTGATTAATTCATTAATAAAATAGTAGCCATATACACGTAACTGTGCCTGGAGGATCCCCTCGATGTAGCCCTTGATATAATCATCAGCAGAATACAGAAGCACCTGCAGGGGGGATTCGTACAGATGCCCGATGAAGGAGACATCGCATTGGTGTTTCTGAATCTGCAGGGGAGTGAACTGCAGCCTGTCCAGCCGGTCGGTATTGACGGCTAATGGCAGGTGGCATACCTGGGAGTATCCGAGATTTTGATAATGTGTGGCTTCCATGCGATCAAACAGGAAAATATGGTTCGTATCGTAGGAAAAGTATTCTTCCAGTCGCTCTTCCAGCGGACTGTCATAACACCATGCCAGATAGGGAAGTTGATGTTCGTGACACAGGGCGGCTACCAACGGGAAAAAGTTGATACTCATAACGGCGTCGTAGGAATCGGACTGCAATTGCTTCTCAAAGCGGTCACAGAAAAAATCGTCATGGAATTTATTGGGGAAGTGGTAATATACCGTCTTACAGGTATGTTCGAGCTGCTTCAGATAGAACAGCGTATCCTGGTAGGTATAGCTTCCCATATCGTAAAACAAAATATTCATGTAAATCTCCATAGTAAGGCAGGAAGACCTGCGTGTATTAATAAAAATATTATGGGACATATAGTGGAAAATAGCAAGGAAAAAGAAAATCCAGATAGCATATGATCCAAATTCAGACCATTGGAAGTATAGTAAGCAAGAGAAAAATAATTGCAAATTATAAGAATTCATGTTAAATTTTACTCAGAAGAATTTTATTAAAATCAATTTGAACAAAAAAGATTTTAATAAAGGCGGAGGTGGTTTCTATGTTTATTGGCAGAGAAAGAGAACTGGCATCGTTAAAGGAATTCTATGAAAAAGATGGAATTGGTATGACGGTGATATATGGCCGCAGGCGCATTGGAAAATCTACTCTTATTACAGAATTTGCTAAGGACAAGAAGACTATTTTTTATACAGCCACAAAAGTCGGAAAAAATAGAAATCTGGAACTGTTTTCAAAGCAGGTAGTTGATCTGCTTATGCCCGGGGTGGAGAATATCAGCTTTCATACTACGGAGGCTGTTTTTGATTTTATTGATAAAAATATTGGAGATGAGAAGCTTGTGCTTGTGATAGATGAGCTGCCATATTGGGCGGAGAGAGATGAAGCGCTTTTATCTATTTTGCAGAAATACATTGATACGGTTTGGAATGATAAAAATCTTAAAGTGATTTTATGTGGTTCTGCGCTCAGCTTTATGCAACAGAAGGTACTTAGTGAAAAGAGTCCCTTGTTTGGAAGACGTGATTCCCAGATCAAACTGGAAGCATTTAACTATCTGGATGCGGCAAAATTTGTCCCGGAGTATTCTAACGAGGATAAGGCAATATGTTATGGAATTACCGGTGGCGTTGCAAAGTATCTTTCGATGATCGATCCCCGGAAGAGTATTGATGAAAACATCATAAGACTGTTCTTTAGAACGGACGGGTATCTATATGATGAAACGAGGAATCTCTTGACCCAGGAATTTTCGGATATAGCGGTTGTAAATAACATTGTTGAGCAGATCGCATCTGGTGAGAATACCCTGAATACAATTGCAGGAAAAATTGGGGAAAAAGAACAGACGGTATTATATTCATTAGATAAACTGATAAATGTTGGACTGGTTGAGAAGAAGAAATGTATTACTGAGGAGAAGAATAAAAAGAAGACCCAGTACGTTTTAAAGGACTATATGTTCAAGTTTTGGTATGAGTTTATCCCGAAAGCAATCAGCGTAATTGAGATGGGGCAGGGAGAGATTTATTATGAAAAGGCAGTGAAGCCGGTACTACATTCTTTCATGGGTTCCGTGTTTGAAGAAATGTGTAGATATTATATATTGATGAAGGGAATAACTGGCGAGTATGGTTGTTTCATTACTTCTGTAGGTACCTGGTGGGGTGTGGAGAACGTTGCAGACAAAAATGGGGATATAAGAGCGCAATCTGCAGATATTGATGTTGTTGCATTGTCTGATATAGACAAAATGGCTGTGATCGGAGAATGTAAATTCAAGAATGAAAAGATTGATAAGGGTATATATGATACTTTAATTCGAAGAGGAAAACTTATTACCGCTAAATATAAGATCTCAAAATATATTTTCTTTTCTCTATCCGGATACACGGATTGGTTTGAAACATTATCTGATGAGAATGTATTGTTGCTTACACTGGATTCTCTTTACGAATAATTTTCCCTTGCATCTCCTCTGCAAATAGTATAAAATAAACCCAGTGTTGCAAACAAAATATTACAATAAAACGCACAACGGGGTGCATGCCGGGAGGCATGCGCCCTTTTTTGCGTCAGCATTTATTTTGTGTACAGTGGATGTAGTGTGCCAAGGCTTCTAAGTGTTTACGCCGCAGGATTGATATCCGCCGTAGGCATCTTCGTGGGTTCCGTGTTTTTCCCATCCGTTTCCGGTGAAGTGGCCGCTGAACTCTCCGGGGAAGCCGTTGGTGTAGCCGAAGCCTCCGGAGATGCACTGGGCTTCGCCTTTTCCAGTGAAGCCTTAACAGCCTCCAGCAGCACCAGGGAAGTATATCTGGTCTCCGCAGAATACGTCACCTGACTCAGATCCTGCGTCTCGCAGATCTGCTCACTCAGGGAATCCATGGTGGGCTCCAGCAGTGGATACATGGTGGTCAGGGTCTCATCGGGATCTGCCAGGCTTAAAGATGTGATGGCGTGGTCGTTTACGATGACCTCTACATTCACGGTCTCACTGCCGAGGATCAGCTCTGTGGTGTAGATCCCCGGGATATATGTATTATCAGTACCGACAGGCCCGGAAGCATTATCCAGAACAGCATCAGTATCGGCAACGGCCCCGGTGGAGACATCCTCCGTCTGTGCGGATTGCGGGATACGTCCGAGATCCGCCACATTGTCCGGCATAACGGTCTCGGCAGTACTGTCAGGGGAATCCGGTGCCCCGGAGTTATCCGCAGCTTTTCCGGGCAACAATAACATTAACAGTAATATGACGAACAACACTCCCAGCGCAGCGAAGATTCCGGTATACAGCAGCTCTTTTTTGCGAAGGACAACGATCTTTGTATTTGCACTCATTCTTAAGTCTCCTTGGAATGATGGGATGATCTTTATAAATAGTATGCGGAGGCCGGTACTCATAGTACAGCAAATAAGGAGAACTTCACATTGACAAGACAAAACGGGCATTGCTATAGTTAAGACAAGTATTTTTCACGGATGCGTCCGCCCCGTGGAAAAGGAGCAGACAGGCGGCGCAGAAACGAGGGTAACGATGAATAATTATACCAAGGAAGACATCATCCGTCTTGTGGAAGAAGAGGATGTGGAATTTATCCGTCTGCAGTTTACGGATCTGTTCGGCAATCTGAAAAATATTGCGGTGACAGCCAGCCAGCTGGACCGCGTATTGAGCAATAAATGTATGTTTGACGGTTCGGCTATTGACGGTTTTGCACGGATTGAAGAATCCGACATGTATCTGTATCCGGATCTGTCGACACTGGAGATTTTCCCCTGGAGACCCCAGCAGGGCAAAGTGGCCCGTATGATCTGCGATGTATATCGTCCCAACGGACAGCCTTTCGAGGGAGATCCCCGTTATGTGTTAAAGCGTGCGGTGCAGCAGGCAGAGGACATGGGATATACTTTTGAGGTAGGCCCCGAGTGTGAATTTTTCTTATTTAATACGGACGAAAATACCATGCCTACCACCAACACCCATGAGCAGGCAGGGTATTTCGACATCGGTCCCCTGGATTTCGGCGAAAATGCCCGTCGTGACATTGTCATGAATCTGGAGGATATGGGATTTGTCATCGAGGCTTCCCATCACGAGATGGCTCCGGCCCAGCATGAGATTGATTTCAGATACGATGAGGCATTAAATACCGCAGACAACATCATGACCTTCAAGATGGCCGTACGCACCATTGCGAGACGTCATGGATTGCACGCTACTTTTATGCCGAAGCCCAAGTTCGGTGTCAACGGTTCCGGCATGCACATCAATATGTCCTTGCAGAAGGATGGAAAAAACATTTTCCAGGATGCTTCCGATCCCAATGGTCTGAGCGAAGAGGCTTACTATTTCATCGGCGGTATCATGAGACATATCAAAGGAATGGCAGCCATTACGAATCCGTTGGTGAATTCCTACAAGCGTCTGGTACCCGGTTTCGAGGCACCGGTCTACATTGCATGGAGCACGACGAACCGCAGCCCCTTAATCCGTATTCCGGCTGCTGCAGACGGAGAGGGCACCCGTATCGAGCTGCGTAGTCCCGATTCTGCTGCTAACCCTTATCTGACACTGGCAGTCTGCCTGAGTGCAGGATTAGAGGGCATCCGGGAGAAAATAGAGCCGCCTCAGAGCATCAATGCCAATATTTTTGCCCTGTCAGAAAAAGAGCGTGAGGAATTGCATATCGATCAGCTGCCCGGCACACTTCTGGAGGCAGTGGAGGAACTGGAGAAGGATACTTTCATTCAGAAAGTGCTTGGAGATCATATTGCCGGAAAATACATCGATGCCAAGCGGAAAGAGTGGCATGAGTACCGTTCTCAGGTATCCGAGTGGGAGATTCAGGAGTATCTGTACAAGTATTAAAATATTCCTTTCTTTTGTAATAATGGAGTGACTATTCTTCGTAAAGTGACTCGAATGGAGTCACCGCCACGTACATGAGCAAAACTAGCTGCATAGAAGCGTGTGGTTTTGCGAATGCGAGGGGTGGAATAGTTACAAGATGAATCAACAAGACAGAAGAAAGGAGGTGGGCCGATGACGAACATTATTGTCGTACTGCCGAAGCTGGAGGAAGCCAAAGGCGTCAAGAATATTCTGGTGCGCAGTGGCTTTCAGGTCACGGGTATCTGTACCACAGGCACTCAGGCTATCAGTCAGGCGGACGGTCTGAACGACGGTATTGTGATCTGCAGCTACAAGCTGGCGGACATGATATACACAGAACTACATGAAGATCTGCCGGAAGGTTTCGAGATGCTGCTGATGGCATCCCAGAATCTGATCAGTGAATGCTATGGCAATGGCATCGTATGTCTTTCCATGCCGTTAAAGGTACAGGATCTGATCAATACCGTGAACCTGATGGTGGAAGGTGTGGAACGCCGCAGAAGAAAACGCCGTATGCAGCCGAAAGTGCGGAATGCAGCGGATGAAAAAGCAATCAAGGATGCCAAGGAATTACTGATGGCACGAAATCATATGACGGAAGAAGAAGCCCACCGCTACCTTCAGAAGACCAGTATGGACAGTGGTACCAATCTGGTGGAGACGGCACAGATGGTATTGTCCATGATGATGGAGTAAGCAGGACGGCCCGGAAATGATTACAGGGATCCGGGCGTTACAGACAGGATATGTGAAAGAGAACAACAGGAGGAACAGCAATCCATGAAATTTACAAAAATGCAGGGCTGCGGCAACGATTATGTATATGTCAACGGCTTTACGGAGAAGCTTTCACCGGAAGAGAAGCCGGAGATCGTAAGAAGCTTAAGTGACAGACATTTCGGAATCGGCGGCGACGGTGTGATCTTTATCAATCCGGCGGAAGAAGCGGATTTTGAGATGGAAATGTACAATGCGGACGGCAGCCGTTCGGAGATGTGCGGCAACGGCATCCGCTGCGTGGCAAAATATGTCTACGACAAGGGACTGACGGACAAGAAGGACATTACCATCGTCAGCGCCGGAAAAATAAAATATCTGAAACTCACCGTGGAGGGAAAGACCGCCACGGACAGAGGACAGGTGACGCTGGTACAGGTGAACATGGGAAATCCCATCCTTGCTCCGGCAGAGGTGCCGGTAACAGTGGAAGCCACACAGGAGACGGCAGACGGACCGGCGGTAGTGAATGCTCCCATCATGGTAGACAACACGGAATACCACATGACATGTGTATCCATGGGCAATCCCCATGCCATCGTATTTATGGAAGGGGTAAAGGATCTTGACATTGAGAAGATCGGCCCGAAGTTTGAGCATCATACCTGTTTTCCTAACCGGACCAATACCGAATTCGTAGAGATTCTGGATCGGAAAAATGTGTTTATGCGCGTCTGGGAGAGAGGCACCGGGGAGACCCTTGCCTGTGGTACCGGATGTTGCGCCACGGCGGTGGCTTGTGTACTAAATGGTTTGACGGACGAGGAAATAACTGTTAAACTATTAGGCGGTGAACTGCACATCAAATGGGACCGCAAGGAGAATCTGGTCTACATGACCGGTCCTGCGAAGATCGTATTTGAAGGTGAAGTGGACCCGTACTCCATCTGAGAGCACGTAGTGCGGAAAAATTGCTTATTTACGACAGCAAGGTGACAGCAATACTGCACCAGGGATAATAGAGAGGAGAACGTACTATGTTTAAAGTAAACGACAACTATTTAAAACTTCCCGGAAGCTATTTATTTTCCACCATCGGCAAAAAGGTAAGTGCGTATTCCGCAGCACACCCGGACAAGAAGATCATCCGTCTGGGCATCGGTGATGTGACACAGCCGCTGGCACCTGCCATCATTGATGCATTGCACGGCGCGGTGGATGAAATGGGAAAAGCGGAGACTTTTCATGGGTACGCTCCCGACCTTGGTTATGAATTCCTGCGCAATGCCATTGCAGAGAATGATTATAAGGCAAGAGGCTGTGACATTGCACCGGACGAGATCTTTGTATCGGACGGAGCAAAATGTGACTGTGGCAATATTCAGGAGATCTTCAGCCTGGACAACAAGATTGCAGTATGTGACCCCGTTTACCCCGTATACGTAGATTCTAATGTTATGGCGGGCAGAACCGGCACTTACGATCCGAAGTCCGAGACCTGGAGCGATGTGATCTATATGCCCTGTCTGGCAGAGAACGGTTTTGCACCGGAGCTGCCGAAGGAGACCCCGGATCTGATCTATCTGTGCTTCCCCAATAATCCTACCGGTGCCACCATTACCAAGGTGCAGCTGCAGGAGTGGGTGGACTATGCCAATAAGGTAGGCGCTGTCATTCTCTATGATGCGGCATACGAAGCATATATTTCCGAACCGGATGTGCCTCACAGTATCTATGAATGTGAAGGAGCCAGAACCTGTGCCATCGAGTTCCGTTCCTTCTCCAAGAATGCCGGCTTTACCGGAGTGCGTCTGGGCTTTACCGTGATCCCCAAGGATTTAAAGAGCGGGGATGTGAGCCTCCATGCACTGTGGGCAAGAAGACACGGCACCAAATACAATGGAGCACCCTATATCGTACAGCGCGCCGGTGAGGCAGTATACTCTGCAGCAGGCAAGGCACAGCTGAAGGAGCAGGTTGCTTATTACATGAACAACGCACAGTATATCCTGAAGGGCTTGCAGGAAGCGGGCTTCACGGTATCCGGCGGTGTGAACGCTCCCTATATCTGGCTGAAAGCGCCTAACGGCATGACCAGCTGGGAGTTCTTCGATTACCTTCTGGAGAATGTCAACGTGGTGGGTACGCCCGGATCCGGTTTCGGACCCAGCGGAGAGCATTATTTCCGTCTGACGGCTTTCGGAAGCTATGAGAATACCGTGGAGGCAGTGGATCGTCTGAAGAAGATTCAGTTATAGGCAGCCGTTCTTTGCCATAAGAGGAATGGAGCAGATATATGCAGGAAAAGCAGAAAAAAGCAATCCGGTGGATCAGCCCGGTACTGATCGCATTGACAGCACTGATCGTGTGGCGCGTCAACTATGAGATCGAATTTATGATGGATGATGAGTGGTATTCGACGGTATTGTATGCGGATACACCGATCCGGAATCTCAGTGACATTATCCGTGCGCAGATCTGGCATTATTTCAACTGGGGCGGCAGAAGCATGGCGCATGCACTGCTGCAGCTGATCCTGCTGGCCGGAGAACACTGGGCGGATATCCTGAATACAGGAATGACACTGCTGTTGGGATGGCTGGCCTGCATGATAGCAGACAGACGTAAGCTCCCGTACTGGTTTGCAGCGCTGGGGATGATCCTGGGGCTGAATGCCAACTGGAAAATGAGTATGTTCTGGGAAGCCGGAGCAGCGAATTATCTGTATATGGCGGGTTTTCTGCTGGCATTTTTGTTCTGCTATCTGAAATATGAGGAGAAAAATCTGCCGGGGATCGTTATCTGGATCCTTCCACTGGGACTGATCGCAGGCTGGAGCAATGAGAATATGGGGCCTGCGGTATGGCTCCTGAGTCTTCTGGTGATCCTGTTAAGACACAGAGAGCACAAAAAAGCTCCAGTGTGGATGTATCTGGGAAACATCAGCTGCCTGGCGGGAACCATTCTGATGATCGCTGCACCGGGCAATTTTGTCCGCAGCGGGGAGACGGGGGAAGAAGCCTACAGCCTGCTGTGGAGAATGTATCTGCGCTGCTACGCAGAAGCGAAGGGAGTTATGGAGTATCTGTTCCCTGCCCTGCTGCTTACGGTATTTGCACTGATCGTCTGCAAAGGCATTCTGAAAGAAAACCTGGGCAGAAATACAGTGCTGTTATTGCTGGGGGCACTGTTGTCCTGGGGTGCCATGATCCTGTCCCCACACTATCCGGACCGGGCGGCTTTCGGAACGATGATATTACTCATCTGTGCCACTTTGTCCATGACGGGAAAAATCGTGGATAGACAGAAGGAAAATGCCTGGATGTTCTATGGCTGTGCCGTGCTGGTATGGCTGCGGGGCATGTATTTTCTGGTGGAATACCTGGGATTATGCTGGGGATGGATCAAATAAGTGAATAAATGTCCATTATAAAAGACCTCACTGCCGGCGCATCTGCCGACTGTGAGGTCTTTTATGAGTGTACACATTATTTTCTGGCATACCGGCTCCGGTACTGGCGTGGTGTCATGCCGGTCTTTTTACGGAAGATCTGCGAGAAATAAGACTGCGAAGAAAAGCCGACGCTGGTGGCTACCTGAGCTACCGACAGATTGGAGGATACCAGAAGCCCCTTGCAGGCTTCCAGCCTCCGGTCTGTCAGGTAATTGATCGGAGACTGTCCGACACATTCGGTAAAGGAGTGTGCCAGATAGAATTTGTTGATATGTGTGATCTCCGCCAGGGAATCCAGTGTAATGTTCTGGGAATAGTTGGAATCGATATAACGCTTCGCCAGAGCACATTCCTTGGACAACTGGAAGGAGGAGTCAGAGATGACGGACAGATTCTGCTTCCGGGAAATATATACCAGAAGCACTTGGAGCAGTCCGTGGCACACCTGTTCAAAGCCGGGAAGCTTGTCGCGGAATTCCTGCATCATCAGCTGGGCGAAGTTGATGAACTGTTTTTTGTCAGAGCCGTAGCTATAGAAGCTGTATCCCTTTGGATTGTCCTGCCCTGCACCGGAAAAAGAAAATGCAAATCCGTCCACACCGAATACGATATATTCCATGGGATCGTTGGGAAGTGTTTTTTCCGTGTGCTCTACATAGGGATTGATGATGACCAGATCATCCGTCTTCACAGGCACCTTTTCGTTCTCTATATAGAAGGCGCCCTCGCCCCGCAGGACATAGAACAGTTCTGAAAAGTGGTGGGTATGCGGAAGGGACTGCCAGTCACCTTCGTATTTGGAGATGGAGATATAACGAAGCTGGAAATGTTCCGGGGAACTGTTTGCCGATCCGATATTGACAAATTCATTACTCATAAATAGATACCTTCTTTATCTTATTTTATTGTGCACTTTTTCAAATTCACAGCATTTTTTATAATGAATATATAAAAAGAACAATATTTTACAAACACATTCGTAAAAAAGACGAAAAAATAAAAAACTGTATGATTGGGATAAGCATATTATACATAATCATTTCAAAAAATCCACTATTTTAGTAACAAAATAGCAATAAACATAACAAAACAAGCAACAAAGAAATTGATATCAGGTCAGGAAGCCGATATACTTTAGTCATCAGCTGCAAGATAGTACAAAAGTGATGGGAGGAAACCATGCGATGACAGGAAGACTGACGCTGCCGACCGATGCAGACATCATTGACGAAACGATACGCTTAAAAAATCTTCTGGGTGCAGACGCTTTAAGAGACTGTGACGGAACCGAAATGCCGGAAGCACTTTTGTCAGAGCCGGTGAAGAAATACGCAACTTATTATACCACGAGAAAGGATAATGAGTGGGCGATGAAGCATCCGGAGGAGATCCAGCAGGAATACCTGATCAGCAACCGCATCACCGCCAGAGGGGAAACACTCCGCATCCGTCTGATGGAAGGCTTCCATACGGAGCAGCTTAAGGTCAATACGCTGGACGATCCGAAGCGTTGGTGGGAAGTGATCGACAGAACGACCGGTGAGGTAGTGCCGGCGGATGCATGGGAATTTGATGAGGCATCCGGTGAAGTGGAGATCCGTACGATCCCCTATCATGAGTATACGGTAAGCTTCCTGGCATTTCTGATCTGGGATCCGGTACACATGTACAATTTCATTACGAATGATTGGAAGGATACACCGCATCAGCTGACTTACGATGTGAGACAGCCCAAGACCAGACAGTATGTGAAAGACAAGCTGAGAAAATGGTGTGAGGACAATCCTCATATCGACGTGGTCCGCTTCACTACATTTTTCCATCAGTTCACACTGACCTTCGATGACAAGAAGCGGGAAAAATATGTAGAGTGGTTCGGATACAGTGCAAGTGTGAGCCCCTATATCCTGGAACAGTTTGAGAAATGGGCAGGCTACAAATTCCGCCCGGAGTACATTGTGGATCAGGGATATCACAACAGCATGTTCCGTGTTCCCAGCAGACAGTTCCTGGATTTCATAGAGTTCCAGCAGATCGAGGTATGTGCGCTGGCGAAGGAGCTGGTAGACATTGTACATTCTTATGGCAAGGAAGCGATGATGTTCCTCGGAGATCATTGGATCGGAACAGAACCCTACGGTAAATATTTCGCAGGCATCGGACTGGATGCAGTGGTAGGTTCTGTCGGAAGCGGTGTGACGCTTCGAATGATCTCTGATATCAAGGGAGTGGATTATACCGAAGGACGGCTGCTGCCGTACTTTTTCCCGGATGTGTTCTGCGAGGGCGGTGACCCAATCGGAGAGGCAAGGGATAACTGGAGAAAAGCAAGACGTGCATTACTCAGGTCTCCCCTGGACAGGATCGGATATGGCGGCTATCTGAAGCTGGCAAGTAATTGGCCCGGTTTCATTGAGGAAATCCAGAATGTAGTAACACAGTTTCGGGAGATCCATGAAAATATGCAGGGGACAGCTTCCTATGTGGCACCCTTCAAGGTGGCGATCCTGAACTGCTGGGGCAGTCAGAGAAGGTGGATGTCCAATCAGGTACATCATGCGATCTGGCACAGGGAAACTTATTCCGCAGAGGGAGTACTGGAATGCTTAAGCGGAATGCCTTTTGAGGTCGAGTTCATTTCCTTTGATGATGTCAGGAACGGCATCCCTGAGGAAATCAAGGTCATCATTAATGTCGGGGATGCGTACACAGCATTCAGCGGCGCGGAGAACTGGATCGACGAAAAGGTCCTGACCAATATCAGACGCTTTGTGGATCAGGGAGGTGGCTTCATCGGTGTGGGTGAGCCTACCGCTTATCAGTATCAGGGAAGATATTTCCAATTGTCCGATGTGCTCGGTGTAGACCGCGAGATGTGCTTCTCTCTCAGTACAGACAAATATAATGAGAAAAATGACGATCACTTTATCTTAGAGGATATTGAAGGAGCCTTGGATTTCGGCGAGGGCACCAGCCGCATCTATGCACAGGGCGGACATTATCAGATCCTTGCGATGGATGGGGAATACAGCCAGCTGGTGGTCAATGAATATGGCAGAGGACACAGCGTATATTTTGCAGGTCTTCCGTATTCTCCCCAGAACTGCAGGCTTCTGCTTAGGGCAATCTATTATGCAGCCGGCATGGAGCAGGAGATGAAACGCTACTATGTAACGAATGTGGATACCGAAGTAACGGTATTCCAAAAGACCGGCAAGATCGCAGTGATCAACAATTCGGCACAGGCACAGCACACAGAACTGTATATCAAAGGAAAATGTGCGTATGTGCTGGATCTGAAGCCCGGCGAAATGCGTTGGGTGGACGATATGGAAGACAGGTAACTTATGGAAAGCAAAAAGCATTTCATATTTTATAAGGTAGTACTTTACAAGTATAAGGAGGTTATTTAAGATGAAAAAGAAAGTATTAAGCGTGCTTTTAGCAGCGGCAATGACAGTGTCCATACTGACCGGCTGTGGCAGCAAGCCTGCCGGAAATGATGCGCAGAGCGTAGCATCCAGCGAGGCATCCAAGGAAACAGAGGCAGCAGCAGAAACGACTGCTTCCGCAGAAGACGAGACACTGACTGTATGGTGTTGGGATCCTAACTTCAATGTCTATGCAATGAAGCAGGCAGAGAAAGCATACCAGGTGGATCATCCTAACTTCAAGTTAGACATCCAGGAGAAGGTATATAGCGATATCGAGACTGCTCTGATCACAGCGGCTGAAGCCGGTGATTACAGCACTTTACCTGATATCTTCCTGATGCAGGATTATTCCTTCCACAAAAATGCAACCAATTATCCCGGAATCTTCACAGCACTGGATGACTGCGGAATTGATTTCTCCCAGTTCTCTATGGGTAAGCTGGCTGACTCCACAGTAGATGGCACACATTATGGTATTCCTTTTGATAATGGTGCTACCATCATGGCGATCCGTTCCGATATGGTAGAAGCAGCAGGCCTTAAGGTAGAAGATTTCAAGGATACCACATGGTCTGAGTTCATGGAGCTGTCCAAGAAGGTAATGGCTGCGAATGATGTTCCCATGCTGACCTGCTCCGGCGGTTCTGAGATTGTGATCGAGATGTTACAGTCTGCAGGCGCTTCTCCCATGGTGGATGGAAAGGTGACACTGGTTGACAACGCAGCACTGAAGAAAGCAATCGAGACCTATAAGCAGCTGATCGATGAAGGAATCATGGCAGATTATACCGACTGGGATCAGTATATCGCTTCCATGAACAAGGGTACTGCAGCAGGCGTTATCCAGGGCTGCTGGATCATGTCCTCCATTCAGGCAGCAGAAGATCAGGCAGGCAAATGGGCAATCGTGAATATGCCTAAGTTAGATGATGTAGAAGGTGCAACCAACTACGCTAACTGCGGTGGTGCCAGCTGGGCAGTATCTTCTAACTGCAAAAATACCGATCTGGCATTTGATTTCCTGAACGCTACCTTTGGTGCTGATGTAGATTTATACGATGATCTGCTGGTAAATGCAGGAGCAATCGCAAGTTACCTGCCCGCAGCACAGTCTGAGACCTATAATGATGGCAATGAGTTCTACGGTGGTCAGGCAGTGTACAAGGATATCGTAGAGTTCGCCGGACGTGTTCCCGGAATTGACTACGGTGCATACTACTCTGATATCAGAAGTGCACTGACAGATGCGATTACCAACGTTGTACAGAAGAACGCTGATATCGATACAGAGATCAAAAACGCTCAGGATACCGTAGAGTTTAATATCGCCGAATAATCACCAGAGTATGGAAACTGGATAGTACCGGGGGTGCAGCAGTGCGTTCCCGGTACTGTTGTAGGAGAGAAACATGGAAAAGAAGAAAGCAAAATTAAGTTTGGAAAAAAAGCATAATCTGACCGGATGGGCATTCCTGCTTCCGGCATCGATTTTAATATTTGTATTTTGTTTCTATCCGATGTCACAGGCCATCCTTCTTTCTTTCCGGAAGACAGGAGGAGTCTTTAATGGTGTAGCGAATTATGCCAGGATCTTCAAGGATAAAACCTTCCAGCAATGCTTGTTCAATACCTTCTTTTATTTTGTGATTCAGGTACCGATCATGCTTGTGCTCGCACTGATGCTGGCGCAGCTGCTGAATAATCCTAAGATAAAAGGGAAAGGTATTTTCCGCACTTTGATCTTTCTTCCGTGTGCAACGTCACTGGTATCTTATTCCATGATATTTAAGTCATTGTTTGCTCCGGATGGAGTGGTCAACAGAGTGCTGATGGCCATCGGACTGTCTTCTGTGGACTGGTTCCAGAGTACATGGCCGGCGCGCTGGGTCATCGTGATCGCACTGATCTGGAGATGGACCGGATATAATATGGTATTCTATCTGGCAGGATTACAGAATATCGATTATTCTGTATATGAGGCAAGCTACATCGACGGAGCGACACCGTTCCAGCAGTTTATGAAGATCACGATACCGTTGTTAAAGCCGACCATTCTGATGACGGCGATCATGTCTACTTCGGGAACACTGCAGCTGTTCGATGAGTCTATGAACCTGACAGCAGGCGGTCCCGGAAAATCTACAATGACATTGGCGCATTACATATACAATATCTCTTTTGTGGAGACACCGAAATTTAATTATGCGGCAGCGTTGTCTGTATGCATACTTGTGATGGTAGCGGTTCTGTCTGCAATTCAGATGAAGGTGGGTGACAAACGTGACTAAATTCAAACAAATAATTTCCTACACGATCTTAGTGATAGCAAGTTTTCTGTCGGCATTTCCACTGTATTATATGCTGTGCGGTGCGACCAACCAGAGTATTGATGTGGTAAGAGGGCGTCTGATCCCGGGTACCTATCTGATCGAGAATTTCAAGACCCTGGTTGACATGCAGAATCTCGGCCTTGCAATGTTTAATTCCTTCCGGAATGCGATCGTGATCACGGTTGTGACACTGCTGATCTGTTCCATTGCCGGTTATGGTTTTGAGATCTATCATGATAAGGGCAAGGATATTCTGATGAGTATTCTGTTGCTGGCAATGATGCTTCCGTTCGTAGCGATCATGATCCCCCTGTTCAAGATGTTTACCTCCTGGAAGTTGGTAAATACCTGGATCGCACTGGCACTGCCATCCATCTCGACACCGTTTATGATCATGCTTTTCAGACAGGCGGCACGTTCTTTCCCTCATGATATTATCGAGGCTGCCAGACTGGAAGGTCTGAGCGAAATACAGATTTTCTTCCGGATGTTCATTCCGGTGATGAAATCTACCTATGGAGCGGCGATGACGGTTACATTTATGAATGCGTGGAACAATTATCTGTGGCCGACGATCATTTTACAGGACAGCAAGGCGATCACCATGCCGATGTTAGTAGCCAATCTGAAGAGTGGATACAGTGTGGATTATGGTATGCTGATGCTGGGAGTATTGATCTGTACACTTCCTACAGCGATTATCTTCCTGTGTTTACAGAAGAGCTTTGCAAATGGAATTACGGGAGCAGTGAAATAATGCAACAGAAAATGCCAAAACAGGAAACTATGACACAGGCGCATATCAGGAAGGCTCAGGGAGCCTTCCTTTTGGCACATAGAATGGGCCTGATCGAGGATCCCACCATGGAGGGTCTGGAGACCCGACGACAGAAGCACAATGAAGAGCTGCGGAGAATGGAACAGGAAGGACAGCGGTTCTACGGACCGCATTATTTTTCCGCACCGGCGTATCTGCAATATGAGCTGACCCGCCTGAAGCTGGATTTTGTGCAGCCGTGTGAGAAGGTCCGGGAAGGTGGCTTCTGCCCGGATTTCACGGAGCAGGAGAAACGGGATTTTTACGAACAGAACAGAGATCTGTTCGGACGCTATCATGGGGATTATTTTACCTATGAGGAGGTGTCACAGATCATTGAGAAACGGTTACGGGAGGATGCATATGACAAGCTTATCTGCGACATATTATGTGAGTCAGAGAACAGGCAGTGATGAAAATGACGGACGCACATGCAGTACGGCGTTTGCCAGTCTGTCTGCTGTCAATCGAAGACACCTGCAGCCGGGCGACCGTGTCCTGCTGGAGCGGGGCAGTGTATTTTACGGACAATATCTGCATGTGACAGACAGCGGTACGAAAGAGGCACCGATCGTGATCGGAGCATACGGCACAGCAGATGCACCGCCGCGGATCGATGCCTGCGGACAGGGGATCTGGTATCAGGATTATGGGACTCCGCTGGATTCGCCTACGCATGTGTATCACGGCTATGTATCTTCCGCAGTGCTTTTGTACGATGCGGAGCATATTGTGGTCGAGGATCTGGAGATCACGAATGAAGGCAGCATGATCCCGGGAGAGCGTTATAGTCTGGGTGAGAAAATGAACCGTACCGGTGTGGCCGTGGTGGCTAAGGACAAAGGGGTGCGGGGCGGCATCACACTTAGGAATCTGTGGATTCATGATGTCCATGGGAATGTCTACGATAAACACATGAACAACGGTGGGATCTATATGACAGCGCTCCGTCCGGAATGTGAGGAGCGGACGGGTGTGGCACGGTATCGGGATATCGTTATTGAAGGATGCTTCGTGCACCGGGTCAGCCGCTGGGGAATTGCAGCAGGCTATACCTATGCTCATGATAAGTTTCGGGGAGCAGAGCTTACGGAAGCCGTTTTTCTGAACTATGGACATGAAAATATGCAGATACGGAATAATTATGTAAAAGAGGCCGGTGGGGATGGGATCACGCCGATGTATGCCCTGCGTCCTTTGGTGGAGCATAATATGGCAGACTCTGTGGCCTGCGAGATCAATGACCGGATCTATTGCGAGCCGGGCGACCGGATGGGAAAAGTGGCAGCCGGGATCTGGCCCTGGAAATGCAAGGATGCCCTGTTTCGTTATAATGAAGTCACGGACACCAGACTCAATCAGGACGGCATGGCATATGATGCGGATTCCGGGGACGGAACGGTGTATGAATCCAATTACAGCAGACAGAATGAGGGCGGCTGTGTGATGTTCTGTCTGCAGGAGGCGATCCATAATACCTTCCGCAATAATATCAGCTATGATGATCTCGGTGGTACGATCAGCCCGTCAGAGAATCCGGATGCCCTGCTTCAGGATAATGTATACTATGTGCGCAGGGGGGTTCCCTTTGTACGTAAAAATATGGACGGAGGCAGCTTTACACAGGTGAATGACCGGGTTGTTGAGCTGTAAAATATGGTGCTGAGCCCAGGATGAAAACCTGTGGCTTGGCATTTTTTTAATGCCTGATATTCTGGCGGCTCTGAAGCCGGCAGCCTGTTTCTATCGTTTTTATTGCCTGGGGATAAAGGATTGACTGAGATAAAAAAATACGGTAGAATCTGTATCAAAAATGATATACGAAAATGAGGAAAGGAGCCGGTGCATGGGCGAAAGTATATTACAACTGCGGCAGATCCGGAAATCTTTTGATAATACAGAAGTATTAAAGGGCATTGACTTAGAAGCCGGACAGGGAGAATTTATTACGCTGTTAGGTGCCTCCGGCTGTGGCAAGACCACGACCTTACGCATTATTGCAGGGTTGGAACTGCCGGATGCCGGGCAGGTAATCCTGGAAGGACAGGACATTACGAACCGTGAGCCGAACAAACGGGATGTCAATACGGTGTTCCAGAATTATGCCCTGTTTCCGCATATGAATGTGTCGGACAACGTAGGATATGGATTGAAGATCCGCAAAGTTCCGAAGGCAGAGATCGAGAGAAAAGTAGAACAGGCACTTCGTCTGGTCCAGCTGGAAGAGTACGGAAAACGGATGCCGGATCAGCTTTCCGGCGGACAGAAGCAGCGCATTGCCATTGCCAGAGCGGTGATCAATGAGCCGAAGGTGCTGTTGTTGGATGAACCGCTGGGAGCACTGGATCTGAAGCTGCGCAGACAGATGCAGCTGGAATTGAAACGGCTGCAGAAGCGTCTGGGGATCACTTTTATCTATATCACCCATGATCAGGAAGAGGCTATCAACATGTCCGACCGCATCGGCGTCATGCATGAAGGCGTGCTGGAACAGTTGGGGACACCCAATGAGGTGTATTATCAGCCGAAGACCAGCTATGTGGCGGATTTCGTGGGGAATGCCAATATCCTCCGTCTGGGAGGAGAGACGTTTGCCATCCGCTCGGAAAACATTCTGATGAACGGAGAGACTGTCTGCACCCGGGAAGCTGTGGTGGTGGAAAAAAGCTTTGCCGGAGGGCAGTTACGCATTTTGTTCCGTCTGCCGGACGGACAGACTCTGACCGCCAGCCGCTATGGAATCGACAATGACTTACAGCCGGGACAGAAGGTGCAGATCGGCTGGGATGCGAAAGACGCAGTAAAGGTAATAGATAATGACAAAGACGAAAATCACAAGTAACAGCCGCAGGAGAAGCGGGAATGTCGGACTGATGATCCCTATGTATGTGTTCACGATTCTGTTCGTGGCACTGCCGATCCTGTATCTGTTTCTGTTAAGCTTTTTACAGAGAGCACAGGTCTGGGGTGTGGACTTTACGTTCACGCTGGACAATTACAAAAGAATATTGGAACCGCTGTATCTGGATACTTTCTGGCAGTCGTTGAAGCTGGCGTTTACCGCCACCTTTTTCGTGGCGCTGATCGGATATCCGTACGGCTATTTCATGGCAAAAATGAACGCTGTCTGGAAGCGCAGGATGCTGTTGCTCATTATGATCCCTTTCTGGACCAGTGCGCTGATTCGCCTGTACGGCTGGATTATTGTCTTTCGCAGCAATGGTGTACTGGATAAGATCCTGATGGGGCTGCACCTGACGAAGCAGCCGTTAAAGCTGCTTTACACTTATCCGGCGGTGGTAGTGGGAATGGTTTATTCGCTACTGCCTTTTATGATCCTGGCGGTGTATTCCAGTGCGGAGAAGCTGGATGCCTCTCTGGTGGAAGCCTCCAGAGATCTGGGAGCCTCGGCGTGGAAAGCCTTCTGGACCGTCAGCTTCCGGCTGACGCTGCCGGGACTTTTGTCCGGTGTGGTGCTGTCCTTTATTCCGTCCATGGGACTGTTTTTCATAGCGGATATTCTGGGCGGCAATAAGATCGTGCTGGTAGGCAGTGTGATCCAGGAACAGATCACCAAGGGGCGGAATCAGCCCTTTGCGGCGGCGCTGTCCGCAGTACTGATGGTGCTGACTTCGGTGATGATCCGTCTGTACCGCAAGATCACCGGAACCTCACAGCTGGAAGGGATGATGTAGTGTATGAAAAAGAAAAAATGGCCCTTTGTATATGTGGCGGTGATCACAGTGCTGACCTATATTCCAATCCTGCTGACGGTGGCGTATTCCTTTAATGCTTCCAAACTGACCTCTGTGTGGGAAGGCTTTTCCCTGAAATGGTACCGGGAGTTGTTCCGGGACAGAGATCTGGGGGAAGCACTGATCAACAGCCTGATCCTTGCGGTACTTAGCTGTGCCTTTGCGGTGTTGATCGGCACTTCGGGAGCACTGGGGATGAGCCGCAGAAAACGGAAACTGGACGATGCCGTGGCCTATGTGTCCACACTCCCCATCATGATCCCGGAGATCATTCTGGGCATGGTATTTTTGTCCGTATTTTCCCTGATGGGACTGCCCTTTGGTATGGTCACGCTGGTGATCGCCCATACCACGTTCTGTGTGCCCTATGTGTTCACTATGGTACGGGCGAGACTGGTGGGAATGGACCGGTCTCTGGAAGAGGCAGCGCTGGATCTGGGAGCTACGAAGTGGCAGGTATTTAGGGATGTGATCCTGCCACAGATTCTTCCGGCGATCCTGTCGGGAGTGCTGCTTGCATTTGCCATGTCCTTCGACGATGTGGTGATCAGTATTTTTGTCACTGGACCGAAGGTCAATACCCTGCCGGTGAAGATCTACACGAAATTAAAGACCGGTGTGACACCGGAGATCAATGCACTTGCCACGGTCATGCTGTTTGTGATATTGTTGTGTCTGGCGGGGGCGTATGTGCTGGGACGTAAGTCGCAGACAGCTGTAGAGAAAGCTGCCGGGGGAAAATGAGGAAAAAACGATTCCGCAAATGCAATTGCGGATAAATAACAACATAAAAATATATAGCAGATGATGCAGGAGAACTGTATCGAAGGAGGAGATTATGAAGAAAAAGCTGGCAATGCTGTTGGCAGCGACCATGCTGGCCACGTTGTTTACCGGCTGTGGAGCAGGCGGTAAAGAAGATAAGGGAGAACTGAATCTCTATACCTGGGACGGCATGTTCCCCCAGGAGATTTTAGATGGTTTTGAAAAAGAGACCGGTATCCGTATCAATTATTCTAATTTTGACTATGATGAGGATATGCTGGCGAAGCTGGAAGAAACCAAGGGCGGTGATTACGATCTGGTCATTGCGGATGACTATATCATTGAGCTGGCCATTCAGGAGGGCCTGGCTCAGAAGCTGGATACTTCCAGGATCAGTACTTATGATAACCTGAATCCAGTATTTATGTCTCAGTTCTATGACCCGAAGAACGAATATACCGTGCCCTACGGAGCGGGCATTCCTCTGATCGTATACGATCCGGGACTGACGGATGTGAAGATCACAGGCTATGAGGATCTGTGGAATCCGGCACTGGAAAATAACGTGGCACTGACGGCAAACTATCGTGTTATCGACGGCATCACCTTAAAGACCATGGGAGAATCCTTCAACACCGAGGATCTGGATGTGATCCGGGAAGCAGGAGAGAAGCTTCTGAGTCTGGCTCCCAATATCCGTGTGATCAATGACAATAATACGCAGGATTATCTGATCAGCGGCGAGGTGGCAGCAGCGTTCCTGTATACTTCCCAGGTATCTGCGGCACTGCAGGCGAGACCGGATCTGGAAGTGGTATATCCCAAGGAGGGACTGGGCTTCGGCATCATGGCCGGATTTATACCTTCCCAGGCACCCAATGCAGATGCGGCTTATGCATTTTGGGACTATATCAACGATCCTGAGAATGCGGCGAAATGCTATGAGTATATCGGCTACTACTGCACCAACAAAGCTGCGGAAGAGTATATTTCCGACGACATGAAGAAAATGATCGTATTGCCGGAAGATGCAGCGGAGGGCGAGATCGTGCAGAATATCTCCCAGGAGGCAGAGGATCTGCATGCGGAGATCTGGAATCAGTTCAAGAGTGCATGCAACTAAAGTTGCAGCAACTAATCTTCCGTTCAGCCCGCGCCATTCGCAAAGTCGCGTTGACACGCTTTCCGTCACTACGTGACTACCTTTGCTCATAAACCGGCGCTCATCTCATGAACATATTCGTTCGAAAAATCATGCAAGCATGATTTTTGCGCTCGGATATGTCCATGGCTGAACTGTTACAGTAAAAAACGCTTGACAGATTTGATTTGTGCGAATATTATAAACCTAAGTTGAAAAACTATTTTGTAAATGCTATGAAAGAGACTCTTGCCAAGGGAAACGACAGGAATACAGCGTCACCGACTGAGAGCGCTGTTTGCGGAAGCTGGCGAAGGGAACACTCCGGAGCAGGTGATCTGAACTGCAGAATATCACATGCAGCTAGGATGACACGTTGCACGCGTTAAGTGACAAGAGTGGATAGGCAAAGGCGCCTGTCAATTCGGGTGGTACCACGGATTAAATGATTCGTCCCGGGATATGTTTTAACATGTCCCGGGGCTTTTTGTATTCAAAAATAAGCTGTACAGGGAGCGCACATTCGGGACACTATATAACAGGAGGTGCGATATGTACAGAGATTTAACAATGAAAGAGATCAGTGAACAGCAGATCGGACAGACTTTGCAGGTGGCAGGCTGGGTGGAGAACATCCGTGACCACGGCGGCGTATCCTTTATCGATCTGCGGGATATGTACGGTGTGTTACAGGTGGTCATCCGTAAGCCGGAGCTTTTAAAGGGCATCACCAAGGAAATGTGCCTGTCCATTACCGGTCTCATGGAGCACAGGGATGAAGAGACCTACAACCCGAAGATTCCTTCCGGCACCATCGAACTGGAAGCACACAGGATCGATGTGTTGGGAAGAGTATATAAACAGCTTCCTTTCGAGATCCAGACATCTAAAGAGATCCGGGAAGATGTGAGATTAAAATATCGTTATCTTGACCTTAGAAATGCAAAAGTAAAGGATAACATTGTATTTCGTTCCAAGGTGATCAGTTATCTGCGTCAGAAGATGACAGACATGGGATTTTTGGAGATCCAGACTCCGATCCTGTGTGCTTCTTCTCCCGAGGGCGCCAGAGACTATATTGTTCCCAGCAGAAAATTTAAAGGAAAATTCTATGCGCTGCCCCAGGCACCGCAGCAGTATAAGCAGCTGCTTATGGCTTCCGGCTTCGATAAGTATTTCCAGATCGCTCCCTGCTTCCGTGATGAGGATGCCAGAGCAGACAGATCTCCCGGAGAGTTCTATCAGCTGGACTTCGAGATGAGCTTCGTGACCCAGGAGGATGTCTTCAAGGTCGGTGAGGAAGTATTGCATGATACCTTTGAGAAATTTGCTCCCGAAGGCAGCAGGATCACTGAGACACCGTTCCCCATCATCAGTTACAAACAGGCAATGCTGGAGTTCGGCTGTGACAAGCCGGATCTGCGCAATCCTTTGAGAATTATGGATGTGACGGAGTTTTTCCAGAGCTGTACGTTTAAACCTTTTATCGGCAGAACCGTCCGTGCCATCAAGGTACATGCGGAGATGTCCAAAGGCTTCCATGAGAAGCTGCTAAGCTTTGCAACTTCTCTTGGTATGGGTGGACTTGGTTATCTCGAAGTGGCAGAGGATATGAGCTACAAGGGACCCATCGATAAATTTATTCCCGAAGAGATGAAGGGAGAACTGGCAGAAATGGCAGGACTTTCTGCCGGAGATACCATCTTCTTTATTGCGGACAAAGAGGATAAGGCGAACTACTATGCCGGTCATATCCGTACTGAGCTGGGCGAGAAGCTGGATCTGATCGAGAAGAATGCTTACCGTTTCTGCTATGTGAACGATTTCCCGATGTTTGAGCTGGATCCCGAGACGAAGCAGATCGGATTCACCCACAATCCGTTCTCTATGCCCCAGGGCGGTCTGGAAGCACTGAACACCATGGATCCGCTGGAGATCCTGGCTTATCAGTACGACATCGTATGCAACGGTGTGGAACTCTCCTCCGGCGCAGTACGTAACCATGACATCGAGATCATGAAAAAAGCTTTCGCCATCGCAGGTTATGACGAAGAGACATTAAAGACCAAGTTCGGAGCACTGTATCAGGCATTCCAGTTCGGAGCTCCCCCTCATGCGGGAATGGCTCCCGGCGTGGATCGTATGATCATGCTGCTTCGGAACGAGGATAACATCCGTGAGGTGATCGCTTTCCCTATGAACGGCAATGCACAGGATCTGATGTGCGGGGCTCCCGGCGAAGTGACGGAACAGCAGCTGCGCGAGGTACACATTAAAGTGAGAGATTAGTGCGGAAAGAACTTCTGATTACTCAGAGCAGAGGCTCTTTCGTGAAGAAACTCTGATAGTACGTGTCAATTTGTGACTGCACAGGGTGCTATGAGTTTCGTAGGAAAGTACCTGTAAGCAGGCAGGAATGGAAAGGAATGGAAATTAGTATGGCGAACGTGATCAGTGACGAGACCATAGAATATGTAGGCATTCTGGCAAAACTTGAGCTTTCTGATGAAGAGAAGGAAGCGGCGAAAAAGGATATGGGCAGAATGCTGGACTATATCGACAAATTGAGCGAACTGGATACAACGGGAGTGGAACCTATGTCTCATGTATTCCCGGTTCAGAATGTCTTCCGTGAGGATGTGGTGACCAATGGGGATGAGAGTGAACAGACCCTGGCCAATGCCCCCGGCGAGAAGGACAACATGTTTGTGGTACCAAAGACTTTTGACTAATGTCAAAAGTCCTCGGACTTTCGATTAGAAATCGGGTAGAATACCGCTTTATAACCTGGTTACAGCATTTAGGCGGTAATGGTTTTCCGTCAGACATTAAAAAAGGAGAATGGATATGGATATTTTATCCCTGACAGCAGTAGAGCTGGCTAAGGCGATCCGGGAAGGTAAGACTACGTCGGTGGAAGCCACGCAGGCCGTTCTGGATAAGATCGCAGCCAGCGAAGATACCTACCACTGCTATGTGACCGTAGAACGGGAAAAGGCATTGCAGCAGGCAGCGGAAGTACAGAAAAAAATCGAAGCAGGCGAACTGACCGGGCCTCTGGCCGGGGTTCCCTTTGCTATCAAAGACAATATGTGCACCGAGGGAACCCTGACTACCTGCTCTTCTAAAATCTTAGAGAATTTTGTGCCGACCTTCAGTGCGGAAGCAGTGCTGAATCTGGAAAAGGCAGGCGCAGTGATTCTGGGCAAGACCAATATGGATGAGTTTGCCATGGGCAGCACCACGGAGACTTCTTATTACGGAGTGACAAAGAATCCCAGAAACCCGGAGCATGTGCCCGGCGGTTCCTCCGGCGGCTCTGCAGCGGCAGTAGCAGCGCAGGAATGCTTTGCAGCACTGGGTTCCGATACCGGCGGTTCCATTCGACAGCCCGCATCTTATTGCGGAGTCGTCGGCATGAAGCCCACCTACGGAACGGTATCCCGTTACGGACTGATTGCTTATGGTTCCTCTCTGGATCAGATCGGACCGCTGACGAAGGACGTGACGGACTGTGCCACCGTACTGGAGGCCATCACCTCCCATGACCCTAAGGACTCCACTTCCATGAAGCGGGAGAACACAGATTTCACCTCCGCACTGGTAGCGGATGTGAAGGGAATGAAGATTGGTATTCCCAGAGACTATTTCGGGGAAGGACTGGATCCTGAGGTCAGAGATGCGGTACTGGCAGCAGCAGAAGTGCTGAAAGCACAGGGCGCAGAGGTGGAGGAGTTCGACTTAAGTCTGGTGGACTATGCGATTCCCACTTACTATACGATCGCGGCTGCAGAGGCCAGCTCCAACCTGGAGCGTTTCGATGGTGTAAAATACGGTTACCGTGCGCAGGATGCGGAGGATCTGCACACCATGTACAAGAGAAGCCGTTCTCAGGGCTTTGGTCCCGAGGTAAAGCGTCGTATCATGCTGGGATCCTTTGTATTAAGCTCCGGTTATTATGATGCTTATTACCTGAAGGCACTCCGTGTGAAAGCATTGATCAAGAAGGCTTTTGACGAAGCTTTTGCAAAATACGATGTGATCTTAGGACCGGTGGCACCCACTACCGCACCGAAACTGGGCAGCAGTCTGGCGGATCCCATCAAGATGTATTTGGGAGACATCTACACCATCTCCATCAACCTGGCGGGACTGCCCGGTATCAGCGTTCCTTGCGGTACGGATTCCCAGGGCCTGCCTATCGGCATGCAGCTCATCGGTGACTGCTTCAAAGAGAAGACACTGATCCGTGCAGCCTATACCTATGAGCAGAGGAGGTAAGCAACATGGCAAAACAATATGAAACAGTAATTGGTCTGGAAGTGCATGTAGAGCTTGCCACGAAGACGAAAATATTCTGCGGCTGTTCCACAGCGTTCGGTGGCAGACCCAATACCCACACCTGTCCGGTATGTACCGGTATGCCGGGATCTCTTCCGGTGCTGAATAAACAGGTGGTAGAATATGCGGTGGCAGTAGGTCTTGCGACGAATTGTACCATTACACAGTATTGCAAGTTTGATAGAAAAAATTATTTCTATCCTGATAACCCTCAAAACTATCAGATCTCTCAGTTGTATCTGCCCATCTGCAGGAATGGCTCGGTTGAAATCGAGGTAGCGGGAGAGGACGGCAACACTTACACGAAGCCGGTGCGTATCCACGAGATCCACATGGAGGAGGATGCCGGTAAACTGGTGCATGACGACTGGGAAGATTGCACACTGGTGGACTACAACCGCTCCGGTGTGCCTCTGATCGAGATCGTATCCGAGCCGGATATGCGCAGCGCGGAGGAGGTCATTGCCTATTTGGAAAAATTACGTCTGCTGATCCAGTATCTGGGAGCGTCCGACTGTAAGCTTCAGGAAGGCTCCATGCGTGCCGATGTCAATCTGTCCGTGAGAGAAGTGGGAGCGGAAAAGTTCGGAACCCGTACCGAGATGAAGAACCTGAATTCCTTCAAGGCCATCGCCAGAGCCATTCAGGGGGAGCGGGAACGACAGATCGATCTGCTGGAGGCCGGCAAAGAGGTCATTCAGGAGACCAGACGCTGGGATGATAATAAGGAATATTCCTACGCCATGCGTTCCAAGGAGGATGCACAGGATTATCGTTATTTTCCGGATCCCGACCTGGTACCGGTCTATATCAGCGATGAGTGGCTGGATAGCATCCGCAGCAGACAGCCGGAATTCCGCACCGAGAAGATGAAGCGTTACAAGGAAGAATACGATATTCCGGAATATGATATCGATATCATCACCGGCTCTAAGCATCTGGCAGATATCTTTGAAGCTTCCGTGGCACTGGGAAGCCAGCCCAAGAAGGTGTCCAACTGGCTGATGGTGGAGACTATGCGCCTGCTAAAAGAAAAAGAGATGGAGCCGGAGGACATCCGGTTCTCCCCGGAGCATCTGAGCAGGCTGATCGCTCTGGTGGATGGCAAAGTGATCAATTCCTCCGTGGCGAAGGAAGTTTTCCAGGTGATGTTTGAGGAAGATGTAGATCCCGAACAGTATGTGGAGGAGAAGGGACTGAAGACCGTCAATGACGAAAGTGCATTGCGTAAAGTCGTGGAGGAAGTCATTGCCGCTAATTCCCAGTCTGTCGAGGATTACCACAACGGCAAGGAGAAAGCCATCGGCTTCCTGGTAGGCCAGACCATGAAGGCCATGAAAGGCAAGGCAGACCCCGCCAGCGTCAACCAGATGCTGAAGGAACTGCTGTAACTGGAAAGTTAGTGAAATACATTGGCAAAATCCACGAACTCCCGGAGCATGCGATACACATGTCTCGATGTAAGGTCTCCGGATGTGAATTTTCTACGAAAAGTGATGAGTAGTTCTCGTCATGACGGGGCCGCCTACAGTCGACATCCATGTCGACAATCGGCTGACGCGGACATCGTGTCCGCTTTCCCCCTGCCTTTCAGCACTTTTCTAGAAAATATCAACATCCTCCGACAAACATCTTCGACATGGCACCGCATACGCCGGGAGTTCTGCGTTTTGGAAAGTTTAAAAAAACAGTAGCCCCGGCTGGGTATAAGAATAAGCAGTGCCGTAAGCAGACGTCGGTACTTAGCGGTCGTATTGTGACCGCTTATGTACCGCTACGCTCTGCGACAGAGCGCGAGCGTGCCGCGTTTCTTATACCCTGCCAAGGGCTACGGGGATATTTCGCTAACTTTCTATTTATTCAACAGATACTCCGCCAGATCCACCGCGGTCTGCACATGTTCCGCATTGGCATAGATGCCCATGACGATGCCGTCACCACGGAAGTAATAAGTATCAGTCAGATCCTTGCAGTCTGTGAGGCAGATGCCTACCGGTACGGGATCCTGCATGTCCTCCGGGTGGAGGGGATCGGGATAGTCTGGGGTATAATCGGTATTCATATCATCGTTGGCTGCTTCGATGGCCAGTACCACTTCTCTGTCTACATAATAGAAATAAGGTTCCAGTGCCTGTATCTGCTCATCAGTGAGAATATCCCGCAGATCATGAAACATGCTGCTGTTGGCATATTTCTGGAAAGAAGTGAAATCTGTGATCATACAGTCCAATTCATTGGCTGCCACATACACCATCAGCTTCTGGGAAGAAGTGATAGAAGTTTCATCCATGCTGTCTTCCACGATACGGATGGAAGTATCAAAAGTGATATCGCTGGTGTTCAGATCAATGCCCTCTTTTTCTGCAAAATCCGTAACAAAATCCGGCTGTTCCGAGGTCATCTGATCTAAGAGGCTGGCATTCAGCATCACGGCATAAAAAGAGGGATCCTTCCGGTCTGTAAGCTGTTTTACAAAACTGACGATCATAATGATCACCACCAGGGCAATGATCACATGCCACTTGTAATAATACCAGAAATACGCCAGTTTCTGCTTTGGCGTACCGTTTTTCAATGCCTCTCGTTCTTCTTTGAATTCATCCATTACTGCCATGGGGAGATCCGCCTTTCTGTTGCCGAAATATGGCAGAACGCCACATTCCGGGTAAATTTCTTCACAATATACTAATGATAAAGGTTCGCTATCTGAAAGTCAATGAACGAAGTGTGAGGGGAATCTAAAAAAACAATTAAATCGCCGGGAAAATCCGGGCATGCCTTGCAAGTTCTGCTCGGATGATATATCATAATAGAAAACGATTGTCAGGAGAAAACAGAATCCGGACAGCCGTAAACAGAGATTTCCCCAAAGAAAGGTGCGGGCGGTTTCAGAACCGGCCCGCAAGAGAAGGCTTTCCTTAAGAGGGAATAGGCTCTGCATAAAATAAACGAAGAGAAAAGGAAACAAAAAATGAGTGATTCTTACGTAGAATGTCTGGTAAAAGCAAAACAGCCTGCATGGGCAAAGATTTTAAAGGTATTATTGATCGCACTGACAGTACTGAGCTGTCTGGTAATGTTCGTGTTTATCATTTTCCTGCCGGTGGCACTGGCAGCGGGGGTGGGAGCTTATTTCCTGAATATGTATACCGATCTGGAATATGAATACCTCTATCTGGACAAGGAACTGTCCGTGGACAAGATCATGGCTAAGAGCAAGAGAAAGCGTGTCGGTACTTACAGCCTTGACCGCATGGAGGTATTTGCACCGGTTTACTCCTATCATCTGGATAACTTCAAAAACCGTCAGGTGAAGGAAAAGGATTATAGTATCGGCGAGGTATTGCAGCCGGACGGGCGTTATGCTATGTACTATGAAGGTGGCGAGAAGATCCTCTTAAGCCCTAATGAGGAGCTGGTCAAGGTGCTCAAAAACATGGCACCCCGCAAAGTGTTCAGCGAATAATATTTCGCAACAGTCCGGTGCAGGGAACAGCATCAAAGCAGTTGAATGCCTGGCGAGTCAAAAATATAGGTCTGGTGTACATGATACGCCGGACCTTCTTTATTGCAGAAACAGAAATAAACGCGGTAATATGATTGCTAAATGATAAAAAATATAAGATATCCGGTTGACAGTCCTACGAAACTCTGCTAAACTCATGGAAATGTTATAAGTACAACGAATATGTAATATAATCACAACTTATAACACAGCAAGATATCATTCACAAATCTTATCAAATGAACACAGGAGGAAAGAAAATGGGACAGATTATTGGTGAAGGCATTACCTTTGATGACGTACTGCTCGTACCGTCTTACTCTCAGGTAGTCCCTAATCAGGTGGATTTGACCACATGGCTGACAAAGAAGATCAAGCTGAACATTCCTATGATGAGCGCAGGAATGGATACTGTTACCGAACATCGTATGGCGATTGCCATGGCTAGACAGGGTGGTATCGGTATCATTCACAAGAATATGTCTATCGAGGCACAGGCAGAAGAGGTAGATAAGGTAAAGCGTTCCGAGAATGGTGTCATCACCGATCCGTTTTCTCTGTCTCCTGAACATACTCTGGCAGATGCAGATGCTCTGATGGCTAAGTTCCGTATCTCCGGCGTACCTATCACCGAGGGCAGAAAATTGGTCGGCATCATCACCAACCGTGATCTGAAGTTCGAGACCGACTTCACCAAGAAGATCAAAGAGTCCATGACCAGCGAAGGCCTGATCACCGCTCCCGAAGGTATCACTCTGGAAGAGGCAAAGAAGATCCTGGCCAAGGCAAGAAAAGAGAAGCTGCCTATCGTAGATAAGGACTTCAACTTAAAGGGTCTGATCACCATCAAAGATATTGAGAAGACCATCAAATATCCTCTGGCAGCCAAGGATTCCCAGGGCAGACTGCTCTGCGGCGCCGGTGTAGGTATCACCGCCAACGTACTGGATCGTGTGGCAGCTCTGGTAGCAGCCAAGGTTGATGTTATTGTACTGGATTCCGCACATGGTCATTCCCAGAACGTATTGAACTGCCTGAAGATGATCAAGGAAAAATATCCCGATCTGCAGGTAATCGCAGGTAACGTGGCTACCGGTGATGCTACCCGTGCCCTGATCGAGGCCGGCGCAGATGCGGTTAAGGTAGGTATCGGCCCCGGTTCCATCTGTACCACCCGTGTCGTTGCAGGTATCGGTGTTCCTCAGGTATCCGCTATCATGGATTGCTACAGCGTGGCAAAGGAATATGGTATTCCCATCATTGCTGATGGTGGTATTAAGTATTCCGGAGATATCACCAAGGCTATTGCAGCCGGTGGTAACGTATGTATGATGGGTTCCATGTTCGCAGGATGTGAGGAGAGCCCGGGAGAATACGAGCTGTTCCAGGGTAGAAAATACAAGGTATACCGTGGCATGGGTTCCATCGCAGCCATGGAGAACGGCAGTAAGGATCGTTACTTCCAGGAGAATGCGAAGAAACTGGTTCCCGAAGGTGTTGAAGGCCGTGTGGCTTACAAGGGCAGCGTGGAAGATACCGTATTCCAGCTGCTGGGCGGTCTCCGCTCCGGTATGGGTTACTGTGGTGCACAGGATATCGAGACTCTGAAGGAGACCGGCAGATTCGTGAAGATCTCTGCAGCATCCCTGAAGGAGAGCCATCCTCATGATATCCATATCACCAAGGAAGCTCCGAACTACAGCGTGGATGATAAATAAGTTGTGAAAATAAGGCTATAATGAAAGAGGCGATTGTAAGTCTGACTTGCAACCGCCTCTTTTTGGAAAAAGAAATCATTTGAATCTCAAAATATTTGCAATAATTGACAAAAACTTTGCAATTTTTCAAGCAATATAACGAATATGGCAAAAAATGTAAAATAATATCTTGTATGAATTTCCCGTCACATGGTAAAATATATTTGTTCGGGTGCCGAGGAAGGGCGTATTCCCCGAATATTTAAAAGAGAAGCAGGGGAGCAAAAAAGTGGCTGAAATTTCATTTCGAGAATTGATCGATCCCAGACGTCTGCAGCATTTGCAGAATGAATTCTGCAAGGTGACAGGCGTGGCAGCTGTCTGCCTGGACAGTGAGAATCAGGTGGTGACGGAGCCGTATGTGGACAAGACATGGAAGAGACTGGATGGGGAAGACCCGATCAGTACGGAATATCGCAGGAAAGCAGCACAGGCACTGGACAGAGTGCAGGCCGGTTCGCTGGAGGAACAGGTGGTGGAAGAACTGCCGGACGGCGGACATGTGGCAGCAGTGGCTGTCAGTGTGGAGAACAACACGATCCTGTACTGGCAGGTGTATGATCTGAAGAAGATCGACACCATTTCCTTTTATCAGATATTGGATTTGCTGCGGGATACCAGCGTAGATATTTACAGAGATCGTATGTCCTGCTTCAGCGCGGAGGCAGAGAGCAGAAGGAGCCGTTCCGCTGAGGAAGAGATGAGTCGGAATCTCCATACTATTGAGGCGACCACGGAGATCGTCCAGCTCTTAGACAGTGATGAACAGATTGAACTTGCCATGAATAAGTGGCTGAAGATCCTGTCAGAGCATATCCGTGTAGATACTGCGGATATTTTTCAACTGCATTCCGACACAGATACCATGAACGTGGTCTGTGAATGGCGTGCCCCGGGACAGATTTCTTATTTTGACAAGATAAACGGAGTGGAAGCATATTCCTTCCTTCATGCTGAGAAACCACTGGTGGTATCCACGGACAGCCTGGGCAATGCCGGCTCGAAGGAAATCGAGGAGATCGGCATGAAGGCCGTGATGATCTTCCCGATCCTGAAGCAGGAGAGCGGAAATATGGTGCTGTCTCTGAATCATAGAACCCAGGGGCATGTGTGGAGCATGGCGGAGATCAAGTTCACAGCGGATGCAGTGAAGATCCTGCAGAGCATCCTCACCAGAAGGATCCAGAAGAATTCCCTGGCCGGTTCCTACGCAGCATTGGAGGAGATTCTGGACAACGTGGGCTGTGCCATTTATGTGACAGACCAGACCACAGGACGGATGCTGTTTGCCAATCAGATCCTGAAAAATACCTTTGCTAAGGAACTGCTGGATCACAATTTTGATGCTTTGTTACAGAGCAGTGTCCGCAAGGAAAAAACCAAGTCAGTCAGTGTAGTCTACCATGCGGAGAAGGAGACCTGGTACGATCTGCTGTGCAAGGAGATTGCCTGGGTGGACGGTAAAAAGGCCAATCTGTACTCTCTGTATGACATTACAGATAAAAAACTGTACCAGCGCCGCATCGAGCAGCAGGCCTATACGGATTTCCTGACGGGACTGTATAATCGTATGTGCTGTGAGAGGGATCTGGCAAGACAGATCGATCAGGCGAAGAAGACCGGCGGCGAAGGTGCTCTGCTGTATCTGGATCTGGATGATTTCAAGCATATCAACGACGGACTGGGGCACCAGTACGGAGATGTGCTGTTAAAATCCATTTCCCATGCATTAAAACGGATCAACGGCATCGAGAATACCTGTTACCGCATGGGCGGCGATGAATTTGTCATCGTGATTCCGCCCGACAGCTATTCCCGGTTTGAAAATATTGTGGAAGATATTAAAAAGATCTTCAGCAAGCCCTGGTTTTTGAAGGACGCGGACTATTACTGTACCATGAGTATGGGTATCGTCACTTTCCCGGATGCCGGGGATTCCGTGGCTGATCTGATCAAAAAAGCGGATATTGCCATGTACGAAGCAAAAAAGACCGGTAAGAACCGGGTGGCAACCTACCGCGAGGGCATTGATTCCGTATCGGGACGCCGCCTGGATATGGAAAAGAACATGCGTGATGCCACGGTGGAGGGCTACCGGGAGTTCGAGGTCTATTATCAGCCCATCATTGATATTCAGGGCGGCAGGGATGTCTGCGCCGGAGCTGAGGCACTGATCCGATGGAACAGTGCAAAGCTGGGATTTATCTCCCCGGCGGAATTCATCCCGTTGGCAGAGTATCTGGGACTAATCAATCCCATTGGCAATTATGTGCTGACCGAGGCCTGCACCCGCTGCAAACGCTGGAACGAATCCGGTTATCCGAATTATAAAGTGAACGTAAATCTTTCCGTAGTACAGCTCCTACAGCCGGACATCGTGGAGACGGTGGAAAAGGCGCTTGCGGACACCGGTCTGTCCCCGAAGAATCTGACCCTGGAAGTGACAGAGAGCCTCGCCATCAACGATATGGAGCGCATGAAGGAGATCCTGAACCGGATCAAATCTCTGGGTGTTTCGCTGGCGCTGGATGATTTCGGTACCGGCTACTCCTCCCTGAATCATATCCGGGAGATTCCCATTGATGTCATCAAGGTGGATCAGAGTTTTGTCAAAGATCTGGCGGAGGATGCCTACTCCCAGTCCTTTATCAAAATGGTGGCGGAGCTGGCGGAGACCATCGGTGTCAGCGTCTGCGTGGAAGGTATCGAGACCCCGGAGCAGTTCAGAGTATTGCAGGGTATGAAGGTCAAATACATTCAGGGCTATTATTTCGACCGCCCTATGGAGAGACATGCCTTTGAGGCAAAATATGTGAAGTAACAGTTCAGCCATAGAATAATAAAAGCGATGATCGGGTGCTTGCACACGGAGCATCGCTTTTGCTATTCTATGAGCGGAGCGCCCAAAACATGAATAAAAGATGAGCTGCAAAGCAGCGACGGCTGCGCAGCAGACGCTTTTATGAATGTTTTGGGGCAGAACTGTTACGGAAGCAACAAAATTATCAAAATCCCTCTTGTCAAGTATCGGGGAACCATGCTACTATTAAAACAGCTACACGACTGGCGGAGCGCAGCTTGCTGCAGTGGAGATACCCACAGGGAGTGTAGAATAGTGAAAGCCGACCGCCTGGGCACCGTCTATTTCTGGTGCTTAGGCGGTTTTTTGTAACTATTCAGAGCCATAAAATATTGACAGGTGTTCGTCGAATGCTGGCATTCGTAAGAACATTCGGCAATATTTTATGGTTCTGAATAGTTACGCGATATATAGTAAACGGAGGAAAAACTATGTTACAACTGGAACAGGAATTGAAAAGCAATGCTTATCCCGGCAGAGGTATCGTGATCGGACGTTCTGCTAACGGTAAATATGCCGTGACCGCTTATTTCATCATGGGAAGAAGCGCCAACAGCCGCAATCGTGTGTTCGTGGCAGAAGGAGAGGGAATCCGTACCCAGGCTTTCGATCCTTCCAAACTGGAAGATCCCAGTCTGATCATCTACGCACCTGTACGTGTCCTTGGTAACAAGACCATCGTGACCAACGGTGACCAGACAGATACTATCTACGAGGGAATGGACAAACAGCTGACCTTTGAGCAGTCCCTGCGCAGCAGAGAATTCGAGCCGGACGGCCCCAACTATACACCGAGAATTTCCGGTATCATGCACATCGAGAACGGCAAGTACAATTACGCTATGTCCATTCTGAAGAGTGACAACGGCAATCCCGATTCCTGCCTGCGTTTTACTTATGCTTACGAGAATCCGCTTCCCGGAGAGGGACGTTTCATCCATACCTATATGCACGACGGCAATCCGCTGCCCAGCTTCCAGGGGGAACCGAAGTTAGTGGAGATCCCCGATGATATGGATGCTTTTACCGACATGCTGTGGAACAGCCTGAATGAGGATAACAAGGTCTCTCTGTTCGTACGTTTCATTGATATCGAGACCGGTAAATATGAGACAAAGATCGTGAATAAGAATATGTAAAGTAGGTTGTGAAGACGCGTTTTGCGAATGCAGGTTCTGAATAGTTAATATCGTAGAATAGAATAGGAGAAAAATAAGATGAACGAGATTCAGTTAAAATACGGATGTAACCCGAACCAGAAGCCTTCCAGAATCTTCATGGAAGACGGCAGTGATCTGCCGGTGACCGTGCTGAACGGCAAGCCCGGATATATCAATTTCCTGGATGCTTTCAACGGCTGGCAGCTGGTAAAAGAGCTGAAGGAAGCTACAGGACTTCCCGCAGCCACTTCTTTCAAACATGTGTCTCCGGCCGGTGCTGCGGTAGGACTTCCTCTGAGTGATACTCTGGCGAAGATCTACTGGGTGGATGATCTGGGAGAGCTTTCTCCCCTGGCATGTGCTTATGCGAGGGCACGTGGTGCAGACAGAATGTCCTCCTTCGGTGACTTCATTGCATTGTCTGATATCTGCGATACCGATACCGCCCGCCTGATCAAGAGAGAGGTATCCGACGGTGTCATCGCTCCCGGCTACACCGACGAAGCACTGGAACTGCTGAAGCAGAAGAAAAAAGGCGCCTACAACATCATCCAGATCGATCCTTCCTATCAGCCTGCTCCTATCGAGCGCAAGCAGGTATACGGCATCACCTTCGAGCAGGGGCGTAACGAACTGGATATCAACGGCGATCTGCTGTCCAATATCGTGACTGTGAACAAGGAGATCCCGGAGAGTGCCCTGATCGATATGAAGATCGCTCTGATCACCTTAAAATATACCCAGTCCAATTCCGTATGTTATGTCAAGGATGGTCAGGCTATCGGTATCGGTGCAGGACAGCAGTCTCGTATCCACTGCACCAGACTGGCAGGCAGCAAGGCAGACAACTGGTTCTTACGCCAGTCTCCTCAGGTACTGGGCCTGCAGTTTGTAGACAGCCTGGGCAGAGCCAACCGTGACAATGCCATTGATGTCTACATGGGCGATGAGTACATGGACGTGCTGGCGGACGGTACCTGGGAAGGTATCTTCAAGGTAAAGCCCCCTGTATTTACCAGAGAAGAAAAGAGAGCATGGCTGGATCAGATGCAGGATGTGACTCTGGGAAGCGATGCATTCTTCCCCTTCTCCGATAACATCGAGAGAGCACATAAGAGCGGCGTAAAATACATCGCACAGCCAGGTGGATCCGTGCGTGACAGCGATGTTATTGCATGCTGCGACAAATATGATATGGTGATGGCATTTACGGGCATCCGTCTGTTCCACCACTAAGACAGATAGTTACAGGCAGGGCTGCGTTCAGGACCTGCCTGTAACTATTCAGAGCCATGAAAAGGTGTTTTTGCGAATGTGGTTCTGAATAGTTATGGAATTTTTATGAGGAAGAAGAGGAAAGCGTAGTTATGGACAGACGAGGGGATGCAAAGAGCAGAGAAATGATGCTGGATGAATTATTGGGCTATGACCATGTGACGATCCAGTGCCACGACAATCCGGATGCGGATGCCATAGCCTCCGGCTATGGGCTGTACTGTTTTTTCCGGGACAAGGGAAAGGATACCAGGCTGCTGTATTCCGGACGGAATAAAGTCAGAAAGGCCAACCTGATGCTGATGGTGGAGAAACTGCACATTCCGCTGGAGTACCAGCCTCAGATGGAAGATACAGTAGACGGACTGCTGATCACTGTGGATTGTCAGTATGGCGCGGGTAATGTGACGGAGCTGCCGGCGGAGGAGATCGCTGTCATCGACCATCATCCACTAGAAGTCATCTGCACCGAGCGGATGCGTCTGCAGCCCAATATGGGAAGCTGTGCAACCCTGGTGTGGACAATGCTGCAGGAAATGCATTATCCCGTGGAAAAAAACAGAGATCTGGGAACTGCGCTGTATTACGGCCTGTATATGGATACCAACCAGTTCTCCGAACTGTCGAACCCGGTGGACATGGATATGCGTGAGAGTCTGAATTTTGATAAGAACCAGATATCCCTGTTCCGTAATTCCAATATTTCCCTGAGAGAGCTGGAAATTGCCGGTGTGGCAATGCTGCGCTGCAATTATAACGACGATTACCAGTTCGCCGTGATCCATTCCCAGCCCTGTGATCCCAATGTACTTGGCCTGATCAGCGACTTCCTCCTGCAGGTGGCGGGCGTCAATACCTGCGTGGTCTATAATGAGGACAGCGGCGGATACAAATTTTCCGTCAGAAGCTGTATCCGGGAGGTCAATGCCAGCGAACTGTCGGATTATCTTTCGGAGGGCATCGGTTCCGGCGGCGGACATTACGAGAAGGCCGGCGGCTACATTAGTATGAAATTATATGAGGAAAAATATCCAACACTGCATTCCGAAGCGTATTTCAATAACCGCATGACGCAGTATTTCGATACGTTCCGGATCCTCTACGCCAAAGACCGGGCATTCCCGGTAAGTGAGGGCACAAGATATCAGAGAAAGAAAATCCCTCTGGCCTGTGTGAGGGCCTCTGATCTGGCGGAGCTTGGCAGGGTGGTGTCCGTCCGCACCCAGAACGGCACCATGGACATTGATACCAGACAGAATATCTGCTACACGCTGGAGAGAAACGGTGAACTTCACAGGGTGGCGGGAGAGCGGTTCCACAGGATCCTGGAACTGTCCGACGCTCCGGTGTCCGAGGACTACTGCAGGAATATGACATACGTTCCCAGGGTCAAGGACGGTACGGACGGCAGAAATCATCTGATCACGGAATATGTGCGCATGTGCATGCCGAAGGATGAGTTCCGAATCTATGCCATCCGGGTGACACAGGGGGTAAAAGTGTTCCCGGTATGGGACGAGGAAGGCTATATGACCGGAAGGGCCGGAGATTATCTGGCGGCCAGTGAGGATGATCTGCACAATATCTTCATCGAGACGGAGCAGAATTTGCTGAATTATTTTGAAGAGAAGGGTTTATAAAAGTTTTCTTGTGTGGTAAGATAAAGGATGCGAAAACAGTATTAAGTAAACGAAAGGCAAGGACATTACCATGAGCGAGATCGAAAAGGAAATCGTAGATTCCGCAGAAGTAAAGGAATCGAAGAATTTTATAGAGCAGATCATTGAGAAAGATCTGGCGGAGGGCGTATACGATACTGTACACACCCGTTTCCCTCCGGAACCCAACGGATATCTTCATATCGGACATGCCAAGAGTATTCTGCTGAACTATGGTCTGGCTCAGAAATACAACGGCAAATTTAACCTGCGTTTTGATGATACCAACCCCACCAAAGAAAAGTCTGAATTCGTGGAGTCCATCAAGGCAGATGTAAAGTGGCTGGGCGCGGACTGGGAGGACAGACTCTTTTTCGCATCCAATTATTTTGACCAGATGTATGAAGCAGCCGTAAAGCTGATCAAAAAGGGCAAGGCGTATGTCTCTGACTTAAGCGCAGAGCAGATCCGTGAATACAGAGGAAGCCTGACCGAACCCGGCAAGGAGGATCCCGGCAGCGTAAGAAGCGTAGAAGAGAATCTGGCACTGTTCGAGGATATGAAGGCCGGAAAGTATGAGGACGGCTCCAAGGTACTGCGTGCCCGCATCGATATGGCATCTCCCAACATCAACATGAGAGATCCCGTCATCTATCGTGTGGCACATATGTCTCACCAGAATACCGGTGACAAATGGTGCATTTACCCTATGTACGATTTCGCGCATCCCATCGAGGATGCTATTGAAGGCGTGACCCATTCCATCTGTACGCTGGAATTTGAGGATCACAGACCCTTATATGACTGGGTGGTAAGAGAACTGGAATATCCTCATCCTCCCAAGCAGATCGAATTCGCAAAGCTGTACCTGACCAATGTGGTGACCGGTAAGCGTTATATCAAGAAGCTGGTAGAACAGGGCATCGTGGACGGCTGGGATGATCCCAGACTGGTATCCATCGCAGCACTGCGCAGAAGAGGATTCACACCGGAATCCATCAAGAAGTTCGTAGAATTGTGCGGTATCTCCAAGGCACAGTCTTCCGCAGATTATGCAATGCTGGAGTATTGTATCCGTGAGGATCTGAAGGCAAAGGCACCCCGTATGATGGCTATTCTGGATTCTGTGAAACTGGTAATTGATAACTATCCCGAAGGACAGACGGAGATGCTGCCTGTAGTCAACAATCCGGAAAACGAAGCTCTGGGCAGCCGCGAGGTTCCCTTCGGCAAAGAACTGTATATTGAGAGAGAGGACTTCATGGAAGAGCCTCCCAAGAAATATTTCCGTATGTTCCCCGGCAACGAAGTGCGCCTGATGAGTGCTTATTTCGTAAAATGCACCGGCTGTGTCAAGGACGAGAACGGAAAAGTCGTGGAAGTACATTGTACCTATGATCCGGAGAGCCGCGGAGGCAACAGCCCCGATGGACGTAAAGTAAAGGGAACGATCCACTGGGTAAATGCAGAGCAGTCTGTAAAAGCACAGGTGCGCCTGTATGAGAATATCATCGATGAAGAGAAGGGTGTATACAATGAAGACGGAAGTCTGAATCTGAACCCCAATTCTTTGACCACACTGACAGAGTGCCGTCTGGAGCCTGCATTTGCACAGGCACAGGCGTATGACCGCTTCCAGTTCGTAAGACAGGGCTTCTTCTGCGTGGACTACAAGGATACCAAGCCGGGAGAACTGGTATTTAACCGTATCGTATCTCTGAAGAGTTCTTATGTACTGCCTAAGTAAGCAGTAGGACAACCGATAAGGGGAATTGGGAAAGTTGTATTCGTATTGTCACCGGGAATGGACAGTACAAAAGAAAAGGAGAGACATATGTCGGACAAATTGTTTGGACTGGCCGGTCTGGGTCTGGATGACCTGGAGAACATGAACATTTACGGACAGGATAAAAAAGAAGAGAAGGCAGCAGCCGAGGCCCAAAAAATAGAAGAAAAGGATCTGATCTTTGACAAGACATTTACCTGTCCTGTCTGCGGAGAAGATTTCCCGGCGAAGATCATGAAGACTGGAAAGGCAAGACTTTTAAGTACCGATCAGGATCTTCGTGCAAAATACGAAGGCATTGATGCGGTGAAATATGATGTTATTCTGTGTCCGCATTGCGGCTATGCAGCACTGAACCGGTATTTCAACAGCCTGAATAAGGTTTATATAAAGCTGATCAAGGAAAATATCAGCAGTAAAGTGCAGCTGCATACCTACGATGACGATATTTACAGCTATGAAGAAGCCATTGAGCGCTATAAGCTCTGCCTGGCCAACGCTGTGGTAAAACGGGCCCATGCCAGTGAAAAGGCTTATATCTGTCTGAAGAGCGGATGGCTGATGCGTGGTTATCAGGAGCATCTGGAAGAGTCCGGGGATACGGATATGGCCAGACTCCGGGAAGTGAAGACCATGGAGGAGACTTATCTGAAGAACGCTTACACTGGTTTTACGGAGGCCCTGCAGACCGAAGGATTCCCCATGTGCGGTATGGATGAGATCACGGTAGAATTTCTGATTGCGGTACTTGCTGCCAGATTCCAGAAATATGATGTGGCCAGCCGTATGGTAGCCACGATCCTGACGTCCCCTTCCGCCAATGCCCGGACTAAGGACAAGGCAAGAGAGTTAAAAGACCAGATTCTGGAAGAACTGAAGAACCAGAAAAAGTAGGATAACCGTATGTATGATATGACGATCCGGCTGCGTACAGACAGTGACAAATGTCTGTACCAGCAGATATATGAGCATATACGACAGGAAATCAGGGAAGGGAAGCTTCTGGCAGGAGAGAGGCTTCCCTCCACGCGTTCTCTGGCAGAATATCTGCAGGTGGCGAGAAGCACTGTGGACTATGCCTACGACCAGCTGTTAAGCGAGGGATATATCGAGGCACGACCTTATAAGGGCTATTTTGTCTGCCGTCTGGAAGGGATATTTGCCATGGAACCGCGGGAAGAGAACGAACCGGAGCCGGACACTTCAGGAGAAGAATCTGTTCCGGAAGAGGGATGCATTGATTTTTCTCCTTATGGTATTGATATGAACGGTTTCCCTGTGGGCGTATGGAAGCGGATCACGAAGAATATTCTGAATGACAACAACAGTGACCTGTTTGCGCAGGGAGAACCTCAGGGAGATTATGATCTGCGGCTGACCATCAGCCGGTATCTGCATTCTTCCCGGGGGGTGAACTGCCGCCCGGAACAGATCATTGTAGGAGCAGGAAACGATTATCTGCTGTTGCTATTGGAGAAAATACTGGGCAGACATGTGGGCATTGCCATGGAGAATCCCACGTACAAGCGGGCATACCGCATCTTTGAATCTTTTGCCTATCGCATTCACACGGTAGACATGGATGATAAGGGAATGCGGGCGGACAGACTTTCGGGACTGCCTGTCAGAGTGGCCTATGTGATGCCTTCCCACCAGTATCCCACCGGTGCGGTCATGACCATCGGCAGGAGAGCAGAACTGCTTCGCTGGGCGGAAAGGGAGCCGGATCGTTATCTGATCGAGGACGATTACGACAGTGAATTCCGGTATCGGGGCAAGCCTATTCCTTCCCTGCAATCTTCCGATGAAAAGGGAAAAGTGATCTACATCGGTACATTTTCCAAGGCTATTGCACCGGCAATCCGTGTCAGCTATATGGTATTGCCGGGGGATCTGCTGGATATCTACCGCAGGGATTGCTCTTTTTATTCCTGCACGGTGTCCAGAATCGACCAGAGGATCCTGAATGAATTTATCCGGGACGGGTATTTCGAGCGGCATCTGAATAAAATGCGGATGCGCTACCGGGCCAAACATGACCTGCTGTTGGCCGGGCTGGAACCGTTTAAGAAGCAGTTTGTGATCTCCGGGGAGGATGCGGGACTGCATCTTCTGTTGACAGCGAAAGGGAATGTCACGGAACAGGAACTGTTGGAGAGAGCAGCGGCGGAGAAAGTGAAAGCCTATGGGATGTCAGAGAATATGGTGGAAGCCACAATGCGGAAAGCTACCGTGCTGTTGGGCTTTGGAAGTATTGATGAGGCGGAAATGCAGGAAGGTCTCAGACGCTTGCAAAAAGCATGGCTCTGAGACCTTCGAAATAGAACGATTATTCTTCATTTACGGGAGGCTCTTCGTCCTCGGCATCTTCTTCATCGAAGAACTCTTCCACGTCTTCGACGGTCTCGCCCTCTTCGCCGGATAATCCGGTAGCCTGATCGGTGAGCGGTGTGAAATCAGATGCCTCTGCGGAAGCGGGTGCCGCCTCTTCGGAAGCCGGTGTGGACTCTGTGCCTGTCTCTTCCTTCGGGGCAGAGGTCTGCACGGGTGTATTCAGAGGAACATAATTGCGGGAGAACTCGGTACTCTTGTCCAGATCCTCGTGGAAATCATCATAATCATCATCTGCATCGGAAGATTCCTTCAGCTGAGAATCTTTCTGTTGCATATAGTAGTAAGCAGCTGCGGCTGCGGTACCTACTGCTGCGGTAAACAGCAGAAATTTGCCAAATTTTTTAGCCATAGGGTTGCTCCTTCCATGTTGTAGTGTATGTAACTGGTCTGAATTTCATGCATATGCCCATACAGTTACATAATAAACCTTATTGATGAAAATGAAAAGGGATATGTTGCGATATGAATGAGAAATTTTTTGATTTAAAAAAAGAAAAACAGGACCGGATGATCAATGCAGCTCTGAAGGTATTTGCCCTGAACGGTTACCGTCATGCCAGTACGGATGATATCGTGCGGGAGGCAGCCATCAGTAAGGGATTATTATTTCATTATTTTGAGAACAAGCTGGGAGTCTATGCTTTTGTCTATGACTACAGTGTACGGTATCTGTTGCTGGAATTGTCCACAGCGGTAGATGCGAAGGAGACGGATCTGTTCACTCTGATGCAGCAGGTGGAGACCGGGAAAATGCATGCCATGTGCGGCTATCCTTATCTGCAGCCGTTCCTGAACCGGGCACAGGCAGAGAATGTCAATGAGGCACTGGTGGCGGTAGAAGAGCGAAAACAGCAGATGGAAGAGGCTTATGAGAATATTTATGCCAGAGCGGATCTGGGAAAATATGCGGCTGCGGAAGACGTGGTGAAACTTCGTAAGATGATGGAACTGACCATTAAGGGATTGATGAACGAGAGAATCCTGGAAGATGCCTTTCAGCCGGAGATGCTGTATGAGGAAATTCTGGAGTATCTGCAATTAAGCAGAAGACTGGCGGAACGGTCCGGACAGCCTTCTGACGAAGATATTACGGAAAAATAGCATCATAATTGCATCGCATTTTTGAATAAAATTTTGCGGCTATTTAGACATCTTATAGGCGGGATCTGCGGGATATCCGCCTTTTAATTTCTGCATACCGCGCTGGATGGCATCCCTGGAGCTCTTCCAGTCGGCATCTTTGTTGCGATAGTCGAATTTTTCCACCAGCCAGGAGACGTCTTCGGAAATGCGCTGCATGTTGGATTCCATGACCGGCAGCAACTGATCGTAAAAGTCCTGTTTTTCCTTATCGGAAAGTTTGCGGTCAGCGGCTTCGCAGAGATCGCCGAAGTGGGGCAGGCAGAAGCCTTTGCCGTTTATGACTTTATTGCGGAAGTTTTCATCATTTTTCCACAGGTAGAAAAAGGTGTCCAGATATCTGGCGTAGGTATCTTTATACTGGGAACAGATATAGCAGGAATCCTCTTTTGCACGGACCCACATGCCGATGGTATTTTCATTGCCTTCGGCTTTTTTGAATTTACCCAGGAGAGAGCTTTTGCCGGGGCGGAAGGAGGCAAATTCCTGCTGCATTTCCCGGATCATGCGCTGGTAGTGGGTCTTTAAGATCCAGGCATTGCCCAGAGTATTGCCGTAGTCGAACATTTTCTGAAAATGATACCGGCAGAAGCCTGCTTTGTCGGTTTGTTCGCGGATGTCCGCTTCCATATAAGAGGAACCGGAGCCTAACACGAAATCCAGAAGATCCTGTTCAATACTGCGGTGGATAAAGCAGAAAGGGCATTCGTCCTGTGCATTTACGGCATCGTTTAAAGGGATGGTATATAACTGTTCTTTCATGGAAAATATCCTTTCTCGGGCGCAGCCCTGTGGTGTTAAAACTATTGTAAACGATGCGGTGAAAAATTGCAAAAAGATTAAGCAGTTGTAAAATTCTGTCATTTAAAATTAAGAATTGTTTTGTTGTAATAGAAACGGTTTCAAGCTACTATGATAGTAAGACAGATAAACAGAAATAGAAAGATGTGATTTTTTTGATATTCAGCAGTATTGAATTTCTGCTGTGGTTCCTGCCGATCTTTCTGATCGTCTACGGGATCACACCTCGCAAATACAGGAACCTGACACTGCTCGTGGGAAGCATTGTTTTTTATGCCAGGGGAGACGTCAGGTATCTTCCCCTTTTAATGATATCTATATTGTGCAATTATTTTCTGGGGCTTCATCTGGCAAAACGCAGTCCTAAGACGTTGTGGCGGAAAAAGCTTCTGCTGATCCTGACACTTGGCGCGAATCTGGCGGTACTGCTCTGGTTCAAGGACTGGGGAGGCTCTGCGGGGCTGCCGCTGGGGATCAGCTTTTACACCTTCCAGATATTGTCTTATCAGATCGATGTGTACCGGGGAGAGGTGAGCAGAGAGTATTCTTTTTTGAAGTTTGCTACTTATGTGATCATGTTCCCGAAACTGATCTCCGGACCGATCACAAGATATGGCGATATCTCGGACAGCCTGACGGAGCGCACTTTCACGGTGCGGGGGCTGGAAGACGGTATGAAGCTGTTTATTCTGGGACTGGCGGCCAAGGTGCTACTGGCAGACCGGGTGGGAATCTTGTGGCACGAGGTGCAGGTGACCGGATTTGAAAGCATCTCGACACCGTTAGCATGGCTGGCAGCCATCGCCTATTCCATGGAGATCTATTTTGATTTCTGGGGCTATTCCCTGATGGCCATGGGACTGGGCCGGATGATGGGGATCGAACTGCCGGCCAACTTCCGCAGACCCTATATGGCCAGAAGTGTCCGGGATTTTTACCGCAGATGGCATATGACGTTGGGACAGTGGTTCTGCCGATATGTGTATATTCCGTTAGGCGGCAGCAGACAGGGAGAGCTTTGCACGATTTTTAACCTCCTGGTGGTATGGATGCTGACCGCTTTCTGGCATGGTGCCGGCTGGAACTTCTTCTGCTGGGGCGGACTGCTCTGGATCTGCATCGTATTGGAACGGCAGCTGGGCAGATTAAAATTTGTACATAAAATGAAGGTACTGCCGCACATTTATCTGTGGCTGGTCATCCCAATGAGCTGGATGTGCTTTGCTATCACGGACCTGTCACAGTTACAGGTCTATCTGGATAAGATGCTGTGGCTGGTACCGGGCTTCAGCGGCGGTTACGAGGATGCCTGGAAGGCACTCAGTACCTATGGAGGACTGCTTCTGGTCTCCGGACTGGCCTGCACACCGGTCATTGAGAAGCTGTACCATAAGTGGCAGGATAAGCTGCCGGTGAAGGTGCTTCTGGCGGGGCTCTTCTGGTATTGCATCTGGAGACTTTTATTAGAAGGAAATAATCCTTTTATGTATTTTAGCTTTTAGGAAAAGGTCATTATGCAATGAATCATGCAGAAAATAAAAATATTTGGTCGAAAATGAAGGAAAAATTGCATAAATACTCCTTTTTGGGATGTCTTTTGCTGGCGGGAATTGTATTCTTTACCTGGACGGATAACTGGCAGGTATATACGGAACCGCTGCAGGAGACCTATACGAAAGGAGTGCTTCTGGCGGAGCAGCTGGTGGAAGGAAAATGGCCGGGAATATCCGGGGAACAGAGTGATGCAACGGGATCCGTATCCGGCAATGTGCCGGGGGAAAACGTACAGACCGGAGATACAGTGAGTGACGGAAACCAGACGGATCAGACGATGGGTACGGTGCAGAGTCCCGCTACGGGAGAAGAGGCCGCAATGCCGGAGACCACCGGAACAGAGACGCAGGATCCCGCCGCGACGGTTCCTGTGGAAGAGATACCGCAGGAAGTGGTCTATCACACGGTGGATGACAGTTATTTTGATGATGCGGTATTTATCGGGGATTCCCGGACGGTAGGCATGTATGAGTACGGCGGACTGGAGGAGACATCCACGTTTTATGCTTCCACCGGACTGACAGTCTACAAGATGTTCGACAGTGCCATTGTATCGGTGCCTGGACAGAAGAAAAAGATCACGGTGGAGGAAGCCTTGTCGGAGAAGCAGTTTGCCAAGATCTATCTGATGATCGGTATCAACGAAATGGGTACCGGCACAGTGGAATCTTTTATGAAGGCTTACGGGGAAGCGGTACAGCATTTGCAGGAATTGCAGCCGGATGCGGTGATCTATCTGCAGGCCATCATGAAAGTAACAACGGAACGCTCCGAACAGGGGGACTATATCACCAACGAAGGAATCGAAGCCAGAAATGCAGAAATCGCAAAGCTGGCGGATGACCGGAAGATATTTTTCCTGGATGTAAATCCGCTGATCTGTGACGAGACCGGTGGAATGGTGGCTTCCTATACTTACGACGGGGTGCATCTGAAGGCACAGTATATTCCTATCTGGCTGGATTTCCTGAAAGAGCATGCGGTGGAGTGATTTTCCTCTTGACTGTAGAACGGTGAAAAGCTATCATGTAACTAATAGGGTCACATAGGTGTGGGCAGATAGAGGTCTATCTGCCCGAATTTATGCGACGAAAAATAGTTACATGTTCACATGTCTATGACACAGGAGGAAAAAAATGAGCGAGAAGACTACACTCGGCGAAAACGGCATTTACGATGCCAGATCCTTGGGCGTGCCCAAGATGCTTCTGTTGGGACTTCAGCACATGTTCGCAATGTTTGGTGCCACTATTCTGGTACCCATGCTGACAGGTCTGGATGTTTCCACAACACTGTTATTTGCAGGTCTGGGAACTTTACTGTTCCATCTGCTGACCAAGAGAAAGGTACCCGCATTCCTGGGTTCTTCCTTTGCATTCTTAGGCGGTTATGCCGCGATTGCCCCTATGGCAGACGGAGCGGACAATTCCGCACTGCTTCCTTATGCCTGCTTCGGCGTGGCCTGCTCAGGTCTGCTGTATCTGGTATTATCCCTGTTAATCAAGATCTTCGGTACCGGCAAGGTAATGCGTTTCTTCCCGCCCATCGTAACCGGCCCCATCATCATTGCCATCGGTCTGACCCTGTCCCAGTCCGCTATCAACAACTGTTCCGCAGACTGGCTGATCGCAGTGGTTGCTATCGCACTGGTAGTGATCTGCAATATCTGGGGTAAGGGAATGGTGAAGATCGTTCCTATTATCATCGGTGTTATCGGTTCTTATGTGGTGGCAGCCATCCTTGGCCGTGTGGATTTCACACCGGTAGCGGAAGCTGCATGGATCGGACTTCCCATTCACTGGAATGAGACCGCCTTCTGGGCACTGTCCGACGGCAACACTTCCCTGCTGATCACTTCCGTGATCACCATCATGCCTATCGCACTGGCTACCATGGTAGAGCATATCGGAGATATCTCCGCTATTTCTTCCACCGTCGGTGTGAACTATATCAAGGATCCCGGACTGCACCGCACTCTGTTAGGTGATGGTCTGGCTACCATTATCGCGTCCCTGTTCGGTGCTCCTGCGAATACCACTTACGGTGAGAACACCGGTGTACTGTCTCTGACCAAGGTATTTGATCCCAGAGTTATCCGTATTGCAGCAGGCTTTGCTGTACTGTTCTCCTTCTCCCCGAAGGTAGCAGCATTGATCGGTTGTATGCCTACCGCTACCTGCGGTGGTGTATCCCTGGTACTGTATGGTATGATCTCCGCAGTCGGTGTTCGTAATATCGTTGAGACTCAGGTAGATTTCACCAAGAGTCGTAACGTTATCATCGCCGCTCTGATTCTGGTACTGTCCATCGGTATCAACTATAGTGCAGCAGGTGCTATCGCATTCCACATCGGTGAGATCACCATCAGCCTGTCCGGACTGGCAGTCGGCGCGCTGACCGGTATTATCCTGAACGCTATCCTGCCCGGCAAGGACTACAAGTTCGATGAGGATAAGCCCGACGATACCGGCGTATGCTTCGCAGTCAAGGGTGAAGAGAACTAAGGTATTTTTTGCTGACAACAGCATAAATTGAACAAAGAAAGTAAGAGGGAGTATTCATGGCAGGAACATAGAGCTGTGGATGCTCTCTTTTTCATAGGGGATCAGGAGAAAACATGAAGATCATAGATATGCATTGCGACACCATATCCGAACTGGCGGACCGGGGCGGGGAACTTTGGAAAAACAGCGGCCATCTGGATCTTAAGCGGATGCAGGAGAGCGGATATCTGTTGCAGAATTTCGCCCTGTTTGTAGATATCGGAAAGTGCACACCGACACCCTGGGAGCGGGTGTGTGCTCTATATGAGGTCTATCGGACGGAGCTGGAGAAAAACAAGAACCGGATTGTCCCGGTACTGTGCTATGAAGACATTTTGAAAAATGAAGCCTGTGGGAAACTGTCGGCACTTTTGACGGTGGAAGAAGGGGCGGTCTGCGGCGGAAGTCTGGAGAGGCTACGGGAACTGTATGACATGGGGGTGCGGATGCTGACGTTAACCTGGAATTATCGGAATGAACTGGGGTGGCCAGCCACGCGTCGGTGTCTGGGGCAGAGCAGGGGCAACGTAGATGGGAGACTGACGGAGAAATCTGTTCAGGAGAAAATACCGGGAACCGGGAGGAGCAGCTGTGCGGGGGAAAATCCGACAACGGCGATAGAGACGGAGAAAGGTGAGACTGGGATACGTGGATCCGATGGCAGGGATGCGGCGTGTGGTCTGACGGAAACCGGCCGCGATTTTGTCACAGAGATGGAGCGTCTCGGAATGATCCCGGACGTCTCCCATCTGTCGGATGCCGGCTTTGACGATGTATGGGAATGTACGAAGAAGCCCTTCGTGGCAAGCCATTCCAACGCAAGGGCTGTATGTCCGTCCCTCCGGAATCTGACGGATGACCGGGTCCGCAGACTGGCGGAGCGGGGCGGCTGTATGGGACTGAACTATTATGATAAATTTCTGGTGGATGGCGGAAGCAAAGATCCAGAGGTGCTGTGGGAAGCACTGATACGGCAGGCAAGACATATCACTGATGTCGGCGGTACGGAAATACTGGGTCTGGGCAGTGACTTCGACGGCATCCCCACAAATCCGGCTCTTCCCGGTGCGGAGGCAATGCCGGTATTGTGGGACAGACTAAAAACAGCCGGCTTTACGGAAAACCAGCTGGATGGGATTTTCTGGGGAAATGTGATGCGGGTATATCGGGATGCTTTGTGAATTGTACGTGAAAAAGGAGCCCACGCATGGGCTCCCCTGGCTGTGTACCTCGCAAGCAACACAGCGCAGCCACTTATAGTTTATGTGAGTACGGATGATTCTATTCCTACATTTCGATTATCTTCGCAATCACCTGATCCAGCACTTCAAAATAGTTCTCGAAAGTTTTGCGGCAGCATCCGGGATCGTCGATCACGATACCTTCGGCCCGGAGCCCGGTCAGGGCAAAGCCCATGGCCATGCGGTGATCATCGTAGGTCGCTACGGTGCAGGGGTGCGGCATGCCGGGATAGATAGTGATGCTGTCCTGTGTCTCTTCGCAGTGGATGCCCATGCGGGTCAGTTCCGTGCAGATGGCATGGATACGGTCACTTTCCTGGAAACGGATGTGACCGATGCCTGTAATACAGGTGGGACTGTCAGCAAAAGGCGCAATAGCTGCCAGAGTGATGGCCTGATCGGAGCAGGAAGACATGTCCACGGTGATGCCATGGAAGGCAGGAACCTGCGTTCCGGTATCCGTCTGCCCTGCGGGAGGCAGCAGGAGTACCCCATTTTCCGTCTCCTGTGCGGAACAGCCCATTTTTTCTAAAATATGTAAGAATTCCACATCTCCCTGCAGACTTTCAAAGTGCACATGCTCCACACATACGGGAATACCCAGTAACGGTGTCATTGCATAAAAATAGCAGGCGGCGGAGACGTCCGGTTCGATCTGATAATCCAGTGCACGATACTTTTGACCGGTGCAGATACGGAACTGATCTGCGGCGGGACGCTCCACGCAGACACCGAACTGCTCCATCATCTTCTGTGTCATTTCGATATACGCCATCCCATGGGTACCCTCTACCTGAATCATAAAATCTTCCGAAGACAAAGTCGAAGCAATCAGCAGCGCACTCAGAAACTGACTGCTGTGCCCGATATCGATGGAGATATGATCCTGTCCGAACCCATGAGCGGTCAGCGTAAAAGGAAAATGCCCATCTTCTCCTTCACAGCGGACCTCACACCCCAATTCTGCCAGAGAGGACAGAAGCGGATCCATGGGGCGCCTCTTCATCTGCTCCGAAGAATCCATGTGAAAAACACCTTCCGAGACACCTAACGTAGCTGTCAGAAAACGCGCTGCCGTTCCTGCACTTCCCACATTTAACGTAGTCTCTTCACAGGGAAGCTTTCCTCCCAGTCCTTCTACCGTGACGATATAACTCTCCTCATCCACCGTCGTCTCAAATCCCAGATCCTGCACACACTTAAGAAAATGTCTCGAATCATCCGAGAACAACACTCCACGCAGCGTGGACTTCCCCTCCGCCAGCATCGCCAGAAGGAGACTGCGGTTCGTGATACTCTTAGAACCCGGTACCCGGACTGAGAGAGGTTCAGTCGTTTTTTTGATATCACTATATATAGTAGGAACGCGGTAAATGTTATTTGCCATGGATTGGTGTTTCCTTCCTGATTAATGAATAACCCAGTAGTCACGACAGCAAGTAAGAATAAGCAGGCCGTAAGCAGACGTCGGTACCATAGCGTCCTAAGGGACGCATTGCGGTCGTACTGTGACCGCTTATGTACCGCTACGCTCTGCGACATGAGCGCATCGTACTAAAGTACGAGCGTGCCGCGTTTCTTACTTGCTGTTGGGACTACGGATTAATTACCTAAATCATACCATTTTCCGTTCCACGGCACAACTCTCAAAAATTTTAAAAAATAATGGTTGACATTCCTAGCGGAATAGTATAGTATAAAATCATAACATCCCTATCAGATAAGTAGGAAATAGAAAACGAACACAATTTTCAAGTATAAGGAGGATTTCATTATGAGTAAGATTTACACATCCGCAACCCAGCTGATCGGACATACACCCCTTTTAAAAGTAAACAATTACTTGAAAGACCAGAACATTGAAGGTGTAGAACTTCTGGCAAAGCTGGAGTATTTCAATCCCGCAGGAAGCGTTAAGGACAGAATCGCACTGGCAATGATCGAGGATGCTGAGAAGAAGGGCATCTTAAAGGAAGGCTCCACCATCATCGAGCCCACCTCCGGCAACACCGGTATCGGTCTGGCAAGTGTAGCTGCTGCCAAGGGCTACCGGACCATTTTAACCCTTCCCGAGACCATGAGCGTGGAACGTCGTAACCTCCTGAAAGCTTATGGCGCAGAACTGGTACTGACCGAAGGTGCCAAAGGCATGAAGGGTGCCATTGCCAAGGCAGAAGAGCTGGAGAAGTCCATCCCGGGAGCCGTGATCCTCGGACAGTTCGATAACCCCGCGAACCCCGCCGCACATGCAGCTACCACCGGTCCCGAGATCTGGGAAGACACTGATGGAAAGGTTGATATCTTCGTAGCAGGTGTAGGTACCGGCGGAACCGTGACCGGCATTGGTACTTATTTAAAATCCAAGAACCCCAATGTGAAGGTCGTAGCAGTAGAACCTGCGGATTCTCCCGTACTTTCCGGCGGACAGCCCGGACCCCACAAGCTGCAGGGTATCGGTGCCGGATTTGTTCCTTCCGTTCTGAATACCGGCATTTATGATGAGATCTTTACCGTTACTACCGATCAGGCATTTACCACCGGCCGCCTCATCGCTCATAAGGAAGGTATCCTCGTGGGAATCACCTCCGGCGCAGCTCTGTACGCAGCAGCACAGATCGCAAAACGTCCTGAAAATGCAGGCAAAACAGTCGTAGCGCTGCTTCCCGATTCTGGTGACAGATACTTGTCCACCCCGATGTTTGCAGAAGCCTAAGGCATTTCCTAAGAACTTTACAGACTTGCATTCTTGTGTTAGAATGTATGGCATGGTACTAGGAATTCAAGGAATTCGCGCTTTTCTCCCCTTAAAAGCACGAACCTGGAATGGAGGAACTTATGGAACCGATCATTCAGATCAAGAATGTAACAAAAACTTTTATAGGTAAGGATAATCAGGTAGAGGCCCTGAAGGGCATCAGCCTGGATATCAACAAGGGAGATATCTATGGCATCATCGGTATGAGTGGTGCCGGAAAGTCTACCCTGGTGCGTTGCCTGAACTACCTGGAGAAGCCCACCACCGGAACTGTTGTGGTAGAGGATCAGGATCTTTCGACCTTGACAGAGGCGGAACTCCGCAAGGTGCGGACGGGCATCGCTATGATCTTTCAGCATTTTAACCTGCTCATGCAGCGCAGTGTCCTCGACAATGTGTGCTTCCCCATGGAGATCGTGGGTGTGAAAAAACAGGCAGCCAGAAAGCGTGCCATGGAGCTGCTTGAGATCGTAGGACTGAAGGAAAAGGCAGACGCTTATCCTTCCCAGCTCTCCGGTGGACAGAAGCAGCGTGTGGCTATCGCAAGAGCATTGGCCAACACTCCGAAGATCCTGCTGTGTGACGAGGCCACCAGTGCACTGGATCCCACCACGACCAAGGAGATCCTGAAATTATTACAGGATATCAACAAACAGTACGGTATCACCATCGTGATCATCACTCATGAGATGGCTGTGGTACAGGAGATCTGTTCCCATGTAGCCATCATCGATGCCGGAGAACTGGCAGAGCATGGTACTGTGGAGGAGGTATTCTCCAGACCCCAGTCCGCAGCTGCAAGAAAGCTGGTGTTCATGGTGGATCCCAAGGCAAAGGAAATGTCCGGCAAACGCTGCATCCGCATTGTTTTCACCGAGAATTCTTCTTTCGAGCCTGTGATCGCCAATATGGTGCTGGAGTGCAAGGCTCCCGTTAATATCCTGTTAGCGGATACCAAGGACATTGGCGGTATCGCCCATGGACAGATGATCCTGCAGCTGCCGGAGGATGAAATGGCAGCGAACAAGATGATCCATTATTTACAGGAGAGAAAACTGGAAGTGGAGGAGCTGAAAGACTATGTGGGATAACGCAACGATTATGATGCTGGTGGAAGGCACCTTTGTTACTTTGTATATGACCCTTGTTTCCACATTTATGGGGTATGTACTCGGACTTCCTATGGGAATTGCCCTGGTGATCACTGCACCGAAGGGACTGCGTCCGAACAAGATCATTTATAAGATTCTGGATGTGATAGTCAACATTGTGCGAAGCATTCCGTTTTTGATTTTGTTGATCATGATCATCCCTTTGACCCGTATCATTGTAGGAAAGAGCTACGGTCCGACGGCTACCATCGTTCCTCTGACTCTGGCAGCGGCACCGTTCATTGCCAGAATGGTGGAATCTTCTCTGTTGGAGGTAGATCACGGAGTAATTGAAGCAGCACAGAGCATGGGAGCTAACCTGTGGACGATCATCTGGAAGGTTATGCTGGCAGAATCCAGAACCTCATTGCTTGTGAATGCGACCATTGCACTGGGAACAATCTTAGGCTACTCCGCTATGGCAGGTGCCGTAGGTGGAGGCGGACTCGGTGATATTGCGATCCGATACGGTTATTATCGTTACCAGACCGATATTATGCTGGTGACAGTAGTATTGTTGGTACTGTTGGTACAGCTGCTGCAATATATCGGAATGACGATTTCCAAGAAATTGGATAAGAGAACCCGTTAGGGAAAACGAAAAGATTGAGGCAGATGTAAGGTATCTGATTCAATAGACTAAAATTTTTTACCAAAAGATTTAGGAGGAGAAGTATTATGAAAAAGAAAGTAATCGCTTTGATTGCAGTTGCAGCATTGTCCGTGAGCGCACTGACCGGCTGCGGAAGCAATGAAACAGCTGCGCAGACCAGCGAGGCAGCTGCAACAACAGCTAACCAGGAAACCGCTGCCCAGACTACCGAGGCAACAGAAAGCAAGGAAGTAGCTGACACTGATACCACTATCAAGGTAGCTGCAAGTGCAGTACCTCATGCAGAGATCCTGGAGGCAGCAAAGCCTCTGTTAGCGGAGCAGGGTTATACTCTGGAGATTCAGATTTTTGATGACTATGTACAGCCTAATTTAGTAGTAGAGTCCGGTGATTTCGATGCAAACTACTTCCAGCATATTCCTTATCTGGAGAGCTTCAACGAGGAGAAAGGTACCCATCTGGTAAATGCCGGCGGTATCCATTACGAGCCCTTCGGACTGTATCCCGGAACTGAGACCAGCTTAGACAACATTGACAATGCAACTATCGCAGTACCCAACGATACCACCAATGAGGCACGTGCTCTGTTACTGTTACAGGATAACGGTTACATCACCCTGAAGGATGGTGTGGGTCTGACTGCTACTACCAAGGATATCGTAGAGAACCCTCACAACATCACCTTCGTAGAGCTGGAAGCAGCACAGGTTCCCAGAACCCTTCCAGAGGTATCCTTCGGTGTCCTGAACGGCAACTATGCTATGGAAGCAGGCCTGACTGTTGCAGACGATGCTCTGCTGTATGAGAGCGATGATTCCGAAGCAGCCGCTACTTATGTAAATGTAATCGCTGTTAAGGAAGGCAACGAGAATCTGCCTAAGATCAAGGCACTGGTAGATACCCTGAAGTCCGATGAGATCAAGCAGTTCATCAACGACAATTATAACGGTGGCGTTATCCCTTACAAGTAAGGTGAAGTGCCAGTAAAGTAATGCGAAAATCCGGAGAGCATTCCGAGGAATGGGAGGAGATTTTTCCGAACAGCATTCGAGTGGATGCTCTCCAGATTTTTCTGTTGTTTCCACAAATCCTATATGAACTATAGGAAAAAGAAAAATAAAGAAAAAATAAGGTAGAATCTGTGGAAACCATAGAAAGATCGGAGCAGTTTTGAACTGCTTTGGAATAAGCAGGCTGATATTAAAAGTGAAACAGAGCAGGAAGATGCTCGGAAATGAGGATAGGATGAAAATTTCAACCAAAGGAAGATATGCAGTACGTGTCATGCTGGATCTGGCATTGAACAACAACGGAGAGTGTATCAAGGTAAAAGAAATTGCTGCCAGACAGGGGATTTCCGAAAAGTATCTGGAGCAGATCATTGCTGTTTTGAACAAGGCAGGTTATGTAAAAAGCGTCCGTGGTGCCCAGGGCGGTTATCGTATTGCCAAGGATCCGGCAGATTTTACCGTAGGAATGATCTTACGACTGACGGAAGGCTCACTGGCCCCGGTGGCATGTCTGGAGGAAGGCGCTGACATCTGCGAACGATGTGATACCTGTGAGACTCTGGAGGTATGGCAGGAATTGTATGATGCAGTGAACAAGGTAGTGGACGGAGTCACCATTGCGGATCTGGTGGAACGACGGAACAAGCGCCTGGAGAATCTGGATTACTCCATATAAAGATAGGAATAATAGAAGACAATAACGCAGCCCGACAGGAGATCCTGCCGGGCTGTTTTTTGGGTTTGCAAAGAATGAAAGGGGGTCATTCCTGCAGAAAATGTTAACCGGGGGAATGAATGGTTAACAACTCAAGTATATCGAGAGAACTGCCCATTGTCAACGAATGCCGTATGTCGGTTGACAAACTTTCATCGACAAATATCGCGTAATTCGGATTTTTCATACATATAGTTATAAAAACTACATAAAACAGCATAAAACACCACGAAATGAAATATAATAACAAAAACTCATTGCTTTTTACTCCACAACGTGGTAAGCTAAACTCTGCAAACAAGTAGAAAGGTGTATGCGAGAATGAGCGAAGCATTTCATATTATATCAGACGGTTCCTGTGATCTTCCCATGGAGCTGACCAAAGAAAAAGACATTACGGTAGTTCCTTTTTATGTATCTTTTGAAGAGGGGAAATACCAGAAGGAAATGATAGAGATCGGTGTCCGTGAGTTCTATCAGGAAATGGTGGATCACCCGGATGTATATCCGAAGTCTTCCATGCCTTCCGTGCAGGATTATGTAGATGCATTTCTTCCTTTTGTCAAGGCGGGAATTCCCATCATCTGCATCTGTATCACAACCAAGTTCAGCGGCTCCATGCAGTCTGCTCTGAATGCAAAAGCGATCCTGGAAGAGGAATATCCCAATGTACAGATTTATGTCTGCGACTCTACTGTGAATACCGTATTGCAGGGCATCTATGTATTGGAAGCGGTACGCCTTAGAGATGCGGGGAAGAGTTACCAGGAGAGTATCGACCGCCTGAATGAGATCAAGAGCTCCGGCAGAATCTTTTTCACCGTAGGAAATATGGAATATTTAAAGCACGGCGGACGTATCGGCAAAGTAGCCAGCGTGGCCGGCAGCCTGCTTGGCATCAAGCCCATCATTACCTTAAAAGAGGGAGAAATCTTCCCCTCCGGTATCGGCAGAAGCCGTCGCAAGACGGTAGATAAAAATATCGATCTGCTGTTAGCATATTTTGCAGAGGAAAAGGCAGATATTGCCAATTACAACGTCTGCGTGGGATATGGCTACGATTATGAAGAAGCCGTAGAGTTCCGCGACAGACTGGCAGGCAGACTGAAAGAAAAGGGATACGACATCGACACCATTCCCATCTTCCAGATCGGTGCCACCATTGGCGTACACACCGGACCTTATCCGTTGGGAATCGGTGTCGTGAAGAGAGCTATTTAAAATTTATTTCACCCTGGCAGGCATTTAATAATTCCTGCACATTTTCAAAAGCATAGTCCGGCAGATATTGGGTATTCGGCTCCCCCTCTGGAGTCAGAATATCCTTTTTTTGTGCCTCGCCGGTGAAGAGAACACAGGTGTCCACACCACCGTTGATGCCGCAGGCAATATCGGTGTACAGACGATCGCCAACCACCAGAGTCTCCTCGGGAGTGAAGCCGGAGACTTCAAGGCAAAGCTTTACGACCTCTTTGCTGGGCTTGCCCAGATAGATGGGCTGTTTGTCTGTGGTGGCGGTGATCATGTCGCAGATGGCACCGCAATCGGGGATAAAGCCGAAGTCGATGGGGCAGCGCAAATCCGGGTTGGTGCCGTAGAAAGGAACATCCTGGGTGAATAAAACCTTGCAGACTTCGGTAAGTTTTGCATAATTTAATTCACTGTCATAGGCAACGACCACGCAGTCAATGCCGTCCTCGCAGACCTCGGTTACCAAGAGGCCATTCTTTCGCAGTTCCGCCACAAAAGAAGCGGTTCCCAGCACGAAGATTTTCTTGTCTGCATAATTCTCCTTCAAAAAACGCAGCGTCATATAGCCGGAGGTGATGAAATGATCCTCCGTGCTGTCCAGGTGAAATGCATCGTGGAATTTTTTCACATAGTCCAGTCCGCTTTTTGTGGAATTGTTGGTAATGTAATAAGCCCTGCCGCCGATGGCCTGAATGTAGCGGAGAAGATCCGCACTTCCCGCATACAAGGTATCGCCTACGGCAATGGTGCCGTCGATATCGAACAGGAAAAGCTTTTTATCTTTCAGACGAGCCAGCTTTGCGGCATCGCTGTAAATGTGCTTCGGGTCAAAAGTATCCATAATTATCCTCATTTCTAAGCATCAAACGCTCAGGTTCATGTTAGCAACGAATATCCCCACTGTCAAGGAAAAGACGGCTTCTGGAGGGAAACGTGAGTGGAATTGCGGAGGCATTTATGGTATGATGGGCATAGGCATGAGCTGTGTTGCCTGTGGCTCTTATGGAATTCGACAGATTGCATACAAGATTGCGCAAGGGACATGGGAAATAGGATGAAGTGATTTAACGACTACAATTAAAAAGGACAACATTACGGTTATGGACGAAAAGAAAGATAAAGGTTTACAGGGAAATGAGAAAATAGAGGAGGCAATTCTGGCATTACAGCAGGAGCCGACAGAAGAACTTCTGGCGCATGCTCTGACGGTGGTGCGCAGACGTATGCGGGAGCAGGGACAGCTTATCGTGGCGGTGGAACCGCCCTCAGCAGATGTGCAGGAAGCGGTGACACAGGCCGCCGGAACTGCCATGCGCCTGCAGGCGGTGCAGACCTCCGATGGGAAAAAATGGTGGTCGGCCTTCACCGGATTTGAGGAAGAATTAAAGGGAAGCGGCAGCGTAATGTCCACTTTTCTCACGGATATGGAGCAGCTGTTCCGCATGACGTTGACTGCCGATGGTATCGAGGGTGTGATCCTGAATCCCTGGAACCGGACGTTGATGCTGGACAAGCGGTTCCTGCATATTATTCTCGGAGAATAGCAAAAGAGGGAGAAGCGGAGCATGACAGAGAGCTATGAACTGCCCGTGCTTTTTACGGACGATGAATGCAAGGCTTATGCCGCATGGGGCATGAAAAAAGAAAAAGTACTGATGCCGTTTGCCCTGATCACTATACTGATCTATATGGTAGCAACCGTGCTGGTAGTGATGAAGGTCTGGGGTGTGCGGGAGAGTGACCATCTGCTGTTCCAGATGCTGTTGTGGGGTGACTGGATTCCGGAACTGACGGGAGCGCTGGCGGTTTTCATGACGATCCTGTTACTGGGACCGTTGAACTTTATACTGGATAAATTATGGAAAAAACCGGCAGAGCCCATGTGGCTGTGTGTAGTACCGGAGGGTGGGACTGTGAAGGTCACTGCCGTGAGAGGTCTGGAAGGTAATCCTCGTACACCGGCAGAGACCTATCCACTGACGGAACTGGAAACCTTTTTAAACCCGGCGGACAACACGATCTGCTATCAGAAGAAATGGTATCGGATCGGGGAAAATACCATAGAAAATATTTATCCGCCAGAAAAACAGCATCCATGGATGGATCACCCGGAAAATAAAGCCAGCGGCATCATCGATGTACAGAGACTTATGGAGATCCTGAAAGGGTACGAAGCGTCTCTGAAGGCTGCCCGGAAGGAATGTGAATGGATGGAAAAGCACGGCGGATAGAACGAATAGATGACAGAAAAGCGGATAAAAATTATGACCGGGATAAGATGGCATAAGACAAATCAGGAAATAGGCAGACAAAATGATAACAATCAGAAAATTTGAAGCAAAAGATGTAGCAAGAATGGCAGAAATCTGGAATCAGGTGGTAGAGGATGGCGTGGCATTTCCTCAGGAGGAAGGACTGACAGGGGCAGAAGCCGCAGAATTTTTTGCCGCACAGACGGTAAGTGCTGTGGCAGAGTAGGGCATATCGCCAATGCCAGCTATGCAGTGGACAGAGCCTGCCGGGGAGAGCATATCGGCGAACTGCTGGTAAAAGACTGTCTGGAGCAGGCAAAAGCAAACGGTTACCGCGTATTGCAGTTCAATGCGGTGGTGGCTTCCAATATCCATGCGTTCCATCTATACCAGAGACTGGGATTCGTGGATCTGGGCGTTATTCCGGGAGGCTTCCTCAATAAGGACGGTGTCTACGAGGATATCCATGTGATGTACCATAATCTGGTAGAAGATTAAAAAGATGTGACTTCCGGTGATAAATTATTTAGATTGCAGATGGTGTCCTGAAAATGGGACAAAAAATATAGATAATAACAGTAGGACTGACAGGAAAGGGAAAATATGAAACTGATTTCATGGAATGTGAACGGGCTGAGAGCCTGCGTGCAGAAGGGATTCCTGGATTTCTTTCAGGAAACGGATGCAGATATTTTCTGCTTGCAGGAGACAAAATTGCAGGAGGGACAGATCGCACTGGATCTGCCCGGATATCATCAGTATTGGAATTACGCAGAGAAAAAGGGCTATTCCGGCACTGCAATTTTTACAAAGGAAGAGCCCATACAGGTGACTTACGGCATCGGCGTGGAGGAACACGACCATGAGGGCCGGGTGATCACTGCAGAGTATTCGGAGTTCTATTTTGTGACAGTCTATGTACCGAACGCCCAGAGAGAGCTGACGAGACTGGAATACCGCATGCAGTGGGAAGCGGATTTCCTGGCGTATCTTAAGAAGCTGGAAGAGAAAAAGCCGGTGATCTATGCGGGAGACCTGAACGTGGCGCATCAGGAAATCGACCTGAAAAATGCGAAGACCAACCGTGGCAATGCGGGCTTCACTGATGAAGAGAGAGCCTGCTTTTCGAAGGTACTGGAGAACGGATTTATCGATACGTTCCGCTATTTTTATCCGGACCTGACCGGGGTGTATTCCTGGTGGTCTTATATGTTCCAGGCGAGAGCAAAAAATGCCGGATGGAGAATTGATTATTTCGTGGTATCGGAGTGTCTGAAAGACCGGCTGGCGGATGCGAAGATCCACACGGAAATTTTGGGATCGGATCATTGTCCCATTGAACTGGATCTGAAATAAACGGACAGCATAACGGAGGAGACTTATGAGCTTACGTTTCTGTTTTGGCCCTTCCGGGTCAGGCAAAAGCCACAGAATCTATGAAGAGATCATGCAGCGGGCGGCAGAGGAACCGGGCAGGAATTTCCTGATCATTGTGCCGGATCAGTTCACCATGCAGACCCAGAAGGATCTGGTCATACGCAGTGACCGGGATGGCATCCTGAATATCGATGTCCTGAGCTTCGGCCGACTCAGCCACCGCATTCTGGAGGAAGTGGGGACCAAAGAGATGCCGGTACTGGATGACACCGGCAAAAGCCTGGTGCTGCAAAAAGTGGCGGCGGATCTGAAGGAACAGCTTCCGGCCATGGGAAGTCTCCTGCACAAGCAGGGCTATATCCATGAGGTGAAAAGTGCGATCTCCGAGTTCATGCAATACGGTATCAGCACACAGGATATGGACAAGCTGATCACCAGTGCTCAGAAGCGTGGCGCGCTGGCCATGAAACTGAAAGACTTAAAGACTCTGTACCGGGGCTTTCAGGATTATATCAGGGATCATTTTATCACCACCGAGGAGACACTGGATGTACTGCGCAGATCCCTGTCCAAATCAAAGATCTTAAAGGGCAGTGTAGTGGTGTTTGACGGCTTTACGGGATTTACTCCCATACAGAACCGGCTGATCCAGGAACTGATGCGCGTGTGCGCAGAGACCATCGTTACCGTGACCATTGGAGTGGGAGAGGATCCGTATAAAATGGATGGTGAACAGAAGCTGTTCCATCTGAGCAAGAAGACGGTGGCGGATCTGGAAAAGCTGGCAGCGGAGGCAGAGGTAGAGCGGGGAGAGGATCTCTTTGTCAAGGGGGGGGCCAATCGCTTCGCCAAGGCACCGGCATTACACTATCTGGAACAGAATCTGTTCCGGTATCAGTATGAACCGTATGCGGGAGAACAGCAAGAGATCCATATGTTTGAAGCCCTTTCCCCCAGAGAGGAAGTCCATCAGACAGCGCTGTACATCCGGCACCTGATCAGAGAGCAGGGGATGACCTACCGGGACATTGCCGTGGTCATCGGAGATCTGGAAGGATACGCTTCCTATGTGGAAACAGAATTCGGACAGCTGGAGATCCCATGTTTCCTGGACCGTACCAGAGGGATCGTGCTGAATCCCATGATCGAATATATCAAGAGCGCATTGCAGCTGTATATTAAGGATTTTTCCTATGATACGGTGTTTCATTTTCTGCGCAGCGGCATGGCGGATATTTCCAGAGAAGAGATTGATGAGCTGGAAAACTATGTGATCCGCACCGGGGCGAGAGGCTATCGGACCTATAGCCGTCTGTTTACCCGCAGAACGGAAGAACTGCAGGGAAATGCGGAGGGGAGCGAACAGGCGGAAGAGAAGACCATGGAGCGTCTGAACCGTATCCGGCAACAGTTCATGGATGCGGTGGAGATTCTGCACATGGGAAGCTGGGAAAAGGCAGGAGACTATGTCAGCCATCTGTACGATTTCCTGGAACAGAATCAGGTGCAGCAAAAGCTTTTGAACTATCAGCAGCAGTTTGAAAAAGAGGGAGACTTATCCAGAGCCAGAGAGTATGCACAGATTTACCGGCTGGTCATGGATCTGCTGGATCAGGTCTATGAACTGTTGGGAGAGGAAGAAATCTCCAGACAGGAATTTGCGGATATTTTAGAGGCCGGTTTCGGCGAGATCACTGTCGGTACGATCCCTCAGAACGTGGATCGTATCGTGGTGGGCGATATGGAGCGAACCCGTCTGAAACAGGTGAAGGTATTGTTTTTCCTGGGAGTCAATGACGGAAATATTCCGAAAAATGCTTCCAAGGGCGGGATCATTTCGGATATGGATCGGGAATTCCTGATTGAATCCGGGACAGAGATGGCACCCAGCCCGAGACAGCAGATGTATATCCAGAGATTATATCTGTATCTGAATATGACCAAGCCCTCAGAACAGCTGTATCTGTCCTATGCCAAGGTAAACAGTGAAGGAAAGGGCATAAGACCTTCCTACCTGATCGATACGGTGCGGAAGCTGTTCCCGGCAATGTGCGTGGAGTATCCCCAGAACCGCAGCCGCCTGGAACAGATCGAGGGCAGACAGGAAGGTGCCAGATATCTGGCGGAGGAACTGCGGGAATATGTGGAAGGAACCCTGCCGGAAGAAGAGAGGCAGGACTTCTATCTCATGTACCGTGCCTACGAGGCGGATGCGGCGGGCAGAGACTTGCTGACCCGGGCGGCATTTCGCAGATACAGGGAGAGCGGTCTGTCCCGGATCGTGGCCAGAGCATTGTACGGACAGCAGCTGGAAAACAGTGTCAGCCGTCTGGAAACTTATGCTGCCTGTGCCTGCAGACACTTTTTGCAATATGGTCTTTCCCTGCAGGAACGGGAAGAATTCGGCTTCGAGTCTTCGGATATGGGTACGGTATATCATGCAGTACTGGAAAACTTTGCAGGAAAACTTGCAGAATCCAACCTGACATGGTGGGATTTTACGGAGGATTTTGCAGCCAAAGCCGTCAAAGAATCCGTGGAAGCCTATGCGGCAACCTACGGGGAGACGGTATTATACAGTTCTGCGCGGAATGAATATGCCATTACCCGCATGAGCAGGATCCTGACCCGTACAGTGCTGACCTTGCAGAAACATTTGAAACAGGGCAGTTTCCAGCCAGATGATTATGAACTTTCTTTCCGGTTTGCGGAGGATCTGGACAGCATTCATGTGGATCTGTCTGAGGACGAGAAGATGCATTTGCAGGGACGGATCGATCGTATCGATGTGTCGGAAGATGCAGAGCATGTCTACGTCAAGGTCATTGATTATAAGTCCGGCAACCGGAAATTTGATCTGGCGGCATTGTATTACGGTCTGCAGTTGCAGCTGGTGGTATATATGAATGCAGCCATGGAGATGGAGAGCCGAAAGCATCCGGACAAGGAGATCGTTCCGGCGGCACTTCTGTATTATCACATCGATGATCCCACCATAGAGACACCGGTGGAGCTCACGGATGAGCAGATCAATGAACAGATCCTTGCAAAGCTTCGTATGAACGGTGTAGTAAACAGTGATCCTGAGGTCGTGGAGCGGCTGGACCGCTATATGCAGGATAAGTCTGTGGTAATTCCGGTGGAGAAGAAAAAGGATGGAAGCTTCAGTGCCAGATCCGGTGTCTTAAGCCGGGAGGAGATGCAGCTGATATCTTCTTATGTAGATGCCAAGATCCGCAGCATCGGGCGGGAGATCCTGGACGGAAAAATAGCAGCCAATCCCTATGAGAAAGGCAATGAAGAGGCTTGTACTTATTGCGCCTATAAAAAGGTCTGCGGTTTCGATGGCAGTATTCCGGGCTATGAGAAGAGACAGCTGGAAGATCTGGATAAGCAGGCGCTGATGCAGCGGATGCAGAAGACCGTGGAAGCTTAGGGCAAAGGGTGCCCGGCGGGAGTGTGTGCCTGACAGGAAGCTCGAAGAGAAAGCACCCGCTGCCCGGAGGAACAGGACGGCAACAGGAGAAAAGAAACAGGAACAGAGGTAGCGTATGGGAATGAATTTTACCCCGGAACAGCAAAAGGTAATCGAACTGCATAACAGCAACATTCTGGTATCGGCGGCCGCGGGAAGCGGTAAGACGGCGGTACTGGTAGAGCGTATCATCCGTATGATCTGTGAGGGGGAGCATCCGGCGGACATTGACCGCCTGTTGATCGTGACTTTCACCAATGCGGCGGCTGCGGAGATGCGGGAGCGTATCGCAGCCGGGATCGCCGCCAGACTGGAAGCGGATCCGGGGAACGACCATATCCAGAAGCAGTCAGCCCTGTTACACAATGCCCAGATCACCACGATCGACAGCTTCAGCCTGTTCCTGATCCGGAATCATTTTAATGAGATCGGTCTGGATCCGGATTTCCGTGTGGCAGACGAGGGTGAGATCAAGCTGTTGCAGCAGGAGGTGCTGGGACAGCTGCTGGAGGATGCCTATGCGGGGAAATTTGTTCCGGATGATGTTCCGACGTCCCGGGAAAACCGTGACAGCGGAGCGATGATACCGGAGGAAGCGTCAGGGAATGATTTTGCGGAAGAGGTTCCGGGAAAACGTGACAGCGAGGACCCATCCCGGGAGGCACGGGAACGTTTCCACGCCTGTGTGGAATATTTCTGCCCCGGCGGCAGAGAGCGCGTGCTGGAACAGCATATCCTGAACCTGTCCCGCTATGCCGGAAGTTTTCCCTGGCCCGCAGAATGGCTGGAAGAGCGTAAAAACGATTATGCGGCGGGAGATCTGGATGCCCTGCTGCACAGTGATTACGGACAATATCTGGCAGAGCGTGTGAGCCGTGTCCTGCAAGGGTGTCTGGAAAAACTGGTGGAAGTGAAAAAGCTGTGTGAGCTGCCGGACGGTCCATATATGTATGGAGAACTGACAGAAGCGGAGAGCGAACAGCTGGAACGCCTGGCGGCCTGCAAGGATTTGAAGGAACAGGCAGCAAAGGTTCCAGCAGTGACTTTCGGCCGTCTTTCTTCCAAGAAGGATGAGAGCGTGGATCCCGCCAAACGGGAGCTGGCGAAATCCATCCGTAATAGCGTAAAAGACACGCTGGCGGATCTGACGGAACAATATTTCAAGACACCGTTAGAGTTGGTGGTGGAACAGGGAAAAGCCTGCAGAGAGCCGCTCCGGATGCTGCTTAACCTGGTGCTGGAATTCGACAGAAGGCTTCTTGCGGCCAAACAGGAGCGACATCTGATTGACTTTTCCGACATGGAGCACTATGCGTTACAGATTCTGCTAAAACGGGAAAAAGTGGAAGAGACCGGCGATGCAGGGACGGACAGCACCGGTGATACAGGAATGGATAGCACCGGTGTGAAATATGATATTGTGCCAAGTGACGTGGCATTGGAGTATCGCCAGTATTTTCAGGAGATCCTCATTGACGAATACCAGGACAGTAATCTGGTACAGGAATATCTGTTAAGTGCCATCTCCGGGGAAGTGGAGGGACATTATAACCGCTTCATGGTAGGTGATGTGAAGCAGAGTATTTATAAATTCCGTCTGGCCAGACCGGAACTTTTCCTGGAAAAATACGACACCTATCAGGAGAGTGGGGATCTGTGCCGGATCGACCTGGCGAAGAACTTCCGAAGCCGTGTGCAGGTGGTGGATGCGGTAAACGATGTGTTTTCCCGCATCATGAGCCAGGAGATCGGCGGCATTGCCTATGATGATAAGGCAGCATTGTATCCCGGGGCCACATATCCCGCCACAGAGGATCCTGCATACGGCAGTGAACTATTACTGATCCGTAAGCCGGAGAAGGGGGATGGTGCGGAAGGCGGCAGCGGAGAACAGCGTCCCGACGGGGCAAGAGGTCCCGTGGACTATGACAACGTAAGACAGCTGGAAGCACTGGCTATTGCGGCACGTATCAAGCAGCTGAAGGGCAGTCTGAAAGTCATGGAGAAGGCTACGGGAGAATTGCGCCCGGTGCGGTACTCGGATATGGTGATTTTGCTTCGTACCACCAGTGGCTGGGATGAGGAATTCAAGAAAGTACTGGAACAGCAGGGAATCCCTGTCTACATTACATCCAAGACCGGATATTTCGGGGCCCTGGAAGTACAGGAACTGCTGCAGTTTTTACGAGTGCTGGACAACCCGAGACAGGATATTCCGCTGTTCGGCGTGATGCAGTCGATCTTCGGAGGCTTTACCCAGGAAGAGATTGCCCGGATCCGCAGCGGAAGCAAAGGGCATTCCCGGAAGAGAATGACACTGTATGAGGCATTGAAAGAAGTGGCGCAGAGGGGACGGATGGCGGAAGCGGGAGAAGAGGCATCAGCGGGCGAAAGCGCCGGGGAAGAAACCGCTGGGGCCGGACAGTACTGGCAGCGCGCATTGGAAGCTGCAACAGTACCGGAGGACATGGAAGCGGAGACAGAACTTTCCCAAAAGGCAGATACTTTCTTACAACGTATTGATCATTACCGTGATCTGACTCCCTTCACCTCCATCCGCGACCTGCTGCAGCGGATCCTGGACGATTACGATTATCTGAACTATGTGACGGCACTTCCTGCTGGCAGCAAGCGCCGGGCCAACGTGGAGATGCTGCTGACGAAGGCTTCTGCTTTTGAGAAGACCAGTTATTTTGGACTGTTCCATTTCATCCGTTATATGGAACAGTTGGAAAAATACGATGTGGATTACGGTGAGGCGGATACCCTGGACGAAAATGCCGATGTGGTGCGGATCATGAGCATCCACAAGAGTAAAGGTCTGGAATTCCCCGTGGTATTTGTCTCCGGGCTGTCGAAGCGTTTCAACATGCAGGATGCGAACCAGTCCCTGATCGTGGATATGGATCTGGGCGTAGCGGTGGACTATGTGGATTCCGGCCGCCGCATTAAAAATAAGACCCTCCGCCGGGCCGTTCTGTCAGCGAAAATGAAGGAGGACAATCTGGCGGAGGAACTGCGTGTGCTTTACGTGGCACTGACCCGTGCCAGAGAAAAACTGATCCTGACAGCGGTGTTGGATAAGGCGGAGGAAAAATGGGAGCTGTCCCGGATGACAGGACAGGAGAAGCTGACCTATCTGGATTTCTGTGAGGCGGGGAGCTATATGGATTTTCTGCTGCCGATCCTGCCTAAGACAGGAATTGCAGTAACAACGCTGGGAACAGAAGACCTGGCAGCAGAGGAGATCAGGGAACAACTGCGCATGGGAGACCGCAGGGAACTGTTGCAGCGTGTGACGGACGGCAAGACTCCTTTGCCTGGGGACCCGGAGGAGAACGAACGAAAGCTTGCGAAACTGCGGGAGCGATTTGCCTATGCCTATCCGTATCCCGGCCTGCAGAAGCTCTATACCAAGGTCACGGTATCGGAACTGAAGATTGCTGCCATGGCGGAGAAGGATGAAGCGGCATTTCATACCTTCGAAGAAAAAGAAGTGGTGCCTTATATCCCGGCTTTCCGCAGAGAACAGGAAAAGGTCAGCGGAGCCGTCCGCGGTAACGCGTTCCACCGGACCATGGAACTGTTGGACTTTTCTTATCTGTTTATGGAATCCGGACTATTTGTCGGATGCCCTGGGACTTATGAGGAATACCGTCAGGGCCTGGATACGGACCGGTTACAGGAACGTCTGAAGGAATTCCTGCAGCGGGAGACAGCTTCCCTACGACTGACAGAAGAGTATGCGCAGGCCGTAAGCCTTCCCAAAATCCGGCATTTTCTGGAACAGGAGCTGGCCTACCGCATGTGGAGAGCTTTCGAACAGGGCCTTTTGTACAGAGAGCAGCCCTTCGTGCTGGGCATTGATGCGAAGCGCCTGGATCAGGACCTTCCTGAAGGGGAAAAGGTTCTCATTCAGGGTATCATCGATGTCTTCTTTATAGAAAACGGAGAGATCGTCCTGCTGGACTACAAGACCGATGTGATCGATTCCCTGCAAGCCCTCTGGAACCGCTACAGCGTCCAGATCCAATACTATGAGGAGGCACTGACGAAGCTGATGCAGCTGCCCGTGAAGGAGAGGATCCTGTATTCCTTCTATCTGGAAAAATACGAGTAAAAAAGCCGGAGTAAATGGAGGTTTCATATGAGTCAATATTTTGATTTATCAATAAGAAGGATTGAGATAAAGAAACCAAAAAGAGACTTGAAACCTGTTATTAAATTACAGGATGAAGTTAATAAGACTTTGCTGCATGATGAATATTATTATCCTACAGATGAAAGAACTATACAGGAATGTTTGGATGGTGATTATATCTTATTAGGCGTAGATAATGATGTCGGGGTCAAAAGCCCCCGACTTTGATGCCTACGGATTGTTCCGTGCTACGCACTCC
>OJRQ01000032.1_pt1 | contig 165016 bp, 144 predicted proteins | sample 1599271 | NCBI WGS metagenome assembly OJRQ01 (sample SAMN03922533, study PRJEB24848) | human gut metagenome | isolation source: stool sample | host: Homo sapiens | place: Germany | collected 2010-05 | reverse complement strand
GTGGGAGAGGCGGGTGGGTCCCGAAACCTCACGGGGGCGCCACCACCCAAAAGCGCCTTTCTTTGGGGCTCCACCCCGTTTCTTTGGGCAAGACCAAAGAAATGGGGTGGAATCGCAGCACAACGTAAAGATAACCGCCAACAAAACGGCGAGTTCCTCCAACCCACCCCCCAGGGAGAGCAGCGACTTCAGCCCGAGCGATGCCGCAGCACAGCAGAGAGCAGGCCGCGGGCGGAAATTTCTTCTGCCTCCAATATCTCACCCGAGACCAGAGAACGCAGGGCAGCACTGGTAACAGGCCCTATCGAGACGCATACGGCGCCGCTGACGTCGCCTCCTGCGGCAAAGTAATCCCGCACGCCCTGCGCGCTTGAAAACAGCAGGTAATCCGCGCCCGAGCGGCGGCACAGCCGCGTCTCAACGGTATACAGCGCCGTCTCGCTCAGCCGGAAACTCGCAGAGAGCGCCTCGGGCAGCTCCCGCCCGGCAAGGGCGGAGCGGAAGAGATGCACCCGCTCGCCAGGCCGCCCGGCAGCCAGCAGCGCGTCGGCAAGACCCGCGCTCGTGTGCAGCTCTGGGCAGAGGTCTGGCAGGAGCCCGTGTTCTCTCAGCGCCGCGCCGGTCGCCGGGCCGATGACCGCAAAGCGGCAGCGGCTCAGCCGCCGCAAGTCAAAGCCGCGCTCCGACAGCAGCCGGAAAAAGGCACCTACCCCGTTTGCGCTCGTCAGCACTATCCAGCCGCCTTCTTCCAAATCCTCCGGCAGCTCAGCCGCCAGCGGAACTACACGGGAGCACGTCGCGGAGAATACCCGCGCACCCTCGGCTTCAAAGAGCGCGCGTAGCTTTTCCTGCATGACGGGCGTACCCGTGAGCCCCACGCGCAGGCCGGAAAGCGGCAGCCCAGGCCCGCCGAGCCTCACCGCCGCCACCTCGCCGATGATAATGACCGCAGGGGCCTCGACCTGAGCGGCGCGCCCGGCTATGTCCTCCAGCGTCCCGCGCACATCGGCAGGGTGCGGCGAGTTACCGCCGGAGAGCACTGCGGCGGGCGTCTCCGGAGGCAGCCCCGCCGCGATGAGACGGCGTGTGAGCTCAGGCAGCGCGCCGAGGCCCATGAGGAACACCAGCGTCCCGCCCGCCCGGGCCAGGGCGTCGAGATCCTCAGGCAGTGTGTCGCCAGCAGCGGCGCTGTGCGCCGTGACTACGTGGAAGCTCCGGCTCAGGCCCCGGTGCGTCAGAGGTATGCCGGCGAGCTCAGGTATGGCTATTGCCGAGGAAATGCCCGGTACAGCCACGCAAACCACACCAGCGGCGGCGAGCGCGAGCATTTCCTCCCCGCCGCGCCCGAAGACAAAGGGGTCCCCGCCCTTGAGCCGCACGACTACGTCGCCACCGCTCGCCTTTTCGATAAGCAGGGCGTTTATCTCGGCCTGCGGCGCGCTGTGCCGCCCTGAGCGCTTGCCCATGTAGACGCGCTCGGCCTCGGGCGGGGCGAGGTCAAGGATGGCGGGGTCAATGAGGTCGTCATAGACGACGCAGGAACAGGCGCGCAGGAGCTTCGCGGCCCTGAGCGTCAGCAGCTCCGGCCCGCCGCAGCCAGCCCCCACGAGGTAGACGCGCCCGCTCATGCCCGCGCCTCCAGCGCCGCATCGAGCTCGGCCGCGTCGAGGGGCCGGCCCAGCTCCAGGCAGAGCCCGAAGAGCTCGCGCAGGAGCGCAGAGCGCCGCCGCTGCTCTGGCACGCGGGCCTTCAGCGGCGCGCGCAGGGAGCCGAGGAAGGCGAGAATGTCCTCGAAACCTTCCGGCAGAGCCTCGTCCAGCCTGTCCCGCGCCCAGGCGGCGGCGCTGGGGCTGCATCCGGCCGTGGTCACGCCCGCGGAGAGCGCGCCGCGCCTGAGCAGGGCGGGGAAGACGAAGCCGCACTCAGACAGCTCGTCCACGACGTTCACAGGTATGCCGCGCTCCCGGCAGGCTGAGGCGACGGCGCTGTTGACGTCCCGGTCGTCCGTTGCGGCTATGGCCAGGAAGACGCCGTCGAGGTCGCGCGGCTCAAAGGCGCCCCGGCGCAGCTCGACGCCGGGCAGGGCCTGGAGCTCCGGACAAAACTCCGGCGCGACGGCACGCAGCTCGGCCCCATAGGGCAGAAGCTTTTCGGCCTTGTGCAGCGCGAGCCGCCCGCCGCCGACAATGAGCGCCCGGCGGCCCTGAAGCTCCACGAAAAGCGGGAAATAGGCCATTCAAAACGCCTCCTGTGCAAAGTAATACTGCGGCCCGTCGGGCGTGTCAACGCGCCTGAGCCGCACGCCGAACACCTCGTCAACGGCGCCGCTTTCGAACACCTCGTCCGGGCTGCCCAGCATGCGGAGCCGGCCGTCCTGCATAATGGCGAGCCTGTCTGCCCGCCTGAGCGCCAGCGCGAGGTCGTGCGTCACCATGGCCACGGCACGGCCGTCGCCGGCAAGGCTGCGGGCCGTGTCCATCACGCCGAACTGGTGGCGGATGTCGAGAAAGGCCGTCGGCTCGTCCATGAACACCGTCTCCGCGCCCTGGGCGAGGACCATGGCCAGATAGGCGCGTTGGCGCTGCCCGCCCGAGAGCTCCGGCAGGGGTCGGTCCGCCAGCTCCAGCGCGTCGGCGCGGCGGAGCGCCGCGTCAACGATGTCATAGTCCTCGCGCCGGTAATGCCGCGGATAGGAGAGGTAGGGAAAGCGCCCATGCAGCGCCATGCGCCGGACGCTTATGCTCGGCACGGGACGGTCCTGGGGCATGTATGCCGCCCTCTGCGCTATCTCACGGGCGCTGAGCTCCTCAACGGGCCTGCCGTCGAACAGCACCTGCCCGCCCATGCGCTGCGCCATGCCGAGGACGGCGCGCAGCAGCGTGCTCTTGCCGCAGCCGTTCGGCCCGGCGATGGCCGTGACCTGCCCGGGAGGGAAAGCGATGCTTATCCCGTGCAGTACCTCGAATGTGCCGTAGCCCGCGCGCAGCTCCTTAAGCTCAATCATGGCTTCGCCCCTTCCTTTGCCTGAACAGCAGCCAGATAAAGAACGGCCCGCCAAAGAGGGAGAGAAGTATGCCCACGGGCAGCTCATAGGGCGTGAAAAGCATCCTGGCCGCGAGGTCGCAGAGCGTGAGCAGCGAGGCCCCGCCCAGCGCCGAGGCGGGCAGGAGAAAGCGGCTCTCGTCCCCTGCGAAGCGGCGCATGATGTGCGGCACGATGAGGCCGACAAAGCCGATGAGCCCGGCAAAGCTCACCGCCGCCCCGGCCAGCGCCGCCGCCAGCGCCAGCAATATGACGCGCATCCGCCCAGTTTTAACTCCCAGGCTGTGCGCCGTTTCCTGGCCGAGCATGAGCACGTCCAGTTCGTTCGTCAGGGTGAAAAGCAGCGCCAGCGCGCAGAGCGCCACCCAGAAGGCGGGCGTTATGCGCTGCATCGTGAGGTTTGCGAGGCTGCCGATCCGGAAGTCGGAATAGCCGTTCAGCGCCTCGGGCCGGAAGGTGACGATGGCGTCTATGCCGGCAGAGAGGATGCCGGAGACGGCTACGCCGGCCAGCACCAGGGTTATCCTGGAGGCGCCCGTGCGCTCGGCGATGAGCAGCACCAGCAGCACGCTGAACAGCGCCCCCGCGAAGGCCGCGAGCGGCACCAGGGTATAGGCGGAGGGGGCGAGAGCGCAGCAGAGCGCTGCCGCCAGCCCGGCCCCGGCGTTGACGCCGATGACGTTCGGCGCAGCCAGGGGGTTCGAGAGCACGCCCTGGATGACCGCTCCCGAAACGGCGAGCGCCGCGCCGGCTATGAGGCATCCACAGGTGCGCGGCAGGCGGGAATAGAGCGCGATGCGCTCCGCCGCCGTGGCGGCCTCGCCGGAAAAGAGCGCGCGCAAAAGGTCCGGAAGCGGCACATTCACAGGCCCGAGCGCAAGGCTCATGCAGCAGGCGGCAAGACAGACCGCTGCCAGCGCCGCAAACAGCCGCGCCGGCCTAGTCCGCATCCGGATAGAGGATGTCTGCAAGTTTTTCATAGGCCTCCCCCCAGCGGGCGTTGGGCTTGAGGTTGTAGAGCTCGTGCTCAAGCGTATAGAAACGCCCCTCGCGCACGGCCCGCAGCTCCGACCACGCCGGGTTTTGCAGCAGAGTTTGCTCCAGCGTCTCCATGGCGTCCGTAGGGTCAGAACCCTGGAGCACGGCGAAGATGTAGTCCGGCTCGGCGGCAATGATGGCTTCAAGGCTCAAATCCTCCAGCAGGCTCTCTTCGCTGTCCGCGATATTTACGCAGCCAAGGTCAGCCAGCATTTCGCCCAGCACGAAATCCCGGCTGCCTTTGACCTTGCAGCTCACGCCCGTGGCGCGGATGCAGAGCACCGTAGGCGCCTCGCCGGTCTGCCGCGCGATGGCCGCGTCTGCCTGAGCGCGCACGGCAGAGCCGTTGAGCTCGTAGTTCTCCTCGCAGCCGGTCAGCGTGGTGCAGATGCCGAGCATGTTGAGATAGTCGTCGAGCGTCTGCACGTCAAAGTATGCGACGCACAGCCCCGCCGCCTCAAAGGTGTCCAGGAGCTCAAGGTTTGCGGCGGTGTTGCAGCTGGCAAGGATCAGATCGGGCTCCGAGGCGATGAGCGCCTCAAGGCCCGGCTCCTTGACTGCGCCGAGGTTTGTGACGTCTGCGCCCAGGCCGAGGTCGAAGGAGGTCCAGGCGTCGTCCGCCGCGGCTACGAGCGAGTCGCGGCCTCCGGCGATGCACCACACGTCGGCAAAGCTGCCTATCATTGCCGCGACGCGCTCGGGATGGGCAGGAGCCGTGACTTCGCGGCCCAGGTCGTCGGTAAAGACGTAAGTTTCCGTGCCGTCTGCCTGCGGCGACGTCCCTGCCGCGCCGCAGGCGGCAAGGGAGAGCAGCACGCAGGCCGCAAGCAGGGTTGAGATGAGCTTTTTCATGTGATTCACACCCATGGATAAAAAATGCGGGGCTGGAAAGCTATCAAACCAGCCCCGCGCGTTTTTGCGTGGATTCAGCAGCTCGCGCCGCCCTTGGATTTGGCGGCAACGGCGAGGATGGCCTCCTTGCGGGAGAGCACGTCGTCGCTTTTGAGCTGGCGTATGAACTCGTCCACACCCACGCGGTCTATGGTGCGGCCGAAGCGCTCGCCGGTCTTGCCCAGCTCGCGGTAGAGGAGGATGGCCTTTTCGATGAGCTTCATGACCTCGTCCTCGGAGTAGACTCCGCCGATGTTGGTGCCGAGCCTCTGTGTCTTGCCCCAGATGCCGCCGATGACCACGGCGTAACCGCGCTCTTTTTCGGAGAAGCTGTGCATCGGGCAGGCAGCGATGCACTTGCCGCAGTTCGTGCACTTTTCCGTATCGACGACTATCTTGCCGGCTGCGCCCCTTGAGACACAGTGGACAGGACAGCGCTCGATGACGCCGCACTTGACGCAGCTGCGGCACTTGATGAGGTCCTGCTCGGGCACGCACTGACCGTAGACGCCGAAGTCGTTGAGGCCGGGCTTGACGCAGTTGTTGGGGCAGCCGCCGACGGCGATCTTGAACTTGTGCGGCAGCGTGACCGTGTGCCAGCCTACGAAGAACTCGTCATATATCCGCTTGGCGAAGGCCTGGGTATCGAACAGGCCGTGTACGCAGACGGTGCCTTTGCAGGCGACGATGGGCCTGACGATGGAGCCCGTGCCGCCGGTGACAAGGCCCGCGGCCTCCACCTCGGCGCAAAGCGGCTCCAGGTTCTCGTAGGGGATGCCCTGTATTTCTATCGTCAGCCGGACAGTGAGTGCAACTCGTCCATCGCCGTACTTGCGCGCGACGTCGGTCACCATCTGCATCTGCTCGTTTGTAAAAACTCCGTTCGGCGCGACGATGCGGGCAATAAAGTGCTCCCCGTCGTTAGTGAGGATAAGCCCGCGGCCCTTCAGGGCCTTTTTTTCGGCATCGGTGATTTTCAGCAAATCCATCGCCTCCTGTACATTATCTTGGGTTATAAAACAACGTAACGCCTTTCAGTGCGCTGCGTCAAGGGTGAATTTCGACGCGCGCGGCGTTAATTTTCCGTCAAACGCGCTCAAGCCTGTAAATGTCCGTTCTGCGTGCGGACATGAGCGGCAGCTGACGGCGTATGCTGTCCACGTAGGCCCTGTCCAGCTCGACCATGAGCGTCGTCTCCTCCGCGCCTGCACGGGCTATGACGTCGCCCCAGGGCGAGACGGCGATGGAGTTGGCGTAGGAGACATAGCTGCCCTGCTCGTCTCTCGCGGGGGCGCAGCCGAGGGTGTAGACCTGGCTCTCGACGGCGCGGGAGCGGAACATGACCTCCCAGTGCGCAGGACCCGTGGTCATGTTGAAGCTAGCCGGGCAGAACACCGCCCAGGCCCCGTCCTGGGACATGATGCGCGCAAGCTCCGGAAAGCGCATGTCGAAGCAGACACACAGGCCGAAGCGCCCAAATTCCGTGTCAAAGACGCAGATCTCGTCCCCGGCGGTGAAGGTGTCGGACTCCCTGAATCTCTGACCGCCCTCGACGTCAATGTCGAAGAGGTGGCTCTTGCGGCAGCGCGCGGCCTGCCTGCCCTCGCGGTCGAAGACGAAGGAGCTGTTGTATATCCTGCCTCCGTCGCTCTCCGGGATGGTGCCGCCGATGAGCCAGACGCGGTTTTCGCGCGCTGCGCGGGAGAGCATTTGCCAAGCGGGACCGCCGGCGGGCTCCTGGTTCTCAATAAAGGCGCGGTTGCGGTATTCGCAGCAGAACATCTCCGGCAGGACGCAGAGCTCGGCCCCATTTTCGGCGGCCTCGCGTATGAGGCGTGCCGCGCGGTCGAGGTTTTCCTGCTTTTCGGGGACGCTGCGCATCTGGATGAGCGCGGCTTTCATGTCGCTTACCTCCTTCAGAGCTTGTCGATGTAGCGGCAGGCGGCGACCGCGGCGGCGGCGCCGTCGCCCACGGCGGTGGTGAGCTGGCGGACGGTCTTGGCGCGGCAGTCGCCCGCGGCGAAGAGACCCGGCGCGCCGGCGCCGCAGTCCTCTCCGGCGGCGAACCAGCCGGCGGCGTCAAGCTCTGCCATGCCGGCAAAGGGCGCGTTCCCCGGCTCGTAGCCGACGGCGACGAAAAGCCCGTCCACCCGCAGCGTTTCCCGCTCTCCGCCGTCCACGGGCTCGATGACGATGCCCGTGAGCTCGCCCTCGCCCTCAAGGGCGACGACGCGGCTGGACATGCGCAGCTTCACGTTGGACCGCGCGAGCGCAGCGTGGACGTTGGCGGCCTCCGCGCGGAACTCGTCGCGTCTGTGGATTATGTAAACCTCAGAGCAGCCGTTGGCGAGCAGCAGCGCGTCCTGGAGCGCGGCGTCGCCTCCGCCGGCGACCGCCACGGGCCTGCCCTTGTAGAAGGCCCCGTCGCAGACCGCGCAGTAGCAGACGCCGTTTCCAGCGAGCTCCTCCTCGCGCGCGACTCCGAGCCTGCGGTGCTGAGCGCCGGTGGCGAGGATGACGGCCTTTGCGGCATAGTCGCCGTCGGGCGTGACGACGGTGTAACCGGCCCCCTCGCGCCTGAGCCCGGTGACCTCGGCGAGTTCGGCCTCCGCGCCCATGTCCAGCGCCTGGGAGAACATCCTGTCCGCCAGCTCTGCGCCGGAGACGGAGGGTATGCCGGGGAAATTGTCCACCATGGGCGACCAGGCTATTTGCCCGCCGAAGCCGTTTTTTTCCAGTACGAGCACGGACTTCTCAGCCCGACGCCCATAAATCGCCGCCGCGAGCCCTGCGGGACCGCCTCCGACGATGACGATGTCATAAGTACCAAGCATAGTAATCGCTCCCATAAGAGTTGTTTGTCGTTTATAATGATATCACACAATTTGCTGTAAAATCCACCCCATTTCTCTGGACAGCGCCAAAGAAATGGGGTGGGAGGGCCGCCCGGCGGGCAGCATTTTGATTTATTCAAGCTCGAAGGCGCCTGTGTAGAGCTGGTAGTACTGGCCCTTTTGCTCCAGCAGCTGCTCGTGCGTGCCGCGCTCTATTATGCGGCCGTGCTCAAGGACTATTATCACGTCAGAGTTCTTGACGGTCGAGAGCCGGTGGGCTATGACGAACACCGTCCGTCCCTGCATGAGCGCATCCATGCCTCGCTGGACAATGGCCTCGGTGCGGGTGTCGATGGAGCTTGTCGCCTCGTCGAGTATCATGACGGGCGGGTCGGCCACGGCGGCGCGGGCGATGGAGAGCAGCTGGCGCTGGCCCTGGGAGAGGTTCGCTCCGTCCCCGGTCAGCAGGGTGTTGTAGCCCTCCGGCAGGCGGGTGATGAAATCGTCAGCGCCCGCGAGCTTCGCCGCGGCGACGCACTCTTCGTCCGTAGCATCCAGGCGGCCGTAGCGGATGTTCTCCATGACCGTGCCCGTGAAAAGATTCGTATCCTGCAGGACGATGCCCAGCGCGCGGCGCAGGTCGCTTTTGCGTATCTTCGTGATGTTTATGCCGTCATAGCGTATTTTGCCGTCCGCAATGTCGTAGAAGCGGTTGAGCAGGTTCGTGATGGTGGTCTTGCCCGCGCCCGTAGCGCCGACGAAGGCGACCTTCTGCCCGGGCTTGGCGTAGAGCGAGACGTCGTGCAGGACGGGCTTGCCCTCCTCGTACTCAAAGTCCACGTTGAACATGCGCACGTCGCCGCGCAGGGGGACGTAGGTGACGGTGCCGTCGGCGCGGTGCGGGTGCTTCCAGGCCCAGAGGCCGGTGCGCTCTGCGCTCTCGACATACTCGCCGTTTTCCTCGCGCGCGTTCACGAGGGTGACATAGCCCTCATCCGCCTCGGGTTCTTCGTCCAACAGGGCAAAGATGCGCTTCGTGCCTGCGATGCCCATGACGACGGAGTTTACCTGATGCGATACCTGGCCGATGTTGCCGGCGAAGGATTTGGTCATGTTCAGGAACGGCACGACGATGCTGATGCTGAAGGCCAGGCCGGAAATGCTCACATTCGGCACGCCGCCGATGAGGAAGAGCCCGCCCGCGACGGCCACTATGACGTAGAGTACGTTGCCGATGTTGTTCAGGATGGGGCCGAGGGTGTTGGCGTATTTGTTGGCCTTCTCGCTCTCGCGGAAGAGCTCCTCGTTCAGGCGGTCGAAGTCCGCCTGGCTCTCCTCCTCGTGGCAGAAGACCTTGACGACCTTCATTCCGCTCATCATCTCCTCCGCGAAGCCCTCGACCTTGCCGAGCGCCGTCTGCTGGCGGAAGAAGAAGCTGGCGGACTTGCCGCCTATGCGTCCCGTCAGGAAGAGCATGAGGATGACGCCCGCGAGCACCACCAGGGTGAGCCAGAGGCTGTAGTAGAGCATGATGCAGAACACTGTCGTGACCATGATGGTCGAGGACAGCAGCTGCGGGAAGCTCTGGGACACCATCTGGCGCAGGGTGTCGATGTCGTTGGTGTAGTGGCTCATGATATCGCCGTGGCTGTTGGCGTCGAAATACTTGATGGGCAGGCCCTGCATCTTGTCGAACATACGGCAGCGCAGCTTTTTGAGCGTGCCCTGGGTGATGATGGCCATGAGCTGGTTGAAAGCCAGGCCCGCTATGAGCGAAACGCCGTAGAGGCTCGCAAGGATAGCCACAAAACGGAGTATCGGCCCCTTGGCCGCGGACCAGTCGCCGGACTGCCAGCTCTGTTCTATGACCGCGATGATGTTCTGCATGAAGATGGAGGGCAGGGAGCTCACCACGGCGTTCACGACGATGCAGACGAGGGTGAGCGGCAGCATGACAGGATAGAACTCGCGTATGGTACGCAGCAGGCGGCGCACGACGGCGCCGGAATTCTGGTTGTTTTTCATTCTTCCGCACCTGCCTTGTTCTGCGAGGTGTATATCTCGCGGTAGACCTCGTTTGCGGCCATTAGCTCGGCGTGGGTGCCGACGGCCATTATGCGGCCGCCGTCCATGACGACGATGCGGTCCGCGTCCTCGACTGAGGCCGTGCGCTGGGCGATGATGATCTTTGTCGTCTCGGGCATGAACTCGCGCAGGGCTTTGCGGATGCAGGCGTCGGTCTTGGTGTCCACGGCGGAGGTCGAGTCATCGAAGATGAGGACCTTCGGCTTCTTGAGCAGCGCGCGGGCGATGCACAGGCGCTGCTTCTGACCGCCGGAGACGTTCGTGCCGCCCTGCTCGATGTAGGTGTCGTAGCCGTCGGGGAACTGGCTGATGAAGTCGTCAGCCTGGGCGAGCCGGCAGACGTGGACCATCTCCTCGTCTGTGGCCTCCTTGTTGCCCCAGCGGAGGTTGTCCTTGATCGTGCCGGAGAAGAGCTGGTTTTTCTGGAGCACGACGGCCACCTGGCTGCGCAGTGTCTCAATGTCGTACTCGCGCACGTCGCGCCCGCCGACCTTCACGCTGCCCTCGGTGACGTCGTAGAGCCGGGAGATGAGGTTCACGAGCGTGGATTTGGCCGAGCCCGTGCCGCCTATGATGCCAATCGTCTCGCCGGACTTTATGTGCAGGTCGATGCCCGAGAGCGCCATGCGCTCCGCTTTCTCGGAGTAACGGAAGCTCACGCCGTCAAAATCCACGGAGCCGTCCGCAACCTCGAAAACGGGGTTTTCGGGGTTCGTCAGCGTGCTCTTCTCAGAGAGGACCTCGATTATGCGCTTGGTGCTCTCGCCCGCCATGGTGATCATGACGAAGACCATGGAGAGCATCATGAGGCTCATGAGCATCATGAAGCTGTAGGTCAGCAGGGCGGAGAGCTGGCCGACGTCCAGGTCGAGGCCCATGGAGGAGATTATCGTGTAGGAGCCGAAGGAGAGGGTGAAGACCATGACCGAGTAGATGCAGAACTGCATGAGCGGACCATTGAGCGCGAGGATACGCTCTGCGCGCGTGAAGTCGGCGCAGACGTCCTCGGCGGCGCGGCCGAATTTCTCAGACTCGTAGTCCTCCCGGACGAAGGACTTGACGACGCGCATGGCCTTGACGTTTTCCTGTATGGACTCGTTGAGCTTGTCGTATTTCTTGAACACGCGGCGGAAGAGGGGGATGGTCTTGGCGATTACGAGCGCAAGCCCGAGGCCGAGCACAGGCAGGACAAAGAGGAATATCCAGGCCATGCGCCCGCCCATGACAAAGGCCATGATGAAGGCGAAGACCAGCATCAGCGGAGAGCGTATCGCCGTGCGGATGACCATCATGTAGGCGAACTGTACGTTCGTGACGTCCGTCGTCATACGGGTGACGAGGGAGGAGGTCAGGAAGTGATCTATGTTCTCAAAGGAGTAGCCCTGCACGGCGTGGAAGATGTCGTGCCGGAGGTTTTTGCCCAGACCGCAGGAGGCCGTGGAGCAGGTCAGGCCGGCGAGGGAGCCGAAGAGCAGCGAGAGCGCCGCCATGAGCACCAGCAGGCCGCCGATACGTAGTATTTCATCAATGCTGCACCCGGCCTTTATCTCATTCACCAGCCGGGCGGTGATAAAGGGGATGATGCACTCCATGACGACCTCAAGGGAGACGAGTATGGGCGTCAGTATGGAGACGCCCCGGTATTCACGGAGGCTTTTTTGCAGCAGCTTTACCATTTACATTCCTCACTTCGATTAAAAGCGAGCATGACCTGCCGCAAAGCTTTGCTTGCGGCAAGTATGCTCACTGTAAGACAGGATATTGAGTTTTAGAACGGCAGGCCCTTCATGCCGGTCAGCTTTGCCATGTTTCCTGAGGAGGCCGAATCGACCTTGCGCAGCGCCTCGTTCACAGCGGCGATGATGAGGTCCTGGAGCATCTCCACGTCCTCGGGGTCAACCGCCTCGGGGTCTATCGTGAGGCCGGTGAGCTCGTGCTTGCCGCTGACGACGGCCTTGACGACGCCGCCGCCCGCAGTCGCCTCGAAGCTTGAGGCTTCGAGTTCCTCCTGCATTTTGCGCAGCTCCTCCTGCATTTTCTGAGCCTGCTTCATCATGTTCATCTGGTTCATGCCGCCCATGCCGCCGTAGCCGCCGCGGAATCCGCCTTTTGCCATATCCTTTTCCAACCTTTCAGATGAATTTTACCTGTTTGAACCTCCTGAGCTCTTCAAGGCTGCGGGAGGCAAGACGCCCGGCGCCGTCCTCTGCGCCCGTAACGAGCTCTACAGGGCCGCCGTAGAGCTGCTCGGCGGTGTTCCTGAAAAGCGAGAGCGTCTCTGGGTCGCCCAGCTGGTTTTCAGCGAAGGTATTCATAAACGTTATGCGCAGCAGGTTGCCTTTGAATTCACCGGTGACCTGCAAGGGGTCGGAGAGCAGACGGTAGGTGCCTATGCGCAGGCGGCCGTCGAGCGCCGCGACCAGGGCCTGCCAGGTCGCCCTGCCCGGGGCCTGACCCGGCTCCGGGGCGTTGTCCGGCCTGTCCGGGAGCGCGTGCTCCGGCTCCGGCTCGAAGTAGCGGCCCACCGGCTCGGGCGTCGGCTCAGCTTCGTCACGGATGTAGCCGTCACCCTCGGACTCGGTAATTGGCGCGGGCGCCGGCTCCGGGTCAGGTTCGGGGATCGGTTCAGGTATTGAAATGGGCTTCGGCTCGAACACGGACGCAGGTTCCGGGGCGGGTATGGGCTCGGGCTCCCGCTCAGGAACGGGTTCGGGCTGTCGCTCCGGTTCAGGTTCAGGGTCAGGTTCGAGCGAAGGGGCGCGAGGAGGCGGGGCGCCGTGCTCCAGACGTGAGACGCGCGCGTCCAGCTCCGGCAGATCCGCGGCAATGCCAGGGTCGCAGAGTGTGACGAGGCAGATCTCCACCGCAGTCCGCGGGGAGGGATTGTCCCTGAGCGAAGAGAGCGCCTCCTGGGCGCGCCGCATGTTCCGCAGCAGCTCCGCGCGGGTGAAACTGCGGGCGAAGGCACGCAGGGTCTTGTCGTCGTAGGCGCCGGAGAGCAGGGCGCGCCCGCCCTTGGGCGCAAGGTCCAGCAGCAGCACGTCACGCATGAGGGCGCACAGGTCCGAGAGCAGGGAGGCGGGGTCCTTGCCGTCCCTCCAGAGGGAGGCGAAGATGTCGAGCGCCGCGCCCGCATCGCGTTTTCCGATGGCTGAGAGCAGGGAGGCGACGCGGCGGTTTCCTGCGAGGCCCGTGGCCTCCAGTACCGTGGCCTCGTCGATGACGGGCGAGTTGGAGCACTGGTCGAGCAGGGATATCGCGTCGCGCATGCCGCCGTCGGCGAGCCGCGCGAGCAGCTCGGAAGCCTCGTGTGTGAGCTTGAAGCCCTCCTGAGCGGCGATATAGTCGAGATGTTTGGAGATGACCTCCGTGTCCAGGCGGCGGAAACTGTAGCGCTGGCAGCGGGAGAGTATCGTGGCGGGCACCTTGCGCAGCTCGGTGGTGGCGAGGATGAACATGAGGTGCTCCGGGGGTTCTTCGAGGATCTTGAGCAGGGCGTTGAAGGCGGCGATGCTCAGCATGTGGACCTCGTCCACGATGTAGACGCGCTTTTTGACGCTGGCGGGGGAGAAGATGGCCTCGTCGCGCAGGGCGCGGATGTTGTCCACGCCGTTGTTGGAGGCGGCGTCGATCTCTACGACGTCCATGACAGAGCCGTCGTCAATGCCGCGGCAGGCGGCGCACTGGCAGCAGGGGTTGCCGTTCACGGGGTGCTCGCAGTTGACGGCCTTGGCGAGTATTTTGGCGCAGCTGGTCTTGCCCGTGCCGCGCGTACCTATGAAGAGGTAGGCGTGCGAGAGCCTGCCGGAGGCGACCTGGGCCTTCAGCGTCTCGGTGACCTGTTCCTGCCCGCAGACCTCGTCGAAGGTGCGGGAGCGGTATTTGCGGTAAAGAGCCTGGTAGATAGGGCCCCACACCTTTCACATAGTAATAAATTTACGGCGCTTTGCAAGACTGCACACCCTTGATCGAACATACGACACGCCCGTTACCCAAGCAGCCAGCTCGGCCCCGGCACGCCCACGGCACACGGACTGACCCGCTTAATGCTGCTCGGTTCCCCGCCTGACATGGTTCACAGGGGTCCGTTGCGCGGGACCGGGGCTTCAACGCCGCTTACCTGGGGCAGACGGCACATCGTATATCCTCTCGTGGGAATCCATCCCTGCTATAGCGGATTGCAGGTTACAGGGCACCGCTGGCTCCCCGACTGGTGCAGCCTTGCAAAGGGCCGCGGGAGTATTCTACTACAAAAACTTATTTTAATCAATATTGATTTTTACTCTTTACAAATTCGCAAAATGTGCTATAATGTTCAAGCACTTGGGCCTGTAGCTCAGCTGGGAGAGCAGGCGGGCCAGTTCCAGCAACTTTAAGCAGCTCACGCGGTTGCCATCGCATTCGCATAACAGAATACCAATTAATGGGCCCATAGCTCAGCTGGGAGAGCAGGCGGGCCAGTTCCAGCGAATTTGCGCAGCTCACGCGGCTGCCATCGCGTTTGCATAACAAAATACCAATATTTGGGCCTGTAGCTCAGCTGGGAGAGCGTTCGGTTCGCATCCGAGAGGTCGAGAGTTCGAGTCTCTTCAGGTCCACCAAATGGCGAGAAAGTCTTAAAAATGATGACTTTCTCGCCTTTTTTGTTATGCCCTGTATCTCATGCGCCTGCATTTTCCTGAAGAGAGTAAAATGGAAGCGGCTGGGTGTTGAATTCGTCGAAGCTGAACTTGAAGTTTATCTCCATCCTGTAGTCCCTGCCGACATACACGGAGTCGATGAGCTGGGAGAGTATCATCTTCCGCGCCTCAAAGCTGCTTTTGGAATAGAGGTCGGCCCAGCTCAGGAGCTTGTCGTACTCGTCGCGTATGCTCTGGGCAGAGGCAAGGAGGTCATCGAGCGACGCCTGCGCTTCCTCCTCACGGGCCTGCGCAGCTCTGAGCCTGTCTGCGGCGTCGGACATGAGCGAGTTGAGTAGCTGGGCGTTGAGCGGGCTTTCGCCGCGGATGACCTTGATTGTCTCTGCGCGATAGTCGTCCAGCTCCTTGACAATGCCGGTGATATCGTCCTCTGCCTGTTCCAACCGTATACGAGCCAGCTCGATCTCACGTTCGTGCTGCCTGCCGATGATTTCGGCCTCCGGCGCTGCGGCTATCTCCGCGAGCTTCATGCGCACGACCTGTTCGACCATGGAATCCACTTTGGGTACAGAGTAGCCGGACTGCCCGTCGCATTCGCCGGGATGCCGGACGTTGTAGTGGCACTGGTAGCGGATGTACTTGGCCATCGGGACGTTCCGGTTCTTCTTGCGCCCGCTGGTCGTGAGCGTCAGTCTGTTGCCGCAGTGTGCGCAGAAGATGTTGCCGACGAGCAGGGAGCTGCCCTTGCAGTTGCGCGGCACGGAGCTGCGCGGCATGGTGCGCTCGCGCATTATCTGCTGGGCGCGGTCAAAGGTTGCGTCGTCGATGATGCGCAGTTCCTCCAGATACGCCGACCGGCTGTCGCCGTTCTTGATGATGCCGGTATACATCACGTTCTTGATAATGCGGTTGAGCGTGGTGTTAGGGAAGCCCTTACCGTCGCGGCTGTGTATGCCGGACTCGTGGAGGTATTTGCAGAGCCTCTGTGCTCCGTAGCCCTCATCCACATACTTGCGGAATATGAGCCGCACTATCTCGGCCTCGTCCTCATCGATGGCCAGGTCGCAGACCTCGCGGTTGCGCTTGTTCACGCGCCCGCGCTTTTCAAGGTGGTAGCCGTAAGGCACGGTGCCGCCGGTGTAGAGACCCGCTTCTGTCATCTGACTGAGGCGGGTCTTGACACGGATGGAGGTCTTGATGCTCTCGCCGGAGGCCTGCCAGTGGCGGATGTAGTTCATCAGCTTGTCGACGTGATTGTCGAATCTCTGCTGACCCTCAGTGGCGCTCCAGACCTCGATGCCGTTGCGGACGAACCATTCCACAACGAAGGGAGTCTCATCGTCGCGGCGTCCGAGGCGGTCAAACATGAAAACGAGCAGGATGTCGAATTTGCCATCCACGGCGTCGCGCTGTATCTCCTGAATGGCGTCGCGGTCCCGCGCTGAGACCTTGAATCCGGAGACGCCTTTTTCGGATAGCTCGCGCACGATGCTCCAGCCCTGAGCCGCCGCAAATTCACGGCAGCGCTGTTTCTGCATGGGTATGTCGTCCTTTTCGACCTGGCCGAGAGTGGAGACGCGGTAGAGGCAATAGACACGCTTGACGGTAAAGTAAGTATCGTAGTTGTTCATCATACACACCTCATCTTGATGTGTCTGATCTTTGCTGCCTGTCCGCGATATGTGATTTTCAAGGTGCTCTGCCGACATTATCTCACACCCTGTCCTCGGCGGCAATGTTGTCGTGCCTGTACGAATTGAGCAGGATGCCCCTGACGTTCGCCATGACAGCGTCCTTGTCCGGGCAGTCCTTGTATCTCACCCGGACGATGCAGCCGTCCAGAACGCAGACCTGCTCGCCGCTGGAGTTGATGGGAGCCGAAAGCGAATTTGTGTTTTTCATGTGTTTAGCTCCGTTTCTTATGGGATGTTCCGCCGTATTTGCCACGCCCCCCGGCGGTATGGGGATGCAGCGAGCCGCCTCTGGCGAGGCTGTCATAGCTCCGAGGTGCCGATTGCCGTACACCGCAGGGCTGCCCCCAAGTCCTCGGGAGCGCGTGAGCAAGTACCTTTATCCCCCGCGCTTTCATTGCAAAGCGGCTTGCCAAAGCCGTTTTTGGGGCCGCGTTAATCGCTCAGGCTTACGCCGTCATCGCGCCGTGCCCCACGTCGCTGACCGTCTCCGGTCACGCAGGTTCTGTGCTCGCTGTACCGTGTATTAAGTTGTGGGGAACTCACAAAAATGTCCCTTCGCTATATAGGCAGCGAAAATGCGATTTTTACAACCTCAGGCCAAATATTTTTTTTGATTTTGCGCAGTCTCTTCGACACCGCCTGCTGCGTGCACCCGAGCACGCGGGCCGCCTGCGCTTGTGAGAGGCCGTCAACGCAGAGCAGTGTGAGAAACTCCAGGTCTGCCTCAGGAAGCTCGCGCAGTTTTGCAGAGAGCCGGGTATCACTCAGTTCCTCTATCCAGCCACCGCGGCCGGGATTGCACTCAGGCATCAGGGTATAGCAAGAGCCGCAGGCCGTCTCCAACGGACGCCTGCGGCTCTCGTACGCTCTGTCGCGGTTGAATTGTTCGAGGTCAAAGCGGCGCATCTCCTCGATGTCGTCCTCGCTCATTCCTTCTTTTCTGTACCAAAGTTCCTTGCGCTTCCACTCGGCGTCAAACCTTCGCTTCTCTCTGGCGTAGTTGTATGCCATTAAAATGACCTCCTGCTTTGATTTGGATGGGATCAAAACAGGAGGTCAGGGGTATTTGGCTACGTAGCACTGCCAGCGCCTAGGGCGCATTGCTGCTCATAAGCCTATAGTCTAAGTAGAGCAGTAATAATATAGAGAAAGAGGGTGCGGATTGATTAGTACTCTTGGATCACTGAGTACTCTGTGGGGCTTTCCACATAATTGCCATTGGAATCATATGTAGTAGCTGTTACCCTTAAACGATATGAATGACCAGGGAGTACGTACCATGGCTCGTCCAAAGATATCCTAGACTCACCGCTTGTCTCCCATGTTTTTATTATTTCTAAACCGCCGGAAATTCGTTGCAGTTCAACTTTCAAGTCAACTTTGTAGCCATTTGGTACAGTAACGACGGCGTAGCAATCAGCTCTTCCAGAAGACGAAATAGTAAAAGTAGTCTGAATTGAACTGATGATTACATATTCCGGCTTTATGATAACCGGCTCGTCACTAGACACTATATTGTCAGCAAAGGCAATATTTGCTGATATAAGCATACAAATAGCCAGAATTGCGGAGAAAAACTTTTTCATTTTTGACCCCCCATATTTACATTAATTAATTCATCTATTATAAGCTCAGCAGAGTCATATGATATTCCATCGAAATTAAGTATAATGAATTTTCCATTAGCTTGGTCTGCAATGCCGGCGGTTATATAGCCTCCATCAAAAAAGACAATTATCCCGCTAAAATCATCGCGTTTTATTTCGTTTATCTGCAAAGCGTTCTCAGTATTGATGTCCAGCACACTGTCAGCTCCGTTTCGGACATCAATTGATATCAATCCGCCATCCTGACTTGAAAATGACGCCCATGACGAAAGCCTGTCGCTGCCCATATCAGCGACTTGGTATTTGTCGGTTATCAACTCAGGAAGAATAACACTATTAAGCTCAATAGTACCATCACTTATGAGCCCATTGCTATCTCCGTTTTCAGAACTCTCTGCGTTAGCGTTTTCGAAGATCATCTCGGCTGAAACGTCTGAAATCTGAACCAATAGATTCAGCGTTGAGGCTCTGACATTTGGAAACGCTGCATATGCCGAAGTAAACAAAACCAAGACCACAAGGACGACAACGGCAACCTTGCTCAAAACGCCGTATGCTTTTCTGCCAAGCTGTCCGCTCCTGCGCCTGCGGCAGGCTTTCTTAATTGATGCCATGCATCGCTTGTCCAGCTCCGGAGGAACGGAGAAACCAGGACCGTTTTTCAACTGCTCGTTTTCCTTTTCAATCTGCTCTCCTTCGCGCTCTATCACCCCTTCCATGAGCAGCTCAAAGAGGGCGTTTTCATAGTTTTCAACGAGCTGTTCATGCCGGGTCAAAGCAAAAGCCTCCTTCCTTAATCATTTCAAGCGCTTTGCGCCTGGCGCGGGTCAATTTCATTCGAATGCTGTCGGGGCTGCAGCCGAACTCTTCGGCCAGCTCCGCGTCGCTCATGCGGAGTATGTACTTGCCCGCCAGCAGCTCTCGCGTATCATCAGGCAGGGTATCCCATACCTTTAAAAAATCCCTCTTCTTTTCGTCCATTATAACCACCTCTTCCGGCAGTGGTGCATTATCAGTGACGCAAGCGGCTTCATAGCTTTCGTCCATACTTACCAGCCTACCGCTCTCCCTGGCCTTTTTGCGTATGAAACTAATAGATGTATTTCTAACAGTATAGACGATATATGTTCTCAAAGTGCAACCATTAAACGTCCGGAGCAGGTCCTCTTTTTCAATCAGCTTTACAAAGGAGTCATGGATCAGATCCTCAACGATGTTGAAGTCGTCGGTAAATTTTGAAGCCTCCCTGAACAAAACCGGCTTATAGCGCATATAGAGTTCGGTAAAAAATTGCAGGCTGTCCTCACCATCACACATTGCCATTAGGCAAAGCATTATTTCCTACCACCCCGAGTCATTATGTTCTAATTCTAGTAGTTTGTAATATACTATACTTCCTATACTTCTTAAATAAAAGACGAACTATCAGCCAAAATGCAACATCAGCATGCAGCTCTTTTTGTTATTCAACAGGCAAAGCAAACATTATTAATGCTGAAAAATCCATCTACGCTGTATTATATCAGATATAATTGCGGATGTGCACGATTGATACTGGATAATCTAAGTAACAATCATGATTTGAGATATAATTTGTTCAAATTCTTCAGACAGGTGGTCAGGGGATGCCAAGCTTTGGTGAAATATTGTGCGAACTAAGGGAAGACAGGAGGCTCACGCAAACGCAGCTTGCAAGAGAGCTCCATATGGCGCCTACGACGATCTCGTCATATGAGACAGGCAAGATTCAGCCGCCCCCTGATAAGCTCATATCCCTGGCAGATTATTTTCAAGTCACAACAGACTATCTGCTAGGACGGACTAAGTATGATATAGACCCGGCTGTATTCCATGTAACCATATGCGGCAAGAAGACGCTGGGCGATCTCGTTAACGATGTCATGGCGCTTTCAAACAAGCAGAAAGAAGCGGCAATGATTATAATTGGAGACATGAAATTTCGAGCCGACTATAATGCCAGGGCTAAATACGACGAAGCGGACTAAGCCTGGCATAGCGGATATATTATAAGAGTGCAACAAGCCACAGTGCTTTTTAACTGCGACTTGTTGCACTTTTTGTGTGTGAAGCGTCAATACAGTTAAGAGCGAAAAGTATAAGGCAGCGCTTTAATGCGTCTCTCTTGTATTAGGACGGCAATTTAGCCGTCCTAATACCAATAAACTTATGGTAGAGGAACAGTATTATGAAACGCTTATATGTAATTTTGTTTGCATGCTTGATCACCTTGGCTGTGCTGTCAGCCTGCGGCGTTGAGCAGACGCCGGTCGCGGCGACGGATGCGCCCGCGCCGTTCTCGAAAGCGCCTGAGACTGAGGAATTTGCAACGACGATACCGGTCGTGGGAGAGGACTATACGCTCAGCAGCGTTGAGATCTCCGGCGCGTATACCTATATCTCCCACGGGCCCATCATGAAGTGTCTTGACGAGCAGGCGATGAATCAGGGCACGCGCTACGCCGCGTACACGGTCGAGAACGGCGAACTCGTCGAGCTGGAGAGGCATACGTTTTCGCAGGTCTATGAGCTGGATGGAATTACATACCCCATGGATTTTGAATGGTGCTTGAATGATGGGCTGCTCGAGATCCCCTACTGCGGTGAGAATTGTAGGCCATACGCCTGGTACACATACAGAGCCGCTCCCGAGCGCGTGTTCGTGATGGTGAGCCATGACGATACGACCTTTGCTTACCCGCTCAGTATCAACCTTCTGACCGGTGAGATGGAAGACGTGCTGTCGGACGTCGAGCTCGAAAACATGTCAAATGTGGACGTTTCCCCGGACGGAAGCAGGCTGCTTATCGTATGCCGGAGTGAGGAGAATTACGAAGACACAACGGTGTGGCTGTATGATATCGCCGCAAAAGCCCTCAGCGATATTACGGACATATCGCCAAGCAGCATGGGCGGGTTCTTCGCCGGCGAGAGCGTTATCTGCGCCTATGACCCTGAAGGCGTGATCAGGCGCTGTGACCTGGATGCAGAGGAGCTCGACGAGGTTTACAACGTGAAGACGTCGGATGAAGGCGCCGAGATATTGTATGACATGACGGCGAGCCGTTATATCCTGCTCTACAGCGCGGGCGAGCTGTCAATGGTGGATGTTGCAGGCGGCGGCGTCATGGATGTCGGAGCGGTCCCGGCCAAACCGGGCTTGGTCCAATACAGCCCGGACGGGACAAAGGCGCTGCTCATGTACTCCGACGGCGATACGGTGAGCGGACTCTCCGTCGTGGACTTTGCGGCTCAGACCCTGGCTGACTACCCCGCCCCCGGGGACTTTGCCGTATCCGAGTACGAGCACGCTTCCCCGGAGATAAGCTGGTTCGACAACGACACCTTCGTCCTCGACAACGGCGCAAACGGCGTGGACGACGCGCTGCGCGTGTGGGCGTATGAGCTGGACGGGTAGGCCCATGCCGGGTCGGAGCCGGGCGCGGCGAGCATAGACATCGCGGACTACGGTTTTACCGACGATGAACTCAACGGGCGGGTAAGTCTTGATTATAGCTCGGTGCCAATTGACGCGCTCATGGCGTTTTACCTCAATTCCGACGGCGCAATGTCGGAGGGAGCGCAGTATGAGCTGCACGCGCATTTTCTCGCTGAGCCGCTCACAGTGGTCAAGGGCATCGCAGCCATAGGCGACCAGCTTGCCCCTCATTTCCCGGATATGACAGCAGCGCAGCAGCTGTGCAGGGACATTGCCAGTTATAATGTATCATGACATCCAACTCCGGAGCCATTGCACAATTTGACGAGGCTTTGGAGCAGGCAAGTAATGAAGCTGCTACAGATGAAGAAAAGATGTGGTCGATTGCATAAGAGATGAGCACGATGAACTGCTGGATGAGCATCCAATAATGCAAGAATGAATTGAAGTCGTATAATCAAAAAGCGTCTATCATTTATCTTGGCATGCATGATAGTAACATCTATGACTATTTTGCGCTTAATAGACAGAAAGACGCGAAGCCTAGAAAGAATGGAGCGGCAACCACGACTTTATGCGCAGCAGGCAATGATTTGCCTGCTGCGCTGTTTAATCTCTGTGGTAATTATGTTTGCTACCCTTGCCAAGAATGTAAACCGCCAGCGAGGGCGCAAATTACAAATTGCAGAGCCTGCATTAATAAGCCCCAAACTTTCACAACTTGGTTTTCATTTGTACAAGACCTGCTATTCGCTCTCCGCCAGGTAGATCTCCACCCGGCTTTGAATGAGCTGCTCCACCTCGGCGGCAGCTTTTGCTCCTGCGAAGAATGCGCCTGACTCCTCGCTCACTATGCCATACAATGTTGCATCGTTGGAGCAAACATGTCCTATGGATTCTATCAGCTCGCGCTGGAGGCCAAGCGTACCTTCGGTGTCCATGGCCATTTTCAGCTCACGGCCGTCGGGCAGGTAACTCGTTATCTGGTTGACCTCGACGGCGGCGGCGTAATCGCGTTCACTCTGCTCGAGCCGCTCATACGCAGATATGCTCATGGGATAGCCGTCTCGCACCGTGTTCAGATTGCCCTCCGGCCAGAGCTGCGAGCTTATGAACTCCCAGGCCGCCTCCTTGTTCTCGCAGCCGGAGGAGATGCCCAGAGAGACAACCGGTTCCGCTACGCACAGCTCTCCGCCGAAAAAAGGCAGGGCGGCTATGTCTGCGCCGTAGTAGAGCTCGAGGGAGAAAAGATCGCTGGTGTTGCGGAGCACGGAAAAGGCAAGCGCCTGTCTGCCATCGGCGATATCGGCTCGCCAGCCGGACAGCTCGTCCTCGCTCTCCGGAAGTTTTGCGGCAAAGGAGAGCAGCTGACCAAAGCTTTCACCTGTGAAATCGGACTTGCGGTTCTCATAGTCTATAAATTCGCCGAGTTCGAGCGAGTATTTTAGGAAATCCGCCCTTGTGAGCTGCGTACCGAACACTGTGCTGTAGCCGAGCTCCGGCGTCAGCAGCTCCGCCTCCGCAGTATCATAATTCAGCGTCCCCAGCTGGGAGACGACGTCGGCACGTCCAAATACAGCCACCGGGTAGAAGCCCGTGGGTATGCTGTACAGCGCTCCGTCGTGCTCCAGCGCCTCAAGGATGTTTGGCCAGAGATCGTCTCTGCCCGGACCGCCGTCCGTGTCCATGAGGGGATAGAGGTCCGTCAGCAGCCCGGAATCTGCATACTGTTCCGCCGGAAGCTGGGAGAGGTCTATGATGTCAGGCACCGTCCCGGCAATTATCTCTGTCGCGAGAGCGGTCATACCGCCGGACTGGGAGTAGTCCAGCATTGTTATCCTGATGTCGCTGTGCCGGCGGTTGAACTCTGCCACATCGTCCTTTACCGCGTCGGCGTCCAGCGTTGCAAATGTGAGCTGGGTGATCTCTCCGGATGCTGTCTTAGCAAGGCGCATCCAGGTCTGACCGTCGGTGGGCAAAATGAACTCCTCACCGCCGAGGGCGACGAGACCGTTCCAGCCGTCGAGTCCCAGCTCGAGACTGTCGGCTATCCCGGTGAGGCCGTTGCTTTCAAAGTCGTAGCCGAGCAGCGCTGTGCCGCCAACCTCGCAGAGATACAGGTCAAAGTCCGCGCCATTGGATACGTCGAGATAACTGCCGTTGAGCGTCTGTTGCTCTCCCCAGCCGGAGCCCTCAAGTCGGCGGATGCGGGTTCCGGCATAGGTGCTGCCGGTGGCGCTGTTTTTCACGTCGGAGGAGTCGAGGAGTACCGCTCCACCGTCGGCGAGGTTGGCAAGCGACGCATCCTGCGAGATACCGTCGAGCGAAGCGAGCACAGCTCCGCCTTTTCCGTCGAGAGCGAGCAGCCGCATATCCGCACCGGCGTAGAGAACATACAGCGTCCCGTCGCTGCCGCAGGCAAGCTCGTATGGATAACAGCCCGCGGGAATGTAAGACCCGTCGATGGAAAACCGCGCAAGTTCCGTGCCATCTCCGTCAAAGTGCAGTAATTCAGGACTGCCGTCGTCGAGCGAGGCATAGCTGAGAGCCCAGAGCCCGCCGTCTTGGTCGGCGCAGCAAGTCCTCAGCCAGGAGCCGTTAAAGTCTGAAAGCATTCTCAGGCCGTTTCCGTCGAGCTCGGAGACGCTCAGAGTGGTCTTCGGATCGCCGATGCCGGCGGAGTAGTCCTCATATATGTAGAAGAGGAGGTCTCCTGAACGCAGAACATTGCAACCCTCTGCACCTGAGCCGAAATCGCTCAGCGCATACCTGAGCTCTCCCGGCTCCGGGCTGTCTGCCGCAACGGGATCAGGTGCGGATGTTATTGAATAACCCGGCTCTTCAACGGCACCGCAAGCGGACAGCAGCAGGCACAAGGTTAATAAAATGATACAATGCTTCTTTGCCATAGGAGACCTCCTCAAAACGTTAGGGATGATAATGGATGACTACTTTATGTTCGGCTTTCTGTTTGGTACACACATTAGTACAAACGCAATACCAGGTCCTCCAGAACATAAAAATCATACATGGCTTCCCAAGTGTTAGGGCCAACATCTCCGTCTGACGTAAGGCCCTCTGCCGCCTGAAATGCCCTCACTGCCGAATCCGTCTGCTGCCCATACTGCCCGTCAATGTCACCAGGGTGACAGTTGACGTTAGGATGGGCAGCACGGTAGTAAAACAGTATGTTCTGAACAATTCTGACATAATCTTCAGGATTGTTAGGATTATCTATACTAAGGATTACCGAGGCGTTAACGGTCACCGTTCCTGCGTCGATTGTTCTAAACGCATATGTTGCTGCACGAGTTTGAACAACGTCTGTGCCATCGTTGGATGCCATAGCCGGCAATGCCAGCAGACTAACTACCATGATGAGTGCCAATGTGAACGAAAGCTTTTTCATAGTTGCCCCTCCTTGTCGATGTAAATGTTTTTGATTTATCGTGTAAACAGAGAACAAATATACTAAACCATTGGAATCACTCCCCATCATTAAGCCTGACAGTGTTTTTGAGATGTGTAGTAATCACATGTATGTACAAACTCCTTAGCGCTCGTTTAATTCCTTACAATTATGTAGACGTTCCAAGCCAGCTAAGTGCAACAAGCCACAACGGTTTCGCTGCGGTTTGTTGGACTCTTTTGAGTTTGACGTCAAAACAGGAAAGTATTCGACGGAAAGGCCGGCGAGGCGCCGACGATAGGCTTTTCCATGCTGAGCTCGGAGCTCCGGCAGAGCGCCGATAAAGAGATCCAGATGGCGAAGGAGAGCTATTATATTCAATACCATCCCCATGCCGAGTGGGCTGAACACCTTCATATAGGAGCTTGAGAATGTAAAGGCCGACCGCTTTGTCCCGCAACTCTGGCTTAGTCTCCGAGGAGTCCGCCGCCTTTTTTCGCGGGTGCGAGAACGGCCGAAGACACCGCCGCCGCCATCCAGTCAAGTGCGGAGATCTATGTGGCGCAGCAGGGCGCTTAGCGCGGCGACAATTGATAAAGGGCATGGACTGCTTTAAGCTCTCCATGCCCTTTTTCTTTTCATTTTCTGGTCATGCAACGGGTGGCGTGTAATACATTGCAGGCTTCGCGACAAAATGTCATATAGATCAGCTAATTGGAGGGTTACCATGGGAATACCGTTATTTAACTACGGAGAAGATGTCTTCATTCGCGGAGTTTTTGCGATAAGGGAAGCAAGGTGGCTACATATGGTGCCTACGACGAAGCGGACTAAACCTGGCAGAGCAAATATATTAGCAAAATGCAACAAGCCACAGTGCTTTTTAACTGCCGCTTGTTGCACTTTTTATATATAAAGCGTCAATACAGTTAAGAACGTAAAGCGCAAGTCAACAATGATTCAGAATACAAAGTGAACTGGAGGTGTAAGATACATTTTAAATTTGAGCATAGAAGATTTTTAAAAAAGAGAAAGGATGTGCCATATGAAACAAAGGAGACTTCTTTCCCTCTTGCTTATCATCATGCTGATAGTACTGAATATTACAGGAGCCTACGCAGACAACGACATTACAGCATCTCTTGAAGAAGCAGACCATAGCGTTGGACTAAATGCCTTCGATGATTCGTTTATACCTGACGGTTTTTTCGAGAATTCTACCAGCATAGTTCCGCTTGCAACGTATTATGAGTCTGAATCAAACAACACCATGGCCACCGCTGATACTATTTACAGTGGACAAGATATGAAAGGAAAAATAACGCCAAGTGGCGACGTCGATTTTTTCGTTCTCAGAAATGCGTCGGGAGGGACCATAAATTTTTGGATAGAAACAACGTCCTCATCTGCTACCCCCTATTACAATTATAGTGTGTATAACAGCGCCGGCACTCTTATAGGCGCGTCTAGCAATGCCCGTAAGCTCGTAGTATATGACCAAACCGGAGGCACTTACTATATCCGAGTTTCTAGCACGGTTTCTAGCAGCACCATTCAGTATACGGTCAGAGCAAAAGTTTATCCTTACACGGCGTATATTATGCAGGGTAATACCAAAGACGCATTGGACTGTGAGACTATATACTATGATTTGCAGGATAATAACTACTCATCTACAAGCATTGGATGGACACTTGGTAATACTGGACAGGCATATATAACGCCTGTAACTACCAGTGAGTTTGTAAATGCAAAAAATTATACAGTTGCCTATTACTCTGGACATGGCGCAAGAAGTCCTAATAACCCAACTATTAATGTGCGGACTAATAATTCTAGCACGGAAGTGTATATACCTGGGCAAACAGAAACCATATCAATTGCTTCTGCTTTGAATGTTGCAGGAACGCAATGGGCGACTACATGTGCTTGGCAAAAGAATGATCCAATACGCGTGCTAATCTTGGCATCTTGCTATCAGCTTGATTCGAATTGCATAAGCACATACGCTAAAATTATGAAAGCCTCCGGTATTAGAGCAATAGCCGGGTATCATGAACAGGCTCCCTCCTATGGTGACCACACTATTGCTGCAAGTTTTATAAATTTTGCTGAATCCGGCGAGAGCATTAAGAGCTCATGGCGGCAGGCTAACAACGGACAAAACTGGGCCGTGCTAGTATACGAAGATGGCGCTAACCAGTATTATCGGCTTCCTGGATTCCCTGGTAATACATATTCTGCTCCTTCAAGTTCAACTCCGATTTATCGATATGCTAACTTCATAGATAATACAGGAAATACTGGGCAGCCTGTGTCAACCAGCGCATCTAATGCTTCTGCTATACCAACGACTCTAGTATTTGAAGATATTTCAGAAAACGATACTGAAAATATACTTTATAGGGATTCTGTAGGGACCGCAGTTAATGAAAATGAGACCGTTCAGATAGCAGAGAACGAGGCAGAAGAGCGCATAACTGAAGCTGACCTTCAGAATGCTATATGTGTTGAATCTTCGGTGATTAAAGAGCTAGTGGATACTGAAATAGGCATTGTTGATGGCACAGCCACAACGATTGAAAAAGGATACACATACTACGATACCTATAATGGAATTAAGCTTAGAGACTCTTTCATCAGCATTAGCGTCGATGCTGATGGGATAACAGGAATAGTCGATAGTTGGAAAGAAAGAACCATTTCAGCAATCCCAGCCAGTATGGTGACCCGCGAAAATATGATTTCGGCTAGTGCAGCTTCCGAAGTTGCATTGCAGCATGCAGAATCCTTTAACTATGCTGATATAGAGCCGGAAGTAAATGGAGATTTATCCTATGTCCCTGTTGGTGACAATGTATACCAACTATGCTATGAACTAACTACCACTGACGGAATAGTCTTTATAAGTGTGCTTGACGGCGCTATTATTGAACCTGCGATTTAACGCATCGCGTTTGTATTCGGACGGCGGGTTTGCCGTCCGAGTACAAACACTTATTGTAGAGCAACTTTCATTATTAACCAGGGCAAATAAGTAGATAATGAATCGGTAAAATGATTCTCTGCCATTTAAAAGAGGTATTTATTATATGAAAAGGCAAATTGCTCTGATTCTTGCAGTTGTGCTATGCATACTCTCGGCCTGTGGTGCGCCGGGAGCTGACGACCCAGCACTTGACCTGCCTGAGGTCGCAGCACCGTCTGCCGAGCTTGAGCCTGACCAAACCGCCGCCCAGGGCGAGTACAGCCTCGCCGTGACGCAGACGGAGCTGCCCGGCGGGCTCGACACTCTCGCATCCGCCTGCCCGTCTGACGGCGGCGTGTACCTCGCCGGGGCGGGCTCTGATGGGGTTCCGATGCTTGGACTGTGGGCGGATGGGGCCTATGAGCCGCTAGACCTTCCCGAGGGCATCACGGAGATCGAATCCATATTCTACGGCGACGCCCTGTCGGTGCTCGCACGAGCGGGCGACGCCATACAGATCCTGCACTATGAGGACGGTGGCGTGCTCACCACAGAGCTTAACGGCGACTTGTCTGCCCTTGGCAAAGACCTGTATTATGCTGAGTTCGGCGGTACGGCTTATGTAATGGACAGCAACACCATCGCGGAGGTTAAAGACGGCCAACTCACGCGCGGCATGGAGGCAGAAGCGGCTTATCTGCTCTTTACTGCGATGCAGGCAGTGCAAGATGGGCTATATATTGTCCAGTTCAGCGGCCTCGACCTCACAACGCAGCTATTAAAGCTCAATGCCGATACCTTTGCGCTGGAGCCGGCGGATGTGGGCGGGGTCGGCATCTACGGACTCGGCACGACAGCAGATGGCGATGTCCTTGTGAGCTGTACGTCCGATGGGCGGGAATTCGTGAAAACGGCGGACGAGGCGGATCTCTTTGACTGGTCGGAGCCGGGCATCGTGTCTCCGGGATACACGAACCTGTACGAGCTCGGCGACGGCAGCTGGCTGCTGTTTTACCGGGGCCAGACCAGCCTTGAACTGCTTGAGGAAAAGCTCCTGCCTCCAAAGACTACGCTCACGCTGCTCACGGATTACCCGCGCGCCGAGCTGTACACGATTGTGAACGACTTCAACCGCACGAGCGAGGGCTACAGGGTAGAGGTGCAGCTACTGGGCGATGGCGGCCTGACAGCTGAGCTGCTGCGCACACAGCTAATCGCCGGAGAAGGGCCTGATATCTTCGCTTTCTATGACCGTAGCTCATTGGCAGACTTGGGTGCAAACAGTTTTGAGGACCTGCTTATCTACCTCGACGCGGACGAGGAGTATGGGCGCGACACGCTCGTCCCGGAGCTGCTCGAAGCAATGTGCGTGCAAGATAAGCTGGACTGGCTGCCCTATTCTTTCGGAATATCGACCTTCACGGCCCCGTCTGCGTACCTGTCCGAGCCGGGATTCAGCTTTGGCGAGGCGAAGCAGGCGGCGGCGAAGACGGGCCTGCCGCTCTTTCCCGGCTGGATGACACGGGACATACTCTGGGGCTGGTTGAGCGATTTTGCCGTCGGTCAGTACATGGACTTAGAGGCCGGGACATGCAGCTTTGACAACGAGGATTACATAAGCCTGCTCGAGGAATGTGCCGCGGCTGCTTCCGAGTTTGGAAGCGATTCGGCAGCGCTGTACAACAGCCTGCTGCAGTTCGAGCTGCTGCAGAACCTGATACGGGTCTCGACGATCAGTGACAATTACGGCGGGGCCTACGCCTTTGTCGGCGTGCCTAACGAGACGACGAACGGCAGCATGTTCAGCCCCGACCTCTGTTTTGCCATCTCAAGTACGAGCGGAAACAAGGACGCCGCATGGCAGCTAGTACGCTCCTGCCTGAGCGACGAGCACCAGCAGATGAACCTCACCAGCTTCCCTGCCTCCGCCTCTGTGCTGGACGCGATGATAGACGACGCTGTCGAAAACGGCGTGCACTATTATGAGTACGAGTACGAGCTGGACGAGGCCGACGCGGCAAAGCTGCGCGGGCTGATATCGGAAACGCAGACGGCGCAGGACGCCTATCCCGCTGTGCTGAACATCATGGCCGAGGACGCGGCACAGTTTTTCGCCGGTCAGATAACGGCGGAGCAGGCCGCGGCCTACACCCAAAATCGCGTGAGCACCTGGTTGGCTGAACAGGGGTAACTCAATGATTTGAACTATGCTAGCATGGGGTTATACATGAATTTGGGTTAGCATACTTTAAAAAATTAAGGAGGAAAACGCATGAAAACCAAAAAAGCGATCGCTTCGTTAGTCGTTATTGTTCTCGTTATCGCTGTGTTGCTTTCAATTGGTGCGCTTGCGGATCAGTCAAATACCTCCAGCTATAGAATCAATGGTAGTAATGTTTGCCTCCGTACTTCGCCTATAATGTATGGGGATAATAATGTGTTGGGACTAGTTCAAAATGGAGAGATAATGACAGTCACAACGTGGTCCCATGGAATCGATAACTTTTACATATGGGCATTTGGAGTAATGACTACCGGAGCGAATGCGGGAAAAAGCGGTTACGTGGCCGAACCATATCTTACACCCAACAATTGATTCCTCTAAAGAGTAAACAGAAAAGGAGCACGCGAACACTTTCTAACATAATAATATAGACAGCGACTACTAGCAAAATCCAAATTCGTGTAGTAATAAGCAGAAAGCCCTAAATCCAAATAGGCTTTTTGCTTAGTTTGAGCAATGTTCCGTAAGGCGGCCGATTACCTATTGATTGTAGCTTAGACAGGAATAGTTGAATTGCCCTGCCCTTGTAATGCCATTTTTGGGGTCAAACATAGTTAAGCAAAGTTATGAGCAAAATTTAAACTAGCTCACGTAGCTCACGCCCAAAAGCACACAACGCCCAGACTCAAGGCGAACGCTATGAGTCTGGGCGTAATATTGCGACTCTTTAAGCAGCAGCGAGCCGCTTCATGAGCTCCTGAGACGTGCGGAGTAAAAAGAGCCTGCAATTACAGAGAACTGCGTAGATGATATTCGAGGGCCTGCGCATAACCGCTACGCGTGTCGCCTTGCACGGGCAATGTCAAAGTATGTTGCTAGCCGCTTAGGCTTTCTGAACAGAGATATGTCTCTCATCTCTGCCACTATGACCATCGCAGAGTTGAAACAGATGCTGAAATGCTGTAAAGAAGCTTTATGTCTTAGCCAAAGAGTGGGTCATGCTTAACCAACGCCTTTATTCCGCTCTCAAAGTGCTGTATGGTTGCAAGCAACTTCTAGATGATTTGATCAAGCTAGCGTTGGTCGCAGACCTGACACCAATGACTTGGGCAGATTCGGATGCTTCTATGTGTTTCGCGGCTTTTCAACTCCATAGTTGCCTTTCAAGATCTTCTAAACATATAATCGTACATAATAGACGTAATCGAACGAATATAAAAGAATTTAAAATATTTTGTAACAATAGATACGCCAGATTCGAACCTTATTCTTGAACGAATTATTGTACATATTATTGTACACCCCGACCTTGCTTACGTGCCGGGAGAAGGGAGAAATTGTGAGAAAGCTGATATCCCGCAAATTCAACATCGACACAGCCTGCATTGAGCTGCGAATGGAGCTCGACGGAACGCTGGAACTATGCCTGCGCAAAACGGAAGGAACGCACTGGTAAGAGAATTGAAGCCTGAATCGAACAAAGAGAAAAGGCCGCATTTTGCGACCTTTTTTCTTTTTGGTTGGCAGTAGTCAATTGTCACTTATTTCATATCTTAACGACGAATCTTACCACAACCTCGTTTTTGTTTATTCGTGACATCCTCACATCATCTGCTTGCAAATCAACAGCCTTACAAGTATCTATAGTATGGCTGTGATCTACGTATATGAGTCGTGGACATCCACCGTGATATGTCCCAAACAAAATGAAATCGACCCGCGATTTGCCGGAATAGAAGTCCAGGAACTGCTTTGTCTCTGAGTAATGTAGCTCATGCTGCTTTTCGCCTATTTCAACTATCGGTGGAAACTCTTCTTCAATGAAAAAACCAACTCTATAACTATCTAGCGTTCCCGCTTTGACCAGTTGATTCTTGCAGACTTCATTTTTTGCATTTTCTATATAGCGGTCAATTTTGGCGTAGTGGCTGTCAAAGTGGTTTTCAAAATTTAGCTTCCAGTCAAAAAAAGTTAGCTCGGCACCAACTCGCTCGACGATCATCGCCTCAGTTTTTCCCGATTTGATTTCTTCCTCCATTTCTGCCTTTGCTCTACGGTCTTTCCTGATCTGTTCCATGCCGCCACGTTTTGTTTCGCGCGACGCATCAAAGGCGAAGTGCTCGATTATTACAAGTGTGCGGCCGACAATAGCATACATATCAGGAAAATCGCAACTTTGCAGGTTTGCTAAAACTGCCTCAAGCTCATTAGACTCATTTTGCGATTCACCATAACTATATATGCAATGGTTATTGTCTAAATACCCATATAAAATGGAGCGCTCATCCTTTTCATGTTTCAAACAGGCCACCCTTTCGCCTGCACCATCACAGGCTCATATAATACCGCCTCATCATCACTGCCATCAGTTTTCGCCTCTCTATGAGGAACTCGTCGTAACGCGAGGCGTCCATTTCAATGACGGTCTCGGGAATACAATTTTCAGCGAGGTTTTCTTTCAACAAGGTCAGCTCAGTTATATTGCCGAGTTCCAGCTCCTTTGTCTCACACTGGCGCAGCGCACGGCCAAAATACTCGCAGGGGGCAGCGTCGCTTATCGCCTTATTCCCCTGTGTGTCAAGATATATGTAGTTAGCAACTTGATTGTATTTGGTCTTGCTATTGACGCCGTTGCTCCTGAGATATGCGCGGGGGAAAATGTGATGTATGTCGCCGGATATGGTTATCAGGTCCCCTACCTTGAGTCCGTTCATGAAAAGCGAGTTACAATTCAGATGCTCCTGCGCCGCCAAAAACACGTTGAAGGCCGGGCTGTTCACGGACGAGGTCTCCAAATTCTGCGGCAGAGTGACCGTCCAGAACGTCTCAGAGAGCGCCGACGCCTCTGTGTCAGCCAGAAAACTCAAAAAGCCCTTCTCCTGTATACTGCGCATATCCCTGTCCATCTGCGACTCCGGCGAACCGATATAGCGCGAGGTGAGCGTTGAGAGCACGAACCACTTCTGGACGTAGTGCTTTATCTGGTCATTAGGTATCTCCGGCGCATCGAGCAGTATGAGGTAAAGCGTGTATGCAAAGTCCAGCGTCATCGCAGAGTTCAGCAGCTTGTGAGAAACAAACCCGGCGCCCTTGATCGCCAGCACAAACTGATTGAAGTTGTACTCATTGGCGAAGTTCAGGATGCCCTTGTCCATCCTGTCATACGAGTCGGCTATGATGTCCTCGCGGAACTCCTTCGTCTCAAAATCCCTGCCTGAGAGCAGGCTGACCAGGTCTGCCAGCTTGCCGCGCCGGAACTGGTGCATAAAGGAGACGCGCAGCATATCGCCGTAGTCCGGGTTATATATGTCGCTGTTGTCCTTAGCAAGCCAGCCTATTTTGGCTGCATATTTGGACTCTCCGAACTCCTTGTCCCTTATCATGTTGCCGTAAAACTCCGGCCTCACGGCAAGATGGCAGAAGTAGTCCACCGCCTTTCGCATTAGGCTGCCGCCGTGAGCAGTGTCTGCGGCCATCTTGGACATGACGAAATCGGATTGGCTCAGCGCCGTACCTTTGGAGTTGATGCGGATGAATATCTCCGTCACCTCGTCTATGTCAAGCGTGTGGGCGAGTTCAATGACACCGATTTGGCGATTGGCTATGCCTTTCAGCCTGGTGAGCGTCTCAGACAGTTCGTCCAGGTCGATATCAGGGTTATTTTGAGCATATTCGTTTTCAAACGCGCGCTGTTTAAAGTCCGGCTTAAACAGGACGGATATATCCGGTATCCAGCGCTTGTCCTTCAAATGCGAGGCGTCCTGTACGGCAAAACGTTTATTCTCGTCGGTCGCAAGCGGGTTGAAAGCAATTTTTATCCGGTCCTTGTTGAAGTCCTCATCTAGAACCTCTTCGCCGGATATGGCAGCCATGAGCGCGGTAATGCGCTGCTGGCCGTCGATCAGCACTTTTTTGCCATTAGCACGCCCGCCGTCTTTCGTTTTGACGTCCGGGTTCTTCCAGGTGATGATGTAGCCCGTTGGATAACCCTGATACAGAGAATCGATCAAATCGCGCACCTGGCTGCGTTTCCAGACAAATGGGCGCTGGATTTCGGGTATGACAAAGTCCTCGGCGTCTATCATGCCGAGAATCGAGCTGATGGTGTATTGCATAAGTGTAAATTTTTCGCCGGTCACTGCACAGCCCTCCAGTTTGGTATTTTTTTCTATGTCTGATTGATCTCAACGACCATGTTGCAAATGTTGAGTTTTTTCCTTTATCCGAGCAAGTATCGCCTCGTCCGCCGGGCAGAAGTTGTAGCCGTCAGTCTTGCCCAGCGTTATTCAGCGCAGGTCGTTGTGCCCTCACGCTGTAAAGCGCCCTCGGCTTTGCGGGCGCTATACAGCGTGAGGTGCACGATGAGGTCGGGGTAGACGTGGGTGACATCGGTGAATACGTCCCCGACGGCGACGTTGATGCCAAGTTCCCCACGGTACTCGCGCACGAGGGCCTGTTTCTTCGTCTCGCCCGGTTCGACCTTGCCTCCCACAAACTCCCGCAGCAGACACCGCGCCTTATGCGCCGTCCGCTGGCATATCGAGAGCTTCCCAACGTCCCAGATAATGGATGAGACTGTTTCGGTCATGTCTGCACCTCAATTCGATGGGGATGTGCAAATTATACCACTATCGACAACTTGGCGCCACTATAAAAGCAAGAAGGGTCGAAAACACGTCCTTTTTGCTCGGCGCACCCTAAAGTTAAGCACACTCGATGGAAGGCATTTACCTGGGGGGCATACCTGCCATGTGAAATTATTAAGAATTGACGATTTCGCAATGACTTGATAAACTATAAATAGAATAAATAGCTAATGAAGGAGTATTTTGGGTAATTGCAGAAGCAGGGAATAGAGATATGAACATTACATTTTTGATTGGCAATGGGTTTGACCTAAATCTGGGCTTGGCAACAGCTTATTCCGACTTCGTAAAATACTATAAAGAGACAGACGCAGAAAAAAATGTGTTGATAAAATTCCGCCAGGATATCAGCGATAATGAAGCCCACTGGTCGGCGGCAGAAATTGAAATGGGTCGGTATACGGGAACGTTCAAAACAGGCCAAGGCGAGGCGTTTTCAGAGTGCCACACCGATTTTTGTAAACACCTTGCTACCTATTTGAAACAACAGCAAGACCGCATCGACTACGATTACATTGCCAAACAAATTGAGCAAGCCTTTGCAAATATCAACACTCTTGCGAAGCTTTTTCCTGAACAGGAGCGCAGTGTGATCCAGAGTATTTATTCCCGATACGAGTCAGAGCGTACAACCTTTAATTTTATCAATTTTAACTATACCGATACGCTTGATAAGTGTATTGCCTTAATTAAAAGCAATCAGTCGGTGCTGGGAAGCCACAGAAGCGGCAGCACAATATACAACCACAGGATAGGAGAAGTGCAGCACGTACACGGTACTCTAGAATCTCAGATGGTGTTCGGTGTAAATGACGAGTCGCAGATTGCTAAACCCGACATATTCGAGTGCGATTTTGGTGACATATACGAAGCTTCATTTATAAAGAAGCAAGCTAACGAAAACTACAGAGAAAATACCGACAGTAAGGCTTATAACCTACTCAAAAGCAGCCAGCTGATTTATGTATATGGTATGTCAATTGGAGAAACGGATAGCCTCTGGTGGGAAAGGATATGTGAATGGCTAGCCGCTAATTCTTATCATCACTTGATTATATATAAACATAGTATGCCACACTTCAGATTACTTGGAACGGAACACTTAATTTGTGAAAGAAAAACACGCAATGAGATTATGGATTATTCTGCATATACAAAAGATCAATTAAAGAGCTTAGGCCCAAGGATTCATGTCACCGGCGAAAATCCTTTTGGTAAACTCAATGGTGTGGCAGATAAAACAAAAAGCCCAGTAGAAATATTCTTGGACGCCGCTAATGAAGCCGCGTCGTCCTTGAATAATGGCAACAAAGAGCTTCTTGAGGCCTATCAAACAGCCACAAAATAGATAAATTGCCGTAACAAGCCGAAAGGACATTTACATGAACTTTAAACATGACTTAGCTGAAATATCAAGGAAAGAGCTCAACCAAGCCGGAATAGTGGTCCCAAGGGACTGGGATGACCATACTGTTTGCGTAAAATATCTGGATATTCACCATAGATTCTTTGACTCGAGTGTTTCTTATATGGTGGCATATTCAAAAGAGCTCAAGAAAAAGCTGCCAACTCTCACGTCGAAAGAGCAGGACGCAATTAAAGATATTGAAGAAAGACTAAAAACCCGAAAATCAATTGTCCCATACATGAGCAAGCAAATTCGAGCTATATCTGTGAGCAAGTCGGATTTTCTATTTAAAAATTGGAATATATATCATCTGCATCTGGAAAAGGATACTGACGGGCGCAGCAATGGTAATCTGCTGTTCTTTCAACCGCAAGGGCGCATTGTTCACTTTATTGATGTGCGTCCACATCCCAAGGGAAGTGCATGGTTTGATCGAGAGCTATTTGATATCATATATGACAACTGGCCGTTCCTTCTGAATTATAGGCCTGACATGAAACCAACGGTTACTGTTCCTGACGAGAATGTACATGATGCGCTTAAGAAGATGGTATTAGCATTACCGTTTAGAGGAGGATGCATATTCCCGACCCGCTTGGGTGTTGCCACATCTGGAGATAGCAGCATGGCTGTGATGAAAGTAAACCGTATTTTCAATAATTTGACTGCTTGGGAGTTAGAGCTGAACAAGAAAGAGAAAGAAATTCGACGAGAAATTAGAAAGCTAAAGCTGCGCGAACCGGATCTGTTAGAGTACCGTTTGGAAATAGAATCAGGCCATTTTATTGCTTACGAAATCAATGCACACATCAAAATCAGCCTGTTTGAAGTGCCATAATATCGGCGGCTATAATACGCTTCCCTTTCCCTATCCTGCTGGAGCCGCCGTTCACAGACAAAGGCAGCATCGTGGAGGTGTTCACCGACCTGCCCCTGTGGGCAGGGTATAAAGAGCGCCTTCGACAGAATAAACGCCAAGGCTGAGGCGTGAAGGCGCAAACCTGCTAATGTGTGTCAAGCACAAAAGGCGAGAAGTACAGGATAAGAAATAGGCATAGCAAAAGGACCTGCAGCATTTTCTGTCTGCAGGTCTGAGAGGATATGACCCGTCGATGACGCAGTAAATATAATGATGGCTGTGCTGCGGAGCAGCATGGCCATCGTTGTTATGTATCAGGCGGTCTCTTCTGAAGCGTTCAGGTTATTCTTTGACCTTTGCATAATAGATGCGCAGAAATTTGGCGGAGCCGGCGACAGTATAAACGTAAAAGTGCTTTCCTTCGGCTCGCTTCTTATCCATAAAACAAAACACCGGATTAGCAGTTTTCGCACGAATAAGCGTCATTGACATGATCACAAACAACACTCTTCTAAGATGTGGAGAGCCGCGTTTGGACACATGACGGCTTTTCGAATCGAAGCTTCCTGACTGGTATGGCGAAGCGTCAACGCCTGCGTATGCAACCAGCGCCCCTTTGTGCGAGAATCGACGCACATCACCGACCTCTGCCATAAGCTGAGGGCCTGTAACCTTTCCTATGCCCTCCATGCCCATTACCAGTTCATATTAGGGCAGCATTGAAGCAAGGCGATTCCTCTCGGTTCTAATCGCTTGGAGGGAGTCATAGATCGCATTCAGGCTATTTGTCGCTTGCGTTATAAGAAGCTTTGTACTATCATTTTTGGGTAGCGTGGCAACTGCTTCGCAGTATCCATGCAGTTGTTGCGGTCCTTTCATAGAGTCGGCTCTGGATTTTTAACAGCTGACGGTTCTCGTCCTCGCCAGCGTATTCCTGTAAGTCACTCCAGAAGGTAAGACCGTAGTTCGCAATTTTCATCGCGTCCGCACGGTCTGTTTTGACCTTACGAATAGAGTTGTCGCTAAAATTGTGGATCAGAATTGCGTTCACAACACTTACATAGAACCCGGCTTCTTTCAGAGTCATCGCAATTGGCCGCCAGTACATTCCGGTGTGTTCCATAACGATCCTGATCTCTCCGTCAAGCTGTCTGAGCTTCGTGCTCAGCTTTTTAAGGCCTTCTGCAGTATGCTCAACATCAAACGGCAGAAGAACAATTTTTGTTACACGAATGTACGGATCACTCCGATAACTCAACCTGCATCAATCAAACGCTGCAATGAAAGGGCCGGCTGACAGTTTGCACAATCGAGCGTGGTTAGCTCAAGCAATGCTTCGAAAGGCCGATTACCCTCTCATTGAAGCTTTGGTAAGAACCGCTGAACAGCACATTCTTTAACATGCTGCTTTTGGGGTCATGCATATTGTAGCAAGCAATGTCCGTGTCCGGACACTCCCGAAAAATGCTTGCCGGGGCGAGGCCCCGGAGAACGCACATACTGTGCGGCGGCGCATCCTGCGGATGCTTGGTTTTGAGCCGGGCAGATCATCTGTCCCGGCTCTTTTTACGTGGTCATCTCATAAAGATAATGTTTCCACTTCAAATTTCTTAATAAGAGAGTTACAATGCAATTACTATCTCATAAGGATGTGAGTTCGTGCGCTCGGTGCTGCACATTGACATGAACGCCTGCTATGCCTCCATCGAGTGCCTGTACGACCCGTCTATACGGAACCTGCCGGTAGCGGTGGGCGGAGACGTGGAGACGAGGCATGGGATTATACTGGCGAAAAACCAGATCGCCAAGCGCTACGGCGTCAAGACCGGCGAGGCGCTCTGGCAGGCAAAACAGAAATGCCCGGAGCTGCACATCGTGCCGCCGCACTTTGACCGCTACCTGCGCTTCTCGCGCATGGCGCGCGAGATCTACGCGGATTACACCGACCTCGTAGAGCCCTTCGGCCTCGACGAAGTCTGGTGCGACGTCACCGGGACGCAGAAACTCCGCGAGCGCGGGATGGAGGCGCTTGCAAATGAGATACGCGAGCGCGTCAAGTTCGAGCTGGGGATCACAGTCTCCGTCGGAGCGTCCTGGAACAAAATCTTTGCCAAGCTCGGCTCGGACTACAAAAAGCCCGACGCCGTCACCGTGTTCACGCCGGAGAACTACCGCGACAAGGTCTGGCCGCTGCCCGCCTCAGATTTGCTCGGCGTGGGCCGTGCGACGGAGCGCAAGCTGGCCTTGCGCGGTATCCGCACCATAGGCGACATCGCCGCGGCCCCGCCCTCGATGCTGCGCGGTTTCCTCGGCAAGTGGGGCCTCATCCTCCACGACTTCGCCACTGGATATGACACTTCTCCCGTCGCCCGCGCCGGGGACGAGGCGGTCATCAAAAGCATAGGCAACAGCACGACCACGCCGCGCGACCTCTGCTGCGACGAGGACGCGGGCATCGTCTACTGGATGCTCTGCGAGAGCGTGGCCGAGCGCATGAGGGAGTCGGGCTTCCTCTGCCGGGGCGTGCAGGTGCACATCCGGGACAACGAGCTCGCGTCATTCGAGCGGCAACTCAAACTCGAATCACCTACCTGCCTCGCGTCGGTATTGCACGAGGCGGCGATGCGGCTGCTGCGTGAGAATTGGGACTGGCACAAGCCCCTGCGCTCCATCGGCATGAGGGCGACGGACCTGCTCCCGGCCTCGACGCCGGTGCAGTGCAGCATCTTCGAGGACAGCGAGCGCCAGGAAAAGCGGGAGCGGCTGGAACGCTCGGTGGACGACCTGCGCCGACGCTTCGGGCATTACTGCGTGGGCCGGGCGGTGTGCGTGAGCGACCCCACGCTGCGGAACATCAGCCCGAAGGACGACCACGTCATACACCCGGTCGGGTATTTCAAAGCGGTCTGAGGTGAGGTATAATGTCCGAAAACAGGGCAAAGGTATATGTGGGCGTGGACGCACGTTTCGACACGGACGGGCGTATCATGCCGCTGTCGATAACCTGGGAGGACGGGCGGGTCTACGGCATAGACCGCGTGCTGGATATGCGCCGGGCCGCAAGCCTCAAGGCGGGCGGGGCCGGGACGAGGTACACGGTGAGGATAGGCCGCAGCGAGACGTATTTGTTCAACGAGGACGGGCGCTGGTTTGTGGAAAGGCGGGAGAGCTGATGTGCGGGAGATACTATGTGGAGCCTGAGAGCAGCAGCGAGCTGCTTGAACTTATAGCTGAAGCGAAGCGCAAATCTGACGAGGTCAAGACCGGCGAGGTCTTTCCCTCGGACACGGCGGCGGTCATCGCAAACAACCGTCAGCTCAAGCCCACGGTGTTCCCCATGCGCTGGGGCTTTGAGCGCCGTGGCGGCGGTCTCGTCATAAACGCTCGGAGCGAGACTGCGGCGGAGAAGCAGCTTTTCCGCGAGAGCGCGCAGCTGCGCCGCTGCCTCATCCCGGCGAGCTGCTACTTCGAGTGGGAGCGCCGCGCGGACGGCAAGGTGAAATACGCCATCCGGCCAAGGGGCAAGGAACTGCTCTACCTCGGCGGCCTTTACACGAAGCCCGAGCCTGGAGCCTTGCCGCGCTTCACCATCCTCACGCGCAAAGCCGCCGACGGCATCAGCTTCATCCACGACCGGATGCCGGTCATCGTGCCGAAGGAAAAGAAGGCCGACTGGCTCTCCCAGCAGCTCACGCTCGACGAGCTGCTGGGAGACGCGGAGACGGATATGGAGTTCCAAGAGGCGTAAAAAACAACAGGGGTCAGGATCTGCTTGCAGACTCTGACCCCTGTTTTGCCCGGTCAAGTGTAATTTACTCCCCAGGTGTATACCGGCGTATCAATGGTGCCGGCCGGGCTGCTGGAGGAAGTGATGACCCTGTTCTCGCAGCTTTCCCAAGTAACATTTCCGTTTGCATCTTTCTTAATGAATTTGAACGAGAAAGTTGTGTCCGCGGGTACGCTGACGTGCAGGAACCACTCCGGGTAATTCGGACACATCATGGCTTCGGTGCATTTATCGGTATCCCAGCTTCCAAGTTCGGGTATGGAGCCGACGATGTGAATGGTTTCACCGAAGTTAGTGCTTGCGTTTACATGGAAGATGACCTGATTTGGGTCGCCAGAGAGTACTGTGTAAGTAAAACCGTTACTTACGCTCGAACCTTTGGTCACGGTTATCGTGTTCTCACCGGCGGCGGCATTGGCGGGAACGATGGCCTCTATCATTTCATCGGAAGCAGAAACTACAGTGGCTGTCGCGTCACCGAATTTGACTGTTGGTGTCCCACCAAGACCTGTGCCGTAAATGTATACGGTATTACCAGCTCGCCCCATGGTCGAGATAACGTTGCCTATTCTGGGAGTGTCGGTGCCGAGATCGGGGTTATACGACCACACGCAGACCTCGCCGCCGCCGAGAGTGAAGCTCTGGAGGCTACCGGAGCTGACAGTCGCGCTCTCGCCGTACAGCAAGCCGTTGAGTACGTCATTATAAGTGCCGTTGGGCAGCGTGGTGTTGAGTGCGGGTACGGTAAAGCTCTGGTCGGGCTGACGGTTTATTGCAACTATCACCTGTTTGGAGTAAAACTGCCTGGAGTAGACCACCACGTCGTTTGAGGAATACAGGATGTCAGTCGTGCCGTAGGCCAGCGCGTCGTTCTCCTGCCGAAGATCGGACAGCGCTTTTATGAGCTGGGTGGCGGTAGTAGACTCGAAATCGGAGACTGCGCCCATGTAAATGCGACCCGCTCCGCTGTCGGGAGCACTCAGGTATTGCTCGGTGCCGTAGTATATGTTGGGAGTGCCCCTGCACGTAAGCAGCGCGGCGATGGCGGCGTGGAAGGGCTTGTCGTTTGACTGCACGTATCTGAACCTGGTGACGTCGTGGTTGTCGATGAAGGTGACGAACTGATTTTCGTATGTATAGTCGTCGTCAGTGTATTCGAGCATATTCGCAAAGTCTGCCATGGACTGCGAGAAATTGCCGAAGGTCTGGTTTACAGAGTTGTAGAATTCAAAGTCCAGATTGGTGACGCCCGTCCTGTCCGGGAAACTGGCGTACTCGCTGTATTTGCTGTCCGGCCTGCCTATGAAGAACTCGCCAAAGTGGGTGATCGGCGCATTCTCGGAGTCAACAGCATCCTTTGCATTCTTGACAAAAGCAGGGTTCATATGGAGCGTAGCATCATGGCGGATGCCGCTGATGCCTTTCTCTGCCCAGAAGTTGAGCGCATCTTCCATATATTCTGCTACGGCGGCATTTTCTTGGGAATAGTCAGCGAGATAGGCCAGCTCCTTGAAGCGGTAGCCAAAGGTGGAGTTGTCCGTGCCACGGTCGCCGAGGTGGTGGAACCAACCGTTCGTGTCATTGTTGGGGTCGGCCACGAGGTTTTCTGTTGTGCCGTCGTTGTTGTAGTCAACCGGCTCACCGGCGGAGTCAAAGACAAACTCGCCGGCAGAGTTTCTGTCGGGCTCATATATCTTGCCGTCGTAGCGGCTGTCGCTTGAGTGATTGGTCACGAAGTCGATGACCAGCTTTATACCGGCGTCCGTCAGCTCCTGCTGGAGTTCGTCGAACTCAGCCATCGTACCGAAGTGCTTATTGGTCGTGAAGTAGTTCCTGGCATGATAGCCGTGGTAGCTTGTCCATCCGTCATGGGTCGCCTGGTCGCGGTTGGCATAGGGCGCGGAGATCCAGACCGCGGTTATGCCCATGCTCTTAAGATAGGGTATCTGGTCAATTATGCCTTGCCAGTCGCCGCCCTGATAGAGTCGGATGTCGGTACCGGTGCCGTCAAACAGGTCCGGGTCAAAGCCTACTGGAATGTTGTTGGTCGGGTCGCCGTCGTAGAAACGGTCAGTTATGATTTGATAGATTACATCCTTCGGTGTGACAGGTCCGAGGTAGTCGTCGGTAATAGTGCTCTGTGTAACAGATAATAGCTCGGTGTTAAAGCCCTGTGCGCCAGCGGGTGTAAGGAGCAGCGCGGTGATAAGAAGCAGGGATAGCAGCAGAGATAGAATGCGTTTTTTCTCTTTCATGGTTCTCCTTTCCGGCAGCTTGCCTTTCATGACATTTCCCATCTGCGATCAAGGGTTATCCTGTTATGGTTTTCAATATCCCTCCTCACATTTGAGCGTAGTTTTACCGGACGTATGCCGGATGATGATGTACTTCCTGCCCGGAGGGCTTGACCGGGCTTTGATGTATACGCCTGACTCGTTCTGGTATATTGCAGCTTCAAGGCAGAGCTCCTCACCCTCGCACAGCCTGAAGCGGCCTTGACCTGGCCAAACGTGCAAAGTTACGCGCTCCGGTAAATCTTCCGTGCAGTCCGGCTCCTGCATTGGGACTATCCCTCCGGAACGGACGAAAACGGGTATGCGTTCGAGCGGACAGCACAGTGTGAGCCTGCGTCCGCCCTCGTACACTTCGTCGGTGAAAAAGTCGTACCACAGACCATCGGGCAGCCAGAGACGTACTTCGGCGGCGCGCTTCTCGCCAGCGCCGGGCGCGGTCACTGGGGCAACTATCAGCTGCGAGCCGAACTCATACACGTTGGGATACTCGTAGGCTTCTGGACTATCAGGCCATGCGTGATAAAGCGGCCTCACGAGAGGTATGCCCTCGAGGTGGCTGCGCCAGTTCATGGAGTGCAGATAGGGCAACAGCCTGTGCCGCAGGGCGAGGAAGCGACGCATTATCTCTGCGATCTCAGGGGAGTAACGCCAGGGCTCCTTGCCTGCGTCCGGGCTGCAGGTGCTGTGCAGACGGCAGATGGGTGAGAACACGCCGAATTGCAGCCAGCGGCAGGCAAGCTCCTCGTCCCTGAGCCCATCGCCCATGTGCCCGCCTATGTCATGGCTCCACCAGCCGAAGCCTATGTCCGCCGCGGCGGCGGTGAAGCGCGGCTGGAAGTCCAGAGAGGCCCAGCTCGCTATCGTGTCCCCGGAGAAGCCGACGGGGTACCTGTGCGAGCCCGCCCCGGCATAGCGCGAGAGGATGAGCGGCCTGCGCCCCCTGCGGGCGGCGTCGAGAAAGTGCCAGTGGTTGAGCAGCCAGAGCGGGTCAAGGCCCTCTACCGTTGAGCGCGTGCCCTGCTGCCAGTCTATCCACCAGAAGTCCACGCCCATGTCCTCCAGCGGATGCAGCAGCAGCTCAAAATAGGCGCGCCGGAAGCGGCGGTCGTTGAGGTCGAAGGGTATGGTCTCGCCGCCGGTGACGCCCATAAACTCTGCGACTTCATCGTAACGTTCCTCAAAAGGCTGCACCCCATCCGCCGGGTGCAGGTTCAGCGAGACGTGCAGGCCCAGCCCGTGCAGGCGCGCCAGCAGCTTGTCCGGCTCCGGGATGAGCTCCCGGTCCCAGGTGTAACCTGTCCAGCCGCTGTATCCCTCCGGCACGCGCGTGAGGTGCCAATCCATATCCAGCACGGCCACGGAAAAGGGAGTTCCCTCGGCGGCAAAGCGCTCCATGAGCTCAAGGTATTCCTCCGTTGTATAAGGCCAGAAGCGGCTCCACCAGTTGCCAAGGGCGAAGCGGGGAAGAAGCGGTGGACGGCCGCTGAGGCGGTAAAAATCTCGTAGGCCGCGCTCAAACTGCCTGCCGTACAGGAACAGATAGATATCCCGCGTCCCCGGCCGCCTCGGCTGGAGCTCGCCGTCCGCGCCGAAGAGCAGACCGTCGTCCGAAAGGAGCCCGACGCCTTCCCTTGAGAAGATGCCGGGCTCAAGTTCTATGGCCCCGTCGGCGTTGTCCAACGTCCGGGCCGTGCCGCCTAAATGGTTCAATTTCTGCCCGCTGCGCCAGCTCAGGCCGTCCGTAAGGGCCTCCAACTCCAGCCCGCCGCCGATAATGACATGGCAGCCGTCGGAGCGCAGATCGAGGCGGCCGCCCCGGAACTCTACGCTGCAACAGGGCTCCGGGAAACGGCGGTCAAGCGCGAATTGGCTGGGCCTGTCCTCAAAGACGCGGCTCTCGTCGTATTCAAGGCGCAGCAGGCGCTCGGTAAGGACGCTCACGCGGCAGTTTCCAAAGCGGTATTCCATTTCAGGACTTGTTGGCGCCCGCGGTGACGCCCTGGATGAGGTATTTTTGCAGGCAGACGTAGAGAATGGTTATAGGTACAGCGACGAGTATCGCGCCGGCGGCGAAAGTGGTGAAGTTGTTGTTGGTGTTGGCGTTTATCATGTCGTAAAGGCCGATGGCGAGGGTCTTTTTCTCCGGGCTGGAGAGTATCATGCGCGGGAAGATGAAGTCCATCCACGGGGTTATGAACTGCGAGAGCGCGACGAAGATGAGGATGGGCTTCATGAGCGGCAGCACTATCTGCGTGAAGATGCGCAGGTTGGAGGCCCCGTCGAGCTTTGCCGCCTCGTCGAGACTGCGCGGGATGTTGGCGAGGTAGCCCTTGACGAGCCAGGTGTTGTAGGGCACCTGCCCGGCGGCGTAGGTGAGGATGAGGCCGAAGTGCGTGTCCAGGAGGTTCAGCTGCCAGAGTATGTTGTAGGTGGCCATCATGCCCATGAAGCTGGGGAACATCTGCAATATGAGTATCGACAGCAGCCCCGCCCGCTTGCCCTTGAAGCGGAAGCGGGAGAACACATAGGAGGTCATGGACGTGAGCACGACGGAGATGGCCATGTTTATGAGGGCTATCTTCAGCGTGTTGGCGTACCAGTAGACGAACTTTGTCTCCTTGATTAGCTTAACATAGTGAAGCACTGTCGGATTTTCCGGGAAGGCCGTGGCCGAGAGCAGGCTGCTCATGGGGTTAAAGGACGCGCCTATTATCCAGACGATGGGCGTCAGGACGAGCAGAGCCATGAAAATGAGCAGCGCGTAGACGCCGAAGGTGGCGAATATGTCCCGGGCACTAAACTTTTTGCGCCTTGCGGGCAGATTTGAAGCTGAGTTGCTCATCCCATCATGTCCTCCTCTTTGAAAGACTTGGTGCGCAGGAAGTTCCAGGTGGATATGGTGGCGATGACCACAAAGACAAGTATGGACATGACCGCCGCCATCTGGAACTGGCGGTTGTCCTTTGTGAGCTTGTATATCCAGGTTATGAGGATATCTGTCGAGCCTGCAAACTTGTAGCTCGGGTTTATCGGGTTGCCGTCCGTCAGGAAGTAGATGACGTTGAAGTTATTGAAGTTCGTGGCGAAGGACATAATGAGCAGCGGCGCGGTGGAGTAGAGCACGAGCGGCAGTGTGATGCGGCGAAATTCCTGCCTTGGCGAAGCGCCGTCTATCCTCGCGGCCTCCAGCAGCTCCGGCGAGATGCTGGTCATGACGCCGGACATCATGGTCATGAAGTATGGGAAACCCAGCCAGAAGTTGACGACGAAGATGACCAGCTTGGCCAGCGTCGCGTCCGAGAGCCAGGGTATGTTCTGAGATATGATCCCTGCAGAGCGCAGGAAAGTGTTTATGGGGCCAAACTGGCCGTTGAACATATTGCGGAAGATGAGCAGGGAGATGAGCCCAGGTATGGCCCAGGGCAGTATGTAGATGGTGCGCCAGAATTTGCGGAATTTCACGCGGCGGCTGTTCACGAGGCAGGCCATGCCCAGCCCGCCGAAATAGCAGCTGAGCGTGGATATGACGCTCCAGAGCAGCGTCCAGCCCAGGACGCCCCAGAAGGTGTCGTTCCACATGGGCAGCCGGAACATATCCGCAAAGTTTGAAAAGCCCACCCAGTCCACCAGACTGCGCGGCGGCAGATAGTGCGGAGCTGAGTAGTTCGTGAAGGCGATGAGGAAGCCGAAGAGAATGGGGACGACAACAAAAAGGAGTATGAGTATGACGGCGGGGATGAGCATGGCATAGGGGAAGGAACGGTCGCGGAAGCGGCGGAACCACTCCTTCGTTCCCTGAAGGTGCTGCCCCTGCTCTATCCTGCCCCGGTCGCGGACAGCGTCTGAAACACAGCCTATGTAGATCAGCACAAAGACAACAGCTATGATCGCCCAGGCAATTCCGAGTATCATCAGTATGATGGAGTTGTCGCCCGGAGTGACCTTGGAGCCTTCGATTATCATCTCCGTCTCGCCGAGGGTGATGAGGCCCCAAAGGCCGTGTATCATCGACGGAAGCGAGACGATAAGCCCCACCTGCGCCAGGAAAAAGAAGGCCGCCTTTATGTACTGCCTGTTCCAGAGCTGACCTGAGCCCCATATGACCGCGCTCATCAGCCCGGCTGACCATTTTTGACTTCTGTGAGGCATTTTACGCTCCTTTCAGCCCTCTCCCGGCCGGGCCGGGAGAGGGCGTGCGGATTTTTGCTCGAACCGTTTGGAGGGGATTACTCAGTTACTACGAGCGAACTGTAAAATTCCTCGCTTGCCGCGGCAAGGGCCTCTTCGGGAGTCTGAAGCCCATCCCAGACCGCTATGACAGCTTTCTGATACGGGGCCCAGACGTTAGACATCTCGGGAATGTAGGGCTGCGGCAGGGCGTCGTTCACGGCTACGGCGATGCTGGACATGAAGGGGTCGTTGGCGTAGAAGTCGAGTTTCTGGCCTTCGATGCTGGCGCTCAGCTCGTTCCTCGTCTCATAGAGCAGCTGGAGGCAGTCGGGGTCGGTTGCGATGAACTGGGCAAGCAGCATGGCGGCCTTGGGATACTGGGTATAGGCGCTGACGCAGACAGTATCAACGGTGGAGAGGGTCTTGGGCCGGACGCCGTTGTCCATCTTGGGCAGCGGGGCGATGCCGAAGTCGATGCCAGCATTGGTGAAGTCGGCTATGGACCAGGGGCCGGTGATGACGTAGGGGGCCGCGCCGCTGGAGAACATGGTGTTCATGGCGTCCCAGGTCGCGTCGGCGGAGGCGACAGGGTAGACGTCCTCCTGCAGCGTCTTGTAGAAGGCCAGACCTTCGGCCGCCTCAGCGCTGTCCCAGCCAAGCTGGTCGGGGTCGTCATGCGTGGGCCCGAAGAGGTCGTAACCGTAGCCGCCGAGGAAGCCATGGGCATAGTAGGGCTCGACGGCCTGCCAGAGGCATGCGAATTTGTTCTGCGCCGGGTCGTTGAACTCGGCGGCAAACTCCTTCATCTCCGCCCAGGTATCGACCGGGGTGTCCACAAGGGCCTTGTTGTAGAACATGACTATCGTCTTCATGGACAGCGGGAAGGCGTATATCTTGCCGTCATAGCTCACGGCGTTGATGGCGTTCTCCACAAACTCGGAGCGTATCTCGTCGGAGAAGAGGTCGATCTCCAGAATGTTGCCGGACTGGGCGGAGATGGCAACGCCGTCGTGCGCCTGGACAAAGACGTCCGCGCCCATGCCGGTGGGGCCGTCGAGCTCTATCTTGGTGCGGGAGTCGGTGGTGCCGACGTTCTCGACCGTGAGCGGGATGTCGGGATACTTGGCGTTCCAGAGCTCGACTATCTTCTCGTTGTAGTTGTCGTTGTCGAACCAGAGCTTGAGCGAGGCACCCTCCTCAGGCACGACTTCGGCGTCGCCGTCGTCCGCGGGCGGCGTATCGCCGGAGGTGTCTGCCGGGGGAGGCTCGGTGGGCGCGGGCGCGGGTCCGCCGCAGGCGGCAAGCGCGAGCAGCATCATTGCGGCGAGCAACAGCGCAAGAGTTTTCTGGACCTTTTTCATGTTTTTCTTCCTTTCCTTTTTGAATTTATTCGTTCGGCTGATTTGCCAATAGCTGCAAGTAAAGCGCTTAACCTAGGACAAAAAATCGCAATGCCGTCAATATTCGAGAATTTTTGCGGACATTGCTTCAAGTTCGATGCTCGTATTTCCGGCTCCCGCCTGGAGCTCTATCGTTCTTGGGGCCTCGGAGACGTTCATGGCTATCGTGAAGCCGTGGCCGTTCAGCTCCGCCTCATATGCCAGCGCCCTCTCGTCGGAAAAGAGCTCGCGCCAGCCGTATTGGATGGCCTTGACGTGTCTGTACCGGAGCTCCGCGGCCTCCCGGATAAAGTCCGAAAGCGGGCACTCGCCGCCGCTCCAGTCCATGGGCCGCCTGTATTCTGACTCATGCCGGCCGGAGAGCCCGCGCTCGTCGCCGTAGAAGAGCATAGGCACGCCGGGATGGGTGAACAGGAACAGCGCCGCCAGCCTGAGCCGACGCTCATCCCCGCCGCACTTGGTGAGGAAGCGCGGAACATCGTGGCTGTCGATGAGATTGAGCTGCGCCTGCTGTATGCGACGCCGGTAGCGTACCAGCAGCTGCTGGACCCGCTGCATGAACTCCCGGGCGCTGAGCCTGCCATAGGCGAAAAAGTCGTCGATGGCAAAGGTGAGGTTGTAATTCATGGCCGAATCGAACTGCTCTCCATCGAGGAAGGAACGGGCGTCATCCCAGATCTCTCCTATGAGCACTGCGTCGGGTTTGAGTGCACGGACCTCGCGGCGGAAGGCGCGCCAAAAGTCGTGGTTAATCTCGTTTGCCACGTCCAGCCTCCAGCCGTCGATGTCGAACTCCCTTATCCAGTACAGGCCCACGTCTATGAGGTATCGAGCCGTCTCCGGATTGCCTGTGTTGAGCTTGGGCATGCTCCCGACATAGGCAAAGCACTCGTAGTTCGGCAGGGAAGAGGCATCCAGTGGGTAGGACTTGGGATAATACCAGTTCCTGTAGCGCGAGCCCTCGCCGTTTTCGACCAGGTCGCGGAAGGCGAAGAAGTCCGGGCCGCTGTGATTAAAAACGCCGTCGAGCACGAGGCGCATCCCGCGCTCGTGGCAGGCGGAGACCAAGCGGCGGAGCTCATCCTTGCTGCCGAAACAGGGGTCGATCTCAAAGTAGTCGATGGTGTCATACTTGTGCGGGCTGTTGGCGGCAAAAATCGGCGTCAGGTAGATGCAGTTGAAGCCGAGAGAAGCTATGTAGTCCAGATTCTCCGTCACGCCCCGCAGCGTTCCGCCGAGCTTAGATGCACAGGCCCGCCCGTCGGGCAGGTGTTCGACGCGGCACTCGCAGGAGATGCGGCGGCGCGAGCTGGCAAAGCTGTCTGGGAAGATCTGATATACCACAGCCTTCCTCCACCAGTCCGGCACGGAGTCCATGTCCTCGCTGCGTATGTAGTGGAAGTTGTAGTATAGCTGGCGGTTTTCCTCGGGCTGTTCATGGAAGCAGTCGCTATAATAATACAACGTTTCACCGCCGGAGCTCAGCCGGAAATAATAACACAGCCGCGTGACGCCTGGGTCTATCTCTACCTCGAAATAGTCAAACAGCGCGTCTGAAAAGCGCAGCGTCATTTCCGCCTCCGTAATGGAGATGGGACTTTTCGGCTCCATCCTGTCGCCAAAGCAGAGCGTACAGCTTTCGAGGTCAGCCTTGGCTGCCCTTAGTCGTATGACGACCAGGTCCGTAGCTTCGGCAAAGCTGTACTCGGAGTATGTGCGATGGAATATCGCCTCTTTCTTCAAATGGGCATTCAGCTCCTTTCGTGGGGAGGGGCGACAGAGTCGCGCTCTATCAGCTCCACCGGCATGATGATGTTTTCTATTTCCGCGCCCGGGTCGTTGATGGCCTGTACTACCTTCTGCACCGTGATACGTCCCCTGTCATACGCAAACTGGGCTACGGAACTGAGAGCGGGCATGGAGTACTCGCACTCCTTTGTGTTGTCGAAGCCGACGATAGACAGGTCGCGCGGGATGACGCGCCCGGCCTCGTAAAAAGCCTTGAGTATGCCGAAAGCCACTATGTCCGCTGCGGCGAATACTGCCGTTATTTCCGGGCGCTCCAGCAGCGCCTTCCCTATGTTATACCCGCCGCCGAAACTGAGAGCGTCCTGGAATATAAAGCTTTCGGCGTCCAGACCGGCCTCGGTCATGGCCTTCACATAACCCTTGTAGCGCCGATGTATAGCACCGTCAACGGTGATGTTTGATGCAGCGATAGCAATGCTTTTGTGTCCGCAGTCAATCATCAGCCGCGTCGCATCGTAACCGCCCTGCTGGTCGTCGATGCCGACGGTGGAGTGCAGCTGGGTGCCCTCGTCATAGGAATCTATGAGTACGAGCTGACGGCCCAGAGCCTGCATCTCCTCGGAGATGACGTGCGTATAGTTGCCTATGAATATCGCGCCGTCAAGGTCGCGCTTGAGTATCCAGTCCCGGCAGCTCTCGCCCATCCTGACGCCCTTTATGAGCACGTCATAGCCAAGTTTTGCGGCCTCGAACTCAACGCCGCTGACGAGTTCGCCGTAGAAGGGGTTATCACGAAGCAGAAGGCTTGCGCTGCTGTCTTCCTCTGTTATGGGCAGCAACAGCCCGAGCATATCCGAGCGACGCTTGGCCAGGCTGCGGGCCACAAGGCTGGGCTGATAATTGAGCTCTTGCATGACGTGAAGGATGTTTTCCCTTGTAGCTCCCGAAACTTTGTCAATTCCATTTATTACGTTTGAAACAGACGCCGGCGACACGCCTGCGCGCTTCGCAATATCCATGATTGTGACGCGTCTGCTCATCCCAAATCCCTCCGTCGCGCTTGGTTAAGCGCTTTACAAAAACTATTTTATTACATAACCTTTGTGATATGTCAAGAGAAATCGTCGATTTAAAACAAAACACAGATGCTAAAACAATGATTTTGTATATTAGCACCAGAAGGCACATGACTGCTTGTGTAAAATGACAAGTGTACCGCTTTCATCTATGCCCGTATTTAGAAGGCATATTAGCAATGCATTCCTTTCCACCAAGTATAGCCTCGGCGTTGGCGCGGTAGGTAAGCAGCTTTTTCATCTCGGCTCTGGCCTCGCGGTATGCCGGGTATGTGGCTCGCTTTTCAGCAAAGAGGGCAGCGTACTCGGCTTGCAGAGCCTTGACCGTGGGCAGCTTCTTCAGGCCCCGGCCATTGAAGTGCTTCTTCGCGGCACGGTGCAGAAGTATCTCCTGCTCGTGCTCGGCTAAATACCGTTTCGAGTAGCCAGAGGCTTTGTAAGCGCGGAAGGCCTCCCGCGTCCGCAGGTAGTTTATGACCTGCTTTTTCAGCTCCTCGACCTCGGACATACGCGCTTCCGTCGCCTTCATCTTCTCAGTCAGGGCGCTGCACTTCTCGCTCGCGGCCTCGGCTCTGCGTGAGAGTTCGTCAAAGTCCATGTCGCCGTTCTCTTTGAGAAAGTTTATGGTCTGCGCCATCTGCTTAAGGTTGAACACCTTCGCCCAGCGCTCATAGCCCGCGCCTTTGCCCTCGGAGAGCTTGGCCTGGATGTCTATGAGCAGGCTCGGGCGCTGCTCCGCGAGCCACTTGTTGTAGCTCTTGCCGCGGCGCTTCGGAGTCTCGACGACGGACAGCCCGTGCTCGATGCAGAGCGTGTCGCTCAGCGCCCTCACCGCCCGCGAGCTGCCCCAAAAGTTGTCGAATTTGCCCCGGCAGTCGAGCGTCGTGGAGTTCCAAAGTATGTGGTTGTGGATGTGCCGGCGGTCAGTGTGGGTGCAGACGATGTAGGCGTGTTTGCCCTTAAGGAAGCGCTCGGCGAACTCCACGCCGATGCGGTTGGCTTCCTCCGCCGTGATCTCGCCCGGCTTGAAGGACTGGCGCACCTGGTAGGCTATGACGTCGCTCGTCTGCTCGCGGCCCGTGAATTGCTTATACTGCCGCTTGGCCAGCAAAAACTCCGCGTCCGCCGTGTGTGGGTCACAGGCAAACGCGGAGATAAGTTTTCCGTTTTCGGTTTTCTCCGGGTTCATCGCATAGCCCGTGCGGAGCTTGAGCGCCGAAGCCACGCTCTTTCCGCCATGCATGTGTGTATTCTCGCTGACCGCCGTGCCAAGGGCGGTCACGGCCTCGGACGTATTCCACTCACTGAGGAACGCAAAGTCCGTCTCATCGAAGTACGCCGCCGGGTCATAGCCGCAGCGACTAAGCAGAGCGTAGGCTGTGCTGGCATAGGCGGCTTTTTTGAAGCTGTCTCTCAGCTCGCCTTCATCATACCCGGCCATCAATGAGCCGTCAACGATACCGCCTATGTCGTGACGGTGTGCGTCGAAATACATCTCGGCGAGGTCGCGCGCCACATCTTGAAGCTGGCTGGAGAGCCACTCGCCCTCGGCGTTGAATGCCTGCCGCAAGCCGAGCTGGACTTCGGCGAGGTTCCCGTCGTTTATTTCCCACGGCGAGAACGGGCGCGAGCTGCGCCGGGTGCCGGTGTCGGAGATGTCGAAGACGTAGCGGAGCTTCGGCGCATCGCCGGAGTTGTCCAAGAGCGCGATGCCCTTCGCGCCGCGCCGGACATAGCGGCGCATGGTATCGTTCCACACCTCGTAGCTCGCGCAGGCCGTAGCCTCCGGCCGCTGGGCGTGGATCATAAGCTGGTCGTGAAACGGGTACTTGTACAGCCGCGATGAGGTGTCCAAAAACGCCGTCCAAGCGCCCACGCTGTCCGCCAGCCCCAGCGCAGTCTCTCGGGCGAGGTCAAGGTAAGTGTCCACCTTAGCAGGCATCGCGCCCGCCTCCTTTCTATGTTGATGTGGTTTATCCTAGTTAAAGTGAGCTGAGTTTTACTTTTCCTTCCTCCCAAAATCCAGCCAGTAGATCACCCTCTCGCCGTCGTCCTTGAGGATGAGGTCGGCGGGGTAGTAGGCGTCGCGTTTGGCGGAGTAGACCTCGTTGATGTGTGTCCGTCCGTCTCGCAGGAGCTGGGCGGCCTGAGACTTGCTCAGGCGGATGCGCTTGGCGGCGAGGAACTTGTTGTCTGTCCAGAGTGCAAAGCGGCAGATGCTGCTCTCGCAGAAATAGCCCTTCTTGCCCGTCACGACGTTGCAGCCGCAGCGCGGGCATATCCAGCGCGGCCTGTCCCTTTTTCTGCGCCCAATACTCCCGGTCGGTCACGCGGTTCTTGCTGCCGTTCAAGAGGTCGATTTGGTAAAGCCCCTCCCGGTGGCACATTTCCATGACTTCGGACTTGAAGTAGCGCAAGGCCGCGTCGGTACAGCGGTGCTTGCAACCGGCTTTCGTATCGGCTGGCCTGTCCATGTAGGGCAGGAACGGCACTTCCTCAATCCGCAGGCTGTTAATGACGATATGCACATGGATGTTGCCGCTGTGGTTATGCCCGTCCGGGTGGGTGCATACAAGGGCTTGGTGGCCGGGGAAATGCTCTTTACAGAATTGCTCCCCCAATGCCTGCGCCCGGTCTACGGTCAAGCCGTTGTCCGGGCCGTCCCGTGGGTCAAAGCTGATGATATAGTGGTGGCTTTTCACATCTTCCCGCTGCTGGTTCTTCCCGTAGCGGAGATTTGCCCGCATACAGGCAACGGCAAAATCCTCCCCGCCGCAGTTCAGCGTGGACAGCCGGTAGTCCTCGCGGGGGATAAGCCTGCCGGTTTCATCAAGGACGGGCTTCATGGTAAACTCGTCATGCTCAAAGAGAAGATATTGCTCGGCGGCTCCGTAGTCGGCGTTTTTAGAGTTGATATGCTTGAGTGTTGCCAACCGCGTCACCTACTTTCTTGAGGACTTCATACTTGAGGGTGGCAAGGTCGGCTATGGCGGCGCGTACCTCGCCGGACAGCGCGTTATAGGGTACGCCGTACTCGTTCAGATACCGGGCAATCTGGTTGAGGTTGCCGCCGATCCTGCCGTACTCGGCGGTCAGCTTTCCAACAGCGGAGAGCAGTTCATCATTGACCGCCGACACATGGATAACGGGGCGTATAGTCGCCCGCCGTATCGCCTGCCGGAGAAATTCGGACTGGCTGATACCATAGGGCGCAAGCCGCGCTGTGAAGTCGGCGTATTCTTCTTCGGACAGCCGGGTTTTCACAACGCGGCTGCGGTGGGGTGTGTTGTATCGCTTCGGCATGGGCTGTAAACCTCCTTTCACTTATCACAAAAAATAGGCTGGTCTGTTAGGTATTTCCGGGGCAGTTCTCGCAAAAAAATGGCCTGCCGGACGGAAATATTTTTGCGGCGCAAGCCGCCATAGCAGGGTTTGGGGAAGGCACTCCCCAACAAGTTTCCCGCGAGGGGCAAAACCGCAGAATTGCGGATTTTGGCACCGTGGTAGAAACTTGCTCTAAGTAAGCCGCAGACTGGCCCTGTCCGGGCTTTTCCGTACATAGAGCGAACAGGGCGGGGCTTTCAGCCCGCTGTGCGCGGCCTTTTTTCCTTTCGCCAAAGATACATTTGAAAGGCCGCCAGCTACCCGCTGAACGGGGATTTCTCAAATTTTCTTTTGCCTTAGTAATCCAGGAAACAGGATTTTGGCAACCGGCGGGGCAGGAAAATTTCCTCCCTCATTCACTACTACACCTGGCAAGGGGCTAAATGGCCGGGAAGTCAAACGGGCAACAAAAAAAGCAGCAAATCTTTTTCAGACTTACTGCTTTTGCTGGTCGCCGGTGGCGGCTGGTATTCAGTTTTGAAAGTTCGGGTCAGGGTGGCCCGATGATGGATGGCTCGATAAACAGGAATTGTATCGCCTATATATCACAAAAACACATCTCTCAATACTCGTTATAATCCCGTATCTTTTTTACAGTACCGACATAATCATGGGCTGTCCCATTGAAATTCTCAGGATTGATAGGATGATGAATATTGTAAAGAATTCCCGTTTCTCCCGTCCTTCCAAGATCGTTCTCATCCATATGTCTTTCATCAATATGTACTCTAACGATTTCGAGACACACCAAAACATAGTCGTCACCCTCGACAATTTCTTTCTCCCATTTGAAGCGACATTCCAGATTCATAAAGCATTCATCAATCAGAGGAGCATTCACCATTTCTGCTTTAACCGAAGTCAAACCGGCGGCTTTAATTTCATCTATTTCAAAATTGTTATTTTTACAGGTTGACATACACTTATCATACAAATCGGCAGACATGAAATTGATGACAGCTTCACCTGTTTCATGAATTGTTTGATATAAATGTCCATATTTGCTGACAGCGGAAACAATTGCAAAGTAGCCACTTTTTCCCCCCGTAAATGTTGTCCATGACTGCATACAAGCGTTAGGCTGTCCATTGCTTTTATATGAAGTCATTATGTAGAGTGGAGAGGGTACAGAGATAACGAACTCCATCCAATTAAATCCATACATCTCCATCTTTTTCATTGATTCAGGCAACGTGCTGTATTTCTTTTTCATATTTTCCTCCATAAATTTTGATTGTTGTTGACTTTATTATACTACATTGCCTATCTAAAAGATAGCGTATCTTATGCCGCCCCGCTGTGCTGCGTGTCCGGCCGATATGTACGCCGATCACTCGCTGCGGCTGGCGCAGGAAGTAATAGCGGAAAATTTCTTCCTGTGTCTGCTCCGGCAAAAGGGCAAGGGCTGCGGCAAGTTCCGCATGGTACAGAACGGCGGTCTGGCCGCAGGCGGTAAAAAGATATTCTTCAAGTCGCTCCGGCTCGGCAAGCTGGACAAACTTCTCATTCATCAGATAGTCAAGGGAAACTTCCCGTTCCCATTTCCGGCGCAGCCTCAAAATCTTGTCTATGGCTGCGTGACGAATGACAATCTTACAAAAGGCATTGAATGTGTACTGGATATGCACTTTGTAGGCTTCATCTTCGGTCATGGAAATTCCCCCTCTCTGAATAATAGTGCGGGGCGGCAGCACTCCTTGCTGTCGCCCCTTGATTGCCTACCAGCAAAGGCGGGCGGGGCTGTCAACGGCGGCGCGTATGCGCCGTTCATCTTGACCGTTGACTGGCTCGGCTGGCCTTGCTATCAAAACACGAATAGTTTTTAATTTTTTAATTGCGTTATCAGTGTTTCAAATTCCGAACCATCACGAAGAAATTTATATTCCTCATTGTTTACCAACTCATCGGTAATTGTTTTCACCAGTTTACCTGAAAGCCATGTAGACCCGCTATCGTCTGCCTTACGATATAGTGGGCAATTTCGTGTATCCCACTCTTTTTTCATGGCAGGTAACATTTTTTGAAGAATAGACATACTGCTACCTTTGTCTTTTTTTACTAAAGCAAGTTGCAAGTGGGCATTGTAGCACATCCATTCCGGAAAGCAAAACTCACGAGTAACGGCTTCATACAAATCTGCAAAAAAGTCCGCATCATTCTCCCGTTTTTCATGCAATGCGATTTCCAACATATTTATTAAAGCCGTTTGTATATCGGTCACACCTTTAATGGCACGATGCTCCCAGATTTTTTCTGCATCTTGATATTGTTCCTGCCGTTGATAGAGGATTGCTAATTGTTCTTCTTTGTCGATCGTAGAGAATGGCAGTGAATTGATAAGTTCCTCTGCCTTTGAAAAATCGCCTTTATTTCGTGCATAGGAAATCAACATACTGGTTGCGGTATCTCTTATTTCTGGAATTTCACTTGTAGCTAAACGCTTATAAAATGTTTCATATATTTCTTGGTATTGTTCAGTTGCAGATACATTGTAAAGAGTAAGCGCCCCCTCTAAATAAAGAACGGCAGAGTATATCAATCTTTCGCAGGTGGGATATTCATGTATTTTGTCGATTGCCATCTGAAAAGCTGTTTGATAGTCCTGCTCTTGAACAACTTTATCAAGTTCATTGACAAAGTTTTCAATCTCTATATCTGTTAAATCCTCGTTAAAGGACAGCAGGGTATTCAAATCCATTTTTAGCAAACGGGCAAGAGCTGGTAAAAGGGTTATATCTGGATATGTGCTGCCTTTTTCCCACTTATTTACTGCCGGGGTGGATACTCCTAAAAACTCGGCAATTTGTTCTTGTGTTAATGACAATTCTTTTCGTTTTTCTCGGATAATTTGATTGATTTTCATAGTAAACCTCCTTTGTAATTCTATAATATCAAAGGCAATTTTAAGGCACAATAGAGCGATTATTAAATTTCTTGTTTACTAAATTAACCATAGGTTAAAACGAAATAGTGAGCCGACTGTCTATCAAATTTTTGTGGGTTACTTTATGGCACATGAGCATTTGCGCCGGGATTATCATTGCCATACCCTTCCAGCAGGTTGACTGCGCCCCAGATGCCGAGGCCCGCGCCGAGGGCGATGACCAGCGTCTGGAGCACCTGGATAGCCGAATTGAAAAACTCCATTCAAAAACCCGGGGCCGTACCGCGCACAAAAGCGCAGACTGCCGGCCCAGCCCCGGCCTCCTTTCAATGTTTTATTGAAAGCAGCCGTTTTCTCTTGGGCTTCATCAGGTCTCGTCGTCGGTCTCGTCTATCTCGTACACCTCGTATTCCTCGTCGGCCTTGAGCTTGAGGCGGCGGGACATATGTACTAGGGATTACGTCAATAACCTTATTTATATTGTTTTTGATGTACAAAAATACAATTTCTCTTGGATCATTTTATATTGGAAAGGCCTCTATAACTGGTGTAATATCGTATGCTATGCGTTCAAGAAGAAGACGCGCACATAATAATATTGACATAAGCAATGCTACAACAATTTACACAATAGGAGAAAGAAATACTGCAGGTATTTCGACACTGACAGTGGAATGGAATTTTAACTGCTCCCTAACGCCATTTGACAATAATATAAACTATTCAATGCTTGTAAGCACAACTGCAGGAACAAAATTAGATAGAAGTAATGTTAAATGTAGCATTTGTTATGATAATATCAATCAAGATGTTAATTATACTCTCAAAGAAATAACAGATTTGACATATATCCTTATCTGGAGCAGGCGGGCTTTCACGATGTGCAGATACGCAAAAAGAAAAGCTGGCTGTGCATCACGGCGCGGAAATGAGGGGGCTAAATTATGAGTATCTTTGCATCTATCTTACGCAGCGTATACAAGCTCTCCGGCGCGAAAAAGGCGTTCGCCTTGCCGGAGGATGCACTGCGAAAGGAAATTGAAAAGCAGAACCAGCATCGTGGCGTTTTTACGCCCACCGACCACAAAGCACATTATGAGACGATCACAGTGAACGGCTTTCCCTGCCTGATCGTGCGAGAGCATCCGAAGCCGTCCGAGCGCGCAATTCTCTATTTCTTTGGCGGCGGCATGGTGATCGGCCCCGATAAGGGCGACCTGCCTGTGATGCGCAAGCTCTGCCGCGAGACCGGCTGTGATGTGTTGTTTCCGTTTTACCCGCTCTGCATGGAACACTGCATTACTGAAACCTACGCGATGGTGTACGAATGTTATCGAAAAATGATTACGCTGTACGGCGGCGGAAATGTCAGTACCTGCGGCTTTTCCTCCGGCGGTGCGCTGGCGCTTGGCATTGCGGCGCATAACAACGCCCAGCCAGAGCCACTGCCGCAACCGAGGCACATTGTCGCCGTATCCCCCGGCGAGGTGCCGTGGAACGATGCGGAAAGGGCGCGGATGCAGGCACTCAATAAACGGGACGTTTCCATCGACTATGCCTTTATGGTGACGGTGGAAAAGTTCATGCGGCATGGCTGCGAGAATGTGCCGGACTATATGCTCTCCGGCTCACGGGGAGATTTTACCGGCGTAGGCGATATTCACTTCTTCTATTCTGCCGACGAGGTGCTCTACGGCGCATTGCCGGACTTTGAGGAAGCCTGCAAACGGGCAAATGTCCCCTATACGGTGTCCGCCCGCCCGAAGATGGTGCATTGCTACTGTATGCTGCCGATCTTTCAGGAAGCGAAGGAGGACTTCGCAAAGATCGTGGATTTTTTGAAGAGATGAGACTGGAAACGGGCGCGTGATGATTGAAACACGGAGGGAAGGCCATGGAACGAAAAGAAGCCATTCGCGGTGCGTGCCGAATGACGGGCGGAAACAGTTTTTATGACGGCATGATCACCTGCTCCACCCTGAGCGGGAAAGCGGTGTGCCGCTTGGTGTGGGCAATGAACAAGGCGGAAAACGACGCCTATCTGGAAAAGGCAATGTCCGGTATTCCGGAGCATTTCTCCGGCAAGCTGCTGGAAGTGCCGGTGGGAAAAGGGATTCTGACCATGCCGGTTTATCAGACTATGCCGGAGGCGGACATTACCTGTCTCGATTATTCGCCCGATATGATGAGGCAGGCACGGGAAAAGGCTGACCGCCTGCACCTGAAAAATGTAACCTTCCGGCAGGGAGATGTGGGAGCACTCTCCTAACCCTATGGCATACAACGAGTTGTTCGCCCTTGCCTTCGTTGCGCCCTATGTGGCAAGCGAAAAGAAAATTCCACCAACGGCCGTGCAGGAAATGATGCGCCGCTCACTCTATCATATCAAGTGGTATTTTGCAAAGACCGACTTGAATACCGACAAGGGCAAGGCGGAGAACAAAAAGAGCGTTGTCAAATACGCCAAATGGTACACGCCCGAAAAGGAAGCGAAATACCCGACCTCCTTCAAGGTGGATTTTGTCGGGCAGCCGTATGAGGGTGCCTGTTACTACCGCATTACCCGCTGCCCGATTTGCATTTACGCGGAGAAACTCGGTGTTTCCGAACTCATGACGTTGTTCTGCGAACTTGATGAAGTGATGATCACGCTTCAGCACGGCGTGCTGCACAGAAAACAGACGCTGGCGAATGGCGGAGAGTATTGCGACTACTTTATTACCGGAAACAGAGAATAAACGGAGAAGCTCGTATCGGTCAATAGCTGATACGAGCTTCTTTTCATATTTTTTAGATTGTGTTTCTTCAGACCTTCCACCCGGCGGCCTGCTGCCGCTCCACCACGAAGCGGCGGTAGAGCCCGTCAACAGCAACCAGCTCGTCATGGGTGCCCTGCTGAACGATCTCACCATGATCGACAACAAAAATTTGGTCGGCATGGCGCACGGTTTTCAGCCGGTGGGCGATCATGATGACCGTCTTATCATGGGTCAATTCCGCAACGGCCTCCATCAGCTCCTTTTCATTTTCCGGGTCGACATTGGCAGTGGCTTCGTCCAGAATGATGACAGGCGCGTCCTTCATAATCGCCCGGGCGATGGAAATGCGCTGCCGCTCGCCGCCGGAAAGCGTAGCACCGCCTTCGCCGATGACGGTATCAAAGCCCTCCGGCAGCGCCATGATAAAGTCGTAGCAGCGTGCTTTTTTCGCGGCGGCCTGCACCTCCTCCATGGAGGCGTCGGGCTTTCCGAAGCGGATATTGTTGGCGATGGTGTCGGAGAACAGATAGACCCGCTGAAACACAAAGGAGAAATTGCGGATGAGGCTGTCGTAGCTGTACTCCCGCACATCCCGACCGCCGAGGCGCACGCTGCCGCCCTGCACGTCCCAGAACCGCGCCATGAGATTGCACAGCGTGGTCTTGCCACTTCCGGACGGACCGACGATGGCCACGGTGGTTTTCTCCGGGATGGTCAGGGACACATCGTGCAGGATGGGCTTGCTGTCATAGGAGAAATCCACATGGGACAGGGTGATGTCCTCCCGTTCCGGCGAAAGCTCCTCCCCGTCAATGTCCATGGGTTCTACGCGCAGAATTGCGCTTGCCTTATCTACGCCGATGTCGATGGAGCGGAACAAAGCCGAAAAGCTTCCGGCGCTGTCCAGCTGCTCAAAGAGGATGAACGAGCAGATCAGCATCAAAAGGCAGTTTGTCAGCTCCATGGTGCCGCTGAAGTAAAAGACGATAGCGGCCGCGCAGACGGCAACGCCGGTGAGCTTGTTGACAACAAACTGCGCCAGCATATAAAGCACCGACGGGATCTCCATAGCAAAGGACGCCCTGCGGGCTTCCTCCACAGCGCCGTGTACCTGCGTGGCAGAGTCGTAGGTCAGGTCGAAATTCTTGACCTCGGCGATGCCCTGCACATATTCCAGCACCTTGGACACAAGGCGCTCATCGGCATTGAACTTCCGCTGGGAAAGGGTCTGCTCCGCCCGCTGCATGGCGGCGTTGACGGCAAAGAACAGCAGAAGTCCCGCCAGAGTAATAAGCCCCATACGCCAGTCAAAGAGGAACATCATCACCGCGATGATGCCGGAAGTCAGGAACCCCCTCGTTGTGACCATGACCACCCGTGTGGCAATGTTGGCCATGTTCTCCATGGTGTTGGTGGTGACGGACGTGACCTCGCCGAGGCTGTTGTCATTGAACCAGCCCATAGGCAGGTAGCGCAGGTGCTCGGCGATCTCGATGCGTTTGTTGGCGCAGGCGCGGTAGCCCGCACGGGTCTGGAGCATGGTAGCCTTCATGTTGATGGCAATCGTAATGATCAATGAGATCACGATAATGCCGAGGCTCGTCCATAAAGTTGCCATAGTGACGTTCCTTTCCAGCAGCGCCTGAATGACGATGGCGGCTGCCGGAATACGCATGGCAGAGCAAATGGCGCTGACCACGCCCAGCCAGATAGATGTTATAAACAGCCTGCGGTTGTCCACCCCGCAGAAGGCGAAGAACTTTTTCAGTGTCTTGAGCATTACGCCACCTCCCCGTCGTCTTTGACGCTGATGTGGGCCTCCCACATGGTTTGATAAAGGGGGCAGGACGCAAGAAGCTCCGCCTGCGTGCCGGTCGCTTCGATCTTGCCTTGATTGACAACAATGATCTGATCGGCGTCCGCAATGGTGGACAGCCGGTGGGCAATGACCAGCAGCGTCTTGCCCCGCACCAGCCTTCCCAGTGCCGACTGGATGACCGCCTCGTTTTCCGGGTCTGTATAGGACGTTGCCTCGTCGAGAATGACGATCGGCGCGTCCTTCAGCATGGCACGGGCAATGGAGATGCGCTGCCGCTCACCGCCGGACAGGTGACCGCCGGATGCACCGCATACGGTCTGATAGCCGTTCTCCAGCCCCATTATGAACTCGTGGCAGCCGCATTTCTTCGCGGCGTCAATGACCTCCGCATCGGTCGCACCCTTTCTGCCCATGCGGATATTGTCCATGACAGAAAGGTCAAAGAGGTAGTTGTCCTGCGACACATAGGCGATGTGCTTCGTGCACTCCGCCAGCGGCAGCGTGCGAATGTCCACGCCGCCCAGGTCGATTTCTCCGTCCTTCACATCCCACATGGAGGCGATGAGCCGGGCGATGGTGGATTTTCCACTGCCGGAAGGCCCGACCAATGCGTTGACCGTCCCCGGGGCAATGTGCAGATCGATTCCGTGCAGTACCTCCTTGTCGTGATAGGCAAAGCGGACATCTTTCAGCTCGACGGCGTTGTCCGCAGGCAGCTTTTCCGCACGTTCCGGACGCTGCATATCCTCGCCGGACAGCACCTCCGCCACCTCACCCACGATGGTCGTCACCTGCGCGATGTCATCGGTGTAGGAAAAAGCGGTGATCAGCGGCTGCATAACGCCGAAGGACAGAACAATGACCGCGAGAAACGTCTCCGCCGACAGTGTGCCGTGCATATAGAGAAGGCAGCCCACCGGCAAGATGCCCAGCAGCGTAGAGGGAAATATCGCCATGCCCGCCACCTGCCCGAAGAGGCTGCCCCGCATCCAGTCTATGAAGCAGTCTGCCCCTTCCTTTGCAGCAGAGACAAACTTTGCGTAGCTGGTTTTGGACTGACCAAACGCCTTGATGACCTCAATGCCGCTGATGTATTCCACAGCCGTGTCGTTCAGTGTCTTTGTCGCGGTGACCGTGCGCTGAAACTTCTCGTTATAGCCGCTGAACATGGACATAAAGCAGCCAATGCCCAGCGGCAGGACGATGAACATGGAAAGGCCCATGCGCCAGTCCTCGATGAACAGCAGCACCAGTACCGCCAGCGCCCCCACGATGTTGGTGGTCATCTCCGGCAGCAGGTGGGCAAGGGTGGTTTCGATGGAATCGACCCGCTCGACGATGATGTTCTTATACGAGCCGGAGGAACGATCCAGCACCGTACCCAGCGGCAGCGTCGCCAGCTTGTCCAGCAGCCGGACGCGGGTATTGGCCAGCACATGGAACGTCGCATGGTGGGAGAGAGAGGTGGACACGCTGTGCAGCACATAGCGCAGCACCCAGCAGCCCGCCATCCATGCGCAGAGCGTCAGGCAGCGGGGAAGCTCCGCCGTGCCGTTTACCAGTGCGGTGATAAGCCGGATGATGATGAAATACGGAATAAGCGAGCAGGCAACGCCCAGCAGCGCCGTAAGGACGCTCAAAGCGTACTCGCCGTACCGCCCTTTTGCCAGCTCTGCCAGCCACGAGGCGGCGGAGCGCTTTTGCTTCGTGTTCTGATTCATGGGTAATTCCTCTAAGGCAGATCAGGCAGCCAGATGCTTCTTCACGATGCCCTTGCCGATAGCTGCTCCGATGAATGCGGCCACGATCACACCGGCCACCAGTGCCACGGATACCCAGGACTGCAGCATCTGGGATGCGGCAAGGATGGCGTCCTGACGGCCATCGGTGACCATCTGATCCGCCATAGCCTTGGCTGCGATGGCGTAGGGAATGATGGTGCTGCCGAATGCAGCCAGCACCTGATTGATGACATAACTGACGGTCAGAGCTTTCGCATTGCCGTAGCCCATCTTCCACAGCAGCAGCTCGGCAATGACACCGGAGAGAATAAAGAGGATGATGTACGGCAGGTATCCGCCCATAATGGCGCGGACAATGCTGTAAATGAGGATCGCACCGGGCTTTTTCACCTTCGTGCCGATGATGAAGTAGACGATGCCCTCCAGCAGGGCGAAAAGCACCGGCATCAGAATGATGGTAATGGGCGTTGCGTACAGGACGGAGCTGGCGAAGAAAATGACCACATTGATCAGAGCCAGCAGGACAACGGTGATGATGTCCTTGATTTTCAGTTTATTGGGGTTTGCAGTACTCATGGTTAAAGACTCCTTTTTGAATGGAATATGGTTGAACGTCGCAGAGACGGCGATCACAGGATAAGGCCGGCGGCGATCGATGCCGCCAGCAGGACGCAGAACACAGCATCCCACGCAGAAAACCGAAGCGACAGATAGTTGCTTTTGCGGCGGGTTAAGTCGATGCCCCGTGTTTCGGCGGAGGCGGACAGCGTTTCGGCGATGCGGATAACGCGCAAAGCCATCGGCACGGTCAGTATTTCGATATAGGATGGCAGCGCACGCAACTTTTGCCATGGCGTCACAAACGCGCCCCGGGTGCGGATGGATTGCCGCAGCAACTTCATGTCTCCCGACAGAACGGGGAAGAAGCGGAAAATCACCGCCACGATCATGATCAGCCGCTCCGGTAGGCGCAGATTGCGCAGCGCTGCCAGGGTACGGCTGGCTTCATTCCGCCCAATCAGCGTCCGCATGGAAATGCCAACGGCAATGATCCGCGGGAACAGCACCAGCATAAAGGAAAACACCGTGCCCGGCAGCAGAGCGTTTGCCGCCCACAGCAGCCCAAAGCTCATCCCGCCTGCCAGCGCCGTTCCGAGCCAGCCGTCCGCTGCGGTCAGCAGGATCAGTGCCGTATATACGGCATAAACTAAGTGGTTGTTGGATGTGGAGATCACGACCAGCAGGGCCAGCCAGTAAAGCAGCTTCGTTGCCGGGTGGAATCGTTCTTTATGCTGTTTTTTCGCAGGAGCATTGGAAAGATGGAAGCGCTCCATATATTGCCGTACCGCTTGCAAATCTCGTTCCGAATGAACGGGAAATTCTATTTCTGCATGCCCATCCGACAGCCCAATGCAGCGGTCACACGCACCTGCAATTAGCTCAGGGTCGTGGGTGATGATGAGAACAGTCTTTTCTTTCCGCATCTCCCGGATCAGCGCTGCGCACCGCTCCAGACTTTCCGCGTCCTGTCCTGCTGTCGGCTCGTCCAGTATGACGATCGGCTTGTCGGATAGATACGCCATCATCAGCGTCAGACGCTGCATCTGCCCGCCGGAGAGGGAAAAGGGATGCCGGTTGCGGCAGTCCCACATATCCATACTTTTCAGCAGCGCTTCCGTTTTTGCTTCAAACTCCGGTGTCACCGCATGGCCGTATTGCAGTTCGTGCAGGACGGAGCCTGTGAAGAACTGGAACTCCGCCTCCTGAAGGATGAACAGCACTTGCTTTTGCAGCTGCTTTGGATTTTGCGACTTTCCGAAAAGCATTATCCTGCCGCCGGAGGGGCGGTAAAGCCCTGCAATCAGCTTGCCGATGGTCGTTTTGCCGCAGCCGTTTGCGCCCACAAGGCCGACGATCTCATGCTCACGGACGGAAAAGCTGACACCAGAGAGGGTATCTCCGGCCTTCCTGCCGTATGTATAGCAGACATCTGAGACGGCAAGCGCCGTCGGCGCGGTTTTCGGCAGCGGCTCTTTCTCCGGCACGGTGATCTCCGCAAGGTCGAGCGTGCGCAGAGAAAGTGTTTGTCTCCGCTCCACTGAGAACGCCTTTGCCTCTGCGGCAGTATATTTTCCTTTGATCTCGCCGTCTGCCATGCCCCAAAATTCGTCGGCAATGTCGGCAAGATAGTAGAGTCGGTGCTCGCTGAGCAGCAGCGTTTTGCCCTGCTTTTTCAGGGCAAGCAGAATCTCTTTTAACTGCTGCGTGGCTGCAAAGTCCAGATTGGCCGTGGGCTCATCCAGCAGAAAAATATCTGTGTCCATTGCCCACGCGGACAAGATGGAGATGAGCTGTCGCTCGCCGCTGGACAACTCGTAGACATTGCGATCCTTCAGCCGCTCCAGATGAAAGATACGGAAGGCCTCATCTACCCGCCGTCGGATTTTATCTTGCGGCAGGCCGTGATTTTCAAGACCGAAGGCCACTTCATTGGAGCTGTTCACGGTGAAAAACTGGCTGCGAGGATCCTGAAAGACCGAGGCGGCCAACTCGCCGATCTCGCCGATACGTATTCCGGCGGTGTCCTGCCCATTCAGGCGGCAAAAGCCTTTTAGCTCTCCCTCGTAAAACTGGGGGATTAATCCGTTGATGCACCGTAGCAGTGTGGACTTTCCGCAGCCGCTGCCGCCGCAGAGCACCACACAGCGTCCGGCTGGGATGCTGCCGCCGACTTTTTGCAAGGTGGGCTGCTTTTCTTCTGCATATTGAAATTCAAATTCAAAATCTATCATCGCAAACTCTTTTCTTATTAGTTAGCCGTCTCTAACCAGCGGCCGTAAGAAACGGACGGATGGACCGTCCGAATTAACTTTTCGGATTTATTGCAAGGTATCGCATAGCTGCCGCCAGCCAGCGTTGGTGAAATCAAGGACTGCCTGTAAGCAGGTAAGCATTCTGCCTTCCTCCATATGCTGATCCAGCAGCTGGCGGAAGTACCAGAACTGTGAGCCCATCAAAAGACGGATCGCATCGGCATTTGGCGCTTTCCCATAGATATGCGAAAAGAATTCCACCGTTTGTTCCGCTTTTTGATCCATTAGTTTATGCAGCACGGTTTCCATGGAGCTGCCATCGCTGCGGCAGAAAAATAAAGTGCAGTCGTTGCAGTGCTCGGTCAGCAGTTGAAAATATACCTGTTCTTCGGCGTTTATGGCGCGGAGGATATCATCCGGCTGCGCGCTGCACTTTGCTTTTTCGTATTCTTCCGCGATGGGAGCAAAGAGAACCTGCATCGTCTCAAAAAAATCCTGAAGCAGACTGGCAAACAACGCGTCTTTATTCTTGTATCTTGTGTAGATTGCCCCCGTAGTAACACCGGCTTTTTCGGCGATCTTGTGCAGAGAGGCTTTCTGAAAGCCGTAAGCAAGAAATTCCGAATAAGCAGCCTGAATGATCCCATCATCCAGGGAATGATCCCTATTGGCCATGTCTTCACTCCTCTGCGCCTAAATAATAACATCATTATCGATAACGACATTATTATAGCGTTCTTTTTGCTGCTTGTCAATGCGAATTGCACACTGCTTTGCAAAAACACTCCTTGACAAATCTCGTCTCAGATCTGCGTACTGTTCCAGCCGCACCATCAGCGCCAGGTGCCCGCCGCACAGGTCGGTGACCACCGTGGGACTTGACATCAGGGCGATCAGGTCCTCCCGGCAGGCCGGGGTGAAGGTGGTGTCGTCCTCGGACAGGATCAGCAGCACCCGCCCCTCCCACGGGGCAAAATCATTGCGGGTCATGCCAAAGTAGTGTTCTGCGTCACAGAGAAAGTCAATCATGTGCTGTTCATAGGGCTTGGTGAGCAGTTCCATCATAGCGCCGCACAGTTCCTCCATAGCGGCCTTTTCCTGGGCTGTAAAGCCATCCACTGGATATACCCCGTCAGGGCCAGACGCCAGAATCCGGTTGTCCCGCCCTCCACAGTGCTGACCGCACCATAAAGGAGGAGGGGCAGCAACTCCCCAAAGCAGATTCAAAGCCAGTAAAAACGATTTTCGGCCTTTGTCGGCGGTTCTTCTGCCGCCTTTATGATGGCGGGCGGATAGCAGGGAAACATCAGCCGGGGCTTATACAGCGCCACCGCTGCGGCGAACAGGTTAAAATAGACCGCCATGGCGAACCCGTCCAGGATGGTGCGCATCCAGTTCATATACATCCCCCTTTCACTTATAAGTTAGTATATGCTAACCAATATGCGCTTAGTATCCAGTATTCCGCCATCCCACTTAACTGGCTGGGAGGGGAGTTCTTTCTTTATTATAGTTAGCCGTAGGCAACTGGTCAAGATGTGGATTCGAAAAAGAGGAGAACTCTATACCGGCACAGCCTGGGCCGATTGCACGTCCATTTTGTGCCGTAACGCAAGGAAAGAATCAGACTGGATGGCTATCCACCTGGCCATCCAACCATCCAAATCCAATACATTTAAACGGGAACAGGCTATCCATGTGGATAGTCTGTTCCTCTTACCCGCCGCAAATTTCCTGAATAATAGCCTCTTGCCCAATCATCCAGTTCATAAATTGTACCGTAGATAACTCCCCGTTCTGAATCTGTTTTTTGCGCTGGCCAGCTTCCTTTCGGAATTGTTTTAGCGCACTTTGCGCTTTCTCCAATTGCTCCCTTGAGACATGGTTCTTTTCCAGCTTCTTGACGCGGTTGTACCAGAACATATACTCTCGCTTGTAGGCCTGCTCATACTCCGCCTCTTTGGATTTGCGGTCAAAACTCTTTCTTGCCGCCCTTTTACTGGCCTTGCGGCACCGTTCACTGCACAAGTTACTGCGGGCATCCGGGGCGATGAACACCCGCCCACATTGGTTGCAGGTGCGCATGACCATGCCGGCATCCAGTATCCGCTGTCGGTAATAGATAAGAGCCGGCCGCAGGGAACCGCTTACCACCGCACATTCAAAGGGAACTTCTCCATGGGGATACCAAATCTCCAGCTTGGCGTCTTCCCGAGCATTCCACACGGGTACGACAGTCTTTCCCCATTTCCAGTTAGCCATCTCCGGCGAGTATTCCCCAAAGGGCAAGATCAGCAGCTGCGCATAATCCCGCAGGGCTGCTTCCGCTTTATGTTTGTCCCTTCCTCGACAGCAGCGCAGGTACATCTCCCAAATCTGAATGGCAGCATACAGGGCGGCGGCATTTCCAACGGTCAGCCGGGAGAGAAGCTCTGCCGCCTTTTGCTCTTGCTCGTCACGCTCTACCGTTTTCCTCGCCGACAGTGCCTCACAAAGGGCCCAAACAGCTTATGGTCTACGGTGCGGCGGCGACAGGCGTCCGGGCCATGACCGGCTCCTCCAGCCCCGGCATATCGCTCAAGAGCGAGGGCATAAGCTATCTTTCCGCGGCGGAGCTGCCCGCGGTCATCGTGAACATGCAGCGCGGCGGCCCGGGCCTCGGCTCCATCCAGCCAGCGCAGCAGGACTATCTCCAGGCCACCAAGGCCGCCGGCCACGGCGGATTCAGGATGCTGGTCTTTGCTCCGTACACGGTGCAGGAGGCGGTGGACATCGTCTACGACGCTCCGGAGTACGCCGAGCGCGACCGCAGCCCGGTCATGATACTCATGGACGGCTGCCTCGGCACCATGATGGAGGAGGTGGAGCTTCCGCCGATGAAGGAGCTGCCCGAGAGCCCCTGCAAGAGCTGGACCGTCGGCTATGACGGCACGAAGCGCGGCGGCCACCTCATCACCCCGATCTACCCCGAGGCCGGCCTCGAAGGCAAGAACAAACTGGCCGTCCAGCGCACCAAGCGCTGGGAGGAGAACGACGTCAGGGTCGAAGAGTTCATGGTAGAGGATGCTGAATGGGTCATCGTGGCCTACGGCATCAGCGCGAGGGTCGCCAAGCAGGTCGTGATCGACTTGCGCGAGGAGGGCATAAAGCTCGGCCTCATCAGGCCCATCACGCTCTTCCCCTTCCCGAAAAAGAGCATTGCGAACCTGGACTACACGAAGGTGAAGGGCCTAATCGACATAGAGATGTCCATCCCGGCGCTCATGCGTGAAGACATAGAGCTGCAGGTGCTTGGCCGGGCCCCGGTGTATGAGTACGGCAGGAGCGGCGGCATACTGCTCGACGATGAGAGCACAAAGGCCGCTGTGCGCAAGATCATTGAAGGAGGTGAGCAGTGATGGCGGTTGAGAAGGTGTATACAAAACCGAAATGCCTGCTGCCTCTGTCCAGCGGCTTCTGCCCCGGCTGCCTGCACTCGCTCGCGACTAAGCTCATCGCCGAGGCCATCGACGAACTGGGCGTCGCTGAGAAAGTCGTAAACGTACTGCCCGTCGGCTGCTCTACCATGAACAGTCTCTACTGGAAGCTCGACATGGTCACCTCTGCCCACGGCAGGGCTCCCGCCGTGGCGACGGGCATAAAGAGGTGCCGCCCCGACGCCCTCGTCTTTGCCTATCAGGGCGACGGCGACCTGGCATCCATCGGCCTTTCGGAGGTCATGATGGCCGCCAACCGCGGCGAGCATATCACCATTTTCTTCGCGAACAACTCCACCTACGGCATGACCGGCGGCCAGATGGCCCCGACCACGCTGGTGGGCCAGAAATCCACCACCTGCATCTACGGCCGCGACCCGGACACCATGGGTTATCCGCTGAGGATGTGCGAGCTCATAAAGGAACTTGAGGCCCCGGTGTACGTCGCCAGGTTCTCGCTGAACAACCCCGCGAACATCCGCAAGGCGAAGGCGGGCATCAAGAAGGCCATGCAGAACCAGGTGGAGGGCCTCGGCTTCTCCTTCGTGGAGCTGCTGACGAACTGCCCGACGAACTGGCACATGTCCCCTGTCAAGACGCTGGAGTTCATGGAGGAACACACCATGAAGTACTTCCCCTGCGGCGTCTTCGTGGACAAGACGGCAAAGGAGGCTGAGTGATATGAAATTCACGCTCATAATCTCCGGCTCGGGCGGCCAGGGCGTAATGTCCATCGGCATGTCGCTGGCGGGCAGCGCGGTCGAGGGCGGCCTTCACGCGACCTTTATGCCGCTCTACGGCCCCGAACAGCGCGGCGGCAGCGCCAAGTGTACGGTCATCGTCTCCGACAGCGAGATAGTCTCGCCCCTGCCCAAGCAGTCTGACGGCCTCATTGTCATGAACGAGACCTCGTTCAAGAAGTTCACACCGGAGCTGAAGCCCGGCGGGGTGCTGGTGCGGAATATAAACCGCACGACCTCGGCCCTCAAGCGGACGGACATAGAGGTCGTGGACGTCCCCGCGGACGACCTGGCACACGAGCTTGGCAGTGACAAGATAGCGAACATTATCCTCATCGGAGCAATGCTGGGCTATTCCGGGATGCTCGACCCGGCGGTTTTCATGGCGAGCCTCGAGCACAAGTTCGCGGCCAAGGGCGCGGAGATCGTGGAGCTCAACAGAAAGGCGCTCAACAAGGGCCTCGAAATCGGCTGCGCTGCAAAGAAGTCTTGAAGAAAGGAGAAATGTATGGGAAAATACGGTTGGGACAGCAAGATAGGCGACCTGCTGGCGGATGAACGCTGCGTAGCGGTGTTCAAGGAGATACTGCCCGCGGCGCTGGAGAGCCCGCTGCTCAAGCTGGTCAAGGGCAAGCCGGTCGGCGTGGTGCTCGACAGCCAGAAAAAGATACCCCAGGAGAAGCGCGACGCACTGAAAGCGGCGCTGGAAGCGATAGAATAAATCAAATTTAAATTTGGGAGGAAAGAAAAATGGCGAAGTATTCCTTTGAGGCCACCACCGTCGGCGAAATGCTCGACACTCCGGAGATCATGGAACTCATAAACAAGTACATCCCCGCGGTGTTGGAGCACCCGCTGCTTGAGGTCGGCCGCAGCTTCATTTTCAACGACGCCCTGCCCTATATCGAGGACATGGTGACGGAAGACGACCTCGCCGCTTACAAGGAAGCGCTTGAGGCGTTGTAAGATACAGCACAACGCAAAAACCGGGCCGTGGGAGCAGCTGCTCCCACGGCCCTTGCCTTTACCCGGGGCCGGCGAGACCGGCCCCGGTTTGCTATTACTTCGCGCCCTCGATGAAGCGCATGATGATGGCCGCGGCCTGGGCGCGCGTGGCGGTGGCGGCGGGGGAGATGAAGCCGTTCTCGTCGCCCTCGATGATGCCTTCGCTGACGGCCCAGCGCATGGCCTCGTAGGCCCAGGAGCTGATGCTGTCCGCGTCGCGGGCCGTGAGCAGGAAGTCCACGACCGGCTCGCCGCGGCTGCGCCAGAGCATGGTCACGAGCTGCTCTCGCGTGATGGCGCCCATGGCGTCCGTGCCGTCGGAGACGCCGGTCTCCATGGCCCAGTCGCGGGCCTTGGCATACCAGGTCTCGCCGCCCTCGGTGTACGCGCCCTCGATGCGGGCCAGGATGGTCCAGACCATTGCGCGGGTCAGGCTGCCGTCGGGGTCGAATATGCCGGTGTCCACGCCGTTCATGAGGCCGTTTTCGCTCACGTAGGCCACGGCGTCGTAATACCACGCGCCCGGGGCCACGTCCGTGAAGCCGAGGCCCTCGCCCCGGACGAACACGGCGTTGACCGTGACCTTGCCGCCAGGCATGGTGAAGGCGTATTTGCCGCCGCCGAGGCTCCTGAGCGCGAGCTGCGCGCCGCTTGAATCAACTGCGCTGAGGCTGCCGAGCCGCCAGCCCTCGTCGGGCGTGACGGTGAGCGTGACCTCGCTGCCGACCACGGCCCAGTCGCTGGAGGCCGTGACGGAGCCGTGCTCCGAGGGTTCGACGACGACGGGGTAGCTCATGGCGTCGGGCAGGTTCACGCGGGTAACGCTGAAGCAGGCGGGGCCGACGCTGACGCCGCCGCGGCTGAACACGACGGTGTAGAGGCCCTCGTCCACGGCGGAGGTGACGGCCTTGCCGTCCCGCGTGAGCTGCATCGTCCAGCCGGAGGCGTCGAACTCAAACTCCGCACCCTGGATGACGAGCTTGTCCTTCAGGACGAGGCTTATCTGCGCGGCGTAGTCCGTCTTGCCGTCGTAGACCGTGCTCTGGGGCAGGCTTATCGTGAGCCGCGCCGCGCCGGGGTCGAGGATGATGTTCCTGCCGCCGGAGATCGTGCCGCTGCCGGAGATGCTGTTCATGTTCTCAATGATGAGGGTGCCGTTGTTCGTGAGGGTGAGGTTGTTCGTGAGCTGCGCGCCCGCCGGGACGGTGAGGGTGTCGCCCGCCCTGATGACGGCGGCGTCGCCGCTGAGGGCGTAGCTGCCGCTGACGGCGCCTTCATTGCCCACGTAGGTGATGCCCGCCCAGCCGCCGTTTACGCTGCCGTAGAAGCGGTAGGCCGTGCCGCCGGTCGTGAGCTCGCCCGAGACCTCGTAGGTCTCGCCGTCGCTGCTCTTCAGCGCGAGGCTGGCCTTGCCCTGGATGTTGAGCGTCCCGCCGGCGACGGCGTTCAGGTTCGTGATGCTGTTGCCCGAGCCGGTGAAGAGGAGCGTCGTGCTGCCGACGAGCACAAACTTCTCGGCATCTATTGCGGTTCCGCTCACGGTCAGGGTGTTGTAGCGGGTGTCGTAGCTGACCTTGTCGGGCAGCTTGGTCGGGTCGTATTTGCCGTCAGCGACTATCTTGTAGCCGTTCACCGTCAGCGTCTGGATGGGGGCCTCGGAGAGAACGGTCACCGTGACGGCCGCGCCGGCCTCGTGCGTGGCCGTCTCCTTGTAGCGGACGTAGTAGGTGCCGCCGGCAAGGCCGCTGATGCTGCCGTTGGGGCAGGTCTTGGCCCCGGCAAAGCCGGAGTTGTCGGCGTACTCCATGGTGGCGTTCACGCCCGTGATCACGCCGTCCCCACCGGTGACATGGGGTGTGCTGTCGTTTACGGCCTTTTTCACGGCGCTGGACGTCGTGTCGGACAGGATGCCGACGACATTCGCCGCTGTGACGGTGACCTTTATGTATTTGCCAATGTCCGCGGCGGTCAGGGTGTATTTGTCACCGCTGCCGACGAGGGCCGCGCCCGTACCTCTGCCGTCATTGCAGCGGTACCACCTGTAGGTGAGTTCGCCGGGCTTCTCGGGAGAGGTCACATTCGCTGTGGCAGTCAGTTCGGTGCCAAATCTCAGCTCGCCGCTGATTTCAACGCTGCCGCTCAGCTCACCGGCGTCCTTGGACTTGACGACCGCCATCTGCGCGGGCAGGGAGGCAGAACCAGTGTCAGTGATTTTGTCCCCGTCCGGGGTGAAGTACGAATAGCCCGTGGCCAGCAAATTGCCGACGTTGCCGCTTGCCACCGTCACGCAGTCCGAGGCCCTGAGGCTGACATAGCTGCCGCCGCTGAGGCGTGCGCTGCCATTGCCCTCGACACGCAGGGCCGTCCCGCCCGCGATGACCGGCTGCTCGGACACGTACAGGCCGCCGCTCACGCAGACGCCGCAATCCGAGCCCGTGATGTTGACGCTGCCGTAGACATTGACCGTGCCAGACGTGACATCCAGGCCCTTGCCCGAACTCTGGATGACCGCGTCGCCGTATAGATCGAGCTGCTTGTTGTTATAAGTTTTAATGGCGGAAGTCTTGGCCCGTATCTCAGCCGTGCCGCCGATGTAGGCCTCGCTCTCATGGAGATAGACGCCCACATCGTCGGATGTGATACGTCCGCCGGTGATGTCTAAATAACATTTTTCAATAAACATGCCATAATTTGCGTCGTCAGCGCTTGCGGCGGCTTCGCCTGTGAGGTTTAGCTCGCCTCCGCTCATGGTGACTTTGTGGTCGCTGTAGGAAATTGCATACACGACATACTGAGATGAAGCGGCACATTTGCAGTTGATTTGGCCGCCGGTTATGTTGAAATCGCTGTGTGCAACACTTATCAAACGTGAATTCTCATGCTGGAGCGTACCATTGATAGTGCCGCTGGCAAAAGTCAGCGTACTGCCGTCAGTAATCGACAGCAAGCCAACAGAAACAGAAGAGCCGGAAACAACCTTGTCCGTTCCGCTCAAAACCGCCCCGTCCACCATTTTCAGCGTGAGGTTAGTGCCGTTGCTTATTTCGATCAACTCATCCGCTTCGACGCTCGTCAGCAGCGTCAGCGTGGCGGTCTCGCCGCTTGCGTCTGCAAACGCCTGTTTCAGCGCATCGAGCGGGGTACCATATTCGCCGGTCGTGTAGGTTTTGCTCTCGACTCCCGTCTCAAGTATGGCGACGTCCACGCCGGTGGACGTCTCGGACTTTACGGTGACGCCAGCGTTTTCGCCCAGGTGCTGGACGCTTGAGCCGTCAAGCTTGGTTCCCTCGCTGTCAAAATAGGCGCAGCCTTCTCCCAGCAGCCTGCCGACATCGTCGCCCTCGGCAAAGGCCGTCACGGCGTATCCGCCGGAGGCCGTGAAGCTGCCGCCGGTGAGCGACAACTTGGCCTGCGCTCCGACGCCGAGGCCGCTGGCGGAGCCGCTGACAGAGCTGCTGCCCTCGAAGCTGCCGCCGCTTATGGCCGCCTCGCCGCCGGTCAGGAAGGCGCCGCAGGCCTGGCCGCTTCCGGACGCGGCGCTCACGGAGGCGCTGCCTGTGACCGTGAGCTTGCCAGAGGCCTGGCTGACGCCGTAGGCCCTGCCGCCGGTGGAGCTTGCCTCGATGCTTGCTCCGCCGCCGATGACGGCCTCAGCCCCGCTGCTTAGCAGCACGCCGACGGCTTCGCCGCTGCCCTTCGCGACGACGGTGGCGCCGCTGCTCATTGTGAGGCTCACGCTGCTCGTAGAGTTCAGGTAGATGCCGCAGCCGCCGGAGTTGACAAGCCCGCCGGTGAAGTTTATGCTGCCGCTCTTGGCGTAGATGCCATAGGCGCTGCCGTTGACATAGGCAAGGTCGGAGATGGTCAGCGTACTGGCAAGCTCGCTGCTTTCAAGGCGCACGCCGGTCTCGCCCAGCAGCTCGCCGCCCGTGAGCTCCAGATGCGCGTCGTCCGCAACGCTGACGGCGACGGAGCCGGAGGCGCTGCCCGCGTCTATCTCGCAGCCGGTCACCCTGACGCGGCTGTCGCCGCTCATTTTAACGCCGACCGCGCCCTCGCCGCCCGCGTGTATGATGCCGCCATCGAGCACAAGCTCGCCGTTCAGGACCTGGATGACGCCCTCCGCCGCGCTTTGCATGGTGAGCACGGAGCTTCCCGCCATCTCCAGCGTCAGGACGGTGTCGTTGCCGTAAACCTGCAGGGGCCGGGTTATATCGACGCTCCTCTGCAGCGTCAGCGTGGACTTGCCGATGCTGTCCGCGTAGTCCATGGCCTCCGCAAGCGCCTGCTCCGCCGTCAGCCCGTCGCCCATGGTGAAGTTCTTCATCGTCCCGTCGTCAGTCGTAACCGAGGCCACGACCTGCCCGTGCTGGCCCATCAGCACGGTGAAACGCTCATTATTGCCGAGGGACGATGCGCTCAGTTCATCGTCGCCCTCAACCAGCTTCTCGCTGCCTTCCTCGCCGCGGTAGAAGAAGAAGTTGGAGGCCAGCATGTCCTTTACGCTGCCGGTGGTCTTGAAGGCCGTACCGCTGCTGTTGAATACGCCGCCGTAGAGCTGCACTGCGCCGGGCTGAGTGGCGTAAACTGCGGCGCAGCCTTCGCCCGTGCAGTCCGAGAGGCTGACCTCGCCGCCGGAGATGCCCACGGTGCTGCCCGCCTCGGCATAGACCGCGGCGCAGTTATTCCCGGCGCAGCCCGTGAGGCTTATCTCGCCGCCGGCAATGCCGACGCTGCCGCCCGCCTCGGCGTAGACCGCGGCATAACCATCCTTGTTGCAGCCGTCAAGGCTTATCTGTCCGTCGGTGATATTCACCATGGCCCCTCTGTGGGCCAGGATGGCGTTCGCAGCGCCGGTGACGGCTATGCTGCCGCCGCAGACTTCGAGCTCACCGTCCACGACGCGGACGGCGGTTTTGTCCGCGGAGCTGAGGTTCCCGCTCTCGATGCGGAGCGTGCCGCTTGTGAGCTGGATGAGCTCGTTTATGTTATTGGTCAGCGTCACACCGGACATCATGTTCAGCGTGAGGCTGCCGCCCGAGATGAGCTGCAGGGGAGAGGAGTCGGCATAGGTCACGCTCCTGACCAGCAGCAGCGAGGCGGAGCCGCCGTTGTCGGCGTATTCCCAGGCCGCGCAGAGCGCGCCGGTCGCGCCGTCCTGATAATCGTCTGCAAAGAACTGCTTTTTCGCGCCGTCCGCCGTGGTGACTATCGCCACGGGGTTGTTGTCGTCGTCGCTCAGCTGCCCGACGCTGTAAGTCTGGCTGTCGTTGAGCAGCTGGCTGGCGAGCGTGTCATCGCCGACGGCCTTGCCGGACTCGTCATAGAAGGTGAAGCCGTCCTCAAGCAGGCCGCCGATGGTCAAAGCGCCCTCGCACCTGACGGCGCCGCCGAGGCCCGGCCCGTAGTACGTGCCTTTATACCGCCCGCCTGAGAGCGAGGCGGAGCTGCTGCCGTCCACATAGAGGCCGCAGCCGCCCAGGGAGTCGTCGGCCTGCAGCAGGGTATTGCCGCTCACGCTGACGCTCGCGCCGTCTGTGACGGATACGGCGTATTCGTCGGCGAGGATTGCCTGGCTGGTCCAGCCCTCGATGACGGCGGTAGTCCTGCTCACGGGGCTGCCTATGACTGCGATGGCCGTATGGTATTTGCTTATATTGCTGTCGGCCACCCTGAGGCTGGCTCCGCCGGAGACCTGTATGCAGCAATCGTACTCGCCGCCTGAGATGACTTTGCAGTTTTCAACTGCGACATGCGTGCCATCGCCGCTTGCCTCGATGAGGTACTGCGCATGGGTCGTGAGGCCGCTCAGCGTCAGGGAACCGGCGGTAACCTTGAAAACAGGGTTGGGCGAGCGGCTGACAATCCCGCCGTTCCATATGCCGGGCTTGACGGTGATGTTGGAATTCGGGTCATCTATTACGACGGTCTCGCCTCTATCGCCTCCGGCAGCCAACGAGATTTCGTTTTCCAAGCTGACAGTCGCCGTTGCGCCCTTGGCGTAATCAAAAGCCTCATACATGGCCGTGACACGATTAAAGCCGTTGGATATGTTTGCGTAAAACCTCACGGAGTGCCCGTCGCGCTCGACCGTTGCGATCAGGATCGGTTCATACGGGTCATACGCGCTCGCGGGGGTAAGCGCGGTGAGGAAAATCAAAACCAGAAGGATGCTGACAAGTCGTTTTTTCATTGAAACTCCCTTCTTTCGGGCGGGTGTGCCGCTGGATAATGTACTTGGGCGTCAGACTTTTACTATATCTATATATTATATTTAAAACGAGCTGGTTTCAAGCATGTATTTGCCATGCGGAAAAATATGTGGCATGGGAAGGGCGTTTGGGCTATAATATCGGAAAGATGACCAAGGAGGAGAAACATGCTCAGCGGAACAACAAATCACGGCTTTGCAGTTTTGCGCACTCAGCCGCTGCCGGAGCTCGGCGCGGTCATGCACCACCTGCGCCATGAGCGCACGGGGCTGGAGCTCGTCTGGCTCGAACGGGACGAGGTCAACCGGACCTTCGGCATCGCCTTCCCGACCCTGCCGGAGGACGACACCGGAGTCTTTCACATCCTGGAGCACTCCGTGCTCTGCGGCTCGGAGCGCTACCCGGTCAGGGAGCCCTTCGTGGAGCTCATGAAGACCTCCATGAACACCTTCCTGAACGCCATGACCTACCCGGACAAGACCTATTACCCCATATCCAGCCGCAACCCCAAGGACTTTCTTAACCTCATGCGCGTCTACCTCGACGCGGTGTTCCGCCCGCTCATCTACAGCCGGCCGGAGATCTTCCGCCAGGAGGGCTGGCACTACGAGCTCGACGCCGAGGGCAGGCCGGGCCGCAAGGGCGTGGTCTATAACGAGATGCGCGGCGCCTTTGCGGACGCAGATGAGCTGGAGGAGAACGCCATCATGCGTGCGCTCTACCCGGACACGCCCTACCGCTTCGTCTCCGGCGGCGACCCGGAGCACATCCCCGAGCTCACGTACGAGAAGTTTCTGGACTTCCACCGCCGCTTCTACTCCCCATCGAACGCCTACGTCTTCCTCGACGGCGACGTGGATATCGACGCCGTGCTCGGCATCCTGGACGGGGAATATCTCGCCTCCGCCGAGCCGGGGGAGCGCCTGCCCGTGCCGGGGCTGCAAAGGCCCGTACGCGCGCCGGAGCAGCGCGTCGCCTACGAGCTGCCCGCAGAGGAGGACGAGGGCGAACGCTACCGTCTCGCCTGGGGCCGTGTGGCGGGGGAGATAACGGACCGCGAGCGCATGACGGCAATGCAGCTGCTATGCACCGTCCTGTGTGGCAACAACCAATCCGTGCTCACGCGGGAGCTGCTTGCCGCAGGATTGGGCGAAGCGGTCAGCATGATGCTCTGGGACGGCTGCGCCCAGCCATTCATAAAGCTTGAGATACGCAACCTCAGCGAGGACAAGCTCGCTCCCGCCGGGGAGAAGCTGCGCGCTGTTCTTGCGGACCTGGCCGAAAACGGCCTTGACCGTGGCGAGCTGGAGGCTGCGATGGCGAATCTGGAGTTTCAGATGCGCGAGCGGGACTATGGCTACTATCCGCAGGGCCTTGGCATCAGCTTCGGCGTGCTCGACAGCTGGCTGCACGGCGGCGCGCCCGAGGCGCTGGTGGAGGTCGGCGATCTCTTCGACAGGCTGCGCGCCAGAATGGGAGAGGGCTATTTTGAGGAGCTCATCCGCACGGTGCTGCTGGAGAACCCCCATGGCTGCGAGGTCGTCATGGTCCCCTCCCACACGGCGGGCGAGGAGCGGCGCGAGGGCGACGCGAAACAGCTTGAGGCCATAGCCGCCGCCTGGAGCGGCGAGGAGCGCGCGCTCATCGCCTCGCAGCAGGCAGCGCTTGAGGCATGGCAGGCGGGCTCGGACAGCCCGGAGGCCCTTGCGACTTTGCCCAGGCTTGAGCTCAGCGACATAAGCCCTGAGCCGGAGGAGTATCCCACGCAGGAGGACAGCATCTGCGGCGTGACGCTGCTGCGTCACGAGCTGCCCGCGCCCGGCATAAGCTATGTCTCGCTCTATTTCGATATCACGGGCCTGGGCGGGGAGGAGACAGCGGCGGCGAGCTTCCTGGGTGAGCTCTTGGGAAAGGTGGACACCGCTGACCACACGGCGCAGGAGCTCAGCAGCCTGATACGGCTGCACTGCGGCAGCCTCAGCTTCTCCGTAGATGCTTACGAGCGAAGCGCGGAGCGCTACTGCGCAAAGCTGACCGCCAGGGTCAGCGCGCTGGAGAGCAGCATGGGCAAGGCCCTCGGCCTGCTCTCAGAGGTGCTGACAGGCAGCCGGCTCAATTCTGAGAGGGAGATTACCGATATCCTGCGCCAGCGGCGCACGGCGATGCAGCAGCAGCTTGTAAACAACGGCCACGCCTCCGCCATGGGCCGCGCGGCCTCCCAGCTCACGGCGGGCGCCGCCGCAAACGAGTGGGCCAACGGCTACGACTGCTACTGCTGGCTCAAGCGGCAGGCCGCAGGGACGGACTTCACCGCGCTCTCGGAGACGCTGACCGCTCTGGCAGGGCGGATCATCGGCCGCCGCGGGCTGACTGTCAGCGTGACGGGCAAGCGCAGCGCGGAGGTGGACGAGGCCGTGGCCGCGCTGGTCGGCTCCCTTCCGGAGGGCGCAGGCGTGTCCGGCGCCGGCATCGCCGCGCGCGGCCTGCGCCGGGAGGGCATAGAGATACCCTCCGACGTCGGCTATGCCGCCATGGGCGGGCTCGGCGGAGGGCTGGACGGCCGCTGGCAGCTGGCAGGGCGCGTCGTCTCGCTCGAATACCTCTGGAACGCAGTCCGTGTGCAGGGCGGGGCCTACGGCACAGGCATGGTGACCCGCGTGAGCGGCTTCGACGGCTGCTACTCCTACCGCGACCCGAGCGCCGCTGCAACGCTTCGGACCTACGCCGGGGCGCCGCAGTTCCTGCGCGGTTTCGCCTCGGGAGGGCCGGACCTCGACGGCCTCATAACCGGCGCCGTCGCAGCCGGGGAGCCTCTGCTCACTCCGCGCGCCAAAGGCGAGGAGGCCGACGACCTCTATTTCCGCGGCATAACCTATGAAATGCGCCGCGCCCGCAGAGCGCAGTTGCTGGGCGGCAGCTGCGCCGACCTCGCTGCAGTGGCAGAGAAGCTGGAACAGGTTTTTGAAAAGCCCGCTGTCTGCGTCCTTGCACCGCGGGCGGAACTTGAGCGCTGCTCCCTGGACGAGGTGCTCGGCCTTTAAGCAAAATAAAACCCGGACCTCCCCCAACATGGGGAGGTTTTTTATACCCGTATTTGGTATGTAAGGATTCATTTCCCCTGCATGTCCTTCACTCTTCCTTCTTCCCCAACGGCAGAGAGGCTTAAGGGACACATACGGCCTGAAACGGTAAAAAACGGCCAAAATGCCACTGTGGCGTGCGGCGCTTTAGCTATTTAACAGCACACCGATGAAAATAGCGGCACGAAATTTGGTGTAAATTGTAGTATGTCATCATTGACAATGAGTGCAAATTGTTGTAGCATTTTATTCATCAAAATATATAGGGACTAGGGGTATCGCAAAGAACTGTCCTGAACACCGCTGCCCTGAGCGGCGTTTGGATATAGATCTTTGAAGGGGGAGAAAAAGATGAGAGACTGGATAAAAAAGCATTGGCCCTGGCGTTGTGCCTCGCCATGGTGCTCTCGCTGGCCGCCTGCGGAGGCGCGGACACGCCCGCGGAGACCACGGACACGCCCTCACCGAGCGAGGAGACCCCTGCCGAGGGCGGCATCCTCGAAAACGACGAGGACATCTACATGGCCGCGATGGGCGAGTTTTACGACGCCTATATGGCTGCCTTTGAGGCCGAGACGCTCAGCGAGCGCTGGGCGCTGATGGCAATATCCGAGGCCAAGTTCCTCGAGAGCGGCGTCGCCACGCCGATGTACACCGCCGGCGGCTGCTACGCCATGAGCCGCGTGCCTTTCCGCGCGGGCGGCTACGCCGCCTGGCTGGGCGACCGGGTGTATTACGACCAGATGGTGATAACGAACGAGATAATCACCACCGAGGACTATGATCACCTCGTCGAGATGTGGTACGAGCTCACCGGCACCGGCACCTACACGCAGAGCGCCGTGGACTATCTGACCGAGCAGGGCTACACCTTCACGGACACCGCCACCACCACCTTTGACCGCGTCGGCACGACCTGGGACTTCCTTAGCGACGGGGACTACCACGACGACGCGAGCTTTGTGGACTACCTCTACCAGTACAACAGCGAGGGCGAGCTCCAGCCCCACCTCGCCACGAGCTATGACGTCAGCGAGGACGGCCTGACCTACACCTTCTACATCCGCGAGGGCGTGGTCTGGGTGGACAGCCAGGGCCGCCAGGTCGCGGAGCTGACCGCGGACGACTGGGTCGCGGGCCTGCAGCACGTGGCCGACGCCGGCGGCAGCGCCATCAACATGCTGCTCGGCGTGCTTGAGGGCATCGACGCCTACGTTTACGGCGAGACGACGGACTTCTCCACAGTCGGCGTCAAGGCTGTTGACGACCACACCCTCCAGTACACGCTCACTGAGGAGTGCCCGTACTTCATGACCATGATAGCCGACGCCTGCTTCACCCCCATGAGCCGCAACTACTATCTGAGCCAGGGCGGCGTGTTCGGCATAGCGGAGTACGACGAGGCCATAGCCAGCAGCACCTATATGTACGGCACTGATCAGGACCATATCGCCTACTGCGGCCCCTACCTGTGCACGAACGTCACGGATAAGAACTCCATCAACTACATAGCCAACGAGAGCTACTGGAACGCCGAAAACGTCCAGATAAAGGCCGTGAACTTCATCTATGACGACGGCAGCGACGTCACACGCGAGTACAACGACTTCACCGTGAACGGCGTAGGTACCACCATGGTGCTCGACACCGCCCAGCTTGAAATGGCAAAGAAGGACGGCAACTTCGACAAGTACGTCCACGTAGCGCCCAACGTCACGAACATTTTCCTTATGTGGTTTAACGAGAACCGCCAGGTCTACGCGAACGTCCCGGACGGCGCCTGTGTGTCGCAGAAGACCGATGAGCAGAAGGAAGTCAGCCGCGCGGCCCTTCAGAACCAGCACTTCCGCCTGGCCCTCGGCTACTCCATCGACCGCGCCAGCTACATCTCCCAGAGCCTGGGCGAGGACCTCAAGTATGTCTGCCTGCGCAACAGCTATGTGCCCGGCGACTTCGTCAGCCTGGAGGAGGACGTCACTGTTGATATAAACGGCACGCCCACGAGCTTTGAGGCGGGCACCTTCTACGGCGAGATAGTCCAGGCCCAGGTCACGGCCGACGGATATCCTTTCAAGGTTTGGGACGAGGAAAACCACTCCAGCGACGGCTTTGACGGCTGGTACAACGTGGAAAACGCCTTGAGCGAGCTCGAACTCGCTATTGAGGAGCTCGGCGCCATGGGCTACGAGGTGAGCGCTGAGAACCCGATAGTCCTCGATTACCCCTACAGCGCCTACAACGAGACCGCCACGAATCAGGCGGTCGTGCTCAAGACCTGCATAGAGCAGGCCCTGGGCGGCGTGGTCCAGGTCTCGCTCATCGAGTGCCAGGACGCGACTGAGAACCTGAACTCCTGGTTCAACACCAACTCCGGCGCGGAGTACAACTACGACCTCGGCGGCCTGGGCGGCATCGGCGCCGACTTCGGCGACCCCGAGACCTACCTCGACGGCCTGCTGCCCTACGGCGACGGCTTTGCCATCCGGAAGATGGGCATCTGGTAATACACCACAAGAGCAATGGAAGCAATCCAGGCGGGGCGGATGGCTAGCGCCATCCGCCTCTCCCCATTAAAGGGAGCGCGCTTATGGTAAAGTATTTTTTCAGACGGTTTTTCCGAGGCTGCATCTCGGTTGTTATAGCTATAGCGCTTATAATGATGATGGCCTTCTCCTGGCTGGACGACACGCTCATTTTCGCGGAGGACGAGCAGTATGTGAAGCTGAGCAACAACCAGAGGACCCTCTACATGTACCAGAAATGGGAGGAGTACGACTACCTCGACTACGTGCCGTATACCGATTGGCTCAATCAGCTCGTCGCGAGCGGGGAGCTCGATGAGGAGGAACGCTCCGACGCGGCTGCCATCGGGCGCACTCCTGAGCGAGACAGCGACGAAGTTGCGGGCTACATCGCGCGCTTCACCGAGGAGTATGAGGCCCTGGGCTACACTGTGGTACGCCTGGACGCGGTAATGGCGACGCCGAACCGCGTCGCGACCGGCGGCACAGCCAGCCTCTTCGCCTATCAGAACACCCCGCTCCTCATACGCCTGTGGAACTTTTTTACCGGCATCTTTGAATTTGACAACATCAACTACGTCGAAGAGAACATCGAGGACAGGGGCCTCACCTTCACGCTTTACGACCCGGCCTACGGCGGGGAAAAGTTTTCCCCGGCGATCCTGGGTAACGGTACATTCCACAAGTACCTGCTCTACTTCGACAACCGTTTTCCGTATATACATCAGAATTTCCTGACCATGCGCCTCGGCACTAGCTACAGCGTCAACAAGGGCATGGACGCCTTTGAGACGATGGTCCAGCCGCAGGGCAACTACGTCCGTTCGACCACCTATTACCCCAGCGGCGCCGTCCAGAACAGCGCGGACGACCTGCACTCGGCGACCTACCTTGCGGGCTCGCGGGAGCTGAACCTGGTCTATGCCGAGCTCTATAACGACGACTATACCAACGTGTCGCTGGTGAAGGACAGCGGTTCGCGCATGTATTACTCCTTCATCGTCAGCATCATCGCCTCGGCCCTGGCCTATATGCTGGGCCTGCCGCTGGGCATACTCATGGCAAAGAAAAAGGACACCTGGGTGGACAGCCTGGGCAATGCCTATGTCGTGCTCATCATGGCCGTGCCGGGACTGGCCTATATGCTCATGCTCAAGGCGGTGGGCAACAAGATGGGCCTGCCTACGACCTTCTCGCTCGACAACCCGACCTGGCTCATGTACATAATGCCCATCGCCTCGTCGGCCATCAGCGCCATAGCGGGCGAGATGCGCTGGATGCGCAGGTACATGGTGGACCAGATGAACTCCGACTACGTGAAGTTCGCCCGAAGCGAGGGCCTGAGCGAGCGGGAGATATTCACCAAACACATCTTCAAAAACGCCGCGATACCGATAGTCCACGGCATACCGGGCTCCATAACCGGCGCGCTCTCCGGCGCGATAATCATGGAGCAGGTGTACCTCATCCCCGGCGTCGGCGGGCTGCTGGTGCAGGCCATTGGGGCTTACGACAACGCCGTCATCGTCGGCGTGGCGCTGTTCTACGGCGTGCTGTTCATCATCTCCGCCATCATGGGCGACATACTCATGGCGGTCATGGACCCGCGCATCTCCTACACATCTAAAGCGAGGTGATTTTAGATGGCAGTTGCAACGCAAGAAGATTTTGTGCGCCTTGACGACACCGGGCTTACGGATGAGGAGCTCTTCGAGCGCGTCCCGCAGGACGTGGCCGCTGTTGAGAAGATAACGGCGCCGCGGTATTCCTACTGGCACAGCGTGTTTAGGGTGTTCTTCCGCAAAAAGACCAATATAATCATCCTTGTTATGTTCGCCGTCATCATCGCCTTCACCTATGTGTATCCCGCCGTCATGGGATACGACCGCTACGGCAACATCATGGACTCGGCGGCGAAGCATCTGTCCCCGAGCGAGGCCATAGAGAAGTTCGGCTTCTCCATCAGGTGGATCTTCGGCACCGGAGCTTCCGGGCAGTCCACCTTCGACTCCATGTGGTACGGCGCGAGGATAAGCCTTTCGCTGGCCTTCCTGTGCACCATCATAAACTTCTCAATAGGCATCGTCGTCGGTGCCATTTGGGGCTTTTCCAAGAAGGTGGACCTCGTAATGAACGAGGTGCGCAACGTGGTCAGCAACGTGCCCGGCACGCTCATCATCTCCGTCTGGGTCCTGGTGTTTTCGCCCAGCTTCGGCACGCTGCTGTTTGCGATGTGCGTCACGGGCTGGATAGGCATTGCGTATTCGCTCAGGACGCAGGTCATAATCATCCGCGACCGCGAATATAACCTCGCCTCCCGCTGCCTGGGCTCCTCCACCGCGCGCATCGCGGTTAAGAATATCCTGCCCTTCATGATCAGCTTTATAGTCACCATCATGGCGCAGCAGATACCGGCTTACATCGCCAGCGAGGCTTTCCTGAGCTACATCGGCCTCGGCATCTCGGATACTACGCTCGGCAAGATACTTTTCAACTCGCAGAGCGCCATGGTCACTCCCGGATGGGGGTGGGAGTTCTGGTGCCCCGTCATGCTCAGCGCGTTCATCTCCGTTGTGCTTTTCCTCATCGGCCAGAACCTCGGCGACGCAGCCGACCCGAGGACGCATATGTAACAGGGGAGCGGAAGTCATGGAAGATAAGAAGGTACTGCTGTCAATAAAGGACCTCTGGGTCAAGTTCCGCGTCCGCGGCCGGGTGCTGACGGCGATCAGGAACGTGTCGCTGGACATATACGAGAACGAATCCATAGCCATCGTGGGCGAATCCGGCTGCGGCAAGAGCGTGCTCACCAAGACCTTTGCCGGCATGCTCGACAACAACGGCTTTATCGACGGCGGCGACATAATATTTAACGACGAAACTCTAAGTGACGTGAGCTTCAACATAGGCGCGGGCGCGATAGCCAAAGCCGAGGCGAGGCTGAACGAATATTCCAAGTTTGAGCTCGGCGTGCGGACCTTCCAGGAAATGCGCGCCCTGGAGCAGGACAGGCAGGAGCGTCTCACGCTCAGCCGGGAAGACGCCGAGGCCTTTGAAAAGCAGCGGCGCGAGCTGCGGTTCCAGCGTACCCAGCTGCAAAACCACAAGCAGACGCTGGACCGCTCCAAGGAAAAGGCGGAGATGAAGGAAACCGCGCGCAAGATCGCGCAACTTGACGACAAGCTGGCCGAGCTGGAGCGCAGACGGAAAGCCACCGTGCGTGAGCACAGCGCAAAAACCAAGGCCGACTCCGCCTACAACGCGGAGTACGAAAGGCGCATGTCCGCGCTCAAAGAGCGCTACGCCCGAGAGTGCTCGGGAGAGATAACCGCCGCCCAACGGGCGCGTAACCTCGTCCTGGCCAAGGAAGTCTGCCTTTCCCTGGGCAGGTACCCGCTCAAGGGCCGCCGGAAGCTGGAGGGCAAGCTCTACGACGCGATAAAGCAGGCCATGACCACGGGCGCCGACCTCTCCGACGAGGCGCAGCTGAACAGCATCTTTGAAAATGCTGTTTTCCGCGTGAAATACCTTGGGGAAGAGGGCGGAAGGCTCCACGGCGCTCTGGTCCTCAACCTTGCGCGCACCGACTGCGTCGTGGACTGGACGAAGATACGCGGGCAGAGGATAGCCACCATATTCCAGGACCCGATGACGAGCCTGAACCCCATCATGACCATAGGCAGCCAGATAACCTCGGTCATAATGAAGCACCAGAACGTCTCGGAGATAGAGGCGCGCAAAAGGGCCATCGTCCTCATGAAGAAGGTCGGCATCCCCAACGCCGAGAACCGCTTTGACGACTACCCCTTCCAGTACTCCGGCGGCATGCGCCAGCGCATAGTCATCGCGATAGCGCTGTCCTGCCAGCCGAAGATACTCATCTGCGACGAGCCGACAACGGCGCTGGACGTCACCATCCAGGCTCAGATAATTAAGCTTATCAAGGATTTGCAGAAGGAATTTGGATACACCATCGTCTTTATCACGCACGACCTGGGCGTCGTGGCGAACGTTGCCGACAGGGTGGCCGTGCTCTACGCGGGGCAGATAGTGGAGCTTGGAACGGTGGAGGAGGTCTTTTATGACCCGCGCCACCCCTACACCTGGGCGCTGCTGAGCTCTCTTCCCCAGCTGATGGACCGGGGAACGAAGCTCTATTCCATCGCCGGCACTCCGCCGAGCCTCTACAACGAGATAGTGGGCGATGCCTTTGCCCCGCGCAACCCCTACTGCCTGCGCGTGGATACCCTGCGTGAGCCGCCGATGTTCAAGGTCTCGGAGACGCACTATGCCAAGACCTGGCTGCTCGACCCGCGCGCCCCAAAGGTGGAAAAGCCGGAGATAATACACGACATCCACGGCACCCTCATGAAAGTGTTCAACATATAGGAGGTGGTCACGCATGGCTAAAGAGAAAAACACCGCGGCCCTGGACGCCAGCGCGGACCATTTCCCTGAGCACGGCCCTGTGGACAAAAGCGGCAGGGAAGTACTGCTCTCGCTCAGGCACGTGGACATAAACTTCGGCAAGGGCGAGAACCGCGTCCGCGCCGTGCAGGATGTGAGCTTTGATATCTACAAGGGCGAGACATTTTCGCTCGTGGGCGAGTCCGGCTCCGGCAAGACGACTATAGGCCGCGCCGTCATACGCGCCAACACCTGCTCGAACGGCGAGATACTCTACAAGGGCGTCAGGATATCCGGTAAAATACCTCACAGCCTGGACCGCGAGATAATCCGCAACATCCAGATGGTGTTCCAGGACCCCGCGGCCTCGCTGAACGAGCGCGCGACGGTGGATTATATCATTTCCGAGGGCCTCTATAACTTCCACCTCTACGAGAACGAGGCTGACCGCGTCCGCAAGGTGGAAAGGATAATCGAGGCCGTCGGCCTGCTGCCCGAGCACCTGACCCGCTATCCTCACGAGTTCTCGGGCGGCCAGCGCCAGCGCGTGGGACTCGCCAGAGCAATGGTCATGGAGCCGGAATTCGTCGTCGCGGACGAACCCATCTCCGCGCTGGACGTCTCCATCCGAGCGCAGATACTGAACCTTATGAACAAGTTCCAGGCGGAGCAGGGTACGACCTACATGTTCATCGCCCACGACCTGTCCATAGTCCGCTATATCTCTGACCGCATAGGCGTTATTTATAAGGGCAAGATAGTTGAGATAGCCTCGTCGGAGGAGCTTTTCGACTATCCGCTGCACCCATACACCCGCTCTCTCATCTCCGCCATCCCACTGCCCGATCCGCAGCTGGAAAAGCACAAGGTGCTCTACACATATGACCCCTCGATGCACAACTATACGGATGAGACACATCCTGAGCTCGTGGACATCGGACACGGGCACTTCGTGTACGGCAGTCCGGAGGAGATAGCCGAGTACAGGGCGCTCCGGGAGCGCGGAGAGCCGCTCAAGAGCCTCTCGATCGTCGGCGTGAACGCCGAGGCCCCGGAGGAGGGCAGCGAGGTGAATCTGGCTGCCAGCGAAGTTATTTTGGACAGGCCGGTGCATGACACAGGCAGCGCGTGGTACGCGATACTTTCCTTCTTCCTGCCGATACTCGGGCTTATCGCGGCCTTCGTCTTCCGGAGGCACAACTACATACGCAATTACAAGGCCTGCCGCAAGGGCGTCATAGCCTTCGCGGCCACACTTGGCGTGTGCGTTGCCCTGCTGCTGCTCTTTATCGTCATCGCCATCTTGTAGCAGATGAAAAGAAAGCCCCTATCCAATGACAGGCCAGCCATCCAAAAGAGCATAAAGATCCAGCTGCCGGAGGGCAGACTGGGCCTGCGTCTGGCGCTGGTAATAGTCCTAATAGCCCTGGCCGTGGGCTCCTTCGCCCTGGGCATCAACTCGATCTTCAGTACTGAGGCAGGCCTTGCGGAGGTAAGCGCCCTCAGCGGCGAGATGAACGCCGGGGAGAGCTTCACCTTTTATTATTACCTGGGCTATGACGGGACCAATGCCACGGACGAGCGGCGCACCCTGCGCAGCCTGTATACCGAAGCCGCGACGGACGCACTGGAGCTCTTCGGCGCGGATATCGAGTCCGAGACTGTCGGCCTCTGCTATATAAGCCGCCACCCCAACGAGGATACCGAGGTCGGGCAGGCGCTGTATTCCGCCTTTGAGCTGCTGGAGGAGAGCGGCACGCGTTATCATTACCTTGCCCCTCTGTACGCGCAGTACCACGCGCTGTGCAGCTCCCAGAGCGACGTCGAGGCTGCGCAGTACGACCCGCGGCTGGACGCTGCGCAGGGCGAATTCTTTGCGCGCACCGCCGCCTTTGCCTCTGACGAGGGCTCCGTGGACATAGAGCTGCTGGGCGAGGGCCGGGTGAGGCTCAGCGTCTCGGAGGAGTACCTCGCCTTCGCGCAGGAAAACGGCATAAGCTCCTTCGTGGACCTCGGCTGGATGGAAAACGCCTTCATCGCGGACTACATCGCCGGTGCGCTGATCGAGGCCGGGTATACGCGCGGCGCGCTTACAAGCGACGACGGCTTCATGCGCTGCCTGGACGGTGAGACCGGCACGGAGTATTCCTTCGACTTCTCCCACAGGGAGAGAAATACCGTCACGAACCTTGCAACGCTGCACTTTTCAGGCAGCGTCAGCCTCGCCTGCCTGCGCGACTATCCCGCAGCCGGCTCCGGCGCGGCTGGGTATTACCAATACGAGGACGGCTCTCTGCGCTCTTCTTACCTGGATACGGCGGACGGACTGGACCGCTGCTGCGTGCCCGAACTGTGCGGCAGCTCCTTCGATACCGGCTGCGCCGGCCTGGCGCTGAAGCTCGCGCCGCTGTTCATTGCCGGCAGCTTGGATGCGGAAGCGCTTGAAATGCTTGAAATAGCTGGCATTACGGTGTATTATACTAGCAATGGCGCACTTTGCTCAACGGCGGATGCCTGAGAAATGTGCGCGTATCGCAATACGCTAAATTGCCAAAATGGGTATTGACATTATACCCATCAGGGGTATACTATAATTACCCCTGATGGGTATCTGCATGGAAGGAGCTTATCATGGGAGAAACAAAAAAATGTTGTTGCCAGCGGACGAAGGAGAGGACGCCTGAGGAGTACAAGAAGCTGATACACCGGCTCAACCGCATCGAGGGCCAGGTGCGCGGCATACGCGGGATGGTAGAAAAGGGGGTATATTGCCCTGACATCCTGGTGCAGTCCGCGGCGGTGACGGCGGCGATGAACGCCTTCAACCGCGAGCTTCTGAGCGACCACATCCGCACCTGCGTCGTCGATGACATCCGCGAGGGCAACGACGAGACCATCGACGAACTGCTTAAAACGATGCAGAAGTTGATGAGGTGATCGTTTTTAGGGAGGGAAAGGTATCGTATGAAGCAGTATACTGTAACAGGTATGAGCTGCGCGGCATGCAGTGCAAGGGTCGAGAAGGCCGTGAACGCCGTCCCGGGCGTGACGAGCTGCTCGGTCAGCCTGCTGACGAATTCCATGGGCGTTGAGGGCACTGCCTCCAGCGCGGACATAATAAAGGCCGTTGTGGATGCGGGCTACGGCGCGAGCGAAAAGGGCGCGGGCAGCGCAAAAAAGAGCACGTCCAGCACCATCGCCGAGGCGGAAGCCGCCCTGGAGGACCACGAGACGCCGGTGCTGAAGCGCCGCCTGATCTCGTCTGTCGGCTTCCTCATAGTGCTCATGTATTTCTCCATGGGCGCCATGATGTGGGGCTGGCCTCTGCCGGAATTCCTGGCCACGAACTACATGGCCCAGGCGCTTATCCAGCTCTATTTGACTGTTATAGTCATGATCATCAACAAGAAGTTCTTCATCTCCGGCTTCAAGAGCCTTGCGCACAGGGCACCCAATATGGATACCCTGGTCGCCCTCGGCTCCTCCGCCGCCTTCGTGTGGAGCTCCTACGCCCTCTTTGAGATGACGACCTACAGCGACCCGATGGACCAGATGCACGTCATGCACACTGAGTTCTATTTCGAGGCCGCGGCCATGATACTGACCCTCATCACCGTAGGCAAGATGCTTGAAGCTCGCAGCAAGGGCAAGACCACGGACGCCCTCAAGAGCCTCATGAAGCTCGCGCCCAAGACCGCCACCGTCCTGCGCGACGGGCAGGAGGTCACGGTCGGGGTGGACGAGGTCGAGAAGGGCGACATCTTCGTCGTCCGCCCGGGCGAGAATATACCCGTGGACGGCGTTGTGCTTGAAGGCCACAGCGCCGTGAACGAGAGCGCCCTGACCGGCGAGAGCATCCCCGTGGACAAGGCGGAGGGAGACACCGTCTCCGCCGCCACGCTCAACCAGAGCGGCTTCATAAAGTGCCGGGCCACCCGTGTCGGCGAGGATACGACCCTCAGCCAGATAATCCAGATGGTCTCCGACGCAGCCGCCACCAAGGCCCCCATCGCCAAGGTCGCTGACAAGGTCTCCGGCATCTTCGTCCCCACCGTCATCACGATCGCGGTGATCACCACCGTCGTGTGGCTGCTCATAGGCCAGAGCTTCGGCTACTCCCTGGCCCGCGGCATCTCCGTGCTGGTCATCAGCTGCCCCTGCGCGCTGGGCCTTGCGACGCCCGTCGCCATCATGGTCGGCAACGGCATGGGCGCGAAAAACGGTATCCTGTTCAAGACCGCGGCCTCCCTGGAGGAAGCGGGCAAGATGGACATCGTCGCCCTCGACAAGACCGGCACCATCACCTCCGGCGAGCCGAAGGTCACGGATATCATACCCGCCGAGGGCGTGAGCGAGGACGAGCTCATGCGCCTCGCCCTGGCCCTGGAGCAGAAGAGCGAGCACCCGCTGGCCCGCGCCATCATGCAGCGCGGCGAGGAGCTGGGTATGAAGGCCCCCGAAGTCAGCTCCTTCGAGGCCCTGCCGGGCAACGGCGTCATCGCCAGCATGGGCGGCAAGGAGCTTGCCACCGGCAACCACAAGTTCATCATCACCAAGGCCGCCGTCACGGACGACATGCGCGCGAAGGCCGAGGCCCTTGCCGAGCAGGGCAAGACCCCGCTGTACTTTGCCGAGGGCGGAGCCCTCGCCGGTATAATCGCCGTGGCCGACGTCATCAAGGAGGACAGCCCGCGCGCTGTGCAGGAGCTGCGCAACATGGGCATCCGCGTAGTCATGCTCACCGGCGACAACGAGCGCACCGCGAAGGCCATCGGCGCCCAGGCGGGCGTGGACGAGGTCATAGCCGGCGTCCTGCCCGACGGCAAGGAGAGCGTCATCCGCAAGCTCATGAAGCAGGGCAAGGTCGCCATGGTCGGCGACGGCATCAATGACGCGCCCGCACTGACCCGCGCCGACATAGGCATAGCCATCGGCGCCGGCACGGACGTCGCCATCGACGCCGCGGACGTCGTGCTCATGAAGAGCCAGCTCTCGGACGTCCCCGCCGCCATCCGCATGTCCCGCGCCACGCTGCGGAACATCCACGAGAACCTGTTCTGGGCCTTCTTCTATAACACCATCGGCATCCCCATCGCCGCGGGCTGCTTTGTTTGGGCGGGCCTGACGCTCAACCCGATGCTGGGCGCGGCTGCGATGAGCCTCAGCTCCTTCTGCGTCGTATCGAACGCCCTGCGCCTGAACCTCTTCAAGATGTACAACGCGAGCAAGGATAAGCCGCGCAAGCACAAGGCTGCCGCCGCCCCCGCAGAGGAGGAAGAGGAGCTCATAGAGGTCGCTATGCGCATCGACGGCATGATGTGCGGCCATTGCGAGAAGACCGTCACCGAAGCGCTCTCCGCCGTTGAGGGCGTCGAGGACGTCAGCGCCAGCGCTGAGAAGGGCCTCGCAAAGTTTAAGATCCATCCGGACACCAGTGAACAGGCGCTCAAAGACGCGGTCACCAAGGCGGGGTACATATTCGTCGGATTTGGCGAGAACGGCACCGCCTGCCCCATAACCGGTACGGTCGAGAAGACCGTGAAGATAGAGGGCATGATGTGCGAGCATTGTGAAAGGGCCGTAAATGAAGCTCTGGGCGCCGTCGCGGGCGTGGAGAGCGTTAAGGCCGACGCCAAGGCGGGGACTGCCGCCGTCACCATGCGGCCCGATACTGACGAGGAGGCCGTGAAGGCCGCCGTCGTTAAAGCCGGCTACGTTTTCCTCGGCATCGAGTGATTCACCCGAGCCCGGATATAAATGCAAGTTTAAGGAGGAAATTTATAATGAAGAAGCTCATGAAGGTTGAAGGCATGCACTGCGGCGGCTGCTCCGGCCGTCTTAAGAGGACCCTCGAAGCCATGGAGGGCGTTGAGAGCGCCGAGGCCAGCCACGAGGAAGGCACCGCTTCCGTCGTCTGCAACGAGAGCGTTACCGACGAGGCCCTCAAGGCCGCCGTCGAGGGTGCGAACTTCAAGTTCGTCAGCATCGAGACCGTCGCCTGAATGATAACGGTAAAGCAGAGCCCGCTCCCCGGCGGGCTCTGTCCGCATATGCGGGGGGATGGGAATGTAAGCCGCAATTTTGATGCCCGAAGCGTCCGAATTGCGGCTTTTGTTTTTGCGCGGATGCATAAATCACCACAAGGACCTTTACAAGCCGGAAACACCAAAAACCAGAATATTTTTCATGCATCACCAAAACGCCTGAATATTATTTTGAATAAACTACGCAAATAGCCCCGAACAAAGGGGCTTTTATTTGTATAAAACAGAAAATAATTTATATTATAAGGAAAGCAGATTGACAACCAGAATAAAATTCTGTATTTTTGATTTAAAGGAGAGAAAGATGTATGCATATTGGTTTCGAGGTAATCAAGGATTTATCGAATAATCTCGGCAGGCTCCTTGGTCCGGACTGTGAGGTAGTCGTTCACGATTTTACTAACGGTTTGGAGCATACTATCGTACACATCGTAAACGGACATGTGTCCGGCAGGGAAGTGGGCGGCTGTCCCACAAACCTGTTTTTTGAGAACGTGAACTCAATTTGCGACAAGAAAGAGGAATACGCGGAATACTACACCACGACTGAGGACGGGCGTACCATTCGCTCCTCTACCACGCTCATCAAGGACGAAGAGGGCCAGCTGGTAGGCGCCATGTGCATCAATATTAATATAACCGGCCTGCTGTCCGCTCGGAGCATGCTCAACAGCGTGATAGGCAAGGGTGCGCAGGAGGACGCAGGCACCGAGACTGAAAAATTTGCTAGGAACGTCCAAGAACTCATGAAGCACTTTTTCTCCGAGGTGGAGCGCGAGGTCGGCAAACCGGCATCCGAGATGAACCGGCAGGAGAAGATGCGCGCCCTGGCCTATCTTGACTCCAGGGGCGTTTTCCAAATCGCCAAGGCCCATGTCCACCTGTGCAAGTTTTTCGGCATATCCAAATTTACACTTTATAACTATCTGGACGAGGTAAGAAAGAGCGGCTCGTCGGAGTAACACCCTGTGTATGCGCGCCGTGACCGGGCTTCTGGAAACGGCCGCAACTAAATATGAGGAGGAAATGGAATGAAAATCAGAAGAACACTGGCTCTTGTGCTTGCAATAGTGACGGCGTTCTCTCTGGCGGCCTGCGGAAATGCCGAGCCCGCCGGAGATGATGGCAGCGAAGCCAAGACCGAGATCGTGGCCGCGCTCAACAGCGTGCCCGGCAACCTGGATATCTCTGCGACCATGGGCGTCGCGCTGCTGAGCGTCTCTCCCCACATCTATGACTACCTCATAGACATGGACGAGGACTACAACTTCATCCCGGCCATAGCCACCTCTTGGGAGAGGGTTGACGACACCACCTGGACCTTCGAGTGCGACGTCTCCGGCTATACTTTCTCCAACGGCGACCCGCTGGAGATGGATGACATCATTTTCTCGATTGACCACCTCTACGACTGCGCCCCCATGGCCTCCTATGTGAGCAACATCGAAGATTATTACTATGAGGGCAACACCCTGACCATCAAGATGGTCGAGCCGAACCAGCTGACGATACGCAACATTTTCCCCACGCTCTGCCCCATCCTCAACAAGTCCTACTGCGAGGAGAAGGGCGAGGCCGCCTTCATCAACTCCGAGTGCGGCACCGGCCCCTACAAGATAACTTCCTATGTCCCCGGCGACAGCATAGTTCTTGAGCGTCGTGATGACTACACCGGCACGATGCCCCAGCTGACCAAGATAACCTTCAAGCAGATCGACCAGGCCGCGAACCGCTACATTGCGCTTGAGACCGGCGAGGTGCAGTTTGCCAACGAGCTTGGCTACCGCGACTATCTGCGCGCCGTGGACAACACCGATCTGGAGACCTATGAGATGGCCGCCACCGGTCTGACCTTCTTTGCCTTCAACACTTCCAAGCCCCCCTTCGACGACGTGCGCGTGCGCCTGGCCATGTGCTACGCGATGGACCGCGAGTCCTGGTGCGCCATAACCGAGGGCGTCGAGCCCCTGTACACGATGGTGTCCAGCGCCTACGTCGGCGCCGCCGAGAAGCCGGCCAGCTCCATCGAGTTTGACCTCGACAAGGCCAAGGAGCTGCTTGAGGAGGCCGGATACAACGAGTCCAACCCCCTGAGCTTCGAGATACAGATTTACGAGTCCTCTCCTGCGGCTGAGGCCTATCAGTCCACGCTCCGCTCCATCGGCGTCAACGCCTCCATCACCATGTACGAGCGCGGCACCGTCACCAACATGTGCAGGAGCGGCGAGCACGGCATGGCGCTCATGTCCCTGTACAGCGTCTCCGGCAGCGCGCTGTTCGAGGCCGGCTGCTACCGCAACGGCAACATGCGCAACTTTGCCCTCTATGAGAACGACGAGCTCGACGAGCTCATCCACCAGGCGGAGATCCAGCCCACTGAGGAAGAAATGAACGTCTATATAAATGAGGCTCACGAGGCCGCCACGAAGTATATGCCCTTCCTGCCCGTGGCCAACCTCATGCTCTACGGCGCTCAGGATTCTTCGCTCCAGGGCGTGCTGGTCCGTCCGGACTGCTCCTTCAACTTCCGCAACGCCTACTTTGCCTGATATCATCCACAAGTAAATCGCACAGCTATGAAGGAAAGGGGCGTAAGAGCCCTTTCCTTCATATAAGGGGAGACTGCGTATGGCAAGATACATTCTCAAAAGACTGATACTCATCATTCCCATACTGATTGCGGTCAGCATATATCTCCTCCGCGATCTTCCCGAGCGTCAGCTCCTCTGCGTAATGCTGCTCGATGTAATTCACGGCGGTGATGACGACCGAAGAGCGCCGTTTGCCGGTGCTTATAAGCTCGTGCGCGTCAAGCGCGGCCCTGTGCAGGGCTTGGGCGAGCTGCTCATATACTACATCCTGCGTCCAACTGCGCTTGAAAAACGCGTTTTCGGCCGGAAAGCTGCCCGTGCGCTCCATGATAAGACGGCATATTTCAAAATACAGCATTTGCCCGTAGCTGAGAGCGGCGGGGATGGTCTGATTGAGCACGCACTCGGCCAGGAATTCGTCCACGCTGCGCGTCACGTCCTCACGGCTGCCGACGGAGACGGCGTTGAGTACCCGGCGCTCCAGCTCCATGGAGTAGCGCCCGTGCGCCGCGCGGGGCGACTCCTGCTGGCAGGAGAGCACGAAGGAGACGAAGTCTCCCGGAGCTCCGCCGCGCCGCAGCTCCACCTGGAGCAGCGCGCGCTGTACCGCGTCCATCAGTTCCCGCGCCAGAAAGGGCTTGAGCAGGTATTCCTCAACCTTCAGCCGTATCGCCTGCTGGGCACAGCCAAAGTCGTTGTAGCAGCTTATTATAATGAATGCGGGCGCATCGGGCATCTCGCGGCGGCAGCGCTCAATGACCTGTATGCCGCTGAGTTTCGGCATGTAGATGTCGAGGATAGCGATGTCAGGCTTGCGAGTCTTTATCATCTCCAGGGCCTCTGCCCCATCACCGGCTGCTCCGACCAGATCCAGCCCGTGGCCCTCCCAGTCTATATACTGAACGATGGCGTCGCGGGAATCCGTCTCGTCGTCCGCGAGCAGGATCTTTATCATTGCTAAACCTCCCTGTAATCGTTGGGCAGAGACAGATAAACCGTCGCCCCGCCGCCCTCGCGGTTGCGGATGCTGAACTCACAGCGCTCATGATAGCGTATCTGCAGGCGCTCATAGATATTCCGCATGGCGAAGCGCTGGCCGCCGGAGGTGTCCGGGCGCTCTGCGCGGAAGTATTCCTCCAGCCTGTCGGGCCAGCAGGCCAGCAATTCCTCGGGGAAGCCGGCGCCGTTGTCCTCCACGAGGAAGTTCAGACGCTCCCCGTCTTCGGACATGCGGGCCTCGATGTGGACGAAAAAGCCCCTGTCCACGCTGTCCATCCCGTGCATCAGGCAGTTTTCCACGATGGGCTGGAGGATGAGCCTCGGGATGAGCGCGTCGTATACCTCCGGGTCAGCCTCGATCTGCCACTGCAGGCGGCTTCCGAAACGGCGGCGCTGAAGCTCAAGATAACAGCGCAGCAGGTCGAGGCAGCTGCGCACGCTGGCCGTCTCGCCGCCTCGGTTCAGGCTCAGCCGGAAAAACTGACCCATGTCGTAGACTATCTCCGCAGTCTGCTCGTCGTGGTTTTTCAACGCGCTCCAATAGGCGGTGTGCAGCATGTTGTAGAGAAAATGCGGGTCCATCTGCATCTGGAGCATGGAGAGCTCAGCTTCCCTTGGAGAAACGCACCATGGACTCCGAGAGTTTGGCAAGCGGCTGTGTGAGCATACCGACGAACACACGCGTCAGGGGGAGCATGGCTATGAGAAACAGGCAGATGAGGAGAAATGCGGAGCGGATGATGGAGGTCTGGCTCCAAAAAGAGGCGCTGTCGGGCTCTATGACGCAGCTGATAAACGGCGTGCCCTCGCAGACCTGGCTGTAGATGTTGTAGCGCTCGCCATCAAGGTTGTAGAACACCACGCTGAGCAGGTACATCTTAAACCGGGCGCTGATAAGCAGCTCCTGCATACGCTCAGATGGAACGGATTGGCCCGCGTTGCTGAGATTCACGAGCTCCTGCGCCTCGGCGGAGGAGATGTAGTATTCGGTCAGGCCGTCAACATAGCTTTGGTCCTTCTCGATAAGTATGCGCACGTAGTCGAGGGACAGCAGGCAGCGGGCGTCTTGCTCCTCCATTACATAGCGCAGGCCGCTCCTTGACATGACGAGAGCGGTGAGAAAGAGAACGGCCAAAATCATGCAGGAGAACATGAGGGAGAACTTTGTGGCGAGGTCCAAATCAAAGAATCTCCTGAAAAGTCTCCCGGGAGGATGTTCACGGCGTTCGTTTTGCATGCTCCAAGCCTCCAAAGCCAGTCATTTTTAGCTGGTATTATTGTACCACGGCATGCAAGCCTGCGTCCTGAAAGATACAGGCCGGGATACCGTCGGCATCCCGGCCTGCGCTGTTCAGACGATGAGCGGCTCGGTTGTCTTCCCGTTCAGGAAGGCGCAGCCGCCTTCTGTCACAACTACGTTTTGGCGCAGAATCAGCATGCCCAGGGAACTATGGCGCACGGAGGCCTGGAGGGTGAGGGCCATGCCAGCGCAGAGCACGGACTTGCTGTTTTTGCTGAGCAGGGGGCCGTCGATGCGCCCCCAGCCTATGCCGGAACCCGCGTAGCCGGGTTGGACGGACCAGTCTGCTTTGCCCTGGACCTCGACGCAGGCGTCCATGGCAGCAGCGACGCTGGAGGCCGGCGCGCCTGGCTTCACGGCGGCCATTGCGGCGGATATCATATCCTGAGCGAGTTCCCAGGCCGGTTCCTGACCGGGCTGTACGCCGCCGACTACGATGTTCGCAGCGAAGGGCGCGTTCAGCTCGTTCCGTATGGCGCCGCCCTCTACGCGGATAATGGTGCCGGGCTCGGCGGAGATGACTTCGTCGGAGGGGGGGCAATCCGCGCAAAGCGCGCGCTCTGGGCCGGAAACCAGGCTCATAAAGGTGAAGTGCTCGCTGCCGCAGAGATAACCCTGCCTTGCAATGGACTTGTAGAGTTCGAGCTCGGTGGTGACGCCGGGCTTCAACCCCTCAATGCCCTTGGCCACGGCCTGGGCGTTTATAGTCTCGGCCTGCCGTAGGTCTGCAAGCTGGGCTTCGGATTTGTCTGCGAGGATGTCCCAAATGAGCTCTGTGGCGTCCACAAATTCGAGGTCGGGAAACTCCTTCTTGAGGTCCTCAAAGAGACTGATGGGCATGTGCAGGTGTATGCCGCTTCCGAGCTCGCAGCCGATCTTGCCCTTGGTGCAGCCGAAATGGCGCAGGGTGTAGCACATGGCGCCCAGTTGATTCGTGGCGACGCCGCTGCGGCCGGAGGAGTCGTAGTTCATGAAGTCCTTGCGTTCGAGGCAGGTGGAGTACATGGCGGCATCCACGCCGGTGAAGGAGTTCACAAGCGCGTACTGCCCCTCGGCGCTGAGGAAGAGCAGGCCCGGCGTGCCGGCTTTGCTCTCCCAGATGACGGAGCGCAGGCCGGTAAGATGGCAGACGGCGGCCTTGGAGGTACCCATGATGCAGCTGAGCCCCGCCTGCTTTACTTTTTCGGCCGCGCGGCTCATGCGAGCCTCATATTCGGATACAGGATAGTTCAGCATCGGTGATTGACGCATGATTCATTACCTCGCTTCGTATCAGGATAGGCCCGGGACGTAGATGTCCTGGAGCTGAGGCGTCAGGTTCTCGCAGCCGTTTTCCGTGACCAGGTAGTTGTTTTCGAGAACTATCTGTCCGTGTTCGGGATGGATGAGGGTCGGTTCAAAGGCAAAGACCGTGCCGACCTTGAACTCCCAGTCGCTGTAGGCCTGCTGGATAACAGGCATCTCGTGCACGTCCTGACCCAGGCCGTGTCCGGAGACGCTCCTGGACAGGCAGATGTCGTCCACGCCGTGGGCGCGCATGTAAGCGTCCTGAGCCTTGACGAGCTCGCCTATCTTGAGGCCCGGCTTCACCATGGGGATGAGCTTCTCGTGGCAGCCGTGGACTATGTCGTAGAGCTCCCGCTGGGGCTTCGTGGGCGGCTTGAGCTTGGCAATGCGTATCATGTCGGAGATGTAACCATGCAGGGAGGGGCCGGTGTCGGCGTAGATGCACCAGTCGGGGTCGGAGTAAACTCGGGTGCCGGCCACACTGTTGGGCTGCTGGCGGTCGGGCCCGAACTCGACGACGAGCCGCAGCTGGAAGTCGTCGGCGCCGAGGTCGAAGCAGGTGGCAGCAAAGTTGTGATAGAAGTCCTCCTCAGTCGTCTCACCTAGCACCACCATGTCAACTGCCGCCTTGAAGGCGTCAACGGCGATGTGGCAGTTCTTGCGCATGATGTCTATTTCGCGCGGGGACTTCACCTGACGCAGGGCGAGGATATCCATGGAGAGGTCGGCGGGCTCCATGTTGGGCAGGGCCTTGAAGAGGTCGGCGTGGTCGTTGTAGGTGATGCGCATGCGGGTCATGGGGCCTATCTCGGCGCCGAGCTTGCCGGAGGTGGTGCCGAGTTTCTCCAGCGTGGAGACGATGGAGGGGACAAGGACCTCGGGGGTCGCCGCCTCACCGAAGCCGTCGAAGGTAAGAATGTCGGACTCGTCGAGGCAGCAGGTGGCCAGGGCCGTGGCCTTCATGCGGGGGGAGGTGACAAGGGCGATGCCGCCGCTGCGGGCGACGACCAGCATGGCGGGGCTCAGGAACTCGCTGTTCCAGGCCGAAGTGCGGAAGTTGCAGTAGTAGCGGAGGTTTTCCACGTTCGTGAGCAGGACGGCGGCGCAGTCGGTCCTCTCCAGGGTATCGAAGAGCTTGCCGAGCCGCTGCTCGAATTCATCCAGAGGGAAATCCAGCATGGGCGCGCTTCTCATTTGAACTCTCCTTTCCTTGACGCCGGCGCGGCCCAGCCGCGCCGGCGTGCGTTACAGGGTCATTTGGTTTTTACAAAGCGGAATTCGCAGTAGGTCTCGGGGTCGGGGTCAAGTCCGGTCAGGGTCTTCTGCATGCCGAAGACGTTGTCTGTGAAGCGTATCCACAGCCAGGGCATTTCGTCGCGCAGGATGGTCTGGAGCTCGGCGTAGTACTCGTTGCGCTTCTCGCTGTCCATCTCCTTGGAGGCGAGGTCGAAGAGCTCGTCCACCTCGGGGTTGGAGTAGTTTATCCAAGCGGCGTTTTCGCCGCCGGTCTGGAAGAGTGTGCGGTAGAACTCGCCGTCGTTGCCGCCGGGCAAGAAGCCCAAGAGGAAGGCCTGGGTCTCGCCGGAGTAGACGAGGTCAACGAGGGCGGAGAACTCCAAGGTGCGCAGCTCGGTCTTGACGCCGATGGCGTTCCAGGCGTTGGCCAACATCTCTGCCATGGCAGTGCGGCCCTGGGACTCGTTGCAGACAAGTTCGAGGTCGAAGCCGTTCTCGTATCCGGCCTCCTTGAGCAGCTGCTTGGCTTTTTCGATGTCCTGCTCGTACTGCTGGTCCTCGCCGGCGGGGACGTAGCAGGAGATGGCCGGGGTGATGGGGCCGTCGGCCACGACGCCGCTGCCGACGGGGTTGCGGCCGTAGACGTCGTCGCGCAGATGGAACCTGACGGTGCAGTCGTCCACGTACTCCCAGCTCTCAGCCAGACAGGGCTCGATCTCTCCCGTCTCGTTGTTCTGGCGGAGCAGGCCGTCGTAGACCTGCACGTTAATGAGGGCTGCAGGGGTGTTCTGCTGGTTGGGAGGGTCAAGGACCGTGGGCTCGGCGTTATTGCCGACTATCAGCGTGTCCTTGACCTCCGGCTCGCCGCCGGAGGCCTCCTGACTGCCGCAGGCGGAGAGCAACATGGCCAGAGCCAGCAGCAGGACGAGTATGCGCGCGTGTGCTTTCATTTTCATCCTCCTAAAGTCGTATTTGTAGCTGCTCCCAGATATCGGGCAAGATACGGGCGCAGACTCGCTCTATCAGAAGCACTGCCCGGCAAAGTGGCAGGCGGCGTGATGCCCGGGGCTTATCTCCCGCAGTTCCGGAGTGGTTTCGCGGCAGACGTCCTTGGCATAAGGGCAGCGGCTGGCGAAGCGGCAGCCGGGCTTGGGGTCGATCGGGGAGGACAGCTCTCCCTGGATCAGGATGCGCTCCCGCTTCACGTGGATGGAAGGGATGGGTATCGATGAGAGGAGCGCCCTGGTATAGGGGTGGTAGTTGGTGGTAAAGAGCTCCTTTGCCGGGGACTTCTCCACCAGCTGACCGAGGTACATGACGCAGATGCTCTGGGAGATGTGCCGCACGACGGAAAGGTCGTGGGTGATAAACATCAGCGTCAGCCCCAAATCCTTCTGCAGCTCCTGAAGAAGGTTAAGTATCTGGGCCTGGATGGAGACGTCGAGGGCGGATACCGGCTCGTCGCAGACGATGAAGGAGGGGCCGAGTGAAAGAGCCCGGGCGATGCCTATGCGCTGGCGCCGGCCGCCGTCGAACTCGTGCGGATAGCTGTTCACGTTCCGCTGGGCCAGCCCGACCATGTCCATGAGCTCAGCAACGCGGCGATTGAGCTCCTCTTTGGAGCGGGTGATGCGGTAGATGCGCAGGGGCTCCGCAATTATCTGGCCCACAGTCATGCGCGGGTTGAGGGATGAGAAGGGGTCCTGGAAGATGATCTGCATCTGCCGGCGCAGGTTGGTCGGCTGAGGCGCGGCCTCAGTCCGCAGGGCCTTCCGCGGCCAGCACGCACTTGACCAGGTGCCCGGGCGAGACCTCGACAGCAGGCGGGTCGAAGCTGCGGCAGCGCTCCTGGGCCTGAGGACAGCGCTCGCAGAAGCTGCAGCCTTCTGGCAGGTCGGCAGCGTTGACTGCGGGGCCTGTGATGGGCTGGAGCCGCTCTACGTCCTTATCAAGGCTGGGTATGGTGGCAAAGAGGCATTTTGTGTAGGGGTGGGAGGCGTGGTCGAAGATGTCTTCGAGCGTTCCGAACTCCACGATTTCGCCGGCGTAGATGACGGCCACGGCGTCGCAGGTCTCAGCCACTACTCCAAGGTCATGGGTGATGAGCAGCATGGAGGTCCCGGAGGCGGTTTTGAGCTCCCGGATGAGGTCCAGCACCTGAGCCTGGATGGTGACGTCGAGAGCGGTAGTTGGTTCGTCGGCGATGAGCAGCCTCGGGTTGCAGGCGAGGGCCATAGCGATGACGACGCGCTGCTTCATGCCGCCGGAGAACTGGTGGGGATATTCTCCGGCGCGCTCGGGCTGGATACCGACCTTTTTGAGTATCTCCCGCGCCTCTATGGCCGCCTTTGCCCGGGAACAGCGGCGGTGCAGGCGTATGAGCTCGGAGATCTGCTCATCCACGGGCAGAACGGGGTTCAGCGAGCTCATAGGGTCCTGGAATATCATCGAGATGTCGTGCCCGCGGATGGAGCGCATCTCCTTGGGCGAGAGCTGGCGGAGGTCGCGCCCGTCAAACTCTATGCTGCCCTGGATGACCTTGCCCGTGTATTTCGGCAGCAGAGACATGATGGCCAGGGCGATGGTGGTCTTGCCCGCGCCTGTCTCACCGACTAGGCCCAGGGTCTGGCCGCTGCGTATCTCGAAGGAGACGTTGTTTACGGCCTCGACCACGGCGTTGTGAGTCTCGTAATGAACGACGAGGTTTTGAACTTTCAGCAGAACGTCATTTTCCATAGCATATCCTTCCCATATCCGGCCGGGGCCTCAGTTCTTGGAGCGGGGGTCGAGCGCATCGCGCAGGCCGTCTCCGAAAAGATTCAGGGCGAACACGGTGATGACTATCATGAGTCCGGGGAAGGCCACGACATACCACTTGTCCGCGTGAGTGAAGTATTGCTTGGCGGAGTTGAGCATGCAGCCCCACTCCGGCGTGGGCGCCTGCACGCCTAGGCCGATGAAGCTCAGGGCCGCGGCGGCGGTGATGCTGGCGGCGACGTTGAGTGTGGCGCTGACTATGATGGGGCCCAGAGCGTTGGGTATCATGTGCCGAAGCACGAGGCGGGCCTTGCTGGCGCCGATGGCCTTGGCGGCCTCTATGTACTCCTGGTCCTTGACGGTCAGCATCGAGGCGCGCACCGTCCGGGCGAAGGAGGGGACCATGGAGACTGTAATGGCAATTATGAGGTTCGTCATGCCGTTGCCCAGGGCGGCGCAGATGGATATGGCCAGCAGCGTGCCGGGTATGGACATGAAGATGTCGCAAATTCGCATTATAATGTTGTCGGTCACGCCGCTGTTTACCGCCGCCAGCGCGCCGAGCAGGCCGCCCACGACCAGGCTGCACAGCATGGACACTATGCCGATGGTCAGGGAGATGCGAGCGCCGTAGACTATGCGGGTGAGGATGTCGCGGCCGAGATCATCCGTACCCATGGGATGCTCCGCGCAGGGGGCGATGAAGGTCTCGGAGTAGTTCTGGTCATCGTAGCCGGATTGGGTGAGCGTCTGCGGGAAAATGGCGAAAAAGGCCAGAATGACGATGACGCAGAAGCCGAACACGGCGGCCCGGTTGCGCGAGAGCCGGTAGATGACCTCCGACCACACGCCGACGGCCTCGTTTTTCTTGGACTTCTTTTTCTTTTCCAGGCGTTTCATGGCCTCAGTGTGAAGTTTGGACATGTTTTCCTCCCCCGTCCTCTCAGAATTCCGCAGGCGAGCTCAGGACGAACGCCTTTTGCTCCGGCTGTACTGGGACTTTATGCGCGGGTCGGCATAGGCGTAGATGATGTCCACCAGGAGGTTCACCAGACTGAACACCATAGCCAGCAGCAGTACGCCGCCCTGTACCACTGGGTAGTCCCGGTTTTTGATTCCGTCCACCATGTATTTGCCCAGGCCGTTTATCGAGAAGACCGTCTCCGTGAGGACAGCGCCGCCCAACATTATACCCAGCTGAATACCGAGGACGGTGATGATGGGTATGAGCGCGTTTTTGAGAGCATGCTTCACAATAATGGCTTTTTCTGTGAGTCCCTTGGCCCTGGCGGTGACTATGTACTCCTGACAGATGACCTCCAGCATGCTTGAGCGAGTCATCCTAGTGATGGTGGCCATGCCCACCATGCTGGAGGTGAAGGTGGGCAAGATCCAGTTCTTCCAGCCGTCCAGGCCCGAGACGGGCAGCCATTTCAATGTGATGGAAAATAGCAAGATCAGCATCATGCCCGCCCAGAAGGCCGGCATTGAGACACCGAGCAGGGAAACGCTCGTACACAGGTGGTCAAGAATGGTGTTTTGCTTAACTGCGGAGATGATTCCGAGAGTTATACCAACTACCGCTGAGATGAGGATACTCAGGAACGCGAGCTTCGCCGTGGTAGGGAAGCGCTCCATCAGCTCGTCGATAACGGGCCGCTTCGTCTGGTATGATGTGCCGAGGTCGAACTCTGTGACAACGCCCTTCACATAGTTGAAAAACTGCACGTAGAGCGGGTCGTTGAGACCGAGCTCCTCTTCCAGCGCCGCAATCGCCTCATCCGAGGCGCCGACTCCGAGCAGCATCCGGGCCGGATTGCCCGAAGAGATGTGGTTCATGCAGAATACGATGAGCACTATGCCCAGCAGCACGGGGATCATCATAAGCAGGCGCTTTCCTATGTACCTGACCACAATTTCCGCCTCCCTTATAGCGATTTAAAGCGAATTTTGTCTGAAAAATACAATGGTCAGTATACAATATAGCACCGGTGAAGTTATAGGAAAATCCACAGATTTAAGATTACCTCTCCATTTTTAATGGTTTTTTCGTTTCGTGCAAAAAGTTGGCGGGAAACGGCGCAAAATCTGCGCAAAGCCATAAAAAACGGGGAATTAATCCAAAATCTGTGGAGTACAGAGACCGCTTGCGACTAAGAGCGGGTGAAAAAACAGATGGCCAAATGCATATATTACCAGCTCTGGCAGAGAAAGAGGGCCGCCCGGAGGGGGCGGCCCGGAAGGTCGTGTTCAGCAGAGCAAGGGCAGGCGTATGGTGAATACAGCGCCCCCTCCGGGGGCCGGGGTCGCTTCGACGGAGCCGCCGTGCTCAATGGCGAAGGTGCGGACGATGTAAAGCCCAAGCCCCTCGCCGCTGCCGTCTTCGCGCCGGGTGAAGCCGCGGTCAAAGACGCGGGGCAGGTCCTCCGGCGCAATGCCGCGGCCGTTGTCTTTGACCTCAATTATGGCCTGCCCGCCTTCGCGCCTGAGCGAGAGCGATATTACGCCGCCCTCAGGTGTAAAGGAAAGGGCGTTGTAGCAGAGGTTTTCCAACGCCGCGCGCAGGCCCGCCTCGTCCACCGAGATACGCAGCTCCTCCCGAGGCAGCTCCAGGCGGAAGTTCTGGCCGGAGAGCTCCATGTCGGGCCTGTTGCTCTCATAGAAGCCGCGCAGGAAGGAGGCCAGCTCCAGCGGATGCTTTGCCTCATTGCCCCGCTCCCCGCGTGAGAAGCCCTGGAACTCGTCGAAGCGGTCCTCGACCGCGCCAACGCGCTCGGAGAGCGCGTCCAGGCAGGCGAGGGTGTCCGCGTCCAGACCCAGGCCGCCGCTGCGCACGAGGTCGGCATAGTTGCGCACGGCAGTGAGCGGGTTTTTGAGGTCGTGTATGAAGCGCGCCAGCAGCTCGCGCCGCTCCGAGAGCAGGGTCTCTAGGGCCTGAGTCTTACGCTCGACCTCCTCCTGGAGGTGGAGGTTCAGCCGCCGATTCTCAGCCGCCATCAGCACGCTGCGCCTGACCATCAGCGCCGCAAAGCCAAGCACAAGGGCGAAGCCGCCGTATTCCTCCGGCCAGGCCCCGCGTACGGGCTCGAAGTAGTTGGCCGTCAGCACGGAGATGACGAGGGAGAGCCCGTACAGCCCCGTCGCCGCCAGCAGCCCATGGCCAAGGGCGCTCTCGGCGCCGATTTTGGAGGCGAGAAAGACGAGATAAAGCCCTGCTAGGAGTTTCCAAATAAAAATCAGCACGCCGTAGGTGTTGATGAGTGTGGGAACGTGTGGTAGAATCAGCATCGGAAAGACCAGGGTCACGGCGCAGAGCCCGGCCCCGGCGGGAACGGCGACGCTTCGGTGAAAGCGCCGGACGGCCCAGCCGCTGAGCTCCCCGGCCAGCAGCAACGCACATAAGAGCACTCCCGCTCCCAGCAAATCCTCTGCGGCATAGAGCAGACGTACGGGCGGTACGCCCATGGCGCGCAGGAAGGGATAGCTCAGCCGCAGTGCGAAAAAGAGGCACAGCAGCCCGGCCCGGCGCGGCAGCTTGTCCCGGCCGATGAGCCAGAGCGCCAGGTTCGAGAGCGACAGCGCCAGCGGCGCAAAGCAGAGCAGCCCGTAGATGAGCATCCGCGCTGTCAGCAGACGGTAGATGCCGCCGGGTGTGCCGACGGCGGGGGGATAGTACATGCCGGAGTAATAGTGCGTGTAGTTCGCGCACTGAATGATTATCTCCGTGTCACCCTCGGCGGTAAATGCGTATACTCCGTCCATGACCAGCGGCTCATAGGGTTCGAGGGAGCCCTGCTCCCCCGCGAGCTGCCCGCCGATGTATACCCGCCCGGCGCAGAGCAGCTCGGGCAGGTAGAGGGCGAGCTCCGCCGCCTCGCCCGGGTTTTCGAGCACGATGCGGTAAGTAGCCTGCCCGTAGGGGCTGCCGAGGGCGGAAGAGAAGTTCGGATGCTGCCCGGCGTAGGTGTATTCCTCCGCCGAGACGCCGGAGGCGAAGTCCTCCGGGCCGAGCAGCTGCCCGGGGTAGAACTCCCAGCCGTCCACGAGGAAGGCGGGCTCCTCCGGCTCAGCCTGGAGCACGTTGTACCCCCAGCCGCCCGAGAGCGCCGAGGTGTATTTGTTGTCCCAGCGGTAGAGGCCGAGAAAGGCCAGCGTCCCTAAAAGGAGCGTACATATTAATATAATAAGGCTGCGCCTGGTGTTTTCACGCATCGGGCCACCTCCGAAAGGCAGATGAAAAGATGAAAAAGACGCTGAGATTCGCCCTGTGCCTGCTGCTGACGGCGGCGCTGGGCCTGGGCTGCGCGGCAGGCGCGCTGGTTTATGACCCGCCGGCCGGGGACGACTCCGGGGAAGAGGAGATCATACCGCAGTACGAAAAGAGCCTCAGCGGCACGATAGGCGCCGGCCAGTTCGTTGAGTTCACCACCGTCGCCTCAAAGTTTGAGACGGACGAGGAACTGGGCTACTATGCCGGGGAGCTCACCGTCGAGATAACAGGCCCTATCGTCATCGAAGCCGGGGGCGAGCTGCACATAGGCACCCTCGCCGTCGGCGGCTCTGAGGCGAGGCCGCTCATAAAGGGCGCGCTCTCGGCGGACGCGCCGCTCATCGTCGTCAAGGCCGGGGGACGGTTGGAGCTGCAATGCGTGGACTTCGAGCTCTCGGGCACGGGAGTCCTGATAGAGCAGCAGGCCGGCGGCATAGTGTCCCTCACGAGCACCTCGCTGCCCGAGGGAGCCGGCGCATCCTGGGCCGGACCGGTGGTGGACAACGCCGGCAACCAGCCGGACGACATCTACCTCGAAGCCGGCACGCCGCTGACGGCGGAGCTGCTGCCCGCGACGCTGAACTATGAAGTTATGCGGGAAGGAAAACCCAGCGATGAGGACGTCCCCGTCGCCTGGAACCTGGAGGGCCTTGCAGGTCAGACCACGGGCGAGGCCGACGTGGCAGGCGTGTTCCTCGACGAAAACGGCGAGCCCCTGGCCTCGGCGCAGCCGCTTAAGCTGCACGTGAGCTGGTACGAGCCGGGCAAGCTCGTCGTCACCGACGCCAGCTGGACGGGCGGCGAGGCCGTGACGGTCGCGCTCTTCCTGGACAAGCTGCCTGAGGAAGTGAGCACCAACAACATCTGGGGCGAGACCTCGCCCGACGGCAGGACCTGGACAGCCTTCGTCACGGAGGAATTCGAGGTGAAGGGCGACGAGGAGAAGGGCTATAGCGCCGTCTTCTACCTATATGACGACAACGAGCCGCGCTATTTCCGCCTCGCAGCCACGGACTGGTACGAGACCATGAGCTGGTACTCTGACGGTTTCTACCTGCCCACGGAGGAGGACAGCAACGAGGACCAGGGCGGAAACCGCGGCGGCAGCGTGAGCCTGCTTCCGCCCCCGCGCGAGCCCGAACCCAGCCCGGAGCCTACACCTGAACCGGCCCCGGAGCCGACCCCCGAGCCCACGCCGGAGCCTACGCCCACGCCGACACCGACGCCGCTTCCAACGCCGGAGCCGCCACAGGAGCCGCAGCCGCCCGTCCTGGACATGACGGCCTCGGAGCAAACGGTCCCGCCCGAGCCGGAAGAGTCGGAGGACCCGGAGGAAACCGAGCAGCCGCAGATACCCGAAGAGACGCCTTCGGAGCCGGAGCCGCCCTCACCGTCGGCTGACGATGTGGAGATCGAGGCCCCGGAGCTGCCCGGCCTCGCCCCCGACAGCGGCATGAGCACCGGCGAGAAGGTTGCGCTGGCTGCGGCGGGAGTCGCCGTCTGCGCAGGAGTCGTAATGGCTGTCGCCGGAGTAGGACCGTTTAGAAGGGAGAAATAAACAATTCCCGCCCCGGGCTTTCTTGCCCGGGGCTTTCTGCGCCCCCGACGAAGTGTCGGGGGCGATATCTTTTTATTTATCCAGCGCTGCGCGGCTGTTGAAGCGGTAGCCCTTTCGCCGCACCGTCTCGACCCAGTGCAGACCGGGGCAGAGGGCATCCAGCTTCTGTCGCACGCGGGCCATGCAGACCTGGATGTTGTGAATACCCTGGTTGATTGGGGACTTCCAGACCCTGTCGTACAGCTGCTCATAGGAGAACACCTGGTCAGGGTTGCGCGCAAGGAAAGCTAGCAAATCGAACTCCAGTGCAGTGAGCGGGGCGGTCTGCTCCTCGAAACGGGCCTCACGCAGTCCCATGTCCACCTCGAGGCCTCCGAAGCGGAGCACCTCGCTGGCCTCAATGTTCTTGTGGCGCTGTATGCGCAGGCGCAGCCTCAGCTCGAGCTCCGTGAGGGAATAGGGCTTGCCGACGTAATCGTCGCCCCCGGCCATGAGGCCGCGTATGCGGTCGTCCGTCCGGGCGTAGGCGGAGAGAAAGATTATCGGCACAGAGCTGACCTCCCTCAACCTGCGGCAGACGGAAACCCCGTCCATGCCCGGCATGTCCACATCCATGATGACGGCGTCGAAGGCGGCGGTGGAACAGAGGCGGAGCGCAGCCAGCCCGTCGGCGGCTGTGGCCGTGTCATATCCATGCTTTTTAAGATAGGTCTCATTTGAGGCCAGTATGTGCGGGTCGTCGTCAACTAGCAGTATCTTGTACATGGCTGCGCCACCTCCCGCTTCAATATACCATAAGTATTATACCAGAAAAATCACAGCGCCGTCACATTGCTCCTGACGTATGGAAACCTCCACAGCTTAAAGTATAGCCTTTACAAGGCATGAAAAGGGGGTAATTGCCATGGCAGCTGCATTGAAGCGCGGCGAGTGCGCCGCACAGGCGTTTGTCATCCTGATTTGCATTATACTTTGCTTTGCCCTGGCCTGCAACCTGACGTTTATCGTCAAGGGGCGCGCTATCGCCGGAGCGGCCGCCCTCCGTTTTCGGGCTGACGCCAATGGTCGTGCTCTCCGGCTCCATGAGCGGCCAGGCTGAGGGCAGCCTTATCGGCCTTTGTACGGGCCGCCTGGCCGGGGCGGGAGACTTCCTCCTCTTCCTGCGCAGCCCGCTGGGGTTGGCGCTCTTCGCGGGGCTGCCGCTTGCGGCTCTGCTGGGCTGGGAGCTGTTGAGCCGCCGCCGCGCCGCCGAAGCCCAGCGCCGGGAGCGGCGCGAGCTTGAGGCAGAGCTGCGCCGCATGCGCTCCGCCGCAAAGCCTGGGCCGGAGCCTGAGACCTTTGATTTGGACGACATATTGTCTGAAAAGTATTGAAAGGGGTTTACATAATGAAAGGAAGCAAACTGCCGAAGTTGGCGGCCCTGCTGCTGGTGCTGACGCTCGCGACCACATGTTTTGTCAGCGGTAAATTCGCCAAATACGTCAGCGAGGGAGTCGCCAAGTGGGGCGTAAAAGTTGAGATCACCGGCGACGGGTTCAAAACGACGTATGGGAAGGACGAGGTTAATGCTAATGTTGATGGACCCACCGTCGTCTCTTCCACTACAGAAAAGGTAGTCGCCCCCGGCACGTCGGGCACCTTCGGCGGCATAAGCATCACCGGCAAGCCCGAGGTCGCCGTCAAGATAGAGACGACTGCGGATGTTAAGCTCGACGGCTGGAATATCGCGCCCGACGGTGAGTTCTACTGCCCGCTGGTGTTCACGATAGGTGATACGAAAATTAACGGCCTCGACTATTCCAGTACGACCGCCGGCGGAGAGGGCAGCTTTGAAAGCGCGATAAAGACCGCCATACAGAACGCCACGACCAAGGAATACGAGGCGGGGACAGATTTGAGCGCCGCAGGCGAGGGCATCACCTATTCCTGGACCTGGCCCTTCCAGAACGCCACAGGCACGGCGACAAACCAGGACGATGAACTTGATACCCTCCTGGGCGACAACGCCGCGAACGGTCAGCCCGCCACCATCAGCATCACCGTCACCACCACGGTCACGCAGATAGACTGACGCGGGCATGAGAAGGGCAAAAGCAGCGGCCCGGAGGGCGGCCGCGCTGCTCGCGGCGCTGACGCTGCTCGCGGCCCCGGCCATTGCTGCCGGTGCAGCGGAGCCCGCGCACGTCCTGAGCTACACCACGGGACGCCTCACCTGGGACAGCGCCGCGGGCATAGATGAAAACGGCGCGGCAGTGCTCAGCCTCTTTGCCGACGCCTATCAGAACGTCCTCTCCGAAAACGGCGAACGAGTGGTGGCCCCCGGCACGGACGGCAGCTGCACAGTGCGCCTGGAAAACCGCATGGGATACGCCATAAGCTATATAGCCGTCGCCTACCGCATCAAGGAGGCGGAGACCCTGCCCGTCGAGCCGGAGTTTTCCTGTGAGGGCGCGGAGGACACTGGTAGCTATCCTCTGCCGGAGCGGGTGGAGGATGCTCAGGTAATCCGCGCCGTAAGGGGTGAACTGAGCGGCGGGCAGTCGGCGGACTTTCGCCTCGACTGGCTCTGGGAGTATTACGAAAGCGACGCGCGCGACGTGCTGGACACCGCCCTGGGCGACAAGGCCGCCTTCGACACGCCCGACGACGTGACGGCGGGCATCTACATCGTCGTTGAGGAGGAGCAGCCCGACCCGCCCGTCCCCACGCCGGACCCTACGCCCGTCCCTAGCGAACCGCCGGATAAGCCCGACAAACCGGATGTAACGGATGAGCCGGAAGACCCGGCTGAAACGGATGCGCCCGACGGCCCTGGCGATACGGACGACACGGACGGGGGCTACATCCGGCCTGAGGTTCCCAAAACCGGCGATGAGAGCGCCGCGTGGCTGTACCTGGCGCTGATATTCCTGGGCGGCGCGGGGCTGGCGCTGCTGATTATCGGCGGAAGGCGGGACAAGAATAACGAGTAAGGAGGCCGCGGGCATGAAAGTCAATAAAACGCTGCACACCCTGCTCTGCGGCCTCCTTCTGAGCACCCTGCTGCTCTCCTGCGCGGCCTTTGCCTTCTGGCAGGTGCAGGGCTCGGGCAGCGACAACGCCCGCGCCGCTGCCTTCGCCGTCAGCGCGTGGATGGATAGGCAGACGCTGTACGTCTCGAACAGCGAGGGCGGCCGAGGCTCCGAGGTCGCGCTGCGCTATTCCGTTAAGCTGAGCCTGAGCGAGCCCCTGCCCGAGGGCGTGGATGTATATTTTGACAACACACGCGAGGTTTGGTTCAGCGGCAATATCTGCGTCATCCCGAACGCGGGCGAGCTGCCCGCCGGGAGCGCAGCGATAAACACCCACACCCTAACCTTTGACACCACTGGCGCGTCTGTGGACGCGGCGACAAATATAGCCGTTTCCGTCTCCGTCCAGGCGGAGCAGACAGACTAGGGGGGCGAGTATGAGGAAACACAAGTTTACCCGCCGCCTGGCGCTGATTTTGCTTGTTGCGGCGCTGCTCATGAGCCTGCCACTGGTCTCCGCCTGCGCCAAATATGTGCGCGAGCTCTATGCCGGCAGCTTTACCCTGACTATCCAGCCCCAAGGCAACAGCCATTCCCAGGGCGTGGACCAGGCCCCCATCCAGGACGCGGACCAAAACCCCGTCCAGGAGGATAATCAAGTCCACATTCAGGAGCCTGCCCCCGTTTTTGATACAGAATCCGGCGAGGGAGCGGCTGGGGCGCCGCAGGCAGGATGAGACGCGGGGCGCGGGTATTGGCGGCGCTCACGTGCCTGGCGCTCATGTGCTTTGGCCTCTGGCGGCTGCTGGGCCTCGTGACCGAGCGCGGAGCTGCCCGAGAGAGCTATGAGGCGCTAGACATCTACGTCGAGGCCCTGCCCTCCGCCGACGCGCCCGCCGAGCCCTCGACCCAGCCTGCGCCCACGCACGAGGCGGCGGAGCCATACCAGGTGGACTTTGAGGCACTGGCGAGGATAAATCCAGACGTCGCAGCCTGGCTCATCCTGGAAGGCACGGCCCTGAGCTACCCCGTAGTACAGGGACAGGACAACGAATACTACCTTGACCGCCTGTTTGACGGCAGTTATAACGCCTCCGGCTGTCTCTTTCTCGACAGCCGATGTGAGGCGCGCTTTGCCTCACCCAATTCTATCGTATATGGACACCACATGAAAGACGGCAGCATGTTTGCCGCCCTCGACGGCTATAAGGAGCAGGAATTCTACGAGGCACACCCCTCGCTGCTGCTCCTGACTCCGGGCGGAGACTACGAGGCCCAGGTCTTTTCCGCCTACGTCGCACCGACGGACGCGGCAGCCTGGCGGCTCGACTTCGAGGGGGAGGGAGCTTATGCCGCCTGGCTCGCGGAGGTCTGCGCGGCCTCCTGTATCGAGACGGGCCTTGTCCCCGGGCAGGCCGAGCGCGTGCTGACGCTTTCGACCTGCAGTTACGAATTCTCGGACGCGCGGCTCGTTGTCCACTGTGTCCTGCGTGAGCTTTAAATAGCAAGGCCCCGGCCATTGGCCGGGGCCTTGCTTGTGCTAATATCATGGTTGTGTTGTGAATTCGCCCTCCTCGATGGCTGGGCGGCCCGAGACGAAGACCCAGTCCATGCCCGAAGCCAGGCTCTCCGGGTGCTCGTAGCTGTCGCGCTCGTGAATGTTCTCTGGGGCGAAGAGACAGAGGTCGGCGTCTGCGCCCGGCTCTATGCGGCCCTTGCCTGCGAGGCCGTAGAGCTCCGCCGGGCGGCGCGTGACCTTGCGTACTGCCTCCGGAAGGCTCAGAACGCCCTTTTCGAGCACGTAGCGCTCAATGAGCCGCGGAAAGGTTCCATAAACTCTCGGGTGCAGCAGCCCACCGACGGGGTAAGTCGCGTCCGAAATGACGCCGGAGAAGGGGGCGCGGAGGATGTCGCAGATGTCCTCCTCGTGCGCTATGAAATCTATCATCGAAACAGCGCAGTGCTCGGAGGCCAGCAGATCAAAGAGCGCATCGAAGGGCTCCTGCCCTCGCGCAGCGGCTATCTCAGCGATGGAGCTGCCCTCAAAGGGGCGGTTTTCCGGCCGGTGCAGGCTCGTGGCGCGGATGTTCTCGAAGCCGACGAGCAGGGAGATGTTCTCGAAGTCCTCGCCGCTCTCCATCCGCTCACGCATCCGCGCGCGCTGTGCGGGGTCCTCCAGAGCCCGGGTCAGGGCCTCGGCCCCTCCCGCCTGGAACTCCGGAGGCAGGACGTGGATGAGCTGCGTCGAGCCCGCGGGGTAGGGGTAGACGTCGCACGTGACCTCCAGGCCCTCCTGCCGCGCCCCGTCGATGAGCCGGAGCATCTCCGGCACCGCGAGGCGCCAATTGCGGCGGCCTATGGCCTTGAGGTGGCTTATCTCCAGCGGGAAGCGCAGCTCCCGCGCCACGGCGAGCATCTCCCGCAGCGCCTCCACCACCCCGTCGCCCTCCTGCCGCATGTGTACGGAGACGACGGCGCGGCCATTGCGCAGCGGTTCCAGCGCCCGGATGAGTCCGGCCGTGTCGTAAAAGCACTCCGGCGCGTAGCCGAGTCCCAGCGAGACGCCGACCGCCCCGCCCGCAAGGCTCTCCTCCAGCAGGGCGTGGACCTTCGCGTACTCCGCCCCCGTCAGCGGCGCGTTTGAAAAGCCCGCCGCGCAGGCGCGGATGCTGCCCATGCCCGCAAGCATGAACGTGTTTATGGGCGGCTGCGCCTCCTGCGCCTGGCGCAGGTATGCTTCCATCGTGGGGAAGTCCCGCCCCTCGGGCAGCTCGCCGACGATGGGGGAGAGGTAGCGCAGCAGCGCCTCCCGGTGCTCCCCGCGCACCGGCGCGAGGGAGAGGCCGCAGTTGCCGTTTATGATCGTGGTGAGGCCCTGGGCCAGCTCCGCGCGGCCCCAGCCGGGGCGGAAGAGCGCCGCGTCCGCGTGGCGGTGGATGTCGATGAAGCCCGGAGTCAGGCAGCGGCCCCGCGCCTCGATGACGCGCGCCGCGCCCGCGCCGTCCAGCTCGCCGACGGTCGCTATGCGCCCGCCGTCTATGGCGAGGTCGGCGGTATAGGCCGGGCCGCCGGAGCCGTCGATTATGTTCGCGCCGCGGATGATGTAGTCGAACATGGCGCCCACCTCAGCAGCCGGGATACTGGATGCGGCGGCGCAGGTCATCGGCAAATTCCTCGCCTTTGAGCAGCCGAACCAGCTCCAGGCCGAAGTCTATTGCAAAGCCGACGCCGCGTCCCGTGGTGATGTTTCCGTCCGTGACGACGCCCTGGCGGGTGTACTCAGCGCCGCCGAGCTTGTCCTCCCAGCCCGGGTGGCAGGTGGCGAGCCGCCCGTCCAGCAGCCCCAGCCCGCCCAGTATGCCCGGCGCGGCGCAGATGGCTGCTACGCGCCTGCCCTCGGCGGCAAAGCGCTTCACAAGCGCGCAGAGCCCCTCGTGCGCGGCAAGGTTGTTTGCGCCGGGGATGCCTCCGGGCAGAAAGAGCACGTCGCTCGACTCAAAGTCCGCAGCCTCGAAGGTCGTGTCCGCGATAATACGCACGCCGTGAGAGCTCGTCACCTCCGCGCGGCCCATTATCGACACCGTCTCAACCTCTATGCCCGCCCTGCGGGCCATGTCAACGATGGAGAGGCACTCGACCTCTTCCATGCCGTCGGCCATGAAAACGCTTATCTTGCTCATACTGAAATTCTCCTTTCAGCCTTTCTCTCCCACATTATACTCTCAGGCGCGCCTCTTGAAAAGCACCCGTGCGCGGCGTTTGCATTTTTGCCGCGCCTGGGCTAAAATGTGGCAAGGGAGGCGATGACAATGAAGAAAACCGTGCTTTTCGGAGCCGGACAGGCTGGAGCCATGGCCGCGCGGCTGCTGGGCGGGGATTACGCGGCTGTCTGCTTCGCGGACAACGCCCCGGAGAAGCGGGGCGGCAGCCTAGCGGGGCTGCCCATAGTCTCGCCTGAGGAGGCGCTGGCGCTCGGGCCGGACTGCGTCTGCCTCTGCGTCCTGGACGCGGAGCGGGCATCGCAGATGGAAGCCCAGCTGCGCGCCCTCGGCTACGCCGGGCCGCTGCTGAGGGCTGGGGAACTCGCGCCCTTTGACGCGCGTGCGGCGACAATGCGCCTGCTTGCCGAGCAGATACTGGAGCTCGGCATCCCCGGCGACGCGGCGGAGCTCGGCGTGTTCCGGGGCGAATTTGCCGCGCTGATAAACGCCGCCCTGCCCGAGCGGAGGCTGCACCTCTTCGACACCTTCGAGGGTTTCCACGCAGAGGACGTGGAGGAGGAACGCCGCCTGGGCCTTTCGCGCGCTAGGACCGGGGACTTTGCGGATACGGATGTGGAAGCGGTCCTGCGCCGCCTGCCGCATCCGGAGCGCGCCGTCATACACGCAGGGCGCTTCCCTGCGACCTTTGAGCCGTGCGTGGAACTCAGCTTTTCCCTCGTCTCGGTGGATGCAGACCTCTATGCACCCACTGCAGCCGCCCTGCCACTCTTTTGGGAGCGCCTCTCGCCGGGCGGCGCGCTGCTTGTCCACGACGTCAATGGATTCCAGTACGCCGGAGCGGGCAGGGCAGTACGCGAATTCTGCGCAGAGCGCGGTGTTTTCCCCACGCCCCTGTGCGATATGCACGGCAGCGTGCTCCTGAGAAAGCACTGATCCACCCCCAACATATTTGCTTCCAAGGCGGTCCGGCCGAACAGGCCGGGCCGCTTTTTGCGCGCATGCTCGAAAATGAAAAGCAATTTTGCGCAGCTATTTACAAACCGCTGCACGAGTTGTATACTTTATGAGCAAATACAAGCATAAACGAGCATAAGCGGGCGAAAGGGAGCGGCAGCATGATATGCAAGCTGAGGCCGGCCTGCAAGTCCTATATCTGGGGCGGCAGGCGGCTCATCGAGGAATACGGCAAGGGGGACGGGGCCGGGAACCTGGCGGAGAGTTGGGAGCTCTCCTGCCATCCTGACGGACCGAGCATCGCTGCGGACGGGCCATATGCAGGCGGAAGCCTGCCCGAAATACTGGCAGAGCGGCCCGAGTTTGCCGGCAGGGCGGTGGAGTCGCTGGGGCGCTTCCCGGTACTGGTGAAGCTCATAGACGCGGCGCGGGATCTCTCCGTCCAGGTACACCCGGACGATGCCTATGCCCTGAAGCACGAGGGGCAGCTGGGCAAGACGGAGATGTGGTACATAATAGATGCCGAGCCGGGCGCGGGGCTGTACTGCGGTTTCCGCCGCGAGGTCACGCCCGCGCAGCTGCACACCGCCATAGAGGGAAATACGCTCTGCGAGCTGCTGCGCCGCGTGCCGGTGAAGGCCGGGGACGTGGTCTTCATACCCGCCGGGACAGTGCACGCCATAGGCGCGGGCATCCTGCTGGCGGAGATACAGCAGTCGAGCAGCGTGACCTACCGGCTCTACGACTACGGCCGCCTGGGCGCGGACGGGAAGCCGCGCGAGCTGCACATCGACAAGGCGCTGGACGTTGCCGCGCTCTCGCCCGCGCCGGCGAGCTTCGGCTTCGGCGGCCACCTGGGCGACTGCCGCTATTTCACCGCCGACCTGTTTGCCTGTTCCGGGCAGGCAGAGCTGTACGCGGGAGAGGATTCCCCTCACGCGTGGGCAGGCGGCTCTTCCGTGAGCTGTGCTCCGTGCTTTCGGAGTGCTCCCAGGAGGTCACAGCCCTGTGCGCGGAGCTCGGCGGCCACGGCTTTGAGATAGCCGCGGACAACCCGCGCAAGGTGGAATACATAAAGCGCGCCGTGGACCTTGCGGCGGCGCTGGATTGCGGCGTCGTCACGACGCACATTGGCCGCGTGCCTGAGGACAGGGCCTCCTGGCGCTGGGCGAATATGCTCTCCGCCTGCCGCGAGGCGGGGGAGTACGCCGTCTCAAAGCAGGTGACGCTTGCCGTGGAGACCGGGCCGGAGCCGGTAGAGCGGCTGGTGAGCTTCATTGACGAATGTGGCCCCGGCATAGGCGTCAACTATGACCCTGCGAACCTTGTCATGGTCACGAAGGCGGACGAGGTCGCGGGTGTGTATGCGGCCGGCAGCCGCATAGTCCACACCCACGCCAAGGATGGGCGCTGCAACTTCTACGCCGGGCCGGAGGAAGTCTACGGCATCTTCGCCGAGGGCGGCATAGAGGCGCTGAACACCGTCAGCACCTACTTCACCGAGACCCCGCTGGGCGAGGGCGAGGTGCGCTGGGACGAGTATCTGCACGCCCTGGCGGAGGTCGGCTTCGACGGCTACCTCACCATAGAGCGCGAGGTGGGCAGGGACGCCGCCGCGGACATCCGCGCCGCTGTGCGTTTTCTGAGAAAAAAGTTGGAAAATCTGTAAATAATACCCCGCGGGCGTTCAGTCCGCGGGGATAAAACTGAAAAAACCAAAATACTTCAAGGAGGACATACAAAATGATGAAGCTCGGCCTCGTTTCCGCCATCCTGCCCGACCAGACCTTCGAGGAAGTCATAGATTACGCCGCGCAGACAGGCTTTTCCTGCGTAGAGGTCTGCTGCTGGCCGAAGGGCAAGGCCCTGCGCCGTTACGCCGGCGTCACGCACATCGACCTCAACGGCCTCACCGAAGAGAAGATGAAGTACTACGTCGACTATGCCGCCTCCAAGGGCGTGGAGATAAGCTCCCTCGCCTATTACCCGAATCCGCTGGACGGCGACGAAGAGGCCGCGAAGGTCGCCGTGGACCACATCATGGCGCTCATAGACGTCTCGGCCAAGATGGGCGTCAACATGGTCACCACCTTCATCGGCAAGGACAAGACGAAATCTGTGGAGGAGAACCTTGAGAAATACGTCAAGGTCTGGACCCCGATAGTGCGTCACGCTGAGGAGATGGGCGTCAGGATCGGCATCGAGAACTGCCCCATGTACTACACGAAGGACGAGTGGCCCGGCGGCAACAACCTCGCCTCCACTCCGTACATCTGGAAGAAGATGTTCGAGCTCATCCCGAGCAAGAACCTGGGCCTCAACTTCGACCCCAGCCATCCGTATCTGCTGGGCGCCTCCTACATAAAGCCCGTGTACGAGTTTGCAGACCGCATCTTCCACGTCCACTTCAAGGACATACAGATCTATCAGGACAAGGTGGACGAATACGGGCGCTTCTCGCACCCGGCGCTCTGGCACTCTCCGAAGCTGCCCGGCCTGGGCGGCGTGGACTTCGCGGCCTTCTGCTCCGCGCTCAACGACATCCGATACACCGGCCCGGCCTGCATCGAGGTCGAGGACAGGGCCTATGAGGGCTGCATCGAGGACGTGAAGAGCGGCATTGAGCAGAGCTACCGCTACATGCGGCAGTTCCTGTGAGCAGCCCGGAAATAAGGATAGGCCTCATCGGCCCCGGCGGCATGGGGACTGTCCACCTGAGGAATTACGAGCACATCGAAGGCGCGAGGGTGGTCGCGGTCTGCGCCCACTCTCCCGCCTCGGCGGAGCGCGCCGGGGCCGAGGGCGTGGACGTCTACACGGACGCGGACGCGATGCTCTCCCGCGGGGATATAGACCTCGTGGACATCTGCACGCCCACCTATACCCACCCGGAGCACGTTGAGAACGCCCTGCTGCACGATAAGCACGTCATCTGCGAGAAGCCCCTGGCCCTGCACGCGGCGGACGCGCGGGAGCTCTTTGCCATGGCGCGGGAGCGCGGCAAGCGTCTTTTCGTGGCCCAGGTGCTGCGCTATTCGACGCCGGCGGCGGTGCTCAGGGAGCTCGTGCAGAGCGGGGAATACGGCAGGATGCTCGACGCGCAGTTTCTGCGCCTTTCATCCTGCCCGAGATGGTCCAAGAGCGGCTGGCTCTTCCGCCGCGAGCAGAGCGGGCACATACCATTCGACCTGCATATACACGACCTTGACCTCATCCTCAGCCTCTGGGGGGAGCCCGAGAGCGTGAGCTGCACTTCCACCGGGCGCGAGGGGCTGGATTACAGGGAGCACTACCGTTTTTCCTATGTTTTCCCCGGCGGGGCCACTGTTTCGGCGGAGGCGGCCTGGTATAACGCGGATATCCCCTTCACGGCGACCTGGAGGGTGTATTTTGAAAGCGCCGTTGCCGTCTTTGACGGCGAGAAAGTCACGGTGTACGCCTTCGACCGGGAGCCGATGGTCATAAGCACCGAGGAAAAGCTGAAGATACCCACCGGCATAAACGTCCCGCCCACGGGCATGTTCCATGCCGAGCTGAGCGACTTTAACAAGAAGATTTTTCTCGGCGGCAACGGCCACGGCAGCGAGCCCGGCCACACCACCATAGTCATGGATGGCGAACAGTGCACCTGCGGCCTGCGCGGCTGCCTGGAGGCCTATGCCTCCGTCACCGCCCTCATCCGGGATACCATCCGCGCCATGGAAGCCGACCCGGATTCCCTCATGTGGCAAAGCTGCGGTGGAGATACCGCCAAGGTGGACGGCCGCACCTCCTTTGAGGCCGCCAAGCTGGGAGATGCCTCGGCGAAGCGGGTCGTGGAGAACTACATCCACTATCTCGCCACCGGCATCAGCAGCTTCGTGACGCTCCTGCGGCCCGAGGTAATCATTCTGGGCGGCGGCGTTTGCAACCAGGGGGAATATCTGCTGGCCCCCCTGCGCGCGGAAGTCGCGAAAACAGCCTATGCCCCGGGCCTCATGCCCGAGACGCCAATAATCCGCGCCACGCTGGGCAACGACGCCGGAATAGTCGGCGCAGCCTTCCTTGGCAAGCAGTATGAGTGAAAAAGGGGGCCGGAGCATGGTTCGCTTCGGTATAATAGGGACAAACTTTATAACGGAGCGTATGCTCGCGGCCTCCAAGTTCTGCCCTGAGTTCACGCTCGACACGGTGTACTCCCGCAGTGCCGAAAAGGCGCGCGCCTTCGCGGACAAGTGGGGCGCGCCGCACTGGACCGACAGCCTGGAGGCGCTGGCCGCGTCGGAGAGCGTGGACGCTGTTTACATCGCCAGCCCCAACGCCCTGCACTGCGAGCAGACCCTGCTGATGCTGCGCGGGGGCAAGCATGTCCTGTGTGAAAAGCCCATCGCCCGCTGTGCCGTGGAGCTGGAGACCATGCTCTCCGCGGCGCAGGAGCGGGGCTTGGTGCTGCTCCAGGCCATGCGCTCGGCCTTCCTGCCAACCATCCCCCTGCTGAGGGAGGAGATAGCGAGAATAGGCCCAGTGCGCCGCGCCAGGTTCAGCTACTGTCAGTATTCCTCCCGCTATGACAAGTTTAAAAACGGCATAATCGAAAACGCCTTTGACCCGCGCCTCGGCAACGGCGCGCTGATGGACATCGGCGCCTACTGCGTGAACCTCATGGTGCTGCTCTTCGGCGCTCCCCGGGCCGTGACGGCGAAGGCCGTGTTTCTGCCCGGCTCCATAGACGCCCTTGGAACGGCGATCTGCGAGTACGACGGCTTCCACGCGGAGCTGGAGTATTCCAAAGTTGACCAGTCAGACTGTATTTCGGAGATAAGCGGAGAGAGCGGCTCCCTGCGCTTTTGGCCCACGGCAGCCCCGCTAAACGTGGTTTCCGTGCGAAAAGGCAAGATTTTAGAGCTTGCATCGGACCCTTGCGGGGAGTATGATATGAGATATGAGCTGGAACGCTTTGTTTTGCTGACCCGGGGCGGAGATGCGGGAGAATGGACAGAGTGTACGCGCATTGCTGCGGGCGTGATGGACGAGATACGCCGCCAATGTGGGATAGACTTCACCATACACTGAGGGTTCCGTCTGGCATCCCGGGTCTTGGAAGGGAGAATAAAATGATAGCATCGGAACGCGCGCTTTTCATCATGCGCAGGATCAATGAGCTCGGCGTTGTAAACCTCAAGGATATAGCCGCGCAGATGGGCACCTCAGAAACAACGGTGAGGCGAGACTTTGAAAAGCTCGAAAAACAGGGCAAGCTCCGCCGCGTCCAGGGCGGGGCCACCACAAACGGCGGCACGGACTCCCTGCTGGAGAACGTGCAGATATCGACGCGCCTGAAGGCCAACGTGAACGTCCACGAAAAGCAGCTCGTAGGGAATTACGCCGCGGGCCTCGTAGCGGACGGAGAGTGCGTCTATCTGGACGACGGCACCAGCCTGCTGCCACTGGCCGAGCAGCTGCTCCGGCGCCGCGTGCGCATAGTCACGAACAACACCATGATACTTGAGATGTCCAAGCGTGCGGAGGCCGAGGTCTTCCTGGTCGGCGGCAAGTACAGCCCGCATTACGACCTGCTCTCGGGCTCCATCGCTCACGAGATAATTGAGAAGCTCCACTTTGACCATGCCTTCATAGGCTGCTTCGGCGCCTCCATGGACAAGCAGATGGCCTACACGATGGAGACGGAGTGCATGACCATCAAGGCTCTGGCGATGAAGAACGCTACCAAGCGGCACCTGCTGCTGGACGCCACCAAGCTTACGCGCATAGGCTTCTACGCCATCGCCCCATTCAGCTCCTTTGACACCATCATCTGCAACAGGGCGGACAGCCTGCCGGAGAACCTTCCGGAGCAATTTGTTTTGGTGTGAATTATTTAAATTTGTTCGAAATTGAAAAATAATGCTTGAAAATGAACAGCAGCTTCGCTATAATGTACTTGTAAAAGTAGAGCGGAGCTGCTGTTTTTGCGCATAAAAACGGAAATATGTCGGGCTCCGCATGTGGAGGGCTTGATATGAAGACGACGGATGAAAGAAAAAGAAAGATTTTGGAGGGTTTTCGCAACGGCCTGATAGTCTCCTGCCAGGTCCAGAAGGACGACCCCATATATACTGACGACATCGTCGTGAAGATGGCCCAGGCCGCCAAGTGGGCGGGCGCGGCCGGCATAAGGGCCAACTCCCCGGAGCAGATAAGGGCCATCAAGGCGGCAGTGGACCTGCCGCTCATTGGCCTGTATAAAATATGGCATGACGACACTGATGTTTTCATCACCCCGACGCTGGAGGCCGCGCGCCAGGTCTGGGAGGCGGGCGCGGAGATAATCGCGCTTGATTGCACAAAGCAGGTGACCCACGAGGGCACCGTGGCCTGGGACCTGTTGCCCATAGTGAAACGCGAGATACCGGAGGCCATCATTTTCGCGGACGTCTCCAATTACGAGGAGGCTGAGCACGCGGTTAAGCTCGGCGCGGACATCGTAGGCCCCACGCTCTACGGCTACACCGCGGAGACTGCGAGCATAGAGAGCCCGGATCTGCGCGAATTTGCGCGCATGTGCCGCGATTTCGGAGACGAGGCATATATGATAATGGAGGGCCACATCTACACGCCGGAGGACGCCATCAAGTGCCTCTATCTCGGCGCGCATGCTGTGGTCGTGGGCAGCGCGATAACCCGCCCGCACCTGACGGCGAAACGCTTCACCGACCTCATGAGCGGGTACCGCAGCAATTGGAGAGACGCGGAGCGCAGCAAGCACTGAGCCCGCGCGCGGCGGAAGGAGCACTCTTATGGCAAAATTCGACATCGACGGGGTACAGAACGTTGAAGTCAGCATAAAGCTGCCGTGCGAGAAATCGCCGGAACGGCAGCTTGAGATAATGGAGGAATATACGCGCACGCACCGTGCCATGGCAGGGGCTTCCCGCGAGGAGCGGGAGGTGGCCTGCCTGGAGGTGCTGTATCCTGAAATGTTCCGCAGCATAGAGCCGCAGGATCGGGTCGCGGGCCGCATAGACGTGCTGCCCATAGGCTTCGGCTGCGTCACCTCCGTCGGCGGAGTGGGGCATTACTGCGTGTTCAACAAGCTGAAAAAGCTGAGGGAGTCCTTCTCAAGTGATGCGGACCGCGCCCGCATAGACGCGCTCTACGATTACTGGCGCGAGAACGACCTCAAGACGAAGTATTGCAACGAGGCGCTAATCGACGACGTCATCGGCCGCTTCATAGACTGCGAGACGCCGCTCATAGCGACGGCGCGGCTCAGCGGTATGATGCTCAACTACCCCCTGCTGCTTGAAAACGGTATCGGCGGCCTGCGGCGCAAGCTGGAGGCGAAGCTGGCTGAAAACCCGGAAAACAGCTTCCACCGCGCGGGCCTTCGCTGCCTCGATATCTTTGTAAACTGCGCCGAGCACGAGCGTCAGGAGGCCCTGCGCCTGGCGAAGACCGCCTCGCCCGAGCGGAGGCGTCAGCTGATGCGCATGGCCGAGGGCCTGGAGGCCGTGAAGGACCGCCCACCCGAGAATTTCCACGACGCTATGCAGCTTTTCTGGCTCTACGCCCTGCTGGCGGGCGTCATCAACTACGGCCGCCTGGACGATTACCTCGGCCCCTACCTCGCGCGCGACCTGGAGACGGGCGTCCTCAGCGAGGATGAGGCGTATGAGTATATAAAGAGCCTCTGGACCATGATAGAAAACCGCCGCACCACCGTGAACGGCCGCATAATCGTCGGCGGCTACGGCAGAAAGCACCCGAAAGAGGCGGACGTCTTCCTGCGCCTGGCCCTGCGCGTGTCGAAGGACGTGCGCTATGTCGAGCCGCAGTTCACGCTGCGGATAACCAAGGACATGCCGGAGGACATCTTCGACATGGCCATGGAGAGCCTGGGCGCGGGCGCGACCTATCCCACGCTGTATAACGACGACGTGAACGTCCCCGCCGTCGCGCGCGCCATGCGCGTGGATATGGAGACGGCGGAGCAGTATGTACCCTTCGGCTGCGGCGAGTTTGTCATCGCCGGGCAGAGCACGGGTACGCCCAACACCTGCATAAACCTGCTCAAGCTCCTGACCATAGCCCTGAACGAGGGCGTGGACCCCATGGACGGCATCAAAAAGAGCGGCCCCGTGCCGATGAAGCCCGTCAGCGAGCTCAAGACCTTCGACGAGCTCTACGCGCAGTACAAGGCCCTGCTGGAGTACTACTTCGACCTCTCGGTAAAGGCGCAGACCTACTCCTACGAGGTCATGGACAGGGAGGTCTCCTTCCTGTTCACGAGCCTGCTCATGGATGACTGCATAGAGCGCGGCAAGGCGGTCCTTGACGGCGGCGTGCGCTACCTCGGCGGTACGAACGAGACCTACGGCAACATCAACGTATCCGACTCGCTCTCGGCCATCAAGCACTTTGTCTACGACACGCACGAGTATACGCTCCAGCAGATAGTGGACGCCACGCGCGCCAACTTCGAGGGCTATGAGCTCATGCGCCGCCGCCTCTGGGAGTATGACAAATACGGCAATGACATCCCTGAGATAGACGACTTAGCCAACGAGTTTTTCGAGTACGTCGCAAACGGTATCCGCGACCGCGGCATCGCGGCAGGGATGCAGTATTACCTCATCGTCATCAGCAACAACCAGCTGAACACGGAGTGGGGCCGCCGCACGGGGGCCTCGCCGGATGGCCGCTGCGCGGGCCAGTATATGAATCCCGCCAACAACCCCCAGGGCGGCGCCAGCCGCAACGGGCCGACGGCGGTGCTCAATTCCCTCGCGCGCTTTGACGCGGGCCTGCACGGCGGCTCCGTGCAGAATATCAAGTTTTCCACGAACTTCTTCCGCGAGAACCGCGACAAGATAAAGGCCATGTTCAAGACCTATTTCAAGCGCGGCGGCTGCCACGTCATGGTCACGGTCATAGACAAGGGCGTGCTGGAGAAAGCGCGCGCCAAGCCTGAGGACTACGAAGACCTCATCGTCCGCGTAAGCGGTTTCAGCGCAGTGTTCGTGCACCTGGAACCCGACGTGCAGGATGAGCTCATGAGCCGCGTCATGTACGACGAGTGAACGCCATGGAATTAAGGGTCTTTGAGATCGAGCGCTTCGCCGTGCACGACGGGCCGGGCATACGCACGGTGGTTTTTCTGAAGGGCTGCGGCCTGCACTGTCCATGGTGCTCCAATCCGGAGTCCCAGAGCGCGGCGAGGCAGCTGCTGAGGGATGAGAAAAAATGCGCCGCCTGTGGCGCGTGCGCCCGCGCCTGCCCAAACGGCGCCGTGAGCTGGACGCCGGGGGAGATGCCGCGTGTGGACAGGGCGCGCTGCCGCGCCTGCGGCACGTGCGCCGCAATCTGCCCGGCTGGGGCGCTCAGCCTCTGCGGCGAGCTGATGACGGCGGAGGAAATAGAGCGCGTCGTCCTGCGGGACAGGGACTACTACGAGGACAGCGGCGGGGGAGTGACCTTCTCCGGCGGCGAGGCCGTTTTGCAGGCCCCGGCGCTCGCGCCGCTGCTCGCCTCTCTTGCGGCGCAGGGCGTACATACAGCTATAGAGACCTGCGGCGCGGCGCCGGCGGAGAATTTCGCACTCGTGGCTCCGCATACGCGGCTTTTCCTCTTCGACGTGAAGCACGCGGAGGAGGAAAAGCTCCGCGCCGTCACGGGCGCTGACATCGCTGAGGTGGGCGCGAACCTGTCATTTGCCGCGGCACGCACGGAGGTCATCGCCCGCGTGCCGGTCATACCCGGCTTCAACCATACGGAGGCGGAGATGGAGGGCATCTTCCGCTTCGCCCTCTCGCACGGCGTACGTCGGGTTGACCTGCTGCCGTATCACACCCTGGGCCGCGGCAAATACGCCAAACTCGGGCGCGAGTATGCGCTCGACGCGGCCATGCTCACGAAGGAAGACCTCCTGCCCTGGAAGGCGCTGGGCGAGAGCCTGGGCCTCGATGCAGGCATCGGGGGTTAGTTAATAAGCCAAATTATTAAGGAGGATACAGCATGGAAAAGACAAAGGTCGCCATACTCGGCGCGGGTTTCATCGCCCACATCCATCTTGAGAGCTACAAGCGCTTCGTACACGAGGCCGAGGTAGTGGCCATCTACGCCCGCAGCCGCGAGAAGGCTGAGGCCGTCGCGGCGGAGTTCGGTATCCCCGGGGTGTATGACGACGTGGACAAGCTCCTGGCCGAGAGCGGCGCGGAGGTCGTGGACGTCTGTATGCCCAACTATACCCACTATGAGGCCTGCCTCAAGGCTGCCCGCAGCGGTAAGCACGTCATCGTCGAGAAGCCCCTGGCCATGACGCTGGAGCAGGCGGACGAGATGATTGCCGAGTGCAAGGCCCACGGCGTCAACCTCATGTACGCCGAGGAGCTCTGCTTTGCCCCGAAGTACGAGCGCGTGCGCGACCTCGTCGAGCGCGGCGCTGTGGGCAAGGTCTATATGCTCAAGCAGGCCGAGAAGCACAGCGGCCCGCACAGCGCCTGGTTCTATAAGGAGGAGTGCGCCGGCGGCGGCGTCATGATGGACATGGGCTGCCACGCTCTGGCCTGGTTCCGCTGGATGACCGGCAACGCCAAGGTGAACAGCGTCTACTCCGACATGAAGACGGTCTTCCACAACGACATAACCACCTGCGAGGACAACACCGTCACCATAGTCGAGTTCGAGAACGGCGTCACCGCCGTAGCCGAGGACAGCTGGGCCAAGCACGGCGGCATGGACGACCGCATCGAGGTCTACGGCGACAAGGGCGTGTCCTATGCCGACCTCTTCCGCGGCAACAGCGCGCTTACCTACAGCACCGAGGGCTACGACTACGCCATGGAGAAGGCGGGCAGCACCCAGGGCTGGACCTTCACCGTCTTTGAGGAGGCCTTCAACCAGGGCTATCCCCAGGAGCTCGCGCACTTCATCCACTGTGTCCGCACGGGAGAAAAGCCCCTCGTCACCGGCGAGGACGGCCGCGCCGTGTTGGAGATGGTCTACGCCGCCTATGCCAGCGCCAAGGAGGGCCGCAAGATCGCGCTCCCGTTCAGCGCAAAGGTGAAGTACCCCATCGAGCTCATGAGGTGAGGCGTGAAATTCTTCATTTTTGATACCCAGGAGGAAGGCGGGGCCTGCGCCGCGCGGCGGATTTGCCAGCTCGTGAGCGAAAAGCCAGACGCCATGCTCTGCCTTGCCGCCGGACATTCCTCGCTCCCGGTGTTTTCGGCGCTCGTGGCTGCCTCTAAGGAGGGAGAAACGGACTTTTCAAAGGCGCGCTTTGTGGGCATGGATGAGTGGCTTGGAGTCCCGCCGGAGAACGAGGGCTCCTGCGCAAATTTCCTGCGCAGGAGTTTGTTCGGCCCGCTGGGAGTTAGCGAGGACCAGATTTGCCTTTTCGACGCCATGACCTCGGAGCCGGAGCGGGAGTGCGAGCGGATGAGCAGCTTTGTCCGTCGGGCTGGGGGCCTCGACTTCGTGTTGCTTGGCGTGGGCATGAACGGCCACCTGGCGCTCAACGAGCCCCATGCCGGCCTGAATATGGCCGCGCGCCGCGTGAAGCTCGACGCGGAGACAGTCCGCGTTTCGGAGAAATATTTCTCCGACGGCGGCCACGCGCCGGAGTACGGCATCACCCTTGGCGTGCCGGAGCTGCTGGGGGCTCGGGAGGTCTGGCTCACGATCTTCGGTGAGCACAAGCGCGAGACCTCGCGCCGCCTGCTCGACCCCGAAACCCGGGCTGAGGATTTCCCAGCCGCCGCGGCGCTGTCGCTGGAGCGCGCCGTCCTGGTCTTTGACCGCGCGGCCTACCCGGCGGAGTAAATGAATATGAAAAAACAGGCCGCAGCAGCGGCCTGTTTTTTCATCCGGGCACTCAGGCCCAGATATCCAGCACCATCGTCACCGCGCAGTAGACCAGCAGCAGGGCCATGACGGCGTTGACGATTTTGGAATACTTCTTGAAAAACTTCTCAAATACTGCCCCGAACAGCGCCCAGAGCAGCGTGCAGAGAAAACCCGTGACGGAGAGTATGAAGCAGAAGAGCGCCAGAACTGGGATGGAGTCGTAGTGCGGCAGGACGAAGGAGCTCAGGGAGGTTATCCCGTAGAGGATGACCTTGACGTTCACGAGCTGGAGCACCGCGCCCGCGACGACGGTGTTCGTGCGGGTGAAGATGCTCTTCTTCTCCGCATGGGGCTTGTCGCGCCAGATGCTCCAGGCCAGCCAAAGTATGTAGGCCGCGCCCAGGCAGAGCATATAGGGCTTCACGGAGGGTATGAATTCATAGAGCAGCGAGGAGAAGGCAGCGCACAGGCCCATGACCACAAAAAAGCCCAGCAGCACGCCAACGTTGAAGGGGAAGGAACGCTTGAAGCCGTATTTCGCCGCATTGGACATAGACATAATGTTGTTCGGCCCCGGCGTAATAGCCGTGAGCAACACATAGGAACAAAAAGCCGCCCAGTTCATCTGCAAGGCCTCCTCAAACTCGCAAATTATTAAAATAATGATACATTTGAGCTTGCAGACTGTCAATAAGCTGTTGACACAGGGAAACAAAGGCCATATAATATCGATATACGATATCGAATAACGATAGGTGGCGGTCGATATGCCCAGAAAGGCGCTGGGATTGCTTACGGAGGCCATGTTTTATATACTGATGGCGCTGATGGAGGGGGAGAAGTGCGGCGTGGAGGTGACGGCGTGGATAGAGCGGCACACGTCCGGCCGGGTTCGGATCGGTCCGGGTACGCTGTACACTATACTCGGCAGCTTCCTCGATGCGGGGCTGATCACGGAGACGGAGACGGATGGCCGGAGACGCACCTACGCGCTGACCGGCGCGGGAGAACGGCGCTACGCCGAGGAGCTCACGCGGCTCCGGCAATGCGTGGCGGATGCGGAGAGAAAGGGGGATACCTGTGCGGAAAACGGTGCTTTGCCCATACTTCAGGCAGGAATTTGACCGCATCGAGGGCTGGTGCGAGGAGATGGAGCGCCGCGGGCTGAGGTTCGTTCAGTTCAAGGGGCAGTTCGCGGTGCTCGAGCGGGGAGAACCGAGGGAGACGCGCTACCGCTACTGCGCGGTGGAAGCGGGCATGGACGAGACCTTTGAGCGCGAGCGGCTAAAGTATGCGGACTTCGGCTGGGAGCTCTTGTATAACACCACCCTGCACGTCGGTCACAGCGGAGAATACTGTCTCGCCCGGACGGCCGACCCGGCGGCGCCCGAGATGTACACGGACAAGGAGAGCTTCGGAGCGCGCGCGTCAAAGCAGCTCTTCATATCAGCCGTGGTTTTGGCGGTACTGACAGCGATAGACGTATTCTGGCTTCTGAGAATTTGTCAGACCGGGCTGACAGAGCTGGTGGAATACGAGCGGAGGGTGCTGCCGCTCCTGATACTGCTGCCGTTGCTGCTCTGCTGCCTGATATACGCTGCGCTGTGCACGCTGAGAACGTCAAGGCGTCTTGAAGCCGACGCGCTTGACCGGGAGTACGACCCGAAGGAAGTGCGCTTAAGGTACATATTCCTCACCTGCGAGGGCGCGCTGGTCATTGCGGCGATAGCAGCACTGCTTTTACTGTGCCTCGCATGAAACTGGAGAACGCCGGGAGTGCCCGGCGTTCTTATTATTTGTCTTTTGCATTGCCAAAGAATGTGCTATTATAAACTGGACAGGAGGTGCACTATGGGAGACACTTTTTCGCTCGGCGGGATGCTGCTGGGCGCGTCCAGCGCGGCGACGCAGGTCGAGGGCGGGGACAAAAACAACAACTGGTACGACTGGTACCGGCGTGGAAATATAAAGGATGGCTCGGACCCCTCGGTAGCCACCATGCACTGGGAGCGCTGGCAGGAGGACGCGGAGCTCATGGCCGGTATGGGCCTGCAATGCTGCCGGCTCGGCCTGGAGTGGAGCCGGATAGAGCCCGAGCGCGGGGTTTTCGACGAGAGCGCCGTGCAGCATTACATTGAAGAGCTCAAATTCCTCAGCGAGCGCGGCATAAAGCCCATGGTCACGCTCTGGCATTTCTCGAACCCGCTCTGGTTTGAACGCTCAGGCGGTTTCCTTGCGCGCGGGGCGAGGCTCGCCTTCCTTGAATACGTGGAATATATCGTCCCGCGGCTCGCGCCGTATGTGGACTGCTGGATAACCCTCAACGAGCCCAACGTCTACGCCGTGAACGGCTATATGTCGGGCGAATGGCCGCCGGGCATGAAGTCCATACCCGCGGCGCTCATGGTCATGGACGCGCTCGTGCCATGCCATATCGAGGCATACAAGCTCATACATCGGCTCGTGCCGGATGCGCGTGTCAGTTTCGCCAACCATCTGCGCGTCTTCGCACCGGAAAACCCCAAAAACCCTGCGCACGCCGCGGCGGCAAGGGCCTCGGCCTACCTCTTCCAGACCGCCATGACCCGCGCAATGATGACGGGGAGGGCCGCGCCGCCCTTCCAGGGCCGCGGCCACGGCAGATATTACGATTACATCGCCATAAACTATTACACCCGCTCCACCTGCTCCGGCCTTGCGGACGGAGTGCGCGCAAACTCCCCGCGCAATGACCTCGGCTGGGAGATCTACCCCGAGGGCCTCGCGGAGCTGTGCGTTGCGATGTGGAAGGAATACGGCGCTCCGGTTTACATAACTGAAAACGGCACCTGTGACCTGGAAGACAGCTTCCGCTGCCGCTATCTCTACGAGCACCTCAGGGCCGCAGCGGACTGCGGCGCGCCGGTGGAGCGGTATTATCACTGGTGCTTCTGCGACAATTTCGAGTGGATAGAGGGCAATACGGCCCGTTTCGGCCTCGTGCACGTGGACTACGCCACACAGGAGAGGCGGATAAAACGAAGCGGGGAGTTCTATGCAAAGCTGATAGAAAACGGCGGAGTTACGCAGGAGATGTACGATGAATATGTCGCGCAGCAGGTCTATAACGTACGATAAGGGGCTGTTTCACCTCCGGACGGAGCACAGCTCGTATATGTTCAGAGTGACGCCCCAGGGCCAGCTCGAACACCTGCACTACGGCGCGCCGGTGCGGGACGCTGACGCGGAGGCGCTCTCGCTCAAGCGGGCGATGCCCTACGGCGACTCGGTGCTCTATCCCGGCGGAGGGGCGGCCTACTGCCTCGACGTGCTGCCCATGGAGTGGTCGGGCGCGGGCAGGGGGGACTACCGCCCCTCGCCCATAGAGCTGGTGACGGACGCCGGGAGCTGGACGGCGGACTTCGAGTACGCCGGCCACACGATCACGCCCGGAGCGACGCAGACGAAATGCGGCCTGCCCACGGCATACGGCGGGGACATGACCCTCGCCGTGCTGCTCCGGGACGAGGCCGCGGGCGCGGAGCTGAGGCTCTACTACACAACCTACCCGGCGGAGGACGTCATCACACGCCGGGCGGAGCTCGTCTGTACCGGCGCTGGGCTGAGCATACGCAAGCTCATGAGCCTCAGTCTGGACCTCGCGGAGCGGGAGCTCAAAATGACGACCTTCACCGGCGGCTGGATACGCGAGGCGCACCGCTGCGAGCGCGCGGTCGAGGGCACGCTGGTGAACGAGAGCCGCACGGGCTTTTCGTCCAGCCGGGCGAACCCCGGCTTCATCCTCAGCGAGCGCGAGGCCAATGAGGAACACGGCCGCGTCTGGGGCTTCAACCTGGTCTACAGTGGCAGCCACATGAGCTGTGTCTCCGCAGACGAGCGCGGATCAGCCCGCGTCATGTGCGGCATAAGCCCGGACAGGTTCGACTGGCGGCTTGAGCAGGGCGAGAGCTTTGAGACGCCGGAGGCCGTCATGTGCTTTTCCGCGGAGGGCCTCGGCGGCATGAGCCGGGCCATGCACGACTTTGTAAACCGCCATATCGTCCGCGGCCCCTGGGCCGGGCGGGGCAGGCCCGTCCTCGTGAACGCCTGGGAGGGCTTCATGTTCGATTTCGACGCGCGGCGGCTGCTATCCGTGGCGCGCAGGGCCAAGGCCATGGGCGCGGAGCTCTTCGTCATGGACGACGGCTGGTTCATCGGCCGGGACGACGACACCGGCGGCCTCGGGGACTACGAGCCGGACAGAAAAAAGCTGCCCGAAGGCGTCTCCGGCCTGGCGCGGGACATGAAAAAGCTCGGCCTCGGCTTCGGCATCTGGGTAGAGCCCGAGGCGGTCAGCCCCAAGAGCCGCCTGTTCGCCGCGCACCCGGACTGGGCCATAACGGAGCCGTGCCGCGAGCCGGTCTACGGCCGCAACGAGCTGCTGCTCGACCTCACGCGGCCGGAGGTGCGGGACTACATCGTCGAGTCCGTCGCCGGGGTGCTGGACTCGGCAGAGATAAGCTATGTCAAGTGGGACATGAACCGTCAGATGGCGGGCGTGGGCGGCGCCTTTGCGCACCGATATATCCTCGGCCTGTATGAGGTGCTGCACCGCATCTTCGATAAACGGCCCGAGATCCTGTTCGAGAGCTGCTCTTCGGGCGGGAACCGCTTCGATTTGGGCATGCTCTGCTTCTCGCCGCAGATATGGGCCTCGGACGACACGGACCCCATCGAGCGGCTGGACATACAGAAGGGGCTGTCGTACCTCTACCCGCTGTCCACGATGGGCGCGCACGTCTCGGCCTCTCCGCACGCTCAGACGCTGCGGCGCACGCCGCTTGATACGCGCTTTGCAGTCTCCTGCTTCGGCTGCCTGGGCTACGAGCTGGATCTGCGCGAGCTCACGCCGGTGGAGCTGAAAGAGGCGCGTCGCCAAATAGCATTTTACAAGAAGCACCGCATGACGCTGCAATACGGCAGGCTGTACCGCTTTGAACTTCTTGACGGCCGAGAGGCTTTCTCATGCGTGGCGCGGGACGGGTCAGAGGCTGTGACGGGGCATTTCCGGAGGCTGGTACACGCGGCGCCGCCCTTTGAGAAGCTGCCTGCGGCGGGGCTCGATCCCGGGGCGCTCTACGAGGTAGAGAGCCGGCCGCCGCTTTTGCGGATCGCGGATTTCGGCGCGCTCATAAAGCACGCTCTGCCGGTAAAGCTCCGGCCCGGCGGCCCGGTGCTGCGCGCGGCGGATGCCCTCGCGGGGCTGAGGCAGGAGACGGAGCGCTATACCGCCTCCGGCGCGGCGCTGCTGGATGGCATAAGGCTGCAAAACCTGTTTTCCGGCACGGGCTACGATAAAAAACTGCGTCTGCCGGGGGATTTCGGTTCTGAAATATATCTTATAACAAGGGTGGGAAAAGCAAAATGAGAGCATACGAGAGACTGATAAAATACGCCAAGGTGAGCACGGCCAGCGAGGAGGGCATAGGCGTCTCGCCCTCGACGCCGAGACAGTTTGACCTCGCGCGGCTGCTCGTGGAAGAGCTGCTTGAGCTCGGTGTGGCGGATGCTGAGGTGACGGGCACCTGCTATGTCTACGGCCACCTGCCCGCGACGCCGGGACACGAGGGCGCGCCCTGCCTGGGCTTTATAGCGCACATGGACACCTCGCCGGACTTTTCCGGGGAAAACGTGAAGCCCCGCCTCATCGAGAACTACGACGGCGGCGACCTAGAACTCGGCGCGGGCAGGATGCTCAGCGTGAAGAGTTTCCCGCACCTGCCGTCGCTCAAGGGCCGGACGCTCATCACGGCGAGCGGGGACACCCTGCTCGGCGCTGACGATAAAGCGGGGCTCGCGGAGATAATGACGCTCGTGGAGGAGCTGCAAAAGGGCGATATCCCGCATGGGCGCATCGCCGTGTGCTTCACGCCGGACGAGGAGGTCGGCTGCGGCACGGCGCATTTCGATATCCCGAAGCTGGGCGCGGACTTTGCATATACGCTTGACGGTGGACCGGAGGGCGAGGTCGTGTTCGAGAACTTCAACGCCGGGGCCGCTGTGGTGCATATAACCGGCGTGAACGTCCATCCGGGCAGCGCCAAGGACGTCATGGTGAATGCCGCGCAGGTGGCGACGGAGTATAACGCCGCCCTGCCCAGCTGCGAGACGCCGAGGTATACCGAGGGTTACGAGGGCTTTTTCCACCTGACGGCCATCGCGGGCACAGCGGAGCGCGCGGAGCTTCGCTACATCCTGCGCGACCACGACGCGGCCAAGATGCAGCTGCGCCGCGAGATGATGGAGCACATCGCCAAGACTTTGAACGAGCGCTACGGCGCTGGGACTGTGAGCGTTTCCTTCCGGGAGCAGTACCGCAACATGGCGGAGAAGATACGCCCGGACTACATCCACCTCGTGGACAACGCCGTGAAGGCCACGGAGGCCGCGGGAGTCACGCCCCTGCGCGTTCCCATCCGCGGCGGCACGGACGGCGCGCAGCTCTCCTGGGAGGGCCTGCCCTGCCCGAACCTCGGCACCGGCGGCTACGCCTTCCACGGCCCGTATGAGCACATCACGGTCGAGGGCATGGACAAGTGCGTGGAGATAATCCGACGCATAGTCGAGATATATGCCTGAGAGGGGTAGTTTGTGTGACAAAGCTGGAAAAGCGGAATAAATATTTCTTCGGCCTCGGCACCGTGGGCCGGGATATGTTCTACGCCTTTGAGTCCAACGCGCTGCTCTATTATCTATCCAATGTCCTGAGCCTGCCTGTCGGCGTCTTTGCGGCGGCCAGCCTGGTCCTTACGGTGCTGAGGATACTTGACGCGCTGAACGACCCCATAACCGGCCTCGTCATAGACAACATCCGTAGTCCCTGGGGCAAGTACAAGCCGCCCATGCTCATAGGCGCGGTGACGAGCAGCGTGTTCTTCCTCATCCTGTTTGCAGATTTCGGGCTGACCAACTACTGGTTCGTCGTCATATTCGGCCTGGCATACATACTCTGGGACATCACCTACGGCGTGAACGACATCGCCTACTGGTCCATGCTGCCCTCGCTCTCTATGGAGCAGAAGACCCGCGAGAATATGGGCGCCTTCGCGCGCATCTGCGCGAACGTCGGCATGTTCGCCATCATGGTGGCCTGGGAGCCGGTGACGAGCGCGCTGGGCAACACGCCGCGCGGCTGGTTCATCGTGGCCGTGGCCGTGACGGTAGCCATGCTGGGCTTCCAGTGCTTCACGCTCTTAGGGGTGAAGGAGGACAAGGGCCGCTTCAAACAGGAGGAGGGCACCAGCCTCAGGCAGATGTTCTCCGTCCTCTTCAAAAACGACCAGCTCATGTGGACAACGCTGTCCATGGCCCTGTTCATGGTGGGCTACTGCACGACGACGGGCTTTGCCATGTACTATATGCAGTACGTGTTTGGAAACAAGGACATGTACGCCATCCTGGCGGCGGTGGTGGGAGTCTCGCAGCTTGCGGCGCTGGCGGTGTTCCCGGCCTTCTCGAAAAGGCACAGCCGCCGGGCACTCTATACCTTTGCAACGGCGCTGCTGACGGCGGGCTACGTAGTGTTCTTCTTCGCGGAGGCAAGCCTGTATCTCATCGCGGCGGCGGGCGTCATTGTGTTCGTGGGTCAGGCGTTCATCCAGCTGCTTATGCTGATGTTCCTGGCGGACACCATTGAATACGGCCAGTGGAAGCTCGGCAAGCGCAACGACAGCATCACCTTCTCCATCCAGCCGCTCATCAACAAGATAGGCGGCGCGCTCTCGACTGGAATAATCAGCATAACGCTCGTCCTCTGCGGCATCAAGACCGGCGACACCGCCGCAGAAGCCATAGACGCCGCGGGCAAGACGACGCTGAAGGTTTCCATGCTCGTCATCCCGCTAATAATGATAATCGTCGGCTACTTCATCTACCGCGCAAAGTACAAAATAGACGAGAAGATGTATAAGGAAATGGTGGCCGACCTCAAGATGCGTGGGGACATAAAGGAATAAACAGCAAAACGCCCGCCCCAATCCGGGGCGGGCATTTTTGCTGTTCAGTATTATTTTCCCGCGCTTTTCTGCCTGAGGATCTCGTAGAGCAGCACCGCAGCAGCGGCAGAGGCGTTCAGGGAGCTCACCTGCCCGCGCAGGGGGATGCTGACGAGAAAATCGCAGCGCTCGCGCACGAGACGGCCCAGGCCCTCGCCCTCGGAGCCGATGACGAGGCAGACCGGGCCGGAAAAATCCGTCTCCCACATCGGGGAGCTTCCCTCAGCCGCCGCGCCGTAGACCCAGAGGCCCCTGGCCTTCAGTTCCTCCAGCGCCGCCGCGACGCTCGCAACGCGCGCCACGGCCATGTGCTCCGCCGCGCCCGCGCTGGTCTTGCCCACAACGGCGGTCAGACCCGCGCTGCGGTGCTTCGGGATGACCACGCCGTGCGCCCCGGCGCACTCCGCGCTGCGGATGATGGCGCCCAGATTGTGCGGGTCGGAAATCTCGTCGCAGACGACGACGAAGGGCTCCTCGCCCCGTTCCGCCGCGACGGCGAGGATGTCGTCCAGGCTCGCGTAGCTGCGCAGGGCGCAGACGGCGATGACGCCCTGGTGCGCCTTGGTGACGCTCATGGCGTCCAGCTTGCGCCTGTCGCAGTCCGAGACCGCGATGCCGCGCTCCCGCGCGAGGCCCGCGATGTGGCCCAGCGCCCGGTCGGTCTCGCCGCGGGCGATGTAGAGCTTGTCGATGGCCCGCCCGGCGCGCAGGGCCTCCAATACCGCGTTGCGGCCCTCTATTATGTCGTTTTTCAGCTCGTCCATGTCGGCCCTCACTGATACGCGTGCGTGCGCAGGTAGTTCAGCACGGCGTTGAAGCCGTCGGCGTTCAGGTGTATGCCGTCGCCGTTGCCGTAGTCCTCGCGCAGGCTGCCGTCCTCGGCCTTGAGCACGCTGGCGCTGTCTGCGTACTTGCAGCCCGTGGCCTCAGCCACCGCCTTTATCCACTCGTTGGCCTGGGGGATGTTCGTGTTGTTGATGGACTCTATCTGCTCATAGTCGTTCTCGACGGGGTAGATAGAGTTGCAGATTATCTTGGTGTCCGGGCTCGCGGCCTGGATGCTCTGGACAAGCGCCGTGTAATCCGTCTTGAACCAGTCCTCGTCCATCATGGACACGCCGTTGACGCCCAGGGTGATGACCAGGTACTCCGGCAGCTTCCGCGTCACCGCATCGACTATGCTTATCTCCTGCCCGTCCTCGGGGAAGACGATGGTGGCCGTGGCGTAGTTGAAGAGGGTCAGCGTGCCGGAGGCTGGTGTCCAGACCTGGGTGGTGTTCTTGCCGCCGGAAAGGACTTCGTAATACTTCAGGCCGTAGGTCGTGCTGTCGCCCAGGAAGGTGAGCTTGTCTATGTACTCCTGGCCGGCGTCCTCGGTCTCGGCAAGCAGGACGGAGGAGGCGGGCGTCTCTGTAGCGGCTTCACCCTCGTCGGGGGCCTCGCTCTCGCTGCCGGGCTCGGCGCTCGTGCCGCTGTCCGGGCTTTCCTTGCCGTCGTCGGCGGGCATCTCACTCTGAGCCGGGGGGTCAGTAGTCACCGGAACGCCCGCGCCCTGCCCGCAGGAGGAGAAGATGAGCGCAAAAAGCACCAGCAGCAGGCAGGCGAAGATGGCCAGCGTCCAGACGAAGAACATGGAATTTTTGGCGTTTCTTTTCATGATAAAAACCTCGCTAAGGGGAGATGCGCGCCTCAAATCAGGCCGCGAAGCAGGCGGTAAAGGCGTCGCCCGCAGCGGTCTTGGCGTCGTCGGAGAGGATAGCGTACATGACGTAGTCGCCCTGGCTCCAGAGCTGTGCGGCCTGGAGCTTCGGGAACTCCTCGGGCAGATACTCGGGCATCCAGGAGTCGAGCCGGAACTGGAGATACTCCTCGACCGCGGCTTTGAGCTCCGCAGCTTGGGCGCTGTCCTTGCCCTTGAAAATGCCGAACTCATCGATGGTCGTGCCGACGTTCGTCGTCATGACGCAGCAGTCGGCGTACTGGCTCTCGTCGAGCTTGAAGACGTTCTTGAGGTAGTTTGCGTCAAGCTCCGTCATGCTGTCGGTGGGTACGACGGCCTCGACGGCGGCGACGACCTCGCTCATCTCCGGCTGCTTAGCCTCCGTGGAGCCGCAGCCGGCCAGCAGGCCGAGCGCCAGCGCCAGGCAGAGGATGGCGGAGAGAAATCTGGCTTTTTTGGTCTTTACTGTCATAGCAATCACCTGTAAAAATGGGCCGCCGTCTGAGCGGCGGCCCGTATGGTCGTTGTTGGCAAAATTACTCGTCGGCGTTGGCTTTCGCCTCGTCAATTATCTTCTGCTGCACGGCGGCGGGAGCCTCGCTGTAGCGGGAGAACTCAAGGGTGAAGCTGCCCCTGCCCTGGGTCATGGAGCGCAGGTCGATGGCGTAGCTGGACATCTCGGCCATGGGTACCTCGGCCTCGACGGTCTGCATGCCGCCCTCGGCGTTCATGCCCATGACGGTGCCGCGGCGCTTGGAGCTGATGTCGGACATGATGTCGCCCATGTTGGCGTCGGGGATGGTGACCTTCAGCAGGCCGATGGGCTCAAGGATGACGGGGCTGGCGTTGACGAGCTCCTTGTAGGCGAGACCGGCGGCAGTCTTGAAGGCCATTTCGGAGGAGTCGACCGGGTGATAGCTGCCGTCGTAGAGGGTGGCCTTCAGGAAAACCATCGGGTAGCCGGCGAGGACGCCCTTGGTGCAGCACTCGCGCAGGCCCTTCTCAACGGCGGGGAAGAAGTTCTTCGGCACGCTGCCGCCGAAGACGTTCTCGGCGAAGATCATATCTTCCTGCTCGTCCTGGGGCTCGAACTCTATCCAGACGTCGCCGAACTGGCCGTGACCGCCGGACTGCTTCTTGTGGCGGCCGTGGGCCTTGAGCGGCTTGCGGATCTTCTCGCGGTAGGGGACGCGGGCGGGGGAGAGCTCGACCTCGACGCCGAACTTGTTCTTCAGCTTGGAGCAGAGGACGTCGAGATGGATGTCGCCGGCGCCGGCGATGACCATCTGCTTGGTCTCGGCGTTGTTTGTGATGGTGAAGGAGCGGTCCTCCTCGCCGAGCCTCGCGAGGCCCTGGGCGACCTTGTCCTCCTGGCCCTTCGTCTTGGGGGCGATGGCCATGGAGTAGCAGGGGACGGCGTACTCGATGCCGGGGGCGGCCTCAACGGCCTTGCCGTCGCAGAGGGTGTCGCCGGTCTTGGTGTCGGAGAGCTTGGAGACGGCGCCGATGTCGCCGCAGCCTATCTCCTGGACCTCGACGGTCTTCTTGCCCTGCATGTAGTAGATGTGGCCGAGCTTCTCCTGCGCGCCGGAGCGGGCGTTCACGAGGGTCATGTCGGGCGTGACCTTGCCGGAGATGACCTTGAACAGGGAGAACTTGCCGAACTGGTCGGAGATGGTCTTGTAGACGATGGCCTTGGCCGGGCCGGCGGCGTCAACGAGCTTGCCGCCCTCGCGCGGGTAGGGGAAGAAGTTCTTGACGGCGTCGAGCAGAACAACGGTGCCGAGGCCGGTGGCGGCGCTGCCGCAGAAGACGGGGGTTATTTCGCAGTCGGCAATGCCGGTGCCGAGGGCGCCGTAGATCTCCTCGGCGGAGAGCTCCATGGTTTCGAGGTACTTGTCCATGAGCTCCTCGCTGGTGCCGGCGGCGTTTTCAGCTATCTCGCTGTACATCTCCTCAACGCGGTCGGCCATGTCGGCGGGCATGGGTATCTCGCTGCGGTTCTTGCCCTCGTACTTGTAGGCCTTGCGGGCCAGGATATCGACGAGGCCGGTGACCTTGGTGCCGGACATGATGGGCGCGGACATGGGGCTCAGCGAGGGGCCGAACTTCTCGCGCAGCTGCTCAAAGGCCTTGTAGAAGTCGGCGTGCTCCTCGTCCACCTTGGAGATGTATATGGCGCGGGGCAGGCCCGCGTCGGAAAGGGCCTTCCAGGCCTTCTCGGCGCCGACGTTCAGGCCGTCCTTGGCGGAGACGCAGATGATGCCGATGTCCGCGACGCGCAGAGCCTGAGCGACCTCGCCCGCGAAGTCGAAGTATCCCGGGGTGTCGATGATGTTGATCTTGGTCTTCTGATACTCAGTGTACATCGTGCTGGCGGAGATGCTTATCTGGCGGCGGATCTCCTCCGGGTCGTAGTCCGAGACGGAGTTGCCCGCGGCGGAGCTGCCGAGCCTGTCGGTAGCACCGGTCAGAAAGAGGATGCTCTCAGCGAGGCTGGTCTTGCCGTTGCCGCCGTGTCCGAGCAGCGCGATGTTGCGGATGTCCTTGGATGCATAGCTCATGTGTAGGTCCTCTCCTTATATAAACTAAAAACATAGTGTTTTCGCAAAACTAAAAGCAATCAATTATACAATATTTGCAGGCCCTTGGCAATAGGCAAAAAACCTCACCGGGGGGCCGCGCCGCGCTCAGACGGCGGAGGCGATGGAGGCGACAAGTACGGGCGCGAGCCAGAGGAAGAGGTAGGCCATGACGTTTGCCGCCGTGACCGCTCCTACGCCGCCGGTGACGATGAGCACGAAGAAGAGCACGACGCCGACGACGGCGCAGACCGCGCCCAGCACCGCGCCCAGCGCGGAGGCTATGTAGGCCTTCCTGCCGCAGTCCGCCACATCGACAAAGGAACCGAGACCCTCGCGGGAGAGCAGGGCGGATATCTGGCTGTCCTCACCCGGCTCCGCGCCGGAGACCTCGTAGCGCCGCGCGAAGGGCGGGAAGTCGAAGCCGTCCGTGGGCAGGCGGTACTTCTGCCGGAGCATGAGCGGCGTGACGAGGAAGTCGCGAACGGCGAAGAGCGGGTCACGGTTGGAGTGCAGCAGGCTCGCCAGCGCGGCGCGCACGGGGCCTGTGGGCTCATAGTGGAGGTTGAAGATTCCGGTCAGCTTGCCGTTCATGGCTATGAATACGGAGCTGCGCGAGGCCAGCTTCTGCGGGACTATTATGCCCATGAGCCGCATGAAGCCCGCGCTGCCGCAGATGACCTCAAGGCCCTCGATGAGAGAGGTTAGGCCGCCGCCCTCGTGGCAGCAGAAGTCCTCCACCCGGAGCATGGAGCAGCCGTTTTTGCGCATGAGCTCCAGGAAGCAGGGCGCGACGCCGCTGCCGGAGGCGCAGACGAGGCTGCCTGCGGCGGAGATGACCTTCTGCGGCTGCATGCCGTCGAGTATGCGTATGCTCTCGATGGAGACGGAGTCGCTGGGGAAGAGGTCCGTGTCCGTCACGACCAGGCGGCGCGCCCGGCCGATGTCGCGTATGCCGGGCCAGCCGGCCACAGCCGCGCCTGAGCGGAACACGCGCCGCGCGAGCAGCGCGTAGGGCAGGGCGCAGGACAAAAAGGCCGCAAAGGGCGCGCTGCTCGCGGAAATTGCCGCGAGTATGCGGAAAAAGCTGGTCCAGCTCTTCGTGACCGCCGTGGCCGCAACAGAGAGCAGCAGGGAGGCGGCGATGAGCCAGGGCGCGAGGGAGGAGAAGACGTTTTCAGCTGCGTCCGGCTCCTCGCAGCGGCGCAGCCAGCCGGTGGTCGGGCGTTTGAATTTGATGAGTGCCGCGCCCTCGTCGAGCACTCCGGTCTCGGCGCTGACACAGAAGGGGTCCTCCGCCAGCTCCTGGGCCTTGCAGGAGAGCCTGAGCCCCCGGGCCGTGAGCTGCGCGCCCCAGATGGCAAAGGTCATGGACAGCGCCGCCGCCCCGCAGAAGGGCAGGCCCCAGCCCGCCGTGCCGACGGCATAGCTCACCACGGCGTCCAGCGCAGAGGCGACGCAGGAGAAGGAGACGAGCGTCCAGAGCCCCGGCCTGTTGCGCACAAGACTCATTATACCCTTCGTGAAAATGTCCAGACCCAGCATGACTACGCTCAGCTCCAGCGCGAGGCAGACGAGCGAGGTGGTCTTGAGGTCGTGTCCCAGCGCGCCCGCCGTGGGCAGGCCGAAGGATATCCAGCAGAGGATGACGCTGAGCAAAAGGGCAAGGCGGAAGCGCAGCTTGAGCGAGGAGACGTTCGCCGCGTAGTATTTCGCGGCCCTGTCGGCGGGCATCTCCGGCCCAAGCTCGACCTCGTCCTCCACGGCTGCGGCCTCGCCTGCCAGCATTGCGCGGCGGAGCTTGTAGCCCAGGACGGCCAGCGTGCCGAGCACAGGACCTGCCTGCTTTTCGGAGGCGTTCCTGCGGCGGAAGCGGTGTCGCGGCTCGGGCGGCTCCATGTCCTCCGCGCCCTCGGCGGCGTATTCCTCGTCCTCATCCGGGCTGCCGTAGCCTCCCGTGCGTATGTTTTCATAGGCGTCGGGCCTGTACCCGGCCTCGGCGTAGTCCTCCGAGTAGCTTTCCGCATAGTCCCCGGCGTAGTCGGTGGTATAGTCAGCGCCGCGATCCTCAGCCGCGACCTCGGCGTAGTCTGCCTCGGGCTCTGCCGTGCGCTCCGGCTCGGACTCGTAGGAGAGAGGCTGGGAGACGAAGTCGTCTTCAGCCTCTGGCCGGGGGATGTTCCAGTTGGCGGAGCGGCGTTCCGCTTCGGCTATGACGTCCCCGAGGTTGTAGACCTTGACGTCCTCGTCACCCTCCGGCATACTGCCCATGCCGGGGCGGTAGACCTTGACGTCCTCGTCGCCCTCGATGGGGGCGTACTCCGGCTCAGGCGCGTAATCCGGCTCGCGGCGGCGAGGGCGGTATTCGCGCAGCTCTTCGCGCTCGCGGCGGCGGGAGCGGGCCTTGCGCTGGCGGCGGGGCTGATATTCGCGCGGTTCTTCCCAGTCTTCACCGGGCAGGCCGGCAGTATCATCCGCCTCCGCGCTCTCGGCCACGCCCGCAAAGGTCTCGCCCAGGGCCTCCATGACGATGCGCCGTGAGCGCGCGCCGACCTCGTCCTCGGGCGGCACGCCCAGGCCGAAGTCGCCGTATTCCGCCAATATGGCCTCAAGCGAGATGTCGTCCAGGCCGTCGTTCACTTTATCTTCAAGGGAAATTCCGTTGTCGGTCAAATCAAAAACTCCTCTTGCGCCGGGCGCAAAGATACAAATATCAATATAGCATATCCCCGGGGAAACTTAAAGCATAAAAATGAGGTAATTTGTAAATTCTCGCCGAACAGGGGTAAAAAACTGACCGGGGAGACGGAGCCTCCCCGGTCCTTGCTGTAAAATAATCTCAAAGCGCCTCGACAAAGCGCAGGAAAGCCGCGCGGCCCTCGGGCGTGCGCTTGTAGACGCCCGCGTGTTCGAGAACGCGGGAAAACACCAGGCCCGCCTCGTGCTGTACTATCTCATGTACGTTTTCGGGCGTGACGGCGTAGTTTTTGGCAAAGCCCTCGGCCCATTCGGCGTGGGAGGCGGTGAGCTCATTCGCGCGCATGTCCGCGCCGGAGAGCAGAGCCTCCTCCACGGCGGCCAGCTCGGCCTTGAGCCGGGAGGGCAGGACGGCGAGGCCCATGACCTCGATGAGGCCGATGTTTTCCTTCTTGATGTGGTGCAGCTCCGCATGGGGGTGGTAGACGCCCAGGGGATGCTCCTCGGTGGTGATGTTGTTGCGCAGGACGAGGTCGAGCTCATAGTCCTCGCCGCGGCGGCGGGCGATGGGGGTGATGGTGTTGTGAGGCTCGCCGTCCGTCTCCGCGAAGATGAAGGCGCTCTCGTCCGTCCAGCCGCGCCAGAGCTCCAGCGCGTGCGTCGCGAGCTTTATGAGCCGCTCGGGCTCGGCCGAGCGTATGCGCAGCACGGAAAGCGGCCACTTCACGATGCCGGCCTCCACGTCCTCAAAGCCGCGGATGCTGACGGGCGTCTCCACCGGGGCCTTCTCCATGGCAAAGGTGTAGCGCCCGCCCTGGAAATGGTCGTGCGCGAGGATGGAGCCGCCGACGATGGGCAGGTCCGCGTTCGAGCCGACGAAGTAGTGCGGGAACTGCCGCACGAAGTCCATGAGCTTGCGGAAGCAGGGCTCGTCTATCTTCATGGGCGTGTGGACGCTGTTGAGGACGATGCAGTGCTCGTTGTAGTAGACATAGGGGGAGTATTGCAGGAACCAGGGGGAGTTGTTGATGGTTATGGGCACGATGCGGTGGTTCTGCCGCGCGGGGTGGTTGACGCGGCCGGCGTAGCCCTCGTTTTCGGCGCAGAGCTGGCAGCGCGGGTAGTTGGAGGCGGGCAGGTTCCGGGCGGCGGCGATGGCGCGCGGGTCCTTTTCGGGCTTGGAGAGGTTTATGGTGATGTCCAGCTCGCCGTACTCCGTGGCGGTTTTCCACTGGACGTCCTTGGCGATGCGGTCGCGGCGGATGTAGTTGGTGTCCTGGCTGAACTCGTAGTACCAGTCCGTGGCCTTTTCCGGGCTCTCGGCGTAGAGGGCGCGGAATTTCTCTATTACCTGAGCGGGCCGGGGCGTGAGGGCGCCCATGAGCCGGGTGTCGAAAAGGTCGCGATAGACAACGGAGTCCTCCGGCAGCACGCCGCGCTCGTGCGCGTCGTCCAGCAGGGTGTCGAGCACCTGGGCGAGGTCTATTTCGCCCGTCACCTCCGCCTCATGCTCGCAGCCGTCGAGCCGGAGTATGTCGAGAATGGTGTTTATCGCCCAGGTCTTCTCCGAGGGCTGGATCAGCCCCTTTCTGAGGCAGTATTCCGCGAGGGAAGCTATTGCGTGTCCGGTGGTCATGACCTCTCCTCCTATGTTTATCATCTTTCAGGACAGAACGTGATACATATTTACATTATATTGCCTGGCAGCCCAAAATTCAACAGCTGCCAGGCAATTTTAAGCTCCGCCCCTGAGATTTGCTCAGTCCGCCTCGCGCATCCAGTAGCCGACGCCTATCTCGGTGAAGATGTACTGCGGCTCGGCGGGGTTTTTTTCGAGTTTGCGCCGAATATTTGCCATATTAACGCGCAGGATTTGACGGTTTTCCTTGGTGCTGAGGCCCCAGAGCTCGCGGAGCATGTAGTCGTAGGTCAGCACCCGGCCGGAGTAGAGTCCGAGCATGGAGACGATCCTGTACTCGTTCTGCGTCAGATGTACACTCTCGCCGTCCACGAAGACGCGGCGCTTGTCATAGTCGATCTCAAGCCCGCCGGCCTTGAAGCGGCCGCTGGTGGCGAGGCTGATGGAGGTCGCGGCGGTGCGCGTGTGGCGCAGGGCCGTGCGTATGCGCGCCAGCAGCTCCGAGGTGCCGAAGGGCTTCGTCACGTAGTCGTCCGCACCGAGGTCGAGGGCCTCGACCTTGTCCCGCTCGTGCGTGCGCGCGGAGACGACGATTATGGGCAGGTGCGTCAATTCGCGTATGAAGCGCAGGACCTCCATGCCGTCCATGTCCGGCAGACCCAGGTCGAGTATGACGAGGTCGGGGCAGTGCGAGGTGACGAGGGTGATGGCCTTCGCGCCGCTGTTTGCGGATATGACGTCATAGCCGTTCGAGGTGAGCACGGTTGTCATGAAGCTAAGTATGCCCTTTTCGTCCTCGACTATCAGAATCTTGTCTTTGGCCGGCATGGCAGAGTTCTCCTTTCGTGTGCTTATTCGTCCAGCGGCAGGGTGAAACAGAAGCGTGCGCCGCGGCCCGGTACGTTTTGGGCTTCCATGGTCCCGCCATGGGCCTTGACAATTGCCCGGCAGACAGAGAGCCCGATGCCCATATTGTGCCGCCCGCCGGAGTCCGCCGGGGCCGAGCGGAGAGAGGGACGGTCCTCAAAAAGGTAGGGCAGGGCATCTTCGCTGATGCCCGCGCCGTCGTCCTCGACGCAGAAGCAGGCCGACCTGCCGCGTACCTCGGCTGAGACGGTGATGTTCCGCGTGCCGCCGCCGTGCAGGGCGGCGTTTTCCAGCAGGTTCGTGAACACCTGGCAGATGAGCACCGCGTCCATCGGCACGAAGAGCACGTCCTCCGGCAGCTCTGCCTGGACGTTTATATCCGGGTAGAGCCTGCGGAACTTCCGAACAGCGTCCGCCACGACCTCCTCTGCGGGCTCGGGCGACTTCTGGATGGAGGTGTTTTCCCCGCCAACGCGGGTGATGGACAGCAGGTTTTCGACCATGCGTATGAGCCACTCGGCGTCGTCCTTGACGCTGGTGAGCAGCTCGCGGCGGCTCTCGGGCGGCAGCTGCTCGTTTTCGAGCAGCACGGCGGCGGAGCCTGCAATGGAGGTTAGCGGCGTGCGCAAATCGTGTGAGACTGCCCGCAGCAGATCCGCGCGCATCCTGGCCCGCTCGCTCTCAAGGCGGAGCATGTCCTGCTTTTTCAGCACTGTGGTCATGGCGCTGGTGCTGATGGAGACGGCCAGCATGGTGGCGAAGGTGAGCGGATAGCCCGCGATGGTGAAGTTGAAGGCCATGTAGGGGAAGGTGAAGATGAAGTTTGCGCAGAGCACCGCCGCAAGGCTCGCCGCGATGCCCCAGAAATAGCCGTCCGTGATCCTGGCGACTATGTGTACGCACAGGACGAAGAGCAGCGTGGCCGCAGTTGTGCTTTGGGCGATGGCATTGAGCCCGCCGCTGACGAGGCAGGTTGCCCCCAGCAGACCCAGGGTTATGCCCGCGTTGGCCCAGACCGAGCGTTTGACCTGCATTTTCCTCACCTCGTTTATACTATAGCACAGCGGATATAAAGATGGCATCAAGAAAAAAGGGACGGGCGGCCTGGGCCGTCCGTCCCTGTATTCGCGCGGTATCAGCCGCCGCTTTCGAGGATGGAGAAGTGCATGTAGTCGGCGGTGGTGTTCCAGCCGCTGTAGTTGTTGTCGGCATCGCCGCCGCCCCAGCCCCAGCCGTACTGGGCAAAGGCGCGCACAACGCTGCTGTCCGGGGTGATGCAGTAGGGGCTGTCGCTGTACTTGTAGCAGGTCGTGCCGGTGATGGCCGTGTAGGGCGTCGTGGTGGTGTTGCAGTAGAAGTTCTCCACGGGGTTGATGTCGATGGCGCAGCCCCAGGAGTGGCGGAGCGTGTCGGTGTACCTTGCGCCGCCGAGCGCGTGGATGGGGAACTGCTCGGGGTCGTTGTAGATAGTCTCGAAGATGGCCTTGACCTCGTCCGCGACCATCTTGTTGACCTCAAGGTTCCAGGTGCGGGTGTATTTCTCACCAGCGCTGTTGATGTCCCAGGTGCGGACCTGGATGGTCACTATGTAGTCGGAGAGGTTGGCCTCACTGCCGGTGAAGTAGCTCTTGTTGCTGTCACCGAAGAGCAGCTGACGGCCCTCGGCGCTGACGGTGCCCCAGGCGTCGATCATGGAGCGGCTGCGCCAGGCGAAGGAGTCGGTGGGCTCGACAGCGGGGGTGTCGCCGCCGGTGGGGGTCTCAACCTCGCTGGCGGAGCTGACTTCGAGGCGCTCGGAGGTTATCCAGGTGCGAACGACGACCGCGGCGGCCTGACCGCGGGTGAGGGTGCTCTCGCCGTGGAACATGCCGTCGTCATAGCCGTCAAGAATTCCCTTGCCGTAGGCCTGCACGACGGGCTCGTGGTACTTGCTGGCCATGGTGTCGTAGTCGCCGATGACGGCGGAGGGGGATTCGAGCGTCACGGGCGTCTCAGAGTAGACGTTGTTGCAGAGGTTGTTTATCATGACGCTCATTTCATAGCGGGTTATGGGCTGTTCGAGGGCGGAGTAGGTGCAGGTGATGTCGAGGCCCCAGAGCACGCCGTTGTCGTTGAGGATCTGCCAGTAGGGCTGGGACCAGTGGTTGCTGGTGTCCCAGGTGTAGGGAGCGAGGCCGCCGATGAGGGTGAGCAGCTTCATGAACTCGCCGCGCTTGAGCGAGTCCGTGGGGCAGAACTGGCCGGCCTCCTTGCCGTCGATGATGCCCCAGCTTGCGCAGAGGTAGACGTAGTCGTGGTACCAGCTGTCCTCCGGCACGTCGGAGAAGTTGACGCTGACGTTGCCCATGCCGATGGCGCCCGCGGGCGCCGCAGGTATGACTGCCGCGACGAGGACGAGCGCCAGCAGCAGCGAGGCGATTTTAAGTGGTGTGCGGGTCTTTCTCATATCTTTCCTCCTGTATTTCTGACTTTCCCCTCCAACTCCCCGGCTAGGCGCAGCAGTTCCTGGGCGCCGTCGAAGAGCAGCTGTCCGGCGGGCGTGAGGCTGACGCCCCGGCTGTCGCGCGAGAAGAGCTCCGCGCCCAGCGAGGCCTCAAGCGCCGAAACGGCCCGGGACACGGTGGAGTGGCTTATATAGAGCGCGGCCGCGGCGCGGGAGAGGCTCCCCCTTTCTGCGGCAGCGCAGAATATCCTGAGCTGTTCAAGCTCCATGTCAGTAATTGAAGGTGTGAGGCAGGAGCTGGTTGAGCCTGTAGCTCACATAGCGGCCCCCCGCCTTGGCGCAGAGCACCTCCATGGTCTGGGAAAACTCGGCCAGGAACTGCCGGCAGGCGCCGCAGGGCATGCAGTAGTCCTTGCCCTCGCCCCAGATGGCGATGCGGACAAAATCCTGATGTCCCTCGCTGACGGCCTTGCAGGCCGCGGTACGCTCGGCGCAGATGGTGCTGCCGAGGGCGGCGTTCTCAACGTTGCAGCCGGTGAACACCGTGCCGTCCGAGCACTCAAGCGCCGCGCCAACCGGAAACTGCGAATAGGGCACGTAGGCCTTGCCGGCGGCCTCCCGCGCCATGTCCATGAGTTCTCTGTCTGTCATTTACTGCGCCTCCCCGTCTGTGTTTTCTGTATCCTTGTCCTGGTCTGAAAAGGTGATGGTCCAATTTTCAATGCCGAAGAAAACGTTGCTGGAAGTCGGATTCATGCCGGTTATGACGTTGCGGTGGGTGATGACCTCGTGCCGCTCAAAGCAGATGGGGATTATGGGCGTGGTCATGGCAATGTAGCTGTAGAGGTTGTAGGCGGCCTGAGCGCGCGAGGCATCGTCCGCGGCGAGGAAGTCGTTTATGTAGGTGGCGTAGTTTTCGTCCTTGATTTTGCCGTAGTTGAGGCTGGAGTTTTCAGCGAATAGGCTGGTGAGATCGAAATCGGCCGCGAGCTTCACCTCGGCGTAGTACATGTCGAAGTCGCCATTCATGAGGGCGTTCTGGTAGTCGGTCCAGCTGAGCTCGCGGACGCTTACCTTGACGCCGATGCCGGCGAGGTCGGAGGCGAACTGCTTGGCGATGTCGCCCTTGCCCGCGGACTCGGAACAGACTATGAGGTCAATGTTGATGTCCTTGAGCTGGCTGTACTCCAGGTATTCGCGCCAGCCGTCATTGTCCGTGTCCTTGACGTCGAGGCTGTCCAGCATGCGCGCGCACAGCTCGATGTCGAACTTCAGCTCCTTGGCGACGGTGCTGTCGTAAAGCGGGCTTAGCGGCGAAACGGGCAGGCAGGAGGCGACGGCGCCGTTGCCCATGAGCGTGTCCGCGGCGTAATCCCTGTTCACGGCCATCTGCAGCACATAGCGGAACTGTGAGTTGTTGACGAACTCAGCCTCCATGTTGAAGCCGAGATAGTGCATGTTTGTGGTCGTGTAGTAGCGTTTTTCCGTGTTGCCGCCGTAGCCGTAGTTGGCGCTGCCGGAGGGGTCGTTCACTATGAGGTCGAGGTAGGAGTCCTCAAAAGCCGTGATGATGTCTACCGCTCCAGAATACTCCTTAAAATAGATCTTGTCCACAGGCAGGGTCTGGTAACTGGCATATCCGCTAAAAGCCTCGACATAGTCCTCGCCCTCCACGTACATATAGGGTCCGGAGCCTATGGGCCTGTCGGAGCCTGCGGAGCCGTTTTTGACTATGGGGATGTTCAGCAGGTAGGGAAAGAGCCTGTCCGCCTTGCCGAGGTTCACGACGAAGGTGTCGTCGCTCGTGGCGCTTACGCCGTAGGTGTAGGTGAAGCGTCCGGAGTAGCGGGAGGTGTTTTTGGCGCGCTGGATGGAGTAGGAGACGTCCGAGGCCGTGAGGTTCGAGCCGTCGTGCATCTTGATGCTGGTGTCCACGGTGAAGGTCCAGTAGCTGCCGTTTTCGGTGCTGTAGCTCGTGATCACGCGGGAAGAGAGGTTGTACTCGTCATCCAGCTCAAAGATGTTGTCAAAGACGAGCTGGCTTATCAGGAGGTTGTTGGTGTCGTTCGTGGCGTAGGGGTCGAGGCTGGCGGAGGAGTTGTAGTTGAGGGAGAAGATCTCGTCCGCCGCGTCCGAGACGCCGAGCTCCTCGCCGGGCAGGACGCCCTCTACGGGGTCCGGCTCGGAGTCCACCCGCGCGGAGCCGCAGCCCGCGAGCAGCGAGAGGGCGAGGACGGCGGATATCATAGCGTAAAGGCGTTTTTTCATGGCACACTCCGTAGTATTAGAGGCATATAACGGCGCACTGGCTGCCGCGGGGCCCGCCGCGCGTGTAGCGGTGGGACCAATATTTGTCATGCAGGCACATCGTACACTCGTCCGAGACGGCAATGTGCTCCGGAGAAAGGCCCAGCTGTATGAGCCGCCTCCTGAGCGCCCCGCGCAGATCGACTAAGTATTTCCCGGGGAGATCCTTCCGGCGTATGAGCCCCTCGGTGTCCCCGCCGAGCCAGCGTTCGACTGCCTCGGGCACGTCGGCGTCGGTCTCGAAGCAGCAATAGCCTATGGCCGGGCCGATGGCTGCGCGTATGTCGCCGGGCCGGGAGCCGAGGCTGCGCATCAGGTCCACCGCCACTCCGGGAATGTCGCTCACAGAGCTGCGCCAGCCGCAGTGGACCGCGCCCGCCGTGCCGCCCGCGGGGTCGTGCAGCAGCAGCGGCACGCAGTCGGCCGTGAAGCAGAAGATGGGCAGGCCCGCGACATTTGTGACGAGGCCGTCCGAGTCGCAGGGGGCGGGGTCCGTGGGCCCGCAGCGGTCGGCGTCCGTCACAAGGCGCACGTGCGTGCCGTGCACCTGTTTGGTGTAGGCCGCGCGCATGACGTCGAGACCGAGGGCCGCGCCCAGCAGGCGGTAATTTTCGATGACCCGCTCCCGCACGTCGCCGCGGTTGAAGCCGAGGTTCAGCGAGGCGAGCCCGCCCTCAGATACGCCGCCGAAGCGGGTGGAGAAGGCGTGCTTCGCCCCTATGACGGGCGAGGTCATGTATATGAGGCCGTTTTTTTCGTTTTGAACGAAAGCGGACATCCGGGCTCCTTCCCGCGGCTCACTCGTTGCGGCCGCAGCAGTCCTTGTATTTCATGGGCAGGCCGTTGGGCCTGAGCTTGCCGCAGGGGCAGGGGTCGTTGCGGCCGGGCTTCTTGATCTTCTTGACCGGCTGCTTTTTGACGCTGGCGTCCCCGCCGACGTTGGCGGCGGCGTTTCTGGAGACGCTCTTGCGTTCGAGCTTCTCCTCCTTGCGGATGCGCACTACGAAGAGGCGGCGCACCGTCTCCTCGCGTATGCCGCGTATCATGGCCTCGAACATCTCGAAACCCTCGTTCTTGTAGGCGTCGATGGGCTTGGTGTTGCCGTAGCCGCGCAGGCCGATGCCCTGCCTGAGGTCGGTCATCGCGTCGAGGTGCTCCATCCAGTACTCATCCACGACGCGGAGCATGACCACGCGTTCGAGCTCGCGCATGACGGGCTGGCCGTTCGGCATGAGGCCGAGCTCCTTCTCCTTGGCGTCGTAGAAGGCGAGGGCCTTTTCGAGCACCATGTCCGCGAGCTTCTGCGCCGTGAGGCCGGAAAGCTCCTCGGGCGCGAGCCTGATGTCGCCGGGGCGGAGGAACAGCTTGCCGAAAGGCGCGAGCGCCTCGTTCACAGCGGTGAGGTCGGGGCTCTTCTCAGCGCCGAGGCCGTCAGCCACCGTGGAGGAGACGAACTCCTCTATCATCTTGCGGATGGAGCTCTGGAGGTCCTCCCCGTCGAGCACCTTGCGCCGCTCGTCGTAGATGACGTTTCGCTGTACGTTCATGACGTCGTCGTATTCGAGGACGTTCTTTCGGGTCTGGAAGTTTCTGCTTTCAACGGTCTTCTGCGCCTGCTCGATGGCGCCGGAGAGCATCTTCTGGTCAAGCGGCGTGTCCTCGTCCATGCCGAGGGTCTCCATCATGCCCATGACGCGCTCGGAGCCGAAAAGGCGCATGATGTCGTCCGTCATTGCGATGTAGAAGCGGCTCTCGCCCGGGTCACCCTGGCGGCCGGCGCGGCCGCGCAGCTGGTTGTCTATACGGCGGGACTCGTGCCGCTCCGTGCCGAGGATGAAGAGGCCGCCGACGGCGCGGACCTTCTCGGCTTCGGCGTCCGTCACCTGCTTGTGCGCGGCCAGGCGCTCCGCGAACATGGCGCGGGCCTTCAGTATCTCCTCGTCGTCCGTCTCGGCGTAGCCGGTGGCCTCGGTGATGACGCCCTCCTCAAAGCCGGCCTTGCGCAGGTCGGTCTTGGCAAGGTATTCGGCGTTGCCGCCGAGCATGATGTCCGTGCCGCGGCCTGCCATGTTCGTCGCGATGGTCACGGCGCCGAGCTTGCCCGCCTGGGCGACTATTTCCGCCTCGCGCTCGTGCTGCTTGGCGTTCAGCACATTGTGCGGGATGCCACGCTTTTTGAGCAGGGAGGAGAGGTATTCGCTCTTTTCTATGGAGATAGTGCCGACCAGCACAGGCTGGCCCTTTTCGTGGCAGGCGATTATCTGCTCGATGATGGCCCTGTCCTTGCCCGCCTCGTTCTTGTACACCACGTCGGGCCAGTCCTTGCGGATGACGGGCTTGTTGGTGGGTATTTCGATGATGTCCAGCTCGTAGATGGCGGTGAACTCCTCCTCCTCGGTGAGAGCCGTGCCGGTCATGCCGGAGAGCTTGCCGTAGAGGCGGAAGTAGTTCTGGAAGGTGATGGTGGCGAGGGTCTTGTTCTCAAGCTGGACGTCCACGTGCTCCTTGGCCTCGATGGCCTGGTGCAGGCCCTCGGAGTAGCGGCGGCCGAGCATGAGGCGGCCGGTGAACTCGTCCACGATGATGACCTCGCCGTCCTTGACGACGTAGTCGATGTCGCGCTTCATGACGCCGTGGGCCTTAAGGGCCTGGTTTATGTGGTGGGCGAGGGTGGAGTTTTCGAGGTCGGAGAGGTTTTCGAGGTTGAAGAAACGCTCGGCCTTGGCGGTGCCTCGTGCGGTGAGGGTGGCGGTGCGGGCCTTCTCGTCTACGACGTAGTCGGCGTCGAGGTTTTCGTCCTCCTCCTGCTTCTCGTCCACGGAGGCGACGACGACCTTTTTCATCGTGCGCACCAGGTCGTCAGCCTTTCGGTAGAGGTCGGTGGACTCGTCGCCCTGGCCGGAGATGATGAGCGGGGTGCGCGCCTCGTCTATGAGGATGGAGTCCACCTCGTCCACGATGGCGAAGGCGTGGCCGCGCTGGACCATCTGCTGCTTGTAGATGGCCATGTTGTCGCGCAGGTAGTCGAAGCCCATCTCATTGTTGGTGCCGTAGGTGATGTCGGCGGCGTAGGCGGCGCGGCGCTGGTCGGCGGTAAGGCCGTGGACTATGAGGCCGACGCTAAGGCCGAGGAAGCGGTGGACCTTGCCCATCCACTCGCTGTCGCGCTTGGCGAGGTAGTCGTTCACCGTGACGATGTGGACGCCCTCGCCCGCGAGGGCGTTGAGGTAGGCGGGCAGGACGGCGACGAGGGTCTTGCCCTCGCCGGTTTTCATCTCCGCGATGCGCCCCTGGTGGAGCACGATGCCGCCTATTAGCTGGACGCGGAAGGGCTTCATGCCCAGCACGCGCCAGGCGGCCTCGCGCACTACGGCAAAGGCCTCGGGCAGCAGCTTGTCGAGGTCCTCGCCGGCCTGGTAGCGGGCCTTGAATTCGTCGGTCTTGGCGCGCAGCTCCTCGTCGGAGAGCGCCTGCATCTGAGGCTCCAGGGCCTCTATCTTATCCGCGATGGGGTAGATCCGCTTCAGCTCGTGGTCGCTGTGGGAGCCGAAGAGCTTCTGTAAAAATCCCATAGTTACTTTCAGCCTTTCGATACTTGCAGAATATACCGGGTCAAACAGGTACTATAGCATACAATTGTGAACATTTAAAGAATAAACCTGCGGTGTTTACAAATATCTGAACTCGTAGCGGCAGAAGGGGCACTTCGGGCTGTCGAAATCTATCTCTTTGCCGCAGTTGGGGCAGGTCTTTTTCGGCAGCTCGTCGTCCTGGGGACTGTCATAGCCCTCCGCGATGTAGAATTCGAGCTTGCCGCAGTCCGGGCAGACAAAAATATCGGCGCAGAGCGCCCCGGCGAAAAGATTGGGCAGGTCGCCGAGTATCCAGCCGGTTTTCCCGAGCTGCAGGTTTTCCCTGAACATATACTTCATCCGCGCCCCGCAGCGCAGGCAATCGATCTCTCTCATGTCATCGCCTCCTTTTAAATTCTACCACATCCACCCCTCCGCGTCCACCGCCAACCTTGCCAGGACGCCCATCTGCACCATCCCCTCAAAAAACAGATTGAAGCCGGGTGAAGTTTGTTGTATGATAAGGGATAGTTGTGAAAAAGAAAAACCGGGGAACTGGGAGGCAGTTTTTATGCTCAGGATAGGCTTTGACAACGACAAATACCTGCGCCTGCAATCGGAGAAGATACGCGAGCGCATCGCCCGCTTCGGGGGCAAGCTCTACCTCGAATTTGGCGGCAAACTCTTCGACGATTACCACGCATCGCGCGTCCTGCCCGGCTTCGAGCCGGACAGCAAGGTGCGCATGCTCATGGAGATGAAGGACGAGGCCGAGATAATCATAGTCATCTCCGCCGACGATATAGAGCGCAGCAAACGCCGCGGCGATCTCGGGATCACGTATGACGACGACCTGCTGCGCCTCATAGACGCCTTCAAGGCCATAGGCCTCTACGTCGGCAGCGTGTCCATCACGCATTTCCGCGGCCAGCAGGCGGCCGAGCAGTTCAAAAAGCGCCTTGAGGCCATGGACGTCAGGGTCTATCTCCAGCACTGGATACCGGATTACCCCTCAAACCTCTCCATTATCGTCTCGGACGAGGGCTTCGGTAAGAACGACTATATAGAGACTACACGCCGCCTCGTCGTGGTCACCGCGCCCGGCCCGGGCAGCGGCAAGATGGCCACCTGCCTCTCCCAGCTCTATCACGAGCACAAGCGCGGCGTCAAAGCCGGATACGCCAAGTTTGAGACTTTCCCCGTCTGGAACCTGCCCCTCAAACACCCTGTGAATCTCGCCTACGAGGCTGCGACCGCCGACCTCGACGACGTGAACATGATAGACCCCTTCCACCTGGAGGCCTACGGCGAGACGACGGTGAACTATAACCGCGACGTGGAGATCTTCCCCGTCCTCAACGCCATGTTCGAGCGCATCTACGGTGAGAGCCCCTACAAGAGCCCGACGGACATGGGCGTCAACATGGCCGGCTTCTGCATAGTGGACGATGCAGCCTGCCGCCGCGCCTCGGAGCAGGAGATAATAAGGCGCTATTACCAGAGCCTCTGCTCCCTGCGCCAGGGCCTCTCCGAGCAGGAGGAGGTCTTCAAGCTGGAGCTGCTGATGAACCAGATAGGCCTCAAGCCCGAGAGCCGGGCCGTCGTCCCCGCCGCCCTGGCCCGCGCGGAGGAGACGGGCGCGCCCGCCGTCGCCATGGAGCTGCCAAACGGCAAGCTGGTGACCGGCAAGACCTCGCCCCTGCTGGGCGCCTCCTCGGCCTGCCTGCTGAACGCTCTGAAGTGCCTCGGCGGCATCCCGGAGGACGTGCTGCTCATCTCCCCGAACATCATAGAGCCCATCCAGCACCTGAAGGTAGAGCACATGGGCAACCATAACCCCCGCCTGCACACGGACGAGGTGCTCATCGCCCTGTCCATATGCGCCGTCACGGACCCCAATGCCGAGCGGGCCATGGAGCAGCTTGCGGCCCTCGCCGGGGGAGAGGTACACTCCACCGTCATCCTCTCGCGCGTTGACGAGAACGTATTCCAGCACCTGCGCATGAACCTGACCTGCGAGCCGAAGTATCAGACCAAGAAACTCTATCACGGGAAAAAATAAGTCATGACATCCAAGCCCCGCCTCTGGACCCGCGACTTCACCATCATAACCCTCGGCACCGTCGTCTCCATGCTGGGAAACGCCGTCAGCGGCTTTGCCATAAGCCTGCTCGTGCTCGACTACACCGGCAGCGTGTTCCTCTATACGCTCTACATGGTAGTCTACAACCTGCCGAAGGTGGTCATGCCCCTCGTCGCCGGGCCATACCTCGACACCTATTCGAGAAAGCGCGCCATATACACGCTCGACTTCATCTCCGCCGGGCTCTACCTTGTCATTTTCCTGCTGCTGAGGGCCGATATGTTCAGCTACGGGCCCTTTCTGGCGCTCTGCTTCCTGATCGGCTGCATAGACAGCACCTATTCCGTCGCCTACGAGAGCCTCTATCCGACGCTCATACCCGAGGGCTGCTTCTCGAAGGCATATTCGATATCCAGCCTCATCTATCCCTTTGCAGTCATCATGGTGCCCGTTGCCTTCTTCGTGTACGAAAGCGTAGGCCTGGAGCCGCTCTTCGCCTTCAACGCCGCCACCTTCCTGGTCGCGGCCTGCTTTGAGACCAGTATCAAAGGCGGGGATACCCACGTCCGCAGCGAGCACGGCAGCATGCTCCGCGAGTTCCGCGAGGGCGTCGCATATCTCAAAAGCGAGCCGGGGCTGATGGTCATAAGCGTCTATTTCTTCTTTTCCATGCTCGTGGGCAGCGGCGCGAGCGCTCTCTGGCTGCCCTTCTTCCGCAGCGAGCCCTCGCTCGGGGTGTACGCCTACATCCTCGTCATGGCTGCGAACGTCATAGGCCGCTTTGCAGGCGGGGTAGTGCACTACCGCGTACACTACAAGCCTCAGCACAAGTTCGCCATCGCGCTCACGGTCTATGCCTCCATCTGCTTTCTGGAGGGCGGCTTTGTGTTCGTGCCGCGGGACCTGATGCTGGTGATGTGCTTCATCTCGGGCTTCCTCGCCGTAAACTCGTACAACATCCGTATCTCCGCCACGCAGAGCTATGTGCCCGACGCCTGCCGCGCCCGCTTCAACGGAGTGTTCCTGATGTTCACCACCCTGGGCAGCGTAATAGGCCAGCTCGTGGCTGGGGCGCTGGGGGAGTTTTTGCCTGTGCGCTCTGTGATCGCTGGGATGCAGGTGATAAGCCTCGTCAGTGTGGCCGCCATAATGTGGCGCGGCCGGAGATTCGTAAAGCCCATCTATAACCGGGAGGTGCTGTGATGAGCTGGGAAAACGCTGTCACAAGCGCATACGCCGCCGGGTGCCGGCTGGTCTTTGCCTCTGGCACAGAGTTCTCCGCGCCAGAGGGCATGCGCGTGTTTGCCTGCGAGGGGGCGCAAACCGCCGTGTACGCAGCCCTCGGCGCCTCGCTCTCCGGGGCGCGCGCCCTCGCCGTGCTCGGCGCTGGGGACGAGCTGCCGGACAGCCGCGTCACAGGCGGCGTCGCCGTGCTCATGCCGGGAGCAGGGGAGGAGCACCCCAGCCTGCGCGCCGCATTCGCGGCCTCGGAGCACGAGGACAGGATAGTCGCCCTCGACCCCGGCGCGGCTTACACCGCCGAGACAGACGTGCCGGAAGCGCGCAAATACCGCAAGCAGCCCGAGCGCTTTGCCGCGGAATGCACGCGGGAGGAGATGTGTCCCGGCTGCCCGTATCGCGGCGTGTACTATGCAGCGGCTAAGCTCTGGCTGCGCACGATAGGCGACGGCGGCTGCTCGCTGCTCGGCGGAAAGCGGCCGTTTTTGGCGCTGGACGCCGCCTGGGGGCGCGGCACCGCCGCCGCGGCGCTCGCGGGCTTTACTGCCGCGCTGCCCGAGTCGGCGCGTGACACAGCCGCTGTTACAGCGGCGTGTGATTTGAGCGAGGGCGGCCTGCGCCTGCTGGCCGGTACGGGCGGCACGCTCATCATAGTGGACGAGAAGAAGGGCGGGGTGGACCCCGCGGAGCTCTGCCGCCGCTGCGGCATCGAGCCCGCGGAACTCGCCGCAAACGACATAAACGGCCTTGAGGCCGCGCTGCGTGCCGCACCCGGTGCGGAGGGCGCCCGCGTCATCATAGTCCGCGGCGAGTGCGCGCTGCTCAACATGGGCGGAGCCGTCCGGACGTATGAGACGGACGTGAACCGCTGCCGCCGCTGCGGGGCCTGCTCAAAGCTGGGATGCCCGGCTATATCCGGACGCAGTCCGGTGATCGACGCGGAGAAGTGTGTGGGCTGTGGCATGTGCGCCTCGGTGTGCAAGTGCTCCGCGATACGCGAGAGGGCGTGACATGGGTTATTTGAAAGAGGTAAATATAAAATACGACATGCCGACGGCCGACCTCGCCGTGCGCCGCACGACCTACGCCATCGAGAACGGCCGCACGCTGGGGGCCTCGGCGGTGAAGCTGATCCACGGCTACGGCTCGACGGGGAAGGGGGGCAAAATAAGGCTGGAGGTGCGCGCGTATCTGGAGCGGCAGAAGGCTCGCGGGCAGATAAGGGACTATATCCCCGGCGAGCGATTTTCGATTTTCGACGAGCCTACCCGCCGTGCGTTCGCCCTCTGCGACGAGCTGCGCCGCGACCACGACCTTGATGCCGCAAATAACGGGGTGACGATAGTGCTGCTGTGACAAAAAACCGTTGACATCGCCCCCCACAGGTGATAACATAGCCAAGTACGCGGGCGTAGTTCAATGGTAGAACACCAGCCTTCCAAGCTGGATACGAGGGTTCGATTCCCTTCGCCCGCTCCAAGGGTTTTAGGGCTTGTAAAATCTGGAATTGCAACATTTCTGCAACGCAAATGTTGCACCTTCGCGTACATCGGAGTACAAATACATTCATGCCCATTCCTGAAAACCAAAAAAAATAAAGCCCCGAGGAGTTCTTCGCTCCTCGGGGCTTTTCAGTTCTTAGTCCTTTCGGACCGATTCGATTCCTTGTTCTCTCAGCTCAGCGGCCAGGTCTTTGCGGGTCTGGGCGCGCAGGTCAGAGCGCAGCTCATCCAGCAGTTCCATTCGCTTATCGTCGCTCGCGCGGCTCCAGCGGCTGGAGTCTATGAGTTCGGTGTATGCCTGCCAGAAAAGCTCCTGATATATTTCGGCTTCGCGTTGCTGCTGCGCAAGGGTCAGTTGATACTCCCGGTTGGAGCGGCGCGGGTCAGTGAAGCTTGTATCGGGGTATCCTCTTCATAGATGGCCGTTACCTCTCCTATGTGCAGCCTGTTGCATTCACCTGCGATTTTCGGCAAATTCCGGTTTACCTGAACTATGACCCGGTCAGCCATCTCAGCCGCGACTCTGTGGCCGAGACTGTTGTAACCCATGGTAAAATAGCCCTCTTCATCCATCGGAGTGACCTGACAAAACAGAATAGTCGGGCGCGCGCGGTATCTTACAAAGTCATCAGTATCGCTGTAGTGAGTAAGGATGATTTCGGGCGCGTTGCCAAGTCTGAGTTGTTCGCGCACATATGGGCTTACAAAGGTTGCAAAATGCCGTATATTTTTGCATTTGCTGTTGTCGAGGAAACTGTAAGGCCTGGTCAGCAGAAACATTGTATATAGTTCAATTCCGCTCAGATTGTCTATGTTCTCATCCAGCAGTGCCATGAAGGAAGAAGCGCCGCCGTGACACATAATTTGGTCTCCTTCGCGCACAAGTTTAAGGGCCTGTTCTTTCTCGATTAATTTTGAGCTATACTCGGCATAGAAACTGTCTTTCATGCGCACAAACTCCTTTTGTTTACTTTGTACAATAAAAAGGATGTTATATGTCGTGAGTATCGGCAATAAGCACATTATCAGCGCTTTAAAGCGTATGTATTAAAACGAAACTGGCAGATTAAAACCAAGACCAGTCCCGCTTTAGCACACGTAACTCTGGTTGTGGGATACAACATCTGCTTTCTTGACGAAAAAAATCTATATGGTATCATTGAAAGAACTGGAAAATATGCCGCTGATAGTACCTAACGAACGATGCCGACCGGGGAGTATATTCGCAGCATGTTCGAAGAGCGCGGTTTGAATCTTAACATCGCCTATGAATGTGACAGACCTCGTCAGACAATTGATGTTGTGTCAAATAACCCCAATCTGGCAGCACGCATTATATTGGATGATGTAATTGCTCAGGACCTGGAGCACATTAAGGTGCTGGTGCTGGAGGACGAACCTTTTCTTCTGCCCGTCTGCCTGATAAACCGTAAGGGACGTAAGCTCAGTATGAGGGAAAGGCTGTTCCAGCACTTGACGATTGACAGCTATAAGGGGTAAGCGATGGATATTGGCAGCACTAGCAGCCCTGTTGTTACGGCCCATAAAAACAAATAAACGTCAAATGCCGCCTTTATGGCGGCATTTGACGTTTATGATTGTAATCAGCCAACTAAAACATGTAAGAGGTAAGCTGAAGAAAAGTACTGCTCCTGCCTACGCTCTCACCGCTCATATGGCTCGGGGTTCGATGTGCGGCGGAGGAGGTAGTCGGTGCTCACGCCGTAGAAGTCGGCGATGCTGCAGAGAGTGCGCAGGGGGATGTTCAGACGGCCAAGCTCGTAGTCGGAGTAGGTCGTCTGGTGTACGCCCAGATATTCCGCCAGCTGCTTCTGCGTCAAATCGCCGTCCTCGCGCAGGTCGCGCAGCCTCGTCGAGCAGCCACTCGGGCGCGACGTCGAAGACTGCCGCCAGCCGCGTGAGCCCCACGGCGTCCGGCAGGCCCGCGCCCTTTTCCCAGCGCCCGACCGCCTGCCTCGTCACGCCCAGCTCCTCCGCCAGACGCTCCTGCGACCAGCCGCGCCCCGCGCGGAGCGTTATCAGCTTTTCCGAAAACGTCATTTCGTCACACTCCCCTCAGCAAAAATATAGCACAAGAAATTTTCCGCGCCTATGCAAAACTTGTTGCGCCGGGGAAAAGCATAGTGTATAATCCCGCTTAGTACAGTTAAGGAGGACCAACCATATGGCCGATGAGCTGCTGCGCATCGAAAACGTCACGAAGAAATACGGCAAGACCGTCGCAAACTCCGATATCAGCTTTTCCGTGAACGCGGGGGAGACGGCGGTGCTGCTCGGGCCGAACGGCGCGGGCAAATCCACGATAATAAAGTGCATCGCCGGCCTGCTGCGCTTTTCCGGCGACATCTACATCTGCGGTGAGAAAAACAAGAGCCTGCCGGCCAAGCGCGAGCTGGGCTACATACCGGAGCTTCCCGCGGTTTACGAACTGCTGACCGTCGAGGAGCATTTGGAGTTTATCCGGAAAGCCTACCGCGCCGAGGACGACGGCTACGGCGATAAGCTGCTTGAGCGCCTTGAGCTGGACGACAAGCGCAAGAAGCTGGGGCGCGAGCTCTCGAAGGGCATGCAGCAGAAGCTCTCCATCTGCTGCGCGCTGGTGCACCGTCCGCGCGTGCTCATCTTCGACGAGCCGCTGGTGGGACTCGACCCCCACGCCATCAAGGAACTGAAGACCATCTTCCGCGAGCTGCGCGCCGAGGGCCGCGCCGTGCTCATCTCGACGCACATGATAGAGAGCGTCGAGGACTACTGGGACGTGGCGCACATCATGATGAGCGGGCGCTTCGCCGCCACGAAGCGCAACACTCCCGAGGACACCGCCAGCCAGAGCCTGGAGGACCTGTTCTTTGAGATAACCGAAGGCGGTGAGCGTGCATGAGTCCGCTCTCCTACCTGCTATTCACGCGATTCAAGAACCAGATAAAGGGCGTGTTCCGCTCCCCGGCGAAGCTCATCTATGCCGTCATTCTCATCGCGCTGCTTGTGCTTGTCATCGTAGGCGGCGGCAAGGGCGCGGCGGAGATGGAGGAGTTTCGCCCCGCGAGCGAGCTTTACGCCATCGTCCTGGGCTTCTACGCGTTGATGCTCATACTCATCGTGAACTCCGGCTTTTCTACGGGCATGAGCGTGTTCAAAATGCCGGATGTGAATTTCCTTTTTGCCGGGCCGTTCCGCCCGCTGCGGGTGTTGTTTTTCGGCATGCTCCAGCAGCTGGGCACGGCCATCCTCACGGGGCTCTTCATCATCTTCCAGTACGGCTGGATGCACGGCAGCTACGGCGTGAGCGTGCCGGGCATGATAGCCATTTTGCTGGGCTATTCTTTTGTGCTGTTCACCGGCCAGCTCACGGCCATGACCATTTATTGCCTGACCTCCGGCAGCGACAAAAAGCGCCGGACGGCGCGGGGCGTGTTTATAGGCGTGTGCGTGGTCTGGGCGGCGTATATCTTCTATGCCTGCCTGGGCGAGGGCGAGTTCCTCTCAAAGCTCTGCGCCGCGGCGAGCAGCAGCTACGCCATGTATTTTCCCGTCGCGGGCTGGCTCTGCTGGGCCGTTGCGGGCGTGATAGAGGGCGAGCTAACGGGCCTCATCGGCCTCGCGCTCTGGGCCGTGTTTTGCCTCGCGCTCTGGCTCGCTATGGCGAAGGCGGACCAGGACTACTACGAGGACGTGCTCCAATCCACGGAGACGGCCTTTAATGCCCAGGCCGCTGCAAAGGAGGGCCGCGTCACCGAGACGGGGCCGAAGAACCTCAAGCTGGGCCGCACGGGCCTTGGCGGGGGAGAGGGCGCACGCGTTTTCTGGTATAAGCACCGGGTGGAGAACCGGCGTTCACGCATGTTCATCCTGGGCGGGGCAGAGTTGGTGTTCATTCTGGCCTCGCTGGGTTTCGGATTCTTCATGCGGGACGAGGGGGTTGTCCCGGCCCTGGCTTTCTCGGTTTACATGCAGATGTTCTCATCGTCCATGCGCAGGCTCCCGCGCGAAATGATGAAGCCCTATATCTATCTCGTGCCGGAACCGCCGTTCAAGAAGCTGCTCTGGTGCCTGCGTGAGAGCGTGGACAGCTTTGTGCTTATGGCTCTGCTCATTTTCGTGCCGCTGGGGCTGCTGATGAAGCTGGACGTAGCGTCCATAGCGGCGCTGTGCCTGGTGCATCTGAGTTATTCGTACCTGCTGCTGGCGGGCAATCTGGTCTGCGAGCGGGTTTTTGGGCGGGTCAATACAAAGGCGCTCATCCTGGTGTTCTATTTCCTGGTCGAAATACTTGTCTGCGCGCCCGGCATTGTGGCAGCCGTAGCGCTGAGCGTTACCGGCGCGGCTCAGCCTCTATGGCTGTTGGCCCTGGCTGCCGCCAACGCGATTGTCGCGCTTCTGGCGATTTTCCTCTGCCGCGGAATTCTGAATTATGCGGAGTTGAAAAACTGAAAATAGTTAAAACGCCCCCGACAGGGGGCGTTTTTTATTCTTCCCGTCGCGCATCTGTAGGGGCGGGGTTCCAGGTCCGCCCGTGGGTGGGTTTCAGGAACTCGCCGGTTTGTCCTGCGGTGTCTTTACGTTGTGCTGCGTGTTCCACCCCATTTCTTTGGTCTTGCCCAAAGAAACGGGGTGGAGCCCCAAAGAAAAACGCTT